>ERZ857955.359-NODE-359-length-56646-cov-5.178156_pt1 | contig 56646 bp, 52 predicted proteins | sample MGYA00519956_ERZ857955 | MGnify/ENA primary metagenome ERZ857955 (study PRJEB31778, sample SAMEA3449378) | human gut metagenome | biome: human gut; feature: human-associated habitat; material: faeces | place: United Kingdom | collected 2010/2012 ...
GTATTGGCGCTTTAGCCATTATTAGTGGAGTTTATATCGCAGAGAGGTAAAAATAGAGAAGGGTTACTCATATGAGTAACCCTTTGATTTTCAGTGGTGCCACCAGGAATCGTCGTTTTGACTTAAGTGGCTGTATTTCTTATAGATATATTTTCAAAAAAGAAGTAATCTCCCGCTATTGCTCCACCAAATTTTTGCACTACTTTGCGGCGAAATTCTTCACAACACATTTCCTTTTGCAAATATACGAGGAATCGTCATAATTTGGAAATTTAAAGAATAGTTTTATTGACTATTATATTGAAAATATCCCCATCGAAGCAGAAAGTTGCTTCATATTGCTACAAATAAAGCAAAAATGTCCTTTTTGTACACCGCAATCTTAAATAATATGCTTTATTTTTGCCTAAATTGTTTATATGGAGAGATTTTTGTCTATATCGCCATCACCATTACTTGCACCGTATGTCAAGGAATATTGGTTTCTATCCGCAGATAGCACATGTCAAGGCAAACAACGTGCTATTCCTTCTGGATACGCAGGACTAATATTTAATCGGGGAGGTAATATCTATTCGGAAGAATACGGCTTGTATCCGAAGTCATATCTTTTTGGACAATCCGTTAGACCCGTAAATATGTGCTTTGACAATCTGAATATCGTAATAGTCGTTTTCCAGCCTATTGGTATTAAAATGCTATTGAATATGTCAGGTAGTGAGCTTAAAGGACAAAGTGTCGGGTTGGACTTACTAAGCCCACGATTTAAAGAATTAGAAATACGTTTGCTTGACACTCCTGATGAGCAAAGAGTTGTCTGTTTGATAGAGAATTTTTTGTTAGGATATCTCAATAGTGGCGAAGATTATAACTATAAGCGTTATACTTCAGTTATTCAATCAATAGAAATGGGAGAAAGCAATATTTCTAAATTGGCTGACAGAGCTTGTCTTGGATATAAACAATTCAAACGACTTTTTTCAGAATATGTAGGATTAAACCCAAAGGAGTTCATTCAGATAAACCGATTTTCAAAAACGCTACATTCGTTGCAAATGAATTCTTCAGCAAATCTAAATGAAATTGCTTGCAAATGTGGATATTACGACAAATCTCATTTAATAAGAGAAGTGAAATTTCTGTCAGGTTACACTCCGAATGAGTTTTTATCAAATGCAGACCCTTATTCTGATAATAGGTCATTGTTTCAATCTTTTTTTGTAGATATAAGAATATAAGCAACCCAATATGAAAATACTAATTTACGGAGCGGGAATTGTAGGAACTACTTACGGTTGGCAATTATCAAAAGCGGGTCACGAAATAGCTGTTTGGGTTAGACCTGAAAAGAAACAAGCTATAAAGGAAGAAGGCATTCATATCCACTGTGCAGATTTTAGAGGAGGAAAAAAGGAAATAGAGGATATTGTTTTTAAGCCTGATGTTATAGATTCCTTGTCAGCAGATAACAATTTTGAATACATTATTGTAACAACAAACAATCTTCATTTGAAAGAAATACTACCTGTTCTTTCCAAGTCAGCAGGAAACGCTCATATTCTTTTCTTTCAAAACATGTGGATTGATGATTTGGATAGCATTAATAAATATCTTTCCGAGAAACAATATTTTTTCGGATTTCCCTTTATGGTAGGCGGTGGCAGAGATGCAGGTTGTATATATAGTGCTATTTCTGGATTAAAACAATCGCATACTCCATTAGGAGAACCGAATGGAGAAATATCTGAACGAGTACGGAAAATAGCTGATGCATTTGAAAATGCCAATCTCAAACCAATTATCTACAATCAAATTAAAATTTGGCTTATAACCCACTATGCAGTTGCTGCTGGATTGTCTGCGGGAATCATGAAAGCTAAAAGCGGACGGAATTTTGCGAGCAACTCTGATATTCTAAAGGAAGCAATAAAGGCTATCAGAGAAGGGTTAGAGGTATGTCAAAAGTTAGGTTATAATCCGAAAGCAGTAAAAGCTAATGGGCTTTACTTTTTACCTTTCTTTATTGCAATTCCAATAGCCAAGAAGGTTTATGGTAATGAAGCATTATGCCTTATGTTTGACGGGCATACCCAGCATTCACCTGATGAAATGAAGAAAATGTTTGAAGACATTATAACGGACGGAGAAAAACACGGAGTTAAAGTTTACATTCTTAAGCAAATAAAAGAGGGGATATTCAATTAATGCATTAATCATTCAGTATACAAGGCTGTTCCTTGATATAATTCAATTAATTTATGCTTATGAATGATTTATTACAAATGAGGATATTCGGACTATTGTCTGAAACCTCACAGGAAGTAAGTAACGAAGAAATGCAAAATGCTTATGGCGAATTTGTTGAACAAATAAGAATCGTGGGGGATGGAAGTGATTATTCCACAGTCTACCGTATTCTTGTAGCTACCCGTATTGAGATAGCCTCACTCGAAACAGTACCTCTTTACGGGCAGGGGGAAAAATGCGCTTAAAAAGCTATTCTTACAAAAGACACTGGCAATTATTAGCACAGAACTGGAACTACTAAATTTCAAAATTACACATCCTGAATCGTTTCCTTTGGCAACTCCATTGACATTTGAATCATCTTTATCGGTCATACCTAAGTTCCAACATCTTGGAATTATGGGTATGACTGAAATTCTTTCAGCTTTGATGTTGTTGGGTGGTATCATCGACAACACAGGCAAGAATCCAACTATCATTGCTTTTTCGGAAGTCTTTGAACAGGCTTTCGGATTTAGTTTTAACGGTATCTATGACCGTCAGAGCGAACTTTTCAAACGCAAGCCATACAATCTCACCAAGACACTGGATGCTTTAAAAGCAGTTCTTATTAAAGAATATAAGAAATGACAAGCAGAAGCACTGAAAAACAAAGATGAAAAAAGATAATTTTGTAATAGCTTGATAAATAACTGTTTGTATTTATGATATAGAGGGGCCAACACCGGACTCCTCTATTTTTATTTCTCTATTCTGCCGAACTTTGCTTCATCAATCGATTGGTAATCTTAATATTAAATTTAATAATGAAGCAAAATGTATATAGACAACGAAAACTTCGACAAGTGGATGGAACGGCTATCAAAAAAGCTCTCCGAAATCGGGCAAGACCTGAAATCCCTTATCAATACCGACAAGGTACTGGACGAAAACGATAAGATACTCGACAATCAAGATTTGGCTTTCCTGCTGAAAGTATCTTTCCGAACCCTGCAACGGTATCGGGCAAGTGGCAAACTTCCTTACTTTACGATAAGCCATAAGACCTATTATCGTGCAGCCGACATCCGAACATTTATTCAAGAAAATGCTGATAGTAAGACCTATGAACGGTTCAAAAAGGAAAACCAACTCGATAGGCAAACTACTGCAAAACAAGGTGGGTAATGTTACCACCTGATGAAGTGACATCGCTCCCCATTTAGCAGAAACCGCCTCGCTCTGTGGCTCGGCTTGTTTTGCTAAATGAAGCAAGAGGGAACTGGACTTTGTCCTGTTCTTCCCTCTTGCCCTGCGGGGCAAAGCCTTCGGCTTTAAGAGGTTACATTCGTAACCGTTTATAACAGTGATTATAAGTCAAAAATGTATTTCACTTATAATCAACTAAATGAATCTCATTTCTCTTATAAAAAAGTTATAATCATGGATAAGACCAGTAATATATCCACACTTACCACCATCGGAATAGACCGACAGACGGGAAAGCTAATAGATAAGCTCTGCAAACGCTATTCGCTGAGAAAGGGTGAAATAGTCCGTTTGGCATTTGCCTATATTGATAAAGCGTGTATCAACCCAGCGGAAGCACCGGAATCCGTAAAATCGGAACTGGCGAAGATAAACAAACGGCAGGACGATATAATCCGCTTCATCCGTCACTACGAGGAAGAACAATTAAATCCGATGATACGAACCGCCAATTCTATCGCAGTTCGGTTTGATGGTATTGGTAAGACATTTGAAACCCTTATTCTTTCTCAACTGGAATCCAGTCAAGGAAAACAAACAGCCGTACTACAAAAAGTAAGTGAACAGTTCGGCAAGCACGCCGATGTAATCAACCAGCAGGGGAAACAACTCACCGCCCTGTATCAGATACACCAGCGGGATTATAAGAAGCTACTTCAACTGATACAACTCTATTCGGAGTTATCAACTTGTGGCGTGATGGACGGTAAACGGAAAGAGAACCTAAAAACGGAAATCGTCAATTTGATAAACACATAGAACCATGCACATAGATTTTGCCCCGCCATCTGGAGGAACATACAACAATGCAGGAAGTAGCCGCCAATTAGCTTCATACATGGAACATGAAGACTTGGAACGGATGGAGAAAGGAATCTATACCGATGGCTTTTTCAATTTGACGAAGGATAATATCTACAAATCAAAGGTTATTAAGGATATAGATAGTAATATCGGGCAACTCCTAAAAACAGATGCTAAGTTTTATGCTATCCATGTCAGCCCATCGGAAAACGAACTACGGATAATGGGTAACACCGAGCAGGAAAAAGCCGAAGCCATGAAACGGTATATCCGTGAGGTATTTATCCCTGAATATGCCAAGAACTTCAACAAAGGACTATCCGAAGCGGATATAAAGTTTTACGGGAAGATACATTTCGACCGTAGCCGTTCCGACAACGAACTGAATATGCACTGCCATTTGATTGTGAGCCGGAAAGACCAAACTAACAAAAAGAAGCTATCACCGCTTACCAACCACAAAAACACCAAGAACGGAGTAATCAAAGGTGGTTTTGACCGTGTGAACCTGTTCCAACGGGCAGAGCAAGGATTTGATAAACTGTTCGGCTATAACCGCCAATTATCAGAATCATTTGAGTATGCCAATACCAGGAAGAACGGTTCTGTTTCCAAGCAGATTGAATTACAGGAACAGGATTTGAAAGAACCAAAACAATATTTCACTGGCGAAAATAAAAAAGAAGTATTCCAATCCAGTGAAAAAGAAAATATGATTCCTTGCAATATTGATAGCAAGCAAAACAATAAACACGCTTTCAATCAGGGGGATAATAGAAGCGGTGATTCTCTGTTATCTATCTTTTCACTGGGAGATGGCAACAATTATGATGCAACATTGGCAGAAAACTTACGGGCACAAAAGCGCAAGAAGAAAAGGAAGAAAGGGATAAGAAGATGATTGAATATGAGGAACTAAGAAACGATATAGACCGCTACCTGATGGAACGTTTCAAGTATAGTAAATCGCTCGTTTACCTGACGGTAGATAATATTATCGCCACCCGGAGAAACAGCCGGATAGATTTATATTTGCGTATCAGGAGAGTAGAAAGCCGATTTCCACCCGATTGTCTGATTATCGCCCGATTAGGTTTTAGTAAAGAACGGATAGGACACGGAACACACTTTCTTAGGTTCTTGACCAAAGTAGCCCGAAAATATAGTTTCAATTATATTGGTATTGAGTGCGCCAACATCAAAAGTAGTGCATTTGCCAATAAATTAGGCTTTTATTCCATAAATGACGAGAATTACGCAATAGCAGTAACCAATCTAATATCTTATTCGCCAATGGAATAACTTTAATTAATCCTTTCTTTATCTGAACACAAAGGTATATTGCAAGGATAAAACGGCAACACCGAGCCGCAAGCGGTTTTTGTAAATTTCTTCCTTTTTCGTCCCGAAAAAGAGTAAATTTACAAAAAGTGTTGCCTTATTTATTCTTTCCATATGTAGGATGTTTATCAGAGAAAAAAAGGAAAAATATGTTGGTTGGAGTGAGCGTCACGGACATCGGCTGCCAATTCAGTCCACTGCATACCGTTTATTCAGATTAAAGGGAAGATTCTGTATAAGTAATCGGATGTTATTAAATGGGTGGAAGCCCACATTTGTATATAAATGAAAAATCCTGATTGAGTATTCTAGCTCTCAATCAGGACTATTTCACATCATTATTTTTATTCTTAAATATCTGATACAAACAAATTATTACCTACTTTCTGCATATCATTTAGAATGCTTTGGTCTAATACACGTGCGTATCGTTTTGTCATGTTGATATTGGAATGTCCTAACATTTTTGCGACATTCTCAATGCTAACACCATTGGCTAAGCACACAGAAGTGGCATAGCTGTGGCGGGCTGTGTGCGTGGAAATTTCCTTATGAATCCCGCACAAATCGCTGATTTCTTTCAGATAACTATTCATTTTCTGATTGCAAGGGACAGGCAGTAAAACATTCTGTTTTTGACACTTTGGATTATCCTTATACTTCTCAATAATAGCCAAAGGAATATCCAGTAGCGGAATATTACACATATTCTTTGTCTTCTGCCGAGCCTTGCGAATCCAAAAGTTACCTTCTCTGTCTTTTACGATATGTTCAGCCGTTAGTTGCTTAATATCTATAAATGACAAGCCCGTATAGCATCCAAAAATGAAAATATCACGTACTAAATCAATACGAGGTAAATCAAATTTCTTATTTGTTATGATTTGCAATTCATCCCAAGTCAAGAACTCCCGATTGACTTCCTTTTCATGGAACTTGATACCAGTAAAAGGGTCTTTGTTTATCCACTCATTGGCAAGAGATAGATTAGTAATCTTTTTCAGGCATTTCATGTAACGGATAACGGTATTTTGAGCACATTTCTTTTCTGTTTTCAAGTAAAAGTCAAAAGCCCGAATAAACTCTCCGTTTATATCTTTGAGTGGTAAATCTTCTTTGTCATATTTGATTTTGATAAGTTCGGCTAAATAGCGTTTACAACTTTCATAACGACGTACAGTGACTAAAGCGAAGCCTTTGCCTACCAACTGGCGACATTGGTCGTTATGCTCTTGAAAAGTAGCTATAAGTGTTTTAGGTTCTTCTTTTTCTTCCAAGTTAAAGAATTTATCCCGAAGAATGGTAGCTGTTATAGGTAGACTTTCCTTTTTTAGCTCTGCATGTATATTATATAACTTGATTCGGGCTTCTTCGATATACTTGTTCAGGTCGTTTGATTTGCGGTCTTTACCACGGGAACATTCTTTCGCCTGATTCCATAGGGAAGGGCTAATACTCTTACGTATATTCGTTTCGGAACGAATATTATTAACCGTAATTCTCATACACACAGAGGCTTCACCATTCTTCAATAGTTTTGTTTTCTTTAAGAAAAACAAAACACTAAATGAATTTCTTTCCATCATTTTTCTACTTGTTTTAAGTGATACAAAATTATGGAAAAGTGGAGAGAGTTTCGCTACGCAACAGGCTGACAGTCAAAGCCAATTAAGGCCAAAAGGTGGAGATAAATATCTCTCTAATTTGCTCCACCTTTTGCTCCACCGAAGTAGGTCGAAATTTGCTGTTTTTTGCGTAGCGGGTAAAAATAAAAAACTCCCGATATTCACTGAATATCAGGAGTTTACTTCTTTTTGCTTTCTCTAAAAGTGGTGCCACCAGGAATCGAACCTTTTGCTTCGGTTTATTCTAACCCCTTGAGTGACTGTACACTTATTACTTTATCTTTTATGAAAGCCATTGAATTAGTATCACACTAAATTCATCGCTTTTCGTAATTATCTTTGCAATCGTCATCTCTTTGACAATGCAAAGGTAGATAAAAAGTTCGATTTCTGCAAATATTTTCTCTCTTTATTTATCCCAATCTATCTTGTTGTTATAATTTTAGAAGTACATGTAAGAAAGAGAGAATTGTTGTAATGAATGTAAAAAACAAAGAATCTATGAAAAATTATGAAAAGATTTTTCGTACTACTCATAGTTGTGAAAAAGAATGTATATATTGGATGACAATAGTTCATTAAGCTTTTCATTAACCCAATGAAGTCAAGTCCGCCTGATTCATTACATGAAAGGTTTCCTGCATCTTTTATATTTGTATTCAGGTAAATAAGTCCAATAGTTTTTGGATCATTCTTTCGCTTGTATTGAAATTTATGGTTATTTTTGTAGTCCAATTTTAAAATGAATATAATGACAAAGACTTACCAAAGGACTAAATTACAAGAAGTGATTATCAGAGGCTATAAATCCATAGCCTTTGACAGACCTGTAACCTTAGAACTCGGTGATGTCAGCATATTGTTAGGTGCTAACGGAGCAGGTAAAAGCAATATCATCAGTTTTTTCCGGATGCTGAGCTATATGATGAGTAAGTCATTCGGGAAATATGTGGAAATATCGGGTACTTCTCATGCCTTGTTGCACTATGGCGCAAAAAAAACACCGGTTATGTCTGGAGTACTGAAATTTGCAGATAAGAATTCCATTGATATTTATGACTTCTCTTTAGCCAATGCCGCACCTGACAGGCTGATTATCACGGAAGAACGAATCACATGGCATCGCAAGGGGGAGGAAAAGCCCTATGAAATAGCATTGGAACCGAACTTTAAAGAATCCGCTCTCGCAGAGAGTGACAACCCAGTTGCCAAGTCGATTTTCCAGATGCTGTCCTACTGTAAAGTATATCAGTTTCACGATTCATCAGCTGAGGGACCTCTGCGCCAAGCGTGTCCCGTTGAAACAGCCAATTACCTCCAATCGTACGGGAATAATCTGCCTTCTTTCCTGCTGTTCCTGCGGGAAAACTACGAGGATGCCTACAACCGAATCGTTGACTACGTCCGTGATGTCGTCCCACAGTTTCAAGATTTCTATTTGGAACCGACCAATGGTATCATTTCTCTCCGCTGGATGGATAATTCCGCCACGGACTACCGTTTATGCCTATCAGTTTTCCGACGGATCTATCCGCTTCATCGCATTGGCTACCTTGCTTTTGCAACCAGCCCAGACTATGCCTAACGTAATCATACTAGACGAACCAGAACTTGGGTTACACCCCTATGCTATAACCCAACTGGTTGAAATGATCAAGGATGCGTCCATACACGCACAAGTCATTATCGCCACGCAGAGCAAGGATTTGGTTGACCACTTTGACATAGACAATATTTCTGTTGTCGAAATGAATAAAGAAACGCAAGCTACCTCTGTCACTCACCTTAATGATGAAGAATATCATCTTTGGCTTCAGAACTATACGGTAAGTGAACTTTGGGATAAGAACATCATAGGAGGGCGGCCCGTATGAAAGCGAAAATAATTCATGTCCTTTGTGAGGGACAGACAGAGCAGGGATTTGTGGAAGAAGTGTTACGCCCCTACCTTCAAGCGCATGGAGTGGCAGGCGTGAAAAGCATCCTGATTACCACCAATAAAAAAAGAATGCCCGTGGTGGAATGTTGGCTTACAGTCAAGCTGTAACCGACCTTGAACTATTGCGGAAAATGAAACCTGATGGGGAATATGAACGGCATATCTTCACAACGATGTTCGATCTCTATGCGCTACCGAATGATTTTCCCGATTATGAAGCGGCTAAAGCTCTGGGTGAACCCTACAAACGTGTTGCTGCCTTGGAAACAGCTTTTGCAAAGGCGATAAACGACGAGCGATTCATTCCCTATATCCAGCTGCATGAATTTGAAGCACTTTTGTTTTGCGGCATCGAGCATTTGGCGAAGCGCTATCCTGGTTGTGAAGGACGCTGCGAACAACTTAGAAAAGATTTGGAGAAAGCAGGAAATCCCGAACTCATCAATAACAGCCCGAAAACGGCTCCAAGTAAACGTATCATCAAAGCGATAGAAGGGGACAAAAAACGGCATTACAACTACAATAAGCCGGTTACCGGCAAAGAGGTTACAAAAAGTGTTGGCATTGATGGACTTCGTACCCAATGCAAGCACTTTGACGAATGGATAAAAAAGCTGATAAACTGCTAATTTACTGTCTGTATCTACGCATTAAAGTGAAACCGGCACTTTTACAACATTGATAGTGGGGTGCCGATTTCCTATTTTTACAATTTGTTCTTATCCTTATGCAAACGGATTCACGTGTCATATAGGGGATTGTTCTATAAGGAGGATTTCTTTCTTCTTCTTGTTGCAATCGTAGTTACCTTCATTGGAGAATTTTTAAAGAAATAACAGGTTGTTAAATTTCACTTATCTTATTCTATTGCAATTTCGAGATAATTTTTCAACGTGTTAAACACTCTTAGGCGCTTGGCGTAATCCTGCAAACGGGCGAGATTACGGTTCGGCTTTTTCAGATAAGTACGTATTACTTCCGCGCAAACGTCCAGACCAATCTTGTTCCGATACTTCACCGCATCACAAACACTTCGTTCCATATCAGTAATATGAACTTTATACCCCGATATATCCGCATCCATAATCCCAAACTCCAAGTTCTCTTTTTTCCAATAATAAAGTTCTATAGGCAGGGCGTGTGGAAGCACTACTTTCCTTTTATTGGCAATGGCTATGCAAAAAGCAGGCGGGACTGTCGTAGACAGTTGATGATATGTCCAGGCATTGTATAGGCATACAACACCATTCGGTATTATCCTCTCCACGTCTATCATCGTGTTTAGCAATGCCTCGGGAGCAGCATATACCCCATGACGCAATCTTATCAAATCGCCACGTTCTTTAGCCCGCAACACCTGTTTATATTCCGACAGGTGAGATATATCCGTTGTGGATATAGTCCCTCCGAGAGACGCAACTTTATTAATTATATCATTCATATAATCCACCTTAGAAGTTCTTTTCACACTACAAAAATACGATTATTTTCCGAATAATAGGTAATATTCTACGGTTAATTCGCAAAAACACCGTATAATACTACCAGTATCCGTTTTTCATATAAATCATATCTATAGAAGAAGCCCTGTGCCATCTGATGATTTCTGATGACATCTGATGCCATTGCTTTTCATGTTTCAGAGATAAAGCGGTTCTTTGCCCAAATCCATGAAAATGAGATGTTATGAACATACAGGAAGCAAAGGACATCAGACTTGTTGATTTTTTAGCCGGATTCGGATATGAACCGGTAATACAGCGTGTGGTACAAATCACCTTTTAGGGCGGAAAAGAAGGCCTCTTTCAAGGTAGACCTTCATAAGGAACTGTGGTATGACTTCGGACTGGCCATGAGGGTTCTGATAATCTCATTCCAATGCATTACATGTATTGCCTATTAATGGTGCTATAATTCTGATATATGATGTCTTGCGCATGGATTTGCCTCAACGAATACGAATCTGTCCTCCGATTACTTGCCAATATTCCACTGCTTGAATAATATTATCCCCAATTATAGATGTCCATAATTACTTCTTTTATATTAGCTGTTGCGCCACCTGTAAATTCTCTTTTAATATTTTACCGAGACTTTTTGCAAAGTGTTTGTATGAATTCTTTTCTTTCTCTTTATCATTATCCGATAAATTACTACTATCAATTTCAGAGTGTACAAAACTGACAATACTATCAATTGCATTATCTACGGTTTTGCTGCTAATTTTTGATTTATATCCCAATGCATTTATAACACATATATTTACCAGCTCCAATATCTCAGGCGATTTAATAGCTGCTTTTATTCGCTCTGCCATTAGTTTTGCACCTTTATCTTGTGATTCTGACAAGATGTCAAGAAAGATATCAGCTAATGTTATTTCCCTATTCTCCATAATCTTCAAATTACAAACTTTCCAGCAGTTCTATCATTTTATAGATGGTAGTTGATGGATTATTATATGTATCCAGCATCTTGGCTCTTGCCGTTGCTTCTGATGTTTTTTCAGACAGTTGCTGTTTCTCATTTAATGCCAAAGTTCCCTTTGTGTAGTGTTCAAGATGTCTTTTCAGTTTCTTGATGCAGACGTTTTGCGTTAGTTCGGCATGACACTTCTCAAAGTGCAGCAAATACCACAACTCAATACATGGATTCGACACCATCAATATCGCATCTGGAATACTTAGCAGGTGTTCCAGCATTCCGTCCACATCTAGGTCAAACATTAGGAATGTTTTATCATTTTTGGTTACAACATATTCCCGTTTACAATTCTCTATATACCGAACGGATATGTTCGAATCGCTCTTTCTTGGGATAATTTGAATAGGCGCACGGTATTGTGAACGGAGGTGGCTGATATAAGCAACCTCAGACTCCCCTTCACAGAAAACAAAGAAGTTTGGCTTCATTGTTTTGCCTTTGGATTTTCTTATTTGTCGTCCCATATCAGTTTCTATTTTATAAAATTATCCGTCTGTTCGTCAATATACGGGATGGCATCAAAACGACCTTGCAGATATGCCTTTTCTGCATCCAGCCCGTCACGGAAATCTTTGTAATCAAACAGCGAATACAAATCCGAGGACCCGTCATCCCGTTTGTTGACAAAATATATCTGATCCTTACGTAACTTGTTGGTATTAAGCAGGTATGTATTGTGTGTAGTATATATCAACTGCGCCGATTCGCTTTTATTGAACAAACCGATAATATATTCTACCAGTTTTATATGCAGCTGCGTTTCGATTTCATCTATCAACAAGATTTTATTATTTTTGACGATATCCAGGATTGTCAGCATCATATTGAATAAACGCTGTGTTCCATCAGACTCTTCTGCAAAAAAGTTGAAAGGAACATCCGGGTTATTTCTGTGATAGGTCGTAATGACCAGCTGTGGTTTCTGAATATCTTCTACCGACAATATTTGATTGTCTGCAGGGTCAATCACTGCAGTCGAAAATACTTTATTCTCGTGCCTGCTGTCGATTTTGACAATGTCGCTATCAGCAATTCGCAGCACATTAAGGAACTGTTCTTTGTTCTCATTCAACAAGCGCTCGACAGAGAACGAATTATATCCGAAATAACTCAGAATAAAACGCTCATTGAAATATCGAAAAACATCTTTTGCTGTATCTCGATCCATCTGACTGGCGCGTGACACGAAAAGCGTTTTTTTGGATGTATTGGCAGCAACATCCATAGGGCGGCGAATCACCGAGCGGAATTCATAGATATTCTTTTTGTCGGGTCCCTTTGTTTCATCACGGGAAAATACCAGTGAACGACGGCCATTCGGATAATAGTAAAGTGCCTCTTTCAGTATCTCAACTTTATTGAGTTCAAAAGAATATTCATATTCGATACCTTCAAGGAGGAAGCGAATGAAGAATGTACTTGGCTTGCCAATGCCTCCGAATTTGAACGGAGTAAAGGCAAATATCGTATTCTCATTGTAATTATGAGATGAGAATATCATTCCCACACAAGCGCGAATAGCCTTGATAAGGCTGCTCTTTCCTGACGCATTTGCACCATAAATGGCAACAGTTTTAAGCAACCGCTCATCACCGCATACAAATGTATTTTCTTCAAGCTCCTTTGCCTTTTTTGTCTGTATGCTTGCTGCCTGCATATCCAGTACCACCTCATCTTTAATTGAGAAGAAGTTGCTCAAACGAATTTCAAGTATCATTTCATCCCTTAAATTTGTAATTGTTTTGCAAATATAGCAAATTAAATGACAAAATCATAATTCGGACATTTTTTAATAGATTAGAGGTAGCCTGCATAAAGTATTGTTATATAGGGGGCATTCGACAAGCCAAAGAATGATGTTTCTATATCAGTGTGTTCATTCACTGCTTGCAACTCATAAACCTTTTTGGTTAACGCAATATGACACACTTACAGTGGTTTAACTTTATCTGCCAGTTGCATGGTTGATACGTATTTATCCGCTATACAGCCCGATAGCCAATACCCCGACTGACATTTGTCATAGGGAGCACTGTTCATACAAGCAGCAAGTTGAAAACATGAAAGATTGTCCGAAACGATACAAAAATAGTATGTTCAACGTCTTGAGAACTGCCGTCAGACTATCGCAGAAATTACTAGTTATTCGACTCTTTTCATTTGGAACTATTTCGTTTGGATAATTCTCTTCAATTTCTCGTTCTATTCTTGATAAGACTGCCTGTTTGTGAATTTGTCACAATTGGCACCATGTTTTTTAATGAATTCGCAAAGATTCTTGTTTTTACAACAAGCATAGGTTATATATTTATAGTTTATTTTTTTATCTGGAAGATTGTATCCTCTAAAAAATGTGATATTATTCTCAAGTTATCATCAAAAAAGTGTATTATATATTGGTTTTCATCCTCGAAAAAATGTCTCTTTGCAAGAGACAAGTGAATAATTCTTATTTTAAAGGAATCGATGAAACGGAAGATTATACAACAGTTGAAACTTTGGAAAGATAATTCTGCGAGAAAACCTTTGATACTGTTGGGTGCTCGTCAGGTTGGTAAAACTTGGGTGATGAAACATTTTGGTCAGACAGAGTTTGAGAATGTAGCCTACATCAACTGTGATGTCGAGCCACTGGCCAAGGAGTTATTTGCAGCCGACTATAGCATCCCCCGTATTTTGCTGACACTTCAGGCTATCACAGGAACGAAGATTGAAGCAGGAAAAACGTTGATTGTATTCGATGAGTTGCAGGAAGTGGAACGGGGATTGCATAGCTTGAAATATTTTCAGGAAAATGCGCCTGAATATCATGTGATGGCGGCTGGCTCCTTGTTGGGGATTACTTTTGGGAAAGGCCAGTCTTTTCCTGTGGGTAAGGTAAATGTAATGCATCTATATCCGATGGATTTTGAAGAATTTCTGATGGCTGCCGGTGAAACTGATTTGTGCGATTTGTTGCGTCAGCCCGATTGGGAAATTTTAAAGATTCTCAGTTTAAAATATGTTGATTTGCTTCGCCAATACTACTATGTAGGTGGCATGCCTGAAGTGGTGGATTGTTTCTTTCAGCATCAAAACTTGCAGGAAGTACGTGACAAACAGACTGAAATCCTGGATGCTTATCGGCGGGACATCTCCAAGCATACGACCCCTACTGAAAGTATGCGTATCGGACAAGTGCTGCAATCCTTGCCTTCGCAGTTGGCCAAGGAGAACAAGAAATTCATCTATAATGTGTTGAAGAAAGGTGCCAGAGCTACGGAATATGAACTCGCGATTCAGTGGCTGATGGATGCAGGTCTGGTGCATAAAGTCAGCCGGGTAAAAGAGTTGCAGATGCCCGTCAGATTTTACGAAGATCTGAGTGCCTTTAAATTATTTCTGCTTGATTGCGGTCTTTTAGGTTGTATGGCCGAGGAGCCTGCCAGCCAAATGCTGGTAGGAGATAATGTATTCAAGGAGTTCAAGGGCGCTTTTACCGAACAGTTTGTCTTGCAGCAATTAGTGGCCCAAGGCTTTTCGCCCTATTATTGGAGCAGTGACAAAACACCTGCGGAGATTGACTTTGTGGTACAGACAGAGCATCGCGTGATACCGGTGGAAGTGAAAGCTGAAAAGAACGTACGCACGCGTTCCATGTCGGAATATATTAAAAATCATCCCGATTATCAGTTGAAAGGACTGCGCATCTCCATGATGGGGTATCAAGATCAGGAATGGATGGAGAATATTCCGTTATTTGCCATTACGAAGTTCTTTGGATAAATGGCACTTTCATGGATATGAGATACACATGTGAAGGACTTTGGAAGTCATGGGTGTATAAAAACAAAAAGTTCGCCAAATCCCTATTCTTGGATTTGGCGAACTCATTTTTTATGACTCAATCGAAAGGAATCTGAAAAAGTTCTTATTTTTCAGTGCCCTCGCGAAGTGAGGATGATTTTTTCTGCAACCGGTCCAAAGGACCGCCTTGCACAGCCGAGGGCAAAAGGTGGCCTTTGCGGGTAAGAAATAGGAATATGACACTAGTGGCCACAGACAGGATCATCTATAATCAAAAGCCTCCATCCTGTTTCTTTCCAACAGCACGAGGATATCCTTTTCCTCGTACAATAATTTGCCTCCCACTTTGTAATAAGGCAGTTTACCTGTTATCCTGTACTCGGCCAGTGTCCTCCGTGTCAGTTTCAGGTGTCCGGCCAGCTCGCTGTCAGTCATATAACGTTCGCCGTTCAGGATCGGCCGCATCTTTTCCGCCTGTGTGTCCAGTATTTCGGACAGGCTCTCAATATTCCGGAAAAAGCGTATGATTTCCGGGCTTTCCTTGGTCAGCATGGATTGGATCATATCATTCGATTTAGAGGTGTCACCCGATGAATTTCCGCCTCCATAAATCGGATGATATCCTGCCGTTTGTAATATACTTTACGGTCTATGTAACTGTAGGGGATGGACCCGCTTCTCCGGAGTTGTAACATTTTTCTTGGCGAGACATCCATAAGCGTACATGCCTCCTGGTTGTCGATCCACTCATCCATGCCCCGCGTGCTTCCTCCGCATGTCTCATGTACTCTTCTGGCGATGGCTTCCATGGCCTCGTTCATTTCCATGAATGTCTTGGCCTCGATACACACAAATTCCATAAGTCTTTCCTTTTTTTGATTTGATACGAAAGTATGGAGAGGGAGACTCATATCCAAAAAGGTGTCCGCAAACGTCATCAGATGTCATCAGATGTCAGATATACATTGGTTTATGATATTTTTAGCCTGTTCCCCGGAAAGATAAGGCATGGCGGTAGCGGATGGCCGGTAATATGTAAAGTTTACAATCCGTATTTTACAGTTTTACACTTTACCTGTTTACACCTGTTACATTCGAAAAGGAAGAAAAATATAATTTACATCTAATTATCAATATGTTATAATGCTGCTTAAAAGACATAAAGGAGGTATGGCATACATTTTTCATAATAAAATGGTATATACTCTTACAGTGCGCACCGGGGGTATTTCAGTAGTAACCTTTAAAAAATACAGGAGATACATGCCATGATATATATAGATAATGAAGTGCTCGAGAAAATGATAATGACCATAGTGGAAGGATTTGACCGCATAGAGAAGAAACTGGATAGGATGGGTCGTGTGAAGGAGTTCTTGAACGGTGACGAGCTTCTGGACAACTATGACATAGCCAGGCTGCTCAACGTGTCGCTTCGGACCGTGGCCCGTTACCGGGAAAAAGGACTGATCCGTTATTACCAGACGGATGAGAACGGCAAGAATTTCTACAGGAGTTCGGATATACAGGATTTTTTGCAGAAACGGGGAAAGAAAAACTGAACGGGGCAATGTGGATATGCGGAAGTTATGCTAACTTTGTCTTATAAACGGTTGTTATGAAGACAAATACCAATTCAAAATATCTCATTGCGGTTCTGATTGACGGTGACAACGCGTCCTTTGAGAGGATGGAGGATATCATGGGCTTTGTTTCCCGTTATGGGGATGCCGTTATCAGACGGATATACGGTGACTGGACGAGGAAAGCTCTTTCCGGATGGAAGGAGACCGCCCGGGAATATGGGTTCAGGTTGGTGCAGGCCTCCTCCTATGCTTCAGGAAAGAACACTACGGATATCGCGTTGGTCATAGACGCCATGGACATCCTCCGTGACGGCCGGGTGGACTGTTTCTGTCTGGTCGCCAGTGACGGTGACTACAACCCGTTGGCGCAACGGATACGGGAGGCGGGATTGAAGGTACTGGGATATGGGGAGGGCAAGACTCCCGTATCGCTGATACGCTCCTGTTCCGTATTCCTGTATGCCGACCGTAAGGAAAACAAGACCTTGGAGAACACCCCGGATTTTTTTATCCGAAGGGATATGGAGTTTTTTGACAAGGCTTTCCAGCAGGCGGCTGACGGCAAGGAGGAGGTCTCCCTTTCCCTGATAGGCGGCTCGTTGAAGAAAATGATGCCCAAATTCAAGGTCAAGAGATACGGATGCAAGACATTGGGCAAGCTCTATGAAAGGTTGGAACGGTACGAGCTGGTCATGACGGAAAAGGGAGTGGCGAGTGCCGTACGGATGAAAGGTCGGACCGTACGGCAGGAATGACCGGGAATAAATCCACGTCCGTTTATACCGGAATGGGATTTACCCGTAGCGTGTCAAGGTTGAGATAGGCCCCCCGGTAGAATGTCCTCCCTTCTCTGAACATGCGCCAGAGGATGTCGCAACCGATTTGTGCCAGCATGGAGTTGATGAACAGGTCCTGCTTGCGCAACGCCTCTGCGAGCGAGCAACTCGGGCCTGAGTCCTCCTCCCTGATGGTGGAGTAGCTGACCTCCTCGGTGATGACATTCATCCTGGGCATGGGAAGGTATTCGCTGGATGCGGGCTGGCTTATTTTGCTCCGGATATTGCCTACCAGGACTTGCCCGGTGGTTTGGGCGTTCCCGAAATCCATCCAGTATATCGGCGCTTTCTCATCGTTATTTTTATATTCCCTGTATTTCTTCAGGAACCGCCACAGGTCGAGCCGGGAACGGGTGTTGTCCGTACAGGTGATGATGATGTTCGCCAGCGGGACGTTTTTATCCCCTTCTTTGGCTATGATCGGATAGTGGCATTCCCTGGCCTCCCACGCGTAACCGAAAAAACGGTTGACGCGGGTGACAAGCGCCGTCGCCTTGTTCAACCCCAGTTCCGTCTCGCTGAACAGCTGGCGGCCGATGTTTGCTTCCGTGACAGTGTCGGGGTCGAAAGCCGTCAGGTGCAGCCCCGGATGTCCCAGAGCCTGTAATGCCACGCTCATGCGTGCTAGGTTGGTTATTACCTGCGAGCCGGTTCCACCCGCCCCGGCTACCAGGACGGTTACGGGGTGATAGGGACTGAGCAGGTACTTGTCTGTGAAATGGATCTTTCTCATGGCAGGATGTCTTTCAATCGTTTGTTGATCGGTTGGAGTTCGTCGTTGTCGAACGGCTGTTCACGCATCCGCTCAGTAACCAGGACCAGATTGTTTCTCGTCGGGTTCTTCCCTCCTCCAAGATGGGAAAATTCACTGAGCCAGAAACGTTTCTCCCAATATTCCAACAGGGTGTGAAAATCCAGGCTCTCCGGTTTCTCCAGTGTGGAGTTTCCCAGGCATACGCTTCCACCGGTCACGTTGAAAAAAGGGGCCAGATAGAGCGGTGTCCTCCCGTCCGGTTTTTTCCCCTTGTAGGCGAAGATGTCCATCCTTTCATTTTTAATGATATAAATGACTCCCGGCACGTGGAACATTCCATCCCCGATGTTCAGGTCGTTCTTGAAAAACATCCGCCGTTTTCCCGGCGGATTATACCACACATAGCTTTCATGCCCCCTGCGGGTATCGCACCACAGCATGTTGGGTGGCAGCCACCCGTGCGGGATACGCCGGTTCCCGTCCGAATAGGATTCCACCAGGGAGTCCATGAATTCATATGTAACCGGAATGCCGGCTTCCATTCTTCCCTTTTTGTTGATAGGGCGTAGTTCCAGGTAGTGACTTCCGCTTGCGTAGTGACCTTCCTGGTACTCATAGGCGATCAGCGCCGCTTTGGGCACCATTATCTCTTGCAGTTGCTTGGTAAGTTCGTTCATATCCTGTATTTTTTTTGTTTTCGTTTCTTGATTTATAGGGAAACGGGCACTTTAAAATGCCTGTTTATGCATTGCGTGAACCGTTCCATCCATCCGGACAGTCTCTCCGGATAGTCGTCCATCCGGAACAGTCTGTCCGTCTCAGGTGTCAGGTACATGCTTGTGACCGGGGTGATGGCATACGTCTCCCGGTAGTCCGAGTTGAAATAGCATTCCATGTTCTCCGTGAGGGCGTCATTGTTGGAATATGCCAGCATGATCTGACAGTCCAGGTCGATCGGGGGGAAATCCGGTGATCTTTCATACGCCCAGTCGTAACCGTATTGCATGATGCACGGATTTCCTGGGGTAATCAGTCCCATCCCTTCCCGTATCAGTTCCAAAAGCTCCCGTTCCTCCTTCACTGCCGCCCGGTATTTCCGGACCTTTTCTTCCAGATCGGTACAGAACGGTTTCCCTTCCATTCGTTTAAGTGTTTTTGCGATTTTCCCGGATTGATAGGATTCCGCCAGGCGTTTGTATTTACGGATTGTCTGAGGGGAAGCCTCGGGATCGCAGTTCTTCCAGTCATCCAGTTCCTCCACCGCCAGCTCATAATACCATGTTTCCGTGACGGCGTTCAACCCGTGGTAACGTACGAACTGCCGTATGAATTCCCGGACGATACGCCGTAACGGTACAGGAAGGCTCTCCGTGAAATCGACGGGTAGCCAGAACAGGGTATGGTCCGGCCAGTCATGGAACCTGTACAGGCAGAAATGGAGCCTCCCGGCCCTTTCCTCCAGATTGACATGTTCCGGCAAGGTCTCGTCCAGGGCCTTGTACAAGGCGGTGATGTTGATGCGGGGACCGCTCCCTTTCCTCGCGCGGAAAGGAAGCCTGACATTCATGAGATCGGCATATCGCAGGGCGGACCGGTATAGATAGTCAAAGTTTTCGGACGTGGTCAGGTTGACGCATGCCCCTCCCGTTTCGTCCTCCACCAGATAGTCCGCCGCGATGGGGAGGAATCTGCCTGTCAGAAAAGCGTTACGTCCCCCGGTGGCGGCAGTCTTCTTTTTTCCCGGCCCATCGTACCCCGTCCGATGTACGAGAGGTCGGCGGCCCTGATGATCAATACGGCCAGTCCCGCCATTTGTGATTCTGATAGCGTTTTGCATGTATCCTCCTTTTTTTTGATGGAAATTCTCTTTGCCATATATCTACCCTTTTGTTCCGATGGTCGTCTTGAACCGGTAGACCACACTGTCATCCTCGCATTCCGGACCGTGTACGCTCGCCGTGGTCAGTTCCGGATAGGTCATGGAATAGAAATCCATCACCTCGTTCGGGGACAGGCTGTTGTCCGGATCGGCCAGCTCTATTTCCGACGAGCCTTTCCTGATTTTGAAAACTCTCTGCAATCCTTTAATTTCTAGTGCCATAATTGTATTTATATAGGGTTTAACAACATATCATCTCCATTTGTGCCTCGTCTTTCATGCGGTATTCCTCCGGGAAGTCGAGATATTCCGCGTAAGGGTCCTCACGCAGGAGCTCCCTGTCATGCTCGTCGTCCTTGTCGAAGCCGTACTGTCCCATGTCCTGCGCTCGTGCCCCGTATTCGCTTTCCCCTTTGTTATCGGGAACGGTTTGCGTGGAAGCCGTTTGCGGTTGCGAAGGGACGGGTTGCAGCCATTGACCGTCGTATACCTGTGATTGCGGCATCTGTACCGGCTGGTGGAATTGTATGGTCTGCGGTCGGTTCACGGGCTGCTGACAGCCGGCCGGTGTACCATCCGATCCTAGTCGTGAAGGCGCCTGTCCGTGTGGAACCTGTCGTGGTCGCGTGCCTTGTACCGACCGCGGAATCTGGTGGGGAGATTGGCGGGACGGTTGTTCGGGCGCGAACATCCGTATCTGTTCCCCTCCCTGATATCGGGGGGCATGACCGGGTACCGGTCGCGGCGCCACCGGTTGGATAACCTGCGCGGGCTGTGGTTCCGGCATTACCGGTTCCGCTCCGAAGAGACTGCCCTCGGACGCTTTTTTCTGTACCTCCGCTATCTTCACGTCAATCTCCTTCTGCTTGTCCGGCATGGCCAGCCGTTTTGCCTGTCTAAGCCAGGTCAACGCCTCGGAATAGCGTTTGCCGCCTGTGGCGTCCTCTGCCTTTTTAAGCAGCTTTTCCATCTTCTCCCGTTTCTCGCGTACCTCTTTTGATTCCTTCTCAGCTACGGACTTGGCCGCCTTGCTTTGTGATACGGCCTGTTCCGCTTGTTTCTCGAATGTTTCTAGGTTGGTAAGGATGCCCTGCGCCTTCTGTACGGGTGCGGTGATCGCTCCCAGGAATTCCATGTCCAGCTCTTCCGGGGTACCGTTCAATACCAGCGGGACGATTTGTTCCCCGGCCTCGTCTTTCAGTCCCGCACGCCGGGGCATGACGGCCACGGTCAGCTTGTCATTCACTTGTCTGATGTTGATACTCAGGTCTGTGCCTGCCGTAATCATTCGGTTGATCGTTTGAAAAAACATAATGGTAAAATATTAATAAGTTATACATAAGTCTCTTGGAAAAACTCTTTCAGGAGTCTCTGCCTGTCGGGATTGGACGCGATGTCCTTTAATGGCTCCAGGTAGTGGCCTATTGTTTTCGGTTCGTCCAATATGCAGGGGAACCGTTTTTTGACAGGTTTTATGCGCTTTGTGACGGGCCATGCGACCGGCATGACCGGGGCTGAGGGGGTGGATGTCGCGGTTCTCATGTTTTTTGTATTTTAGGAGTTATACAAGCATGCCCATGACGGACAGGATAAGGATGACTTTTATCACAAGGAGGAATGCCCTGAAGAGGAATCCTATGATTGTTCCCGATAAAAGGAACAGGACGATCAGGTACACGGGAATGATTCCCTTGCTGTAGAGCAGGCATATTCCCGTAAGCAGGACCAGTGAGACCATTCGCTTGCAGATGTTTTCGATGAGTCGCAGTTTCATATCTTTAAATTTTTAAGAATGAATAATCCCATCGGGATATGTTTTCCCGATTTTATAGGCCTCCGGCCCTTGGATTGCCTTTTTGCGCAAGGCTTGGCAAAAGAAAATACCGCAGCGTAGCGAGGATGATTTTCTTTTGACCAACCAAGCCCCCAAAGGGGGCCGCCTTGCGGCAAAAACGAGGCAATCCAAGACCTTTGCCGGTTAAAAGCGGAAAAACTATCCAATCTCCCATGAAAAAAGGAGTACGGCATTGAAAGCCTGTACTCCCTGCTCTTTTGAGAATCGTCCCGTGCCGGTGGCGTAATATCCTACGGGTTGTTTTTAGCCTGATAGATCCGGAATATCTCACCGGTCACCTCCTTCACCTGTTCCAGTACCCCTCCCAGGAACTCCTCTTGCGTGAGTTTTCCCTGTTCTATCCGTGCCACTTCCGCTTCCCATCCGGAAGTGAGGGAGGTGTCGGCCACTTTCATCCCACGTACCGTTTCATAGAAGAAAAGCCCTTTTGGGGTGGGGATGACATATTTGCCTGAATAACGGATATATTTACGCTCCAGCAGTGTGCGGATGATATTGGTATGCGTGGAGACGGTCCCTAATCCGCTCTGGTCCATATAGCCGACCAGCTCCTCATCCGTATAGGGGGATACCGGAAGTGTTCTCTTGCGGACGATATTGCATCCGCTTACCGGTACCGGCTCTCCCGGGGAGAAATCCGGAAGTGCGGAACAGGGCATCTCCCCCCTTGCGATAAGATGTTCCCGCCCGAAGATGCTGAGCCACCCCTTTTTCAGGACGCGGTACGTTTGGACGCTGAACTTCCGTGCGGCACATACTACGTCGATGGTCGTATATTCCACCCGGCAGGATGGCATGAAGGCTTCGAGTGTCCTGCCGAGAATGAGCGTATAGACCAGTTGTTCCTCCTTATTCAATGTTCCGGGGGGCATGCCGGTGACAATGATTGCGTGGTGATCTGTCGTCTCCTGTGCGCTGATGTCGCTTGGCGGCGCGGCAAAGTCCGTCATTTTGGCGTATTGGCGGAATTCCTTGCGGGAAAGAATCTTTTCCATGACAGCGGGCAACGTGTCATATACATCCCTTGTCAGCAGGCGGCTGGCGGTACGCGGATAGGAGATCAGTTTCTTTTCGTACAGGCCTTGGGTGATATCCTGTACCTGTATGGCTGTCAGGTTGTGGTAACGGTTCGCGTCCTTCTGAAGTTCGGTCAGGTTGTAGGGAGCCGGTGCCCGGATGTCCTCGCTCTCGCGGCTGACCGCCGCGATACGTGCGTTCCGTACCGCCTTGCAGTCACCGTACAGTTCTGATGCGTACCGGTACTCCTGAAAATCTTCCGTGTGGCGCAGTTTTATGATTTGTCGGTCCTTGCAGAGACTGACGAATACCTGCCAGCTGTCGGCTGGCAGGAAATTCTCCCTCTCCCGGTACCGTCTGCATATCTCCGCCAGTACGGGGGTCTGTACCCTGCCCAGCGAATTGTTTCCGAAGCCTACCGCCTTGCAGATGGCATAGCTTGAATTGACCCCCAGGAGCCAGTCCGCCCGGTTACGGCTGTCCGCCGCCAGGAACAGGTTGTCGAACCGGTCACATGGAAGGAGGTTAGCCATACCTTCCGTGATGGCCTCGTCCGTCAGAGACGAGATCCAGAGGCGGAGGCAGGGTTGTTTGCATCCCAGAAAACCGTAAAGATGGCGGAACAGCATCTCTCCCTCCCGGGAGGCATCAGTTGCCGCGATAATGGTGTCGCATGCGTTGAGCACCTTGGCAATCACTTTCAACTGGAGCACCGCATTGATGTCGGGATTCCACCCGGTATCCGTCTTCACGTGCCTTACTGTCTGGAAGGAAGGCGGCAGCAGGGGAAAGTCCTTCCACTCCACATGGGCTGTTCCTGAATCCTTTGGCATTGCCAGGGAAAGCATGTTGCCATATGTCCATGTCACCATGTAACCGTTCCCGGTCATATAGCCGTTCTCCTTTCTGTCGGCTCCCAACACTCTTGCTATCTCTCTGCCCACGTTGGGCCTGTCAGTCACTATTGCGATCATATTCTTCTTTTTTGATGTCCCGTACCGGATTGGGCGGTACGGGGACAGGTTAAACTTGTTTTATTTTTTTGTTATTTCTTTGAAGGTTCCTCCTGGCGGAGGCCGTTGATTTCCATGATTGGCTTGTTGTTGTCACCGGGTACCAGTTTGAGTGTGGCGTCCATGGTCAGGCTGATAACCGGGGTACAGAGTCTCAACGGGATGATTTCCGACTCCTTGCCTTGCAACAACAGGTCGAGGCTGCCGTCCGCTTCCAGTTGTTCCTTGCCGATACCCACGGCTTTCAGAGCGGTCCAGTCAATATCTTTTACATTATAAATATAAGGGATGTTCCGATTCGTATTCATACGGTTTGGGGATTTGATGTTTGTAAAACTGATTTTGTCTCTCTCCGATCGGGGTTATACCGCTTGTTTTGCCCCTTTCTTTTGTTCCTGCTGCTGGCCTTGGGCGGTATCCGCCTGTGCCGCCTGACGGGAAGTGTCCCTGCGGATATCCGGGTTCTCCTGGAAATACTGCAACTGCCCGGAATAAGGGTTCACTTTCAGGTAGGAGCTGAACGTTTGCCCGTTGTTTTTCAACCCTTCGACAAGGAGGGTCTTCCCGTCCTGGAGGTTCGCCTTTTCCTGCGCCGTGAACACATGGCCGTAAACCTCCGCCGGGATACGTGGCGCCTGCTGCTCATTGAACCCGTCCGGCGTGCGTGAGTACATCGTTCTGCCGGTATTCATGTCCAGCTTGACAAACGCGGAGAATTCCTCTCCCTTGCGGTTGATCATGTTTTCCAGATAGACGGCCTGCCCCTTGCGTAAGGTCTCCTTATCCTCGGGGGTCAGTTGTACGCTGCATATCTCCTTGGGAATATAGATTTCTCCGGTTTCCGGATTATGGCGGGTGTAATTCGGCCGTCCTGTCGTCTGGTCTATCGTGACAAACGCGGAGAAAGCCCCGTCCCTGTTCTTGAACTTCATGTCCTCGACTAGGATGGTATGTCCCTCGCTGAGCATCTTTATCTGGGTAGGTGAGAGCGGTACGCCCCCGATGGATTTCTCGTTGAATACCTGGTTCTTCGGGAAGATGAACTCCAGTCCCCTGCGCTCGGCGCTGTATTGGAGCGTGGCGTCAAATTCCTTCCCCGCCTTGGAGATCATCCCCTCCACCTTGACAGGTTGTCCCTCCTTCAGCAGTCTGATCTCTTCGTCCGTAAGTCTTACCCCGCTCACTTCCTGCGGGATGTAGACATGTTCCTGCCGGACGGCGACCAGCTCGTTGGTGTTCTTGTCGATGGAGATCAGGCAGGGGGTGTACTCGCTGCCACGCAGGTTGAGTTCCACCGCACGTCCCATGTTGCCGGTCTCACGCAGGTTCTTCTTGTCCTCCTCGCTAAAGTTAAATCCGAAATAAGGGCGTTCCAGTTGCGGTTCCTTGCGTATGCCGTGAACGGCCAGCCCCACCTGCCCGTTCTCTTGTGGTATGAGCGAGAGCCTCGCGTCTAGTTTGGCTGTCAGCACGCCGGGAATGTTAAGTGTCAGCGGCACCAGCTTGTTGGTCTTGTAACCTCTCAGCATGGAGTCGAGAAGTCCTTGCTGTTCGAGTGTCGCCTTTGAGATACCGATCTTGTCCAATCCCTCCCAGTCGATCATGTTCTCATTGTAACGATAACGCGGGCCTTGCGGCTCTTGTGGCACCTGCTGTGCCTGCGGTTGCTGCCGTTGCAGGGATGCCTGTTGTACCTCACTCTGTTGCAGGGGTTCCTGCGGTTGCGTTTCTTTTTTTGCCATGGCTGTTTCTTGTTTATTCATGTTTTGTTCCTCCTTGTTCTCTCTCGGACGGATCTCGTAGCGTTTGAGGAACTCCTTCACCGCGTCCGTCTTTTTCCCTTCCGCCAGGTCCTTGATCGCCTGCTTGTTCACCTTGTAGTCGTGGAAGGTCATGCGGAGCAGGCGGAAATGGGTAGGTTCCTTGAGCTGGCTCCAGAAATTCTTGATGAAGTTTTCGAGTATGCTCGAGTTCTTGTCGAATTTCAGGAATGAGTTCTCATTCTTCTCGTCCGCCGGAACCGTCTTGACCTTCCCGTCCTTGTCGATCTCGCTGACCACTTGTACACCGGCTTTCGGATCGCTCTTGTTATGAACCATCATCAGCTCGGTGATCTGTTCCACCAAAGGGGCGTCGTTCGTGACCTTCGGTTTCCGGGTCCGTCCAGGCTTCCCGTTCGGGCTCTTTTCTTGTGTCATACCTTTTCTTTTTGGGGTTAATAAATTGCTTTGACACTTCAAAAATATGGGCTAAATCCGAATAAAACTCTGATTTTCAAAAAGGTGTCATCAGATGTCATCAGATGTCGTCAAATGTCCGAAAGACTGGTTTTCCGTGAGAGAAACATGCCGTGAAAATAAGGATATGGTATGCGGAGGAAGGGCGAAGAAACCGGCACGGGCGCAAAGGGAGGATTATGCAGAGCAGAGGGAGCTGAAGTCCCTGTCTTCTCATGGGGCGGTGTTTTTTCATAAGACATTGCCAGGTCTGCCCATATATCCCGTACTTCCTGCCGGATTTATTAGGGATATAAAGGAGGCCCTCCTTTTTTCATCAATGACACGGTCATGCGTCGCGTCGGTCGCAGTGAGTCCCTATAATCCTTCCCGAAATCAAAACCTTTGTCCGGGCGTTTGTTTCCATGTGTATTTTCCGCGACCTGTCGCAAGGAAAATACTCATGGAAAGCGAAGCCGGAACGCCCGTGACAATACGGTTTTGATTTATCTTTGATTATAGGGAACTCACTGGTATCCGTCTGTTCTCCATGAAATTTCCAGAAAATATCCTATTTTATGTAATCAAAGAATTACCGTTCTCGCTGTTGACGGTATTATATGATGTTTGGTTAAATTAAAAACGTAAAGTATGGAGAGAAAAAAAGGAAAACAACAAAGAAAAGAGAAGAAGTTAAGCTTTTTCAACCTTATTGAACAAAGAATCTTGTATTTCGAAAGGCTGGACAAGAAGAAGACGGCGAGTAATTACATTTGCGCCTTTAAGCATTTCAAACGGTTCAGGGGGGATCAGGACATCGCTATTGAAGATCTGACTGTCGGACAGATGAAGGATTTCCAATCATATTTAATCGGAGAGGGACTGAGGATGAATACCATTTCGCTGTACAACAGGGAACTCCGGGCCGTTTACAATTATGCGTTAGACGAGGAGATCATACAGATGGACAAGCGTCCTTTCCGCAAATCGTTCACCGGGCAGGAAAAAACTCGCAAGCGAGCCGTTGACGGCGGGGTTGTCAAACGTCTGGCGATTCTCTCCCTTATTGACAAGGAGATGCTCGGATTTGCCCGAGACCTGTTTTTGTTCAGTATCTATATGCAGGGAATGCCCTTTATTGACATGGCTTATCTCAAAAAGGAACAAGTAAGGAACGGATGTATCACTTACCAGCGCAGGAAAACCAATCGTCAGTTGAGGGTCAAGATACACCCGCAGGCGCAGATTATCATAGATCGGTACATGGTATCCGATCCGGGCTGCCCCTATTTGTTCCCTATCCTGTATGATCCGGAAAAAAAGACAGAACGGGAGTATTCGAGTGCCTTGCGTGTCTATAACAAGCGTCTGGACAGCCTTTCCTCCTTGTTGGAACTGGACGAGCCGTTAACATCGTACGTGGCCCGCCATACTTGGGCCTCGCTTGCCCGACAATGCGGGACAAGTGATACGGTAATCAGCGAGGCGATGGGGCATAGTCACGTAGGGGTGACAACTATCTACCTAGCCTCGTTGGATATCGGTATGGTTGCCATGGCCAATCAACGGGTGATAACCTCGCTGTTCAGAAAGCGTATCCCCTGATGGGAAGCCATGAAAATTGGATATTTGAGGATTTCTGATTTGAGTAATTCGTTGGGAAATTATATTTTTGTCTCGAATAAAAGTGCTTCCTCTTACAAAGAGGAGGAATATGAACGTGAGAGCTTGTAATTCTTCCTCTTACAAAGAGGGGGAACTTTTGTTGAAAAACGAACTTTGTTATTGATATATAGTGTATTATAATAATACGCTCATCAGTTCCAATGATAAAAAAGCGATCCCTGTTCTATTTTTTAGTCAATAATTATAATTAAAGAAAAACAATGAAATCGAGACGGAACATATCCAATGATCTGAAGTATACAAAAGAGCACTTTGTCTGTGAAAATTATATTTCTGATGAACGATCCATCTTGGAGCCTATAGAGGTAAAGGGCGGCGAATATCTGATACGGGAAGAAGTGGAACGTTTCACGCTTGGATTTATTCTTTCCGGGGAGATGGATATATCGACTGCCGGATCTGTATGCCAACGGGTGGGTGAAAAACAGATGTTTCTCATAGCTGCCGGTGACAATTTTCATGGAAGAGCGATTACGGATATCTCCCTGATGCGTTGTTCGTTCACTAGAGATATGTCCTTATGCAATCGTTTCCCCATTGAACAGTTACAAAAATATATCCCGCTAGGTTTCCAACAAGAAAAATGCGGGATTACCTTACTTCCCATCCATGAATTGTTATTCAAGGAACTTGAAGTGACACGGGAGATCATGCGAACAGGAATGTCATGCATTCATTATCAGCGCATCAAAAAAGAGATGTTATTTATTGAATTGCGCGGATTTTATCAGAAAGAGGATTTGGCTAGATTCTTCGCGCCAATCCTGGGCACGGATAATGATTTCAAGGAAAATGTATTACAAATATATCCACAGGTAGAAACCGCTCAGGAATTGATTGACAGGTTAAATATGTCTCCTAGTGCATTCAAACGAAAATTCCGGGAGACTTTCGGTATATCGGCTCGCCAATGGCTAATTCGTAAAAAAGAACAAAAATTAATCAGGGACATTTTGATGACCAATATATCCATAGCAGAACTCGCTGAAAAATACAAATTTACGGCCAACTATATGACCACGTTTTGTCGGAAACGTTTTGGCAAATCACCGACAGAGCTACGCTTGGAACACAAGAAGTAAACCTTTTTATAGCCTATACACTATAGTACTGTCTCTTTATTATATGTAGAGGGACAAGATTTTCATGTATCTTCACATCCATCACTACAACTCATCTTATCATGGTCTATTTTTGTAGTTTTAAGGACTACTTTTGTTGCCGCCTATATTTCAATTATATCTACTTTTGCGGTCGAAATAAAAGTTCTTTATAAAACGTTCCCCCTCTTTGTAAGAGGAAGAACTTTTAAGTTTTTTTGTGTATGGCTAGATGGAAGGCTCTGAAAGGGTAACCGGAAAAGAGAAGTATGCACAGATACGGCGGGAGGCCGCATTTCGTAAGAACGAAGAAGCGTTGTTCTGTATGCTACTGCCGATATGTCAGTCGCCTGATAGCGAAAGAGTGTCATGTGCCGGAAGGCGGACAAAAAACAAATAATAAATGATGAGATATAAGGTTTTATTATTTTTTCTATTGGTTTTGTGGGTTGCGCAAACAGCCAAGTCGCAAGACGTGGCATTGAAGACCAATACCTTGATGTGGGCGACCACTACGCCGAATCTAGGATTGGAAGTAGCTCTTAGCCCGAGATATACGCTGGAACTGTCCGGATTCTACAATCCTTGGACATTCAAGGACGACAAGAAGATGCGTTTCTGGCTGGTACAACCTGAGTTGAAATATTGGTTCTGCGAGAAGTCCGAGGGGCACTTTGTCGGTATGCACTTGCATGGGGCGCAGTACTTCGGGGGATTCAAGAAGAAACGCTACGATGGCTATCTGGCCGGAGGAGGTTTCACTTACGGGTACGACTGGATTCTCTCGCCGCATTGGAACCTGGAGGCCGCCATCGGTATCGGCTATGCCCGCCTGTGGTATGAGGAGAGCCCCCGCGTCTATTGCGAGAAGTGCGGAGAAGACAAACATAAGAACTATTTCGGGCCTACCAAAGCTGCCCTGTCATTGATTTATATATTCTAACGGTATGAGATTTCATTCACAAAAATTGTTGGTCGCTCTTTTTTCCTTGGGGATATTCGGGAGTTGCTCGCCGGTCAAGACACCCGTTGGTGTCTCCGTGTCTCCGAGGTTGGGTGAGGTGATGCTTGATCCCTCAAGCAAGGGAACGGTGAAAATGAAGTTTCAGGTGCCGGTGGATTATTTGTCGAAAAGGGGACGTTTGCTTATTATGCCCCGTTTGGTGGCACCCGATGGCGAGGTGGCGGATATGTATGAGCCGGTAGCCGTTGACGCACCGGTTTATGCGAAGAAAATATATAGGAAAAAGGTGCTGGAAGGGTATGTCGACTCCCTGCCCGGGCAGGTTGTCCGTGCCGACCGTTGGTCTGAGTTGATGGAGATACCTTACGAGACGCGGGTCGCGGTTCCTGAAGGCTGGGATGATGCCTATATAGACGCGTTGGTCTCCGTCGAGGGATGTGCGTCATGCGGAATTATAGATACCTTGTTTGTGGCTAAGCTTCGGCAATCGGAGCCTGTGGATACCTTCTCGCTCCAATGGATCCGCCCCACGCTGGCGAAGCGCCCGAAAGTGATGGAGGGAAAAGGGATCGCCGTCTTGCAGTTTACCATCAATCGTTCGGACATAGACGGCTCGCTGGGTGACAACCGGGCGGAACTGGAGAAAATGGCGAAGACGTTACGCCCGATTTTGGAAGATTCGTTGGCGAGCGTACACTCCATACACATCATCGGGATGGCATCTGCCGATGGCCCGTTCGGGTTCAACACGAACCTTGCGTACCAACGGGCGGTGGCCGCCGGTCGCTGGCTGCAAGACAGGATGGCGATAGCCCCGGAGATGAAGGAGCGTATCCTTGCCGATGTCCGTCCCGAAGGTTGGGAGCCGGTGTTGGAAGCCATGCGGCAAGCCGGTGACCCGGATGCAGCCGATGTGGAGGCTATCCTGGAGCGTTATCCCGCCGACGGCAACAACGATGATGTGCAGGAGTGCGAGATCCGTCGTCTGTCCTGCTGGGAACGTATCCGCACGAACTATCTGCAACGCGACCGCAAGGTGGAGTACCGTTACACCTACACGCTGAAGAGTTTCACTTCCGACGAAGAACTGTTGCGGATGTATGCCACCCGGCCGGACGCGTTCAGCGAGGAGGAGTTTTTCCGCGTGGCGGAACTGATGCCTTCGTTGGCCGAAAAGATCGAGGCGTACCGTAAGTTGCTTGCTTATTATCCGGCTTCGGAGGTCGGGAAGAACAACTTGGCCGTGCTCGAGCATGAATGGCAGATGACGAACAGCCGGAAAGGAGGCGTAAAATGATGGAAAGAAAACATTTGCATGGAATAACCCTGTTGGGTGGATTGGCTATGGCGCTGCTGTGCGGCTGCATCCGCGACGAGCTGGGGCCTTGTCCGCCGTTGCGTCTCTCGCTGGAGGTGACGGATAAGAATTATATCAACGTAAAGGCGGCGAGCCGTTTAGGGCTGGAGGAAATCCGGAGCGAGGCATTGCCTTTTGCGAGCTACGTCTCCTCCTTGCAGTACCGACTGGCCGATGCAGAAACGGGCGAGGTGATCATCGAGCAACCGCTGAAAGCCGTGGAAGGCGAAAGCGGAACGCTTACGTTGCCCCTGCCAGAGGATATCCCTTTCGGTCGCTATGTGTTGACCGCTTGGGGAAACCTGTCGGAAGATGAGGGGGAATCGTTGGGTGATGATCCTGCCAAACTGGTACTGCATCCGGATAATTTGCCGGGAGCCGATGTCTACCTGGCGAGCGATACGTTGGTCTACGACGAGTCGGAGTACGCCTACACCTTCGGTATGAAACGGGTGAAAGGCAAGTTAGTCGTTTCGGTTGAGGATATGCCGGAGGCGTTCCGCTATTCGGAAAAAGAGATTACGGCCATTTCGGGGCATGTAGACAACCGGTTTACATATACGGATTCGCTCTCGTTTCACATCCCGACCGTATGGCCGCGGCCGGAGCGTATCATCACGAAGACCCTGTTGGCTCCTTCTATCGGGCCGGCGGAATCGCTTTTCAGGATACGTTTTTACGTAGGCGACAGTGCGGAAGGTGACAACTGGATCGTCCCTGAGAATATCAGCATCACGATGGAACGGAACAAGCTGACGGTGTTACGCTATGTATATGATCCTTGTTGCTGCCGCTTCAAGATTTATGTATTGGTGAACGACAACTGGGAATTGCTGCACTCCATGGAGATCGATTGATAGATATAATATATCTTATATATAATTTTTGTTTAATTAAAATTTCAAGTAGTGAAGAAGAATTATTTTTTAGGAGCGGCTGCTGCGTTCGGCCTACTGGCTTTCAGTTCTTGTAGCAATGATGAGGATTCTATTCAAGGACAGGGAGTTGCTACCGGTGAACAGGTAATTGTTTTGGACATGCAAGACACGGATGTGTTGAGCACGAAGTCTCGTCCTTTGGCAAGTACAAACAACCAAGGGGCAGAGTTAGTAACGGATGTGCAATTGTTGGTGTTTGGTATCAAGGCTAATAGTGCTCAATATGAGTTTGTCAAGAAATTGCCGGCAATTACGAATTGGGATAGCTCACCGGAAGTTCAAGACTATGACTATGGTCGTAAGAGAGAGATTAAGTTGACAGGTGATGACAAATTGAAGATTTCTACAGATCAAGATGGTTATGCTAAATACATTATCTTAGCCGTAGGTCAAGATGAGTCTGATCTGAATGCTATTCCTGCTCCGTTTAAGATTGAATTGGGGGCAGGTGATACAGATGACAAATATGTCAAAGAGTTGGTTGATAATACTTGGACTGCAGGAGCTCTTTGGAACGTAGCAACTACCCCTGGTTCCGGTTTCTGGCAGACAGCTGCTATTGATTATACGGCAACAAATGGTAAGGATCGTGCCGGTGAGATCTTCTCTGGTGTCTCTTCCCCGATTGAGTTTAAAGCCGATGGCGGTTTCTCTACGACTGTATTGTTGAAACGTCAGGTAGCCGGTGTATTAGGTTATTTCAGCCGTATTCCTGCGACTGTAGGTGAAGATGTTGATAAAAAGAATGTTACCGGTATCCGTTTGGTTTCTTCTAATAGAAATAATTCATTAGATCTGTCAATTTCATTATCCGATCAGATAGATGATGCCACTCATGGTCAAAATGGTTACAAAGGTCTTGAAAATGTAGTTAATGGTTTTAATAACGGTAAAAATGAAAAAGATGCTAAGTTCGGTATTGGTAAAATAACTAAAGGACAAGAAGATGCTTACCTTGTTTATGAGATCGATTTGAAAGAATGGTTCAAATGGGATAGTGACCAACAAGCATGGCATAAGGATGCTCTTTTAACTGAAGCAGGTGAAGATAATGTACAATTGTTAGGTAACGTAGAAGGATGGCATAACGCATTGAATCCCTCAAACTCAAAACCGGGTGTTATCGTAGCGGATGGTGCTGTATTGGCAGGTGAATTTGTTATTCCTTTCGATAAGATTAACAAAAATAACACTTTCGAATTGCAGTTGGTCAATAAAGAAGACAATGGAGAGGTAGAGGTATTGAAAGCTTGGGATGTCAAGTTGGATGCGCTATCACAGACTAAGGATGACGGCGATAAGATTTACAACATCTATCGTAACCATCTGTATCAGGTAGGTAAACGTGGTAGCGGTGACGGTCCAACAGATCCGGGTACAGACCCTGATAAACCACAGCCGCTGGACAAAGATCAGGAATTGATCATCAAGATCAACGACCAGTGGGAATTCATCCACGACCTGGAGATCGACTAATGTCCGCCCGCATCGGACTTCCCGATTGATAAGGGACAATCACTTTTATACGGGAGCTGTGCCGACAAGGCACGGCTCCTCTATTCAGTTTCCTAGGCAGGAAACTATAAGCATGCCGGCAAGCCCCCCTTTTTATATGTTAAGGAAGCACACGGGCCGGTTATAATGTCTATTTATACAAAACAAGAACGAGTAATTTAAGAAAGGTTTCTGATATGATGAAACATGTGAGCATCTTAATCCTGATATTCCTTGCCTGTCTCTTCGCGGGTTGCGCTGACGAACCGATAGATTCTCCGGAGGGTCTTCCCGAGAAGGGTATCGTCGTTAAGTTGACTACCGGGCAGTTGGATACCAAGACACACCTGTACAGCCAGGCTAGCTTGCATCACGTGACTCGAATCTACGCCATCCTTTATTATTGCGGTGATATGACCGCGGACGATATTGACCCGGAAAAAACCAAGGTCGTAGCTTCCCAGCTACTGATGAAAAACGGCGCTCCTTGGGATCCCTCGAAAGAGGAGAGCTATGGGCAAGGACAGCCGCAAACCGAAACGTTTGAACTTCTGTTGCCGCAAGACCAGATTGCCATGGTCCCCGGCAAATATATGATATTATGTGTCGGCTTAGACGACGCCTCGGGCGATACGTATGGCTTGACCTATGGTGATGACGCCGCCAATAAACAGCCGGAGTTTGCCAAACCCGGAGCCAAACTGTCGGCGGCACAAGCGGTTCTCGCGAAAGAATCCCCAAACGAACCTATGCCTTATGAGAAAGACCAGACAACCGTTAAGACTGACAAAAAACAAGATAAAGAATTAATCGCTTACGGCCATCCCGACATAGCGCATTCGGAGCTTTTCGCCGGTTGGCAGGCGTTCGACTTCATGCCCGACAATTTGAATGTCGTGGAGGTGGAACTGCGCCGCCGGGTGGCCGGAGTGCTTTGCTACCTCTCGGACATCCCTTATAAACTGAATATGGGTAATACCCCCTATCGGGTAACAGAGGTACGCCTGAACCTCTTTCAGGAGCAAAACGCGCAGATCGGCCTGACACGGGAGATGACGCGGGAGGGCAAGCCGTCTCTACAGGATTTCGGTGGGCCGGTTGACGGGAAAAAGGTTTGCCAAACGCTTTGTAAGTTCGATCTGAAGAGTTTCAAATCGCGACCGGAGCAAACCAGAAGCGGTGATCTTTTGTACAGTATACCGACCGGTCATCTGGAAGGACGGAAACAACTGGAGAATACCATCTTGATGGGGGCGTACGCACTGCCCATTCAAAATAATACCCCCGATGCCACGCTGAACGTAGAACTGTGGGGGTACGAATATGATGATACGCCGGGTAGTGATGATCATATTGTTGCGGGAAGCAAATTGACCCTGATCAAATCTTTCTCTGCCATTTACGAAGGCAAGGAGAGTACCCCGGAGATCTACTCCCTGCATCCGAATATGATTTACCATATCGGGCATAAGCTGGAAGGGGATAATACGGAAGGCGACTATCCGGAAAGCCTGGCGGGAACCAAGGTGACTGTGGAGGCCGGACCTTGGCAGGAAGTGGATATTCCGGTGGAATTTCCCAGTGTGCCTATTGTTCCCTTGATGTCTCTGCGGGACAAGGATGGCAATAAGTATAAAGTTGAGCCGGAAGAGGCCGGCGAGAAATATTATATTTTCGACTGCATCGGTTCGCGAACGAACCATTTGGAGATAAGCGCATCGATTCTTTATGAGAATTGGAAACTGACAGCGATACCTGATGCTTCGGATACGCCTTGGATTCGGTTTTGGGACGAAACGACAAACGATTATGTCACTGAATTGACTGGTACTGGAGGAAAGGATATTTACATTCGGATGGCTGATTACGCGAGTGTCCCGGATTGGGAAAATAAGCGAGAGACACGGAAGATCCGATTACTACTGGAGGCCCTTGATGAAAACGGTTCTGTGGTGGGCGGTGCCTCCTCTGATTTGTACGTGGAGCAATACAATGCATTGATTGTGAAAATGGAAGATGATAGTGACGGATATCGTGGCTTCAGTCATTTCGATTTTGGGACGAAACGAAACGCAGTTACAGGGGATATCGTGGCTGCCGGACAGACACTCGGATGGGGATATTGGAGATCTCTTGTTGTGACAGAGCATTGGGCAGATGGTAAGGCCAATTATCGGGAATTTATAGATGAAACATGGATAGGTAATTTTAAAGGCTCTGCCATACAGGTTTGTGCACTGGGAGAAGCGGGAAAAGAACTTGAGATAGATTATGAAGAAGTGAAGTCTGAAGATCCTTTTTGGTTCTTGCCATCGATAGTCGCATTGAGATGTTTCTTGAAGCAATATAAGGATAACGCGGATGCGAATATAGAGCGAGGAAAATTTTATTGGAGTTCTAATTCTGCTGGTTATTATAAAAACGCATTAGCGACAAAGATTGACCGTTCAGGCAATGTTGATGATGATTATTATAGAGAAAATAAGGAAAATGCGTATTATGCCCGTCAAGCCTGTCACGCACAATAAATATAGCGATATGAAACGATATACTTGGATATGGATCATGCTGATCGCCTTGTTGTCCGGTTGCGAAGACGACTTCGACAGGGGCGGCTCAAACCCGGGCGAGGGGGTAACGGAAGGGATGATCACTTTCCGCTTTTCTACCGAGGAGGCACCGGTGATTGTTACCCGGGCCGGTGAGGCCGGGCAGCAGGAGTCTTTGGAGAATGTGTTGGTCATGGTGTTTGACAAAGATGGGAAATTGGTCAATAAAGCTTACCAGCAATTGACGGTCGATAACCATTCGGTCAATATCTACCTGACCGCCGTGGAGGATCAATCCATCTATGCCCTGTGCAATTTGCCGGAAGGAGACGAGACGGAAGACTTGATTAACAACTCTCCGGTCACTTTGACTGAGTTGAAGGCGAAATATACCACGATCCGAACTCCGGAAGGAGCTTATGGCGGCAAACACATCATGACCGGCTCCCTCCCGTTGGAACTGACCGCGACCGGCCAGTTGAAAAAGGAATACACCATCCCGGTTAAGCGTCTGACGGCGCAAGTCAATTTCAATGTCTCTTTCGAACCGTACGATCCGGAAGATAAATTCGCGGTCGGGGAAATGTTCCTTTGTAATATCCCGATGGGCAGCATGCTGCTGGATGGCGGCGGGTCGGTCGACGACGCGGATAGTTGGGGATATCGTCATCCCAACGACGCGTTGTCGGATTCGCTGGATATTTGCGCAGGCGATTATTCGTATGTCGTGGCCGGTAATACTGCCGCGACAGACCGTTCGGCACAATTTTACCAAAAGGAAAAAAGATTGGACTTCGAGATCGTAAAAGGAGCGGTTGGAACGAATGATACCTATACCGCCTCTTTCAAGATGTTCGAGAACCGGCAAGGAAGGGTGTACGACCATAAGAATAACTGGGAGAACCTGAAAGGATTGATCGGAAAAGATCCCGAGACTGCCGAAAAGTATGGTTATGAGGATTTGTATCGCTATTATCAGCAAATCAACAAGCGGGGGCTTGCCGGGACAAACCGGAATCCGGATGATGCCGAAAAGATATTCAAAAGAAACGAAGGCATAAATGTCGATAAGTATAGGGTCAATGCGAAAGAGCGAGGCTTCAAGTATGCCACCTACCTGATGATCCGCGGTGTCTACACCAAGAAGAATCCGGTGGGGGGCGAGGATCCGAGCAACGTGACCTACTATATCTACCTCGGTTCGGACAATTACAAAGACTTCAACGTCTGCCGTAACCATGTCTATAACTACCGGATCCGTATCTTCGACGCGGACAAGACCGACACCCGCGTGGATGCCAACCAGATCGGCGGGCTGACTATCTACGGGAACTTCGAGGACGTGCTGGATGCCCATCCCAACGTGACGCAGGTACTTCTCTACTCGCCCAGTAACTGGACGGTGCGGGTGGCCGATCCGGACCAGACCCCCTGGCTGGAGGTTTCCGCCTCGCCATCCTATAAGCCCCGTAAGCTGGGAGCGGAGGCTAGCCGCGATCAAGCCGCTTTCCGTCTGGACGGAGAGGCGGGGTTGCACTACTTCTATATCCATACGGACGAGTATATCCCGCCAATCAAGGATCCGCACAGTAACGATTCCAATGCCCCCCGTACAGGCAAGCTCCTGTTCTCGAACCAGGCGGGAAACGTGAAAGAGGTAGAGATCAAGCAGTACGCGGCCCAGATGGTGATACGCGAGAGGTTTGCCACGGATCTCGCAAAGAAGGTACTGGACACGCTCTACGTGGAACGTATCTTGGAAAAGAAAAATATGCAATGGGGATTCCAGCATTATTGGTGTCTGAAGATGGATGAGATCCTGGCAGACGACCTAAACTCGAAAAAGAATGGGTTGACCAATACCCGTGTGTTGTATGACATCGCTTTGAACGGCGACAAATGGGGCATCGATCCGGCTTATCCGGACGGCAATATTCCATCGAACATTGCGTTGGGATATGCCTTGGGCAAGAACCGCGACCGTAACGGCAACGGGAAGATCGACTATAACGAGATTTTGTGGTATTTGCCGGCTTACACCGAATTGCAGGCGATAGCCGGGCATATCAGCGAAGGGTCGAGGTCTTATCCCAGGGAATACTCACAAACTGTGGATGTAGACTGGAAGATGGAACCTTATTCCTTCTTTTCCTCCACGCCCTCGTCTAGCGATGCGGCCGGAATTACTGCCGGGTTCAGTTGGGCCGTGCAGTTTTCGCCCAATGCGCAAAAGAACGGCAAGGCGAGGGTCGAGATGCGCTCGCGTTTCTACAACGTGATTTGCGCCCGCCGCTATAACGGTTGGCGAGGGCCCGATACGGGAACGGTAGACGGCGAGATCGATACGGACGAGGACTGGAATGAGGACGAGGAAGAGATCATGGATAAAAAATAGTGGAAAAAAAGGATTAGACGCGATGAATAAGACGATAGGAAAATATATATGCGCCTGGGCGGTGGTTTGCCTTGCCGGATGCTCGAATGAGGTTCCGCAAGAAGGGCAAACGGCGGTCGCCTCATTCCATGTGGCTACACGTGCCGCGGACAATACCGCCGAGAGGGAGATAACGGATCAGCAGTTTGTACGGCTCTATGTGGCGGAACGCAGGCCGGAAAGCGGGAAAACCGAGGCTACCGGTCCTTCGGATCAATATTGGGATCGGTATAATGTGGTCTTGTATTGCGACAAATATTATGACCTGGAGGGACAAACCTATCATGTCGAGAATTTGCCCGGAGTTTGGCATAAGTTTGCTTTCGTGTGCGTGCCGGATATAAGCCAAGGGATGGGAAGCGGGATGTTTCCGGCTCAAAATACGTTTTTGACATATAAGGACCTTTACGATTTCGCGATCGACTACCGACCGGTATTGGACTATCAAGCCGCGTTGAATAAGGCGAGCAAGGAAGACTTGGCGATTTACCGTAAAATCATCGACCGCTGGGTCGATACCGACATGCCGACCAACGAAAGAGTGCTGATGAGACGCGTCACCGGGCAACTCGTCCTGAATATGGGAAAGCCGGCCGACCAGTTCGATACGGCAACGAATGGGGCGGTGACGGATATTACGGTCAGCATGAAAACGGCCCGGAATTGCTATATCCGCGACGAGTCGTGTGACTCGGTGCTTGTTATCGAGCGTGAACAGCGGGATTTTCATTGGACCGTAAGCGCGGAAGGACAGTTGGAAGAACAGCTCTTACCGATCGCCCTGCTTCCGGGGGAACTGTCAGACGCCAAGGTGACGGTCTCTTTTGAGGATGGTACCTCGGTAGAATACGCCCTGTGTGGACGTGCCGAAGAAGATGTACCGATGGATGCTATCGAAATCAAGAAGAATACACGGACGATTGTCTTGTTTAACGGTAAGGATAAAGAAACGTTCGAGGTGCGTTACGCCGGTTTTGCCGATGGATACGATGCGACGGTGGATGTCGACGATGACGCATGGGATGGAGTATGAATGTGAATAATGAATGGAATCGTATATATGAAAAAGGTTGTGGGGTTGTTAGCCGGCTTATGCCTTTGTGCCGGATGCGAAAATGAGATACCGGAGCCTACGGCATCGGTGGTTTCGGCTGGTAAGTTCGTGGTGGATTACACGGCCGAGGCTGGTGCCGCCACGCGTGTGATCCATGAAAACCAGCCTAAAGGGGTACGTATTAACTCGCTTACTTACCTGCTGTATAGTGAGGAGGGGACGTTGGAGAAGCGGAGGGAAATCCCCGGGTTGGATACCGACGGGGAGAGTTGGCCGTTGAGACGCGAGAATATGTCGTGGGAGCAACGGGAGGCTTTGAAAGACACCTTGTCGCAGGGTGAGACCTATCATGCGGTCTTTGTGGCCAATATCGATTCCGCCGTTTGCGGGTGGACAGGTGCGGACGGTCAGCCGTGGTCTCCCCTGCGAGAGACCGGGACGTACGAGACGGTTTATTTGCAAATGCCCTTCCAGCCGTTCAATGACCGGAATATGTTTTATGTTTTCACGCGGGACATCTTGTCGACGGATCAAGGTGCCGATCGGGAGAATCCTTACAATTGTCCGGTCGTGTTGCGGCGTGCGGTGACCCGTACCGACTTCTGGTTTGAGAAACTTCCTGATTGGGAAGAAAAGACAGAGGGGGGGGATACGGAAATATCCGGTTATCCGGCTACCTGCTTGTTACCGGAAGATATAAAGAACTATTTTCAATCGGATTTCTATGCTTTTGTCTTGCGGAAATATAAAGATGAGTTAAGCCAGCCGGTGGTTGATGAGACGGTTGACTTTTTGGATGCTTTGAAGCGGTATTTTTCCGAACAGATTCTGAATCCGGATTTGAAAGATAAATACACAAAATATATTGAGTGTTTATCTAAAATAGAAGGGCAAATTCAGGGCGAAGGCAAATCCGACTTTTTAGATCAAATCAATTCGGACATGGCGGAAGGCGGTGTTTTATCAAACTTCCAAACCCATTTGGTTAATACGCTGTTGAATGAACTTGAACATAATACAACCGTCCGTAGGCTGTTTGAGCAATCTGCAAGAAGAAAATTGGGAACATGGGCAACGATTGCTTACGAGGGACGATCCGGAGTGGATAAATATTATTTGTCAGGAAAGGCTCCAGAGGCAGGTCTGGAAGAAAGCCTGCGTATGAAAGCGGATACGACCGTGATGCGGAAGAGCGTTTCTTATCTTGCTTTCAATTGGGTCGGATTGGCGGATCCGGAAAAGAATAAGATTTCCGGGGTCAGTTGGTATCCTACGGCTGAAGCTACGACTCCGGACTTCTCGCTTACCCTTAACTCGTCTATTTCGACCGGACAGGGAGTGAATGAGAAATATTCCGTGTTCTATCGCCCGATGAACGAACTGAATTTGAAAACCGATTGGGAGAAGCAAGCTAAAATGACAACAATCGTCTGTGATTTGGAAAAGGCATTGCCTTTTAAGGTAGAAGATGCGGAACTGATTGCCACTATTAACCAATTTTTGTCTGAAGGCAAGATAAAAGACTATTCCGGTTCGCTGCAAGAGATGTCTTTGGCAATAACTTATCCGGATATATCCAATAGCGATGTGTTGGAGATTAAAGAGATATGGGAAATAAGTAAATAATAAAAAGTCTATGCGCACGATTAGTCGATATATAAAAAGAGGTGTTTTCCTGCTTTTCCTGTTGGTATCGTTTGTGAATATACAAGGGCAAACCGGAAATCAACCGGTTGAGGTTACCAAGCGTAGGGCGTTGGTAGGCCCTTATTGCATGGTGAACCAAATCTCGTCAGTAGCCAATGTGGCGACCAACTATAGTCATTTGGAGTATATAACCGATTCGGACTTGAACAACTATGCTTCGATAACCGGTATTAAGGTCGATGCGCTGCTATCGCCTGTTTTGAGTGTTAAGGATACGAAAAACACATACAAGGGGGGAACGACTGCCGGTTTCAGCTTGGCGTCGACTGAGAGTGGAGGACTTTTGTCGCTGGAGGTGATCCAGTTGTTTTCTATTACGACTTATTTAAATGGCAAAAAACAGGAGAACATAGCGGTGGGAGGAGCGTCTTCCGGTGGGGTCGGTTTGGACTTGATAAAGATTCCGGGTTCTGATGCTGTCTCTGTAGATGTCTGTGTAAAAACGACGAAAGACTTTGATGAGATTTATTTGATGCAAGGAGGCTTACATGTAGAGGCTATTAATCAGCTAAGCATCAGGTATGCGTTTGTCGGGGATCTGAAAGAAGTGCTTTTGACTTATGATGGAGTAGAAACATACGGGATAGAATTAGAGTTAGGTGAAAAAGGCATACAAATCGACTATGACAAGTGCGACGGCATGCCTTGGCCGGTAAAAGACAAACCCCTAAGGGAGGATACTTTTCATGACAAACTGTTCGATTCAGATACAACCAACTATTTGGGGACAGGAGGGTTGGCTATTGGAGAATGGTTTCATGCGCAGATTGGTACAACTTACGAGTTTCCTGCCGGTACGGAAGTGGGGTTTAAATATTTTAATAAAGGACTCCTGGATTTGTCACTCGGAAGTTTTGTGACCATTACATTATATGATAAGAACAACAAAGAGGTTCAAACGGAAACTTTATCGGCCGGCATATTGAAGTTAGGAGTTGTCACTACGGGAGAGATCACATCAGCCATCACATCCAAGGTTCCTTTTTATTCTGCCCGGCTGACTGTTGGAGCCGGTGCGTTAAGTGTGAACCTAGGCGGGGTGGGTATCTATTATGGTTTTGTCAGGGAGAAACCGGAAATAGACCATCACTGCCCGATCCAGCCCAGTCTGAGCGCTACGGTTTGCGATAACGTAACGACTTACGAATTGAGGAGCAACCCGGATGTGAAGGTGAAGTGGGAATTGACGAATTTTGAGTTTTTCTCAGGAGAAGATCCGCGCGATCCTCAAGAGGTGATGAATAACGTTCAGATCGGAGAAACGGCAAATGGCGTTACCAAAGTAACGGGATTAACCGTCGAGGGCGTGTACACATTCAAGGCTACGGCGGTAGATTGTACCGCTGAACCCCCATGTTCGGAAACTGTCACTTTGACAAAAGGAGTCCGTCCGCCTAGTTCGTCTTGTGGAACCCCTGTTTTTAACGCGGATGGAAATGAGAAATATGAGCTTTCGACAAGTACGTATGGTGTAACCGGAGGCCTGATCAGTATTAGCGATATCAAGGATAAGACCAATATATTGGATGGGAATTTTGATAATTACGCATCCTATGTGAGTGGTTTGAGCGTGGCAAGCAACTTGGGTATCATAGGTATAAAGACGGTAGGTGGAGAATCGTTCGATTTAGGAATTGAGGGTGATAAACGTGTCGGTTTTATCGTAGAGAATGCCTCTACTTTTTTGGATGCCGATGTCTTGCAGTTCTTGCGAATACGGCTATTCAGGAATGGCGAGGTCGTGTATGAGAATGTAATCGACGAGTCCAACGTGGTCGGGGTTGGCTTGATAGGCAGCGAACAATCTCAAAAGATACGGTATAGCGTAAAGGTTCCTGCGAGTGTGGATTTTGATGAATTCCAATTGTGGACTTCCGGCGTGTTGAATTTGGGTTTGAACACGTTGCGTATTTATTATGGCTTTATGGAATCGGCCGATGATGATTGTTCGGACCCGCTAAAGAATGGTTGTGCCCTGGCCGTTTCTACGGAGGAGACGAATGCTTCCCTGTCTTTACAAATACCGTTTCAAACTGTTTCCGTTGCCGGGACATTGGTCAATGGTGATCTTTTGTTGGATGGTGATATGAATACTGCGTTGACCTATACGCCTGCCGTTGGTGTAGGGACAGGTCTTGTCTTATGCGTGAAATTAGGACGTACCATGGATAAGACCCAGCAACTGGGGCTTGCCTTGGATAGCAAGACGTTTGTGCTTGGAGCCGGTGTCGGTTCCTGGATAACGGTTTCGACTTATCTGAACGGCCAAGAGACCGGGGAGAAGTTCTCGGACTGGAATACTGTCGGGTTGGACGTGATAGGCTATGGTGACAGGCGATATCTTATCTCGCAACCGACATTGCCTTATGATGAGGTACGTATTGCTTTTGCGGCCGTTGTAAGCGCATTGGAAGGGTATAATCTGTACGGTCTCTTTTTCCGTAGCGACATAGATGGCGACGGGCTGCCTGATTGTATGGATCCGGAAAGTTGCGCGGGTGGTTTGGCGAATTTGCGAACGACTCCGCATATTTGCGAAGGGGAAAAGGTCGTGCTGTATGGGCAAGCGAAATTTGAGGAAGAAGAGGAAAAGGACTATAAGATGTCCATCTTTAAGAAAGCGGATGATATTCATACGGCAGAACCGGTATTTTCTAAAACTTTTACCATCCATAAAGGGATTTTCCAACAAGAAATATGGGAGGCAACAGAGGCCGGGGAGTATAAACTAATCATTTATGACAAGGATGATGAAAATGCAGAGTTCGTATTGTCTAAATTGTACTTTACTGTCCATCCGCTTGAAACAACTTGGTTAGAAAATGTGACTGGCACTGACTGGAATGCCTGGGAAAATTGGTCGAAGGGCTCGCCTTGGACATGTACCAATGTGATTATTCCTGAATCCGCACAAGCTTATCCGATTCTGGAAGCGGATGCGTCAAACGGCTGTAACTATATTCATTTTGAACCGAACGCTGAGGTGAAAAACACACATCATCTGGATTATAAAAAGGCATGGGTGGATATTGAACTGTCTCCCAACCGATATTATATGGTGGCAGCTCCGTTGAAAAGAATCTATTCGGGAGACTGGTTTGTCGCTGCCAATGGAATACAACTGCCGGACACATTCACCTCGTTGACTGCGAATAACTATCCAGAAAACCGGGTCACGCCTACTATTTATCAACGTATCTGGGATGCGGCTTACATGGAGCAGTTGATCAATTCAAGCAATCGCCCGTTTGTAAAACCGGGAGATAAAGTAGATATAGCCGTGACCGGCTGGACTAAACCTTTCAATTGGCTGGCTACACCCTATGACAAGAATACGTTGGATGGGCAAGAATTTGATTTCAATGCCTTGTCGGTGTGGGTACATCCGTTGAAGCCATCCGAGAAGGAAGAAGGTGATAACGGCCAAACGTATACTTTCCGTTTCCCGAAGGAGCATACGGAATATCATTATTATGATGAGAAGGGAACTCAATTAAGCGTAGGCGTGCGGATAAATGACAGGAATAATTCCGGACGTTTTATCTATGAGCAGGAAGACGGGAAAGCCACCTTCCCGGTTGTCATGCGATTTAAGAATGGCTCTTTTAATAACAATACGTTCTTGGTCGGCAATCCGTTCATGACTCATATCGATGTAAAGAAATTCTTGGAGCGGAATGAGCATATTGCTTCCGTTAAAATATATGATGGAAAAAATGGAACAGCCAACTCGCTGATCCATAACTTGGATGGTGATGGTATCTTGGAAGCAAGGCCGGGTAATGGTGGTGATGGCTTACGGGCTATCGCCCCGACGCAGTCTTTTTTTGTGACTTGCGAAGAGCGGATGGTGGAGTCGTGTACCATTACCTTTACTGAAGACATGTTAGAGACACAACCGGAACTGCAACAGGCAAATCGGTTGTCGAGGAAACAAAGCGCTTCCGTGGCAAGCCGGTCGGTACGCTTGATGGCATCAGCCGATAACTGCCAATCCGGCGCTTTGGTGTATTTTTCCCAAAAAGCGAATGATCATTACCGGGAGAACGAGGACGCGGAAGTCCTGTTGGAAAATGAGATAAACCCGACAATCGCCTTGTTTACCATAGCAGAGCAACGTGCGCTGGATATTCAGCAACGTGCGAATGGCGGAGAGATACCTCTCGGTATATATTTAGCCAAGCCAGCGGATGTCAACTTGTCGATAACGATTCCCGAGAGCTATTCCGGTTGGATCTTGAAAGATTTGGACAACAACCGGATTCATCCCTTGCTTGCCGGAAAAGAAAATAAGATTGAGCTGGGACGGCTGACAACCAACATAGGGCGTTTTTGTTTGAAAGGAGAATCGATCGCGACAAGTAACGGAATAATTGCCGCGACACAACCAAAAGTATTCTGTTATCGGGATGAAAGCGGCGGTCAGGTTATTGTGCGTTCGACCGAGGGGCTTATGCGGCGCTGTGATGTTTTTACGATTGATGGAAGGATGTCCGGCCGGGTACAATCGGAGTCAGCCGAATACCGTCTGCCGATCGCTAAAGGGGCTTATGTGGTAAAGGTCTATTTGCGGGATGGAACCAGTGCTGTTGTAAAGGTATTTTGAACCAGTAAAATTAAGATACGATGAAGCGGATATTATATATGATAAGTCTTTTATGTTTAGGCTTGTTAAGTACAGGTTGCGATTCGGAAGAACAACCGGGGGAGGAGGAAAAGAGAACCGTTGAGGTGCCGGTGGAGTTTAACTTTACTTCCAGTGGTAACGAACTGACCACCCGAACGAATCCGGTAGGGCCGGGGAACCCCGGTGAAACCAATACCCGCCCGATTTACGTGGATCGAGTAAAAGTATATATTTATCAGCGTCCGGCCGACCAAACATACGAGACTGACAGGGAGGGCTTTTTAAGAGCCAATGAGTTGGTATTACCTGCCCATCGGACCGGGAATGCAGGCGCTGATGGACAACCTCGTTTCACGGCGACAGGAAAAATTCCCTTGGAGAGTGAGTATGAATACAGAATGACGGCCGTGGCTTATTCGGAAGAACAAGGAGAAAAGCGGTTGTTTGAGTTGAACGACTCCTATTTTAATCATGCGGAAATAACGTTGCTAGACAAAGATGAATATAAAACCCCGGAACTGTTTTTTGGTAATGTCGTTTATCAGGATACGGATACCGTCTTTCGTTATGATAGCAAGAACCCAAAGAAATTGACCGGTTGGTTGTATCGAGGGGTTGCCGGGATAGAACTGAACTTAGAGAATGTAGCGCCTGAAGTCAAACGAATTGATCTGCTTGCTGATTCCATTAATACCCGGGTAAAGGCACGGCTGTACGATGATTTCCGTTCGGCTTATGATATGAAAAGGAATGGACGTTTTGAACATTTTGTAATCGGTTCATGGGAAAGGAATATCGCGGATGTGAAGAATAATAATATACAAATAATAGGCTCGAATCTATTGGCGGTATGCACCTCCCTTAGTTTGCGCATAACGATAGACAAGGATGGAAAAGAGGAACAAGTCGTTTGCCGTTTACAAGTAAGAGAGAAAAAGGAAGATGGCGATGTTGACACAGACGAGAATGGAGGTACAGGAGGCAGTGCAAACGCTCAATTACGCTCCATCCCGGGTGATGCCGGGAATGGGACCGGGATTATCCCGGGAGGTGAGGAGACACCAGTGGATCCCGAAAATCCGGACTCGGGCAAGAACCCGTTTCAAATCTGTTTTAAGCGGAATCAGTACTATAAGATACTTGGCGATTATGAAAAATTGACAACAATGGAGTACGTACTTCAGGTAACCGTCAATCCCAATTGGGATGGTGATGTTTATTTACCCTTGGATAAGAGTGATGATAGTAATTGATATATTTCCAAGCGAAAAAATTGAGAGGCTTTAAGAGATGAAGAATGACCCTATACATGATCTGAACTTTTATGTACACGTAAAATCAGGTCATAAGTAAATTCTCTATCAAAAGATAGGGAATTTACGAGGCAACGGCCTGCTTGGGAAAGTAGACGTTGCCTTTATTTTTTGTGACGAATGATCTTGTGAATATTAAAAACTGATAAAATCTGTTTGCGTATTTAAAAAAATAAAAATCTATTTATGGTAGCAAGGAAAGCTTCATTACAGCATAAGGTTCTTTTAGGGTATATGATATTGATCATGGCTGTTTGCGGCATGGTTTCCATCTTGTTATACGAACGGAGCCGCATGCGTGAGATAAAAACGGAAACATCGGAGATACGCAGGATACGCCATGACATCAGTACGGCGCATCGCTATATCACGGAGCTTGCCACCTATGGAGAGTCCGTCATAGTCTGGGAGGATACCGATTTTCGTGAGTATCGCAGAAAACGCTTGCAAACGGACAGCTTGTTACAAATATTGAAAGTGAGTTGTGGCACGTTCGTCCTGCCAAAGCAGATAGACTCCCTATGCCATTTATTGGAAGCCAAGGAGGTACACCTGCTCCGCATTATGGAGACCATTACCAGACAGGGGGAAGCGGACAGTCTGCTCGCAAATCGTCTGCCTGTTGTTATCAGGGAAGCGGTTCGTACCCGGACAGTCACTCAAAAGAAAAAAGGGATTGCCGGTTGGTTCGGTGGAAAAAGGAGCGTACAGGTCTTCGAGCCATCGAAAGGACTGCAAGATTTGAATGACAAGTTGATTGCCATGCAAGAGGAACGTGAACGCCGGATAGACATTTATACCGACAGTCTGCGCACACAGAATAAGGCCTTGAACCGGAAGTTGCAAATACTCATCACCCATCTTGACGGGCAAGCGCAGGCGGCGTTCATCAGTCGTGAGGAAAAAATCACGGAAGCCGGAGATTTTTCTTTCAAGCTGTTTGCCCTGGTAATCGTCTCCGCTTCCTCCTTGCTATTCATCTCGTTCCTGATCATACGGCATGATATCAGGAAAGAAAGGGAAGGACGGGCACAGCTCCAAAGGATAAACCGTGAGAACGAGGAACTGCTCGGTATGCGTAAACAGATCATCCTGACTATCTCGCACGATATACGGGGACCATTGGGCAATATCAGCAACTGCGTGGAGCTGGCCTCGGAAACCCGTGAAAAGAAAAAACGGGAAGGCTATCTGGAGAACATCCGCCATTCCTGCCGCCATATACTGAATCTGGTGAACAACCTGATGGATGTTTATAAGATCAATGAGACCAAGGATACCCATAACGAGGTTCCTTTCCGTCTAAACAACTGGCTTGACAACATATCGAAGGAATATGCCCGCAAAGCGGGTGCCCGAGCCTTGCTGTTCGAGCACCGGCATAAGAATGTCGGCGATATTACAGTGAGAGGAGACGCAGACAAATTGGAACAAATATTGGACAATCTGCTGACAAACGCCATCAAGTTCACCCTGTCGGGTATGATCCGTTTCCATACCAAGTACATGGCGGGAAGATTATATGTGGAGGTCGGTGATACCGGTATCGGTATGGACGAGGAGACATTGGAACGTGTCTTCCGTCCGTTCGAGCGTGCGGCGCAGGAGATAAACTCGGAAGGTTTCGGTCTTGGGCTTTTTATCACGAAAGCTCTTGTAAAGGTACTGGACGGAAGCATTGAAGTAGAGAGCCGACCAGGTAAAGGTACAACATTCCGCCTGTCGTTTCCCCTTTCGGAAACGACAGAAGAACCGGAAACAGAGGAGCTTCCGGTACAATCTGCGACGATACTTCCCAAACATGTACTGGTAGTGGACGATGACAGCATCCTTCTGAAAATAACGGAAGACATGCTCGGGCGCAACGGGGTGGAATGCACGACCTGTCAAAATGCAAAAGAAGCCATTCTAGCACTCAACCGCTTGGATTATGATTTGGTATTGACAGATATACAGATGCCCGTGACCGATGGTTTCGGCTTGTTGAGATTACTGCGTAACTCGGATATCGGAAATTCCCGTACCGTTCCGGTCGCTGTCATGACGGCACGGGGGGACGGGGACTCGGGCGTGTATATGAAGTCCGGTTTTTGCGGTTGCATACACAAGCCTTTCTCTTCAAAAGGACTACTGGCCTTTATCTCCTCCGTTACGGAGGGTAGAAGCGCCGGCATGTCCCCGTTCGACTATTCCCGTCTGATGGAAAGTACGGACGACCGTCGTCATATGTTCGGTCTTGTCGCAAAAGAGTCGGAAAAGGATCTTGCCGAACTGGAGGAGGCTTTGAGAAAAACCGACAGGGAAGCCATGCGGAGGATCGTACACCGGATGGCTCCGGTCTGGGAGTTGTTAGGGGCCAACGATGTGCTGTCCGGTTATCGGATGCTCCTGCATGACAGGATCTCGAGCGACGAGACGGTCAGAGAGTACACGATGAGAATTATGAAACAGATACGGTTACTGATAGACGAAGTAAATAATGAATTAAGAAAGAAAAATGATGGGGATGAAAAAGACTTTATTGATCGTGGAGGACAACCTGATTCTTTGCGATATTCTTGAGAGATGGCTACAGAAAGCCGGTTACGGGGTATTGACGGCCATAGATGAGCCTTCGGCACGCCGGAAAATCAAGGGGAATAACGTGGCGCTGGTACTGACAGATGTTCGCCTTCCCGAAGGGGATGGCATCAGCTTACTGGAATGGAGCATCTCCCAAGGGTTACATATCCCTTTTGTGGTGATGACCGAACATGCCTCCATTGCAGATGCGGTGCGTGCCGTCAAATTGGGCGCAAAGGACTACTTGCCCAAGCCTGTCCACGAGGAGTTACTGATGGAACTGTTACGGGGATTGATCGGTCTGCCAGTTTCCGTTCCCCCGAAGAAATCATTAATGAAAAGGCTTAGCGGGGCGGTCCGGGAGACCGAGCGGATAGCTTGTCGTGTGGCTCCTTTGAATTGTTCCGTCATGATCCTTGGACCGAACGGTAGCGGAAAAGAATCTGTCGCACAGCTGATCCAACAGCATAGCGGACGAAAGGACAAGCCTTTTGTGGCGGTGAACTGTGGTTGTATCCGGGGGGAACTTGCCGCATCTGAGTTCTTCGGCCACGTGCAGGGGGCATTTACCGATGCGAAAAAGGATACTGCCGGCTATTTTGAGACGGCCAAGGGCGGTACGCTCTTCCTTGACGAGATCGGAAACATGCCTCCCGAAATGCAGACACTGCTGCTCAGGGTATTACAGGAAAGAGTGTATTGTCCAGTAGGCAGCCGCAAAGAACTTGAAGCCGATGTACGGATATTGTCGGCCACCAACGAGGATATGGAGCGTGCCATACGGGAGGGACGTTTCCGGGAGGACCTGTACTACCGTCTCGCCGAGTTTGAGATACGCCAGCCCTCTCTCTCCGAATGCCCGGAAGATATATTACCACTGGCTGACTTCTTTCGTGAGCAACATTCAGAAGAGATACGCGTGGAGACCTCCGGCTTTACCGAACAAGCCAAAATCTCCATGCTTTCCCACTCATGGCCGGGCAATGTGCGTGAACTTGACAACCGGATAAGACGTGCTGTCCTGTTGGCGGTATCTCCATTGTTAACCCATAAAGATCTGAATCTTAATGCGACCATCTGTAGGACAGGCGAAAAATGTAAAAAAGGCTTGATGGAAGAAGCAGAAGAGAAAGAACTAATAAGGAAGATTCTGGAAGAATGTGGAGGTAAGATCAGTCGTGTGGCGAGAATGTTGGGGATGAGCCGTCCGACGCTATACAAGAAAATGGAAAGGTATGGGTTGAGATAGCATCTTCATCCGTTTCGTTTATACATAAGCCGGCAGATTCCGTTGGAGAAAGTTTTGCAGCCAAGAAGTTTCCAGCGGGCAGACCGGAATTCTCCCGTCAAGGGGATTCCACCACCATAAGAAAGGGGCAGCAGAAAAAGTACTGTCTCATCCACCAGATTATACCGAAAAAGTCCATCGGCATATTCCGCACTTCCTCCATCTCCCACTCCTGCCAGATAAATACAATCCTTGTCATGCTTTTCCTTTACATTCAGCAAGTCCATCAAACCGTAATGGGGGTAGATGTGGAATGTGGCCTGTCGCTGCCAGCGTGGGAAACCATACCGTTTGTTTTCCCTCACCCATCGCATAAGCATCTCGTCTTCATGCGGAAGGAACCCGTCCAGAGTGAGTGCCATGATAACTTGAATTTTTGCCATACCTCTTGTTAAAAAAGCATGAAACCCATGCTTATTTCGAACAGAGGCTCTGACAAAGCCCAACACAGAAACCCGCATGGGCTCATGCTATAAGGTATAGCATAAGCCTCACGCAATAGCCTCTGTGTTTTTGAATTTGTCAGATTCCTGTTCGAGACGTCTTGCGACTTATGTATAATAATGGCGGTCCCAATTGTCGAGACCGGCCTTATTTCTCTATTTCAAGTTTCAAATATACGGCATCTTTTTCAATAATCCGATCAGGCGGGGTATAATTTCTTCAATTACCCCTCCACTTGTCATGATTTGTCGGGGTCCTTTCCTTTTTCATCTTCCAGACCTAGTCGTTTACGGAGTTCAGGGTCATTTTTGATACGCCGCATCTCCTCATTGATAATAGCCTGCGCATCCGCCTTGATCTGGTCGTAATTGCGTTGTATCTGTTGCATCATGATGTCGTTACCGTTCCTGTCCTTGAAGTCGTTGATGACCGGGATTTTCTGATAAGCCTTTTCTTCCGCGCTGATCTTGGTATGGTCTACGACAATTTCGGCATGAAATATTTTTTGCTCTATCCTCTCATCAAAATTATCCGCCACAGCCCCGACAAACGTGCCTTGTGAGAGGTTGGCGATCTTTGATGCGGGAATGAGCGAGTCTAGCTGCGTGTTGATGGATGTGGATACATCCTGACGGTTGATGGATACGGACTGACGTTGCTGAAGCACCTTGCCGAAGCGCTCTGAAAGCGTTTTTGCGGTTTCACCGACCACCTGTCCGCTGAAAATATTCCCCACCGTGTTCTGGATGACCTTGGATTCTTTTTCTCCGTAGTCACGTGTCAATTGACTGAAATCCTGAAAACCCAGAAGCACGCCCACCTTGTTGCTTCTCGCCGTCGCGATCAGGTTGTCAAGCCCACGGAAATAGATGGTGGGAAGCTCGTCAATGATAACGGCGCATTTAAGCTGTTTTTTCTTGTTGATAAGCTTGACGATACGGGAATTATATAATCCGAGCGCTGCCGAATAAATGTTCTGCCTGTCCGGATTGTTGCCCACGCAGAGCAGTTTGGGTTCTTTCGGATTGTTGATATCCAATGAAAAATCATTACCGGTCATCACCCAGTAGAGTTGTGGGGAGATCATGCGCGTAAGGGGTATTTTAGCCGAGGCTATCTGGCCTTGGAGCTGGTCCTGGGCATTTCCCTTCCATGCGTCCATGAAGGGGGAAAGGTAGTTTTCCAGCTCCGGATAAGAGGTCAGGATGGTGAACAGGTCTGAGTAGGGTTTGTTGAGCAGTTCCACCGCATGGGGAAACGTACAGTAAATACCGCTCTTGTAAATCTTTAAATACCAGATTATTGCCGCAAGCAGAATAATAGGGGACTCCACGAAGAAGTCCCCCTGTTTTTCGATCCAGGTGCGATTGAGGTTGAGCATTATCGTATAGCTCGCCTCGTACGCATCGGAAATGTCCGTCATGAATTCCGGATTGATGGGATTGCACCGGTGAGACCTGCGCGGATCGTCAAAATTGATGACATAGAACCGGGGCTTGATCTCGTACTTGTCTATATTTTTCAACAAAGAATTATAGGCGATGGTGGACAGGTCATCAAACTTGTAATCGTAGATGTAAATCGCAAAGCCTTTGGCTATAAGCTGGCGTATGTAACTGTTGACTATCGCATAGGATTTGCCGCTGCCCGGTGTCCCGATAACCATGCAGGCACGGAAAATATTGACAATATTGACAAATCCGTTATTCCAGCGTTTTTTATAATAGAATCTCGTCGGGAGGTTTACCGAATATTCATTCTCCATCAGTCGGGTTTCCTGCATGAAACTCTCATTTTCCATATTGAACACATCTTCCATGAGGTTGTGCCTGTAAATGCGACTCATCCATAACCCCGACATCAACAGGGCGAGATAGCCTGCCGTAAGAGTAAAAATATAGAATGCGGTATTTGCCATGTGTGGCAATGGCAGTTCAAGAAGCCACCAGTTCAGAAAAAACAATGCGCATCCTGCCACCAGCGCCGCATAAATTTTAGGCCAGGTTATCTTTTCACCTTTGACCCCGTGCGTACCCAGACAGGAAACGGCCAACAGAAGCACAGCCAACAGTTTGCTCCAGAGAATACAGTTGAAAATTCCGGTCGTGTTGTTGAAGTTTATCAGAATCCGGTCTATCACCTCAAGGTTCAGATGCCATGCGGTGATACTTGGATAGCAGTACACATAAACGTGTACCACCAAAAGAAAAATACTCACGGCCCTGCCGAACTCCATTATCTTGGCGAGAGCCCTCAAATCGTCTTCCTGTTGCATAAAAATTGTGAATAAACGGGTTGATACTTGTTTTGTCTAAATGCCACGCTTGCGTCCGGTCTTCTTTTTTTTCTTCATGCGGCGTGCAAAGGCTTCCTCCTCGTAATCCCGCGGATTGGTTTCCAAGGAGAGAATGCCTGCCGCCAGTTCGAGCGTGCTAGAGGATTCGTGACGGTGATGCTGCCAAAGTTCTGTAGCGGAATGTCCACCCCGTTCCTTTTCAGGTATGTTTTCCAACCATTTGAAATAGTCGTTGAACACATTGGCAGAAAACTCCTTGCCCATGCGTGAGCCGTTGAATACCTCCCGATGGTTGTGATCAATAAAGGTGACACCATAGATACGTCCCCGCTCATTCTCGCGGAAGACCACATCAATACGCCTTTGCCTGAGCAGTTCCACAAACCGTTTCCGTGAATCCGCCTGCCGCAAGGCACGAACGATGTCCGCCTGTATGGAGGGGGCCCATTTCTCGTCTTTGAGAGCTTTCAGATTCATCAGCATCCGCTTTTCCAACTGTTCATTTCCGAAGCGTTTCCCAAATCGGGAACTCTTGAACGGTGGGCTGACCACCTTGCCGGTATCATCCGTGACCGAATAGACAATACCGGTATATGGTGTACCGTTGTATTCTCCCCTGATCTGTTTCGCCTCGATGTTGAGCGTGGAAAGCAGCGCATTGTATTCCCCGAAGGTTTGGAAACGATAGCTTTCCAATACGGCTTTAAGGGTATTGCCTACCTGATGGCGGACATCTCCCAAGGGGGCGTCCACCTTTCTTAGTTCCGCTTTTGGATTCCGCCTTTCCGTATCCGCTCCGTTTCGCAGACCGAAATCCACTTCCAGTTCCCGACAGGCGGTCATGGAACGCCGATGCTCGTAGGCATCGCTGATCTTTTTCCCCTGTTCATCCACACAGACACTGACAATATGGATATGGGTATTGTGGGTATCGGTATGTTTGTAGGTGATGTAAGGCTGGTTCCCATACCCCATCTTCTGCATATAACGTTCCGCCAGTTCTGCCAGCCGCCCGTCGGTCAGCCGGTCTTCCGGTGCTGGGGAAAGGGAAATGTGCAGGACGGGCTTCTCCGTGTTGCGGTTTGCCAGCAGGTAATTCTCAAAAGAGAGCAATGCTAGGCGTATATCCTCGCTTGGCAATCCGAGCCGGTCGGAAATCATACGGTTACCGGAAAGGATCTCAGCCGTACCAGCCGCTACCTTCTCATAGTTATATGCAAGTGCTCCGTAAAGACTCATGCCATGACTTATTTTTGCAACCATTTCCGCTCGTATTCCTGGGTTAGCGCCATGACCTTTTTACAGACGAGCATCAGCTCAAGACTCAATCTTTCCAGTTTATAGAGCAACGCTCTCGCCCGTTTCTCCCCGAAATTGTTCTTCAAGGCACGTACCACCTGGTTGTAGTTGTTGCCTACAGCCTGGAACTGTTTGTGGAATTCTGTCAGCCTGATGTAATAGTCCATCGTCGCCTTGTCTATTTTCACGACCTTTATCTGTCCCGAGAAGATGGATTTCTTGATGAACAGCGTGAGGTTGCCGGCTTCTGAATCCGCCAGCAACTGTTCAAATCTTGTGTTCTCCTCGGCGTTCAGGCGGAAACTGTACTTGTGGTCCGCCGGATCATTTTTAGGCTTTCTGCCCGTCCTTGTCCCTGTTGTTTTCTCCATACACATGAGATTTTTGGTTTGTACTTTTTTCTCTTCCAGAATCCGCGACTTTGGAGCGGATTCCCCCGCCCCTCTGGGCGGGCAAGTTGGTTCTTGTCGGACAAAAGACTTTTTGTCGGACAAGGACACAACTTGCTCTGTTCGCTTGAACAGAGAATCCTCCTATGGTCGGATTGCTGCGCAACGCTTGCGGCATACCGTGGTCCGTGAAGTCCTTCTTCCTCCATTGCGTGATTCTGACTTTGCAAAAATAGAAGAACGCAACAAGCTGTAAAACAGGACTAAGTATGACATTTGATGACATCTGACGACATCTGATGTCAGAGCGAGGCAATATTGGCGGAAGTCTTGGAAATAGCCATTACTTTTGGACTGTGACAGGGAAACAATCTTCCGATGTGCTGACAAAATATACCCGTGTTACCGGTAGGTCATCCTCTGTCCACGGCATGTTTTTAAAATATTATGTTATTGTGTCGTAAGCGGTTGGGCAAATACATCTTGTAGATTTGATTTTTCCCAAGAGAGATCAC
>ERZ857955.364-NODE-364-length-56309-cov-6.469318_pt1 | contig 56309 bp, 48 predicted proteins | sample MGYA00519956_ERZ857955 | MGnify/ENA primary metagenome ERZ857955 (study PRJEB31778, sample SAMEA3449378) | human gut metagenome | biome: human gut; feature: human-associated habitat; material: faeces | place: United Kingdom | collected 2010/2012 ...
AGACTCAAATTCGTCTTGTCAAGTGTTTTTGAAAATTTATTTTTTATTTTCTTTTCACTTGACTGTCACCTCGCGGCGACAGGGAGCGTATTATGCAGACTCTTTTTTACCTTGTCAAGAAATTTCTCAAAAAATTTTTTACAAGCTTTTCTCCCTATCTTCTATGCCACTTCTCTATCATTTTGAGCAACACTTTTTTACCTTTAAATCACTCATTATGAAAAGAGCTTTACTTCTGACCTCTGTACTGATCGGTTTTTCTTCTGCCGCTCTTTGCGCCCCCAGCGATACTGACCGAGTCAAGGTTTTGGTTAAACAAAAGATGAACATCGAAGCAACCAGCGCCAAACGACTCCCCATGGGACTCTATGAAGTAGTTGCAGACCGCAATCTCCTTTACGTTGATAAAGACGTGAAATTTCTTTTTGCCGGTCACATCTATGACATAGCCAACCAAAAAGATCTCACGCAAGCACGTTTGGATGATTTATCCCGTATTGACATTAAGTCTTTACCCCTGAACCAAGCCATCAAAACCGTCCACGGCAAAGGTGAAAGAAATCTCTATGTATTCGCAGACCCCTACTGCAGCTTCTGCCAAAGGCTCGAACATACGCTTAAAGATTTGGATAACGTCACCATCTATACCTTTATTACGCCGCTCATGAATTCAGCAGCCATGGTTGATCGCATCCTTTGTGCCCCCAATCCTGAAAAAGCCTGGAACGACTGGATGCTTGAACAAAAAGAGCCGCCGGAAATGCCTAAAAACTGCAAGGCTGAAAACGGAAAACTCAATATGGAGCTCTTTAACCGCTTCGGTCTTGAGGGACTTCCTACGATGTATTTTGATGACGGCTACCGGCTCGAAGGTGCGGTAAGCGTTGAAGAGATCGAAAAACGTTTTAAAGCAAAGTAGTGTTTAATCAGTGCGACCGATATCCAATACCGGTCGCATTTTTCTAGGTGCAAAAACCTACACTATTTCTGACGAAAGGTTTCACTCGTAATATACTGGCGATATCTTTCCTGTTTAATAATTTCCTTTTATTAAGCATTACTTTTCGTTGGCTCTCATGATCGAATTTATTGAACTTTTTGCGGTTGGCATCGGTATTGGCGCTTTTGGCGCTTTGGTTGGCATCGGAGGCGGCATGATTATGGTGCCGCTTTTTATGTTAACGATGATGGCGCCTAACGGCTCAACATTTGAAAATGTCCAGCAGGTGATCGGCACGAGCCTATTCGGTGTACTGCTTAATGCATTGTCGGGCACCTGGGCTTACATCCGCCAGCATAAAGTAATGTTTAGGGCGGCTGTTCCTTTTGCACTCGCTACGGTCCCCGGTGCTTTCATGGGAAGTTACATTACAGACTACTTCACAGGAAACAGTTTTTCGCTCATTTTCGGTTCTGCCCTGTGCATCCTCTCCATTTTGATGTACAACAAGTCGCGCTCCAAAAAAGCAAGCGCTTCTGCCGCAGAATTTTCCGTGGAAACAGCCCAATTTAATGTTTTGCTGGGCGTTTCCCTTTCGTTTCTCGTGGGCTTCTTATCTTCCATCTTAGGAATCGGCGGCGGTGTTATCCATGTTCCGATGATGGTCTTTATCTTAGGTTTCCCGGCTCATATTGCTGTGGCTACATCGACCTTCATCCTGATGGTCAGCTCCGCCGTGGGCGTCGTCGGTCACGCCGCCTTAAATCATATTGTTTGGATTCCGGCTATTGCTGTAGGGTGCGGTGCCATGGTCGGTGCTCAGATCGGCGCTCTGCTCTCTAAGAAAAGCCGCCCGAGAATCATCATCGTGTTGCTCTCCTGCGTGATGTTCATTTTGGGCGGTCAATTTATCTATCGCGGTCTTTTCTGATTATTTTATCGGGCTTGGGGATCCACTCCGTTGGGCAACAACACCCAAGCCTTCACCTGGCTGTTTTGTTTTCCGGCATTCATTGCCGCTTCATCGCCGCTTCCCCAATAGAAGTCAAAGCGAATCGGCCCACGAATTGCGCCTCCTGTATCCTGTGCAATGACAGCCCTTGTAAATTTCATATCGGGGTTCGTTTGCTCAACATCAACCACAATGGGCCAACCCAGTTGATAAAAACGTCTGTCAACAGCAACCGAACCTTTTTCTGTCAAGGGTACCCCCTGTGCACCGATCGGTCCCTCATTGGGATCCTGATCTTTTCGCTCTATGAAAAATACATAGCTCGGATTTTGATTAAGCACCGCCTGAACTTTTTTGGGGTTCTTTCTGGCCCAGGCCTGAATGCTTTGCATTGAAAGCTCGTGGCTCTTTAAGTAGCCTTTTTTCACAAGATAATTTCCGATCCCACGATAAGGGTGGCCGTTCACATCGCCGTAGCCTACCCGCATATAGGAACCGTCAGGCAGCACAATTCGGCCGGATCCCTGAACCTGCAGGAAAAAAGCCGCCACAGGATCCTCAACCCAGGCAATGGCATATCGGTCCAAATTCCTCTTAGCGAGCTCTGCTCGTGAGTCATAAGGCACTAATTTATTGCCCTGAAGCTGTCCTCTTAACCGCATCCCTTTAAGTTGGGGATAGAGCTCAGCCAAATCCACGGTAATGAGGTCATCTGGCATCGTGTGAAGCGGATAAATATACGGTGCTTTTTTCTTTTTACTGCCGTAAAGGATCGGCTCATAGTATCCGGTCATTTTCCCCGTATCACTGCTGATGAAGTCACCGTCACTGTCCATGCTTTCTGAGACTGCCTGATACGGAGTGAAATAGGCCGCAAAAAATGATTTCGCCTGACTTGAGGGCAAAGTCTGAGAGATGGAACAAACTTCCTGCCAACCTGTTTTTGCAGTCATTTTCTTACACGACTCTTTAAAGGCACTTAGGGCAGGTTGCCAATTCTCGTCCGGCATTGCCGGCAAAGAGGCGTATTCCACGGGCTTTAATGATAGTTTCACTTCGCCGGGCTTAATCACTTTTTCCGGCGGAGTCGTCGTACAGGCTGCCAACAGTGCCGCCAATCCCGCACAAAAACATATTCTGCTGAGTTTCATATAGGCCTCTTTTCAAAACCTGTTCATTGTACAAAAAGCCGTCCTCTTCTTTGTCTCTCAGTTACAATTGGAGCATCTTTATTTTTTTCTGCGGGAATCTTGTCATGTCGATTTTCAGTCGTCCCAAACCTTCTGCGAAATGCCGCATTGCTCCGTCCATTCTTTCTGCTGATTTTGCCAGGCTGGGAGAAGAAGTTCGTGATGTTGTTCAAGCCGGGGCCGATTGGATTCATTTTGACGTGATGGACAACCATTACGTCCCCAATCTGACGGTGGGTCCCCTGGTCTGCGAGGCCATTCGTCCCCACATTCAGGTTCCCATAGACGTGCACCTGATGGTTGAACCCGTTGACAGTTTGATTCCCATGTTTGCCAAGGCCGGTGCCGATTACATTACCTTTCACTGCGAGGCAAGCCGCCACATCGACCGTACTTTGTCACTCATTCATGACTGCGGCTGCAAAGCAGGGCTCGTATTCAATCCGGCCACCTCATTAAATTACCTCGAATACGTTATCGATAAGGTCGATCTTGTTTTATTAATGAGTGTCAATCCGGGTTTCGGCGGTCAGTCTTTTATTCCAGCGATCATTAATAAAATCGCCACCGCTCATCAGATCATCGACAGACACACAAGAGCTACCGGGCATGAGATTCTGTTAGAAGTTGACGGAGGCGTTAAAGTTGAAAATATCGGTGCTTTAGCTGCCGCAGGCGCTGACACTTTTGTGGCGGGCAGCGCCATTTTCGGACAGAAGTCTCCTTTAGGCTACAAGCAGGTAATTGATCAAATGCGTGAAGCCATTGACCATGATATGGAAATGCTTCGCCGCAAAGAAGTCGCAGAGATGAGTAGAAATCGTGGTTAAAGCACTTTTATTTGATTTGGACGGCACCTTACTGGATTCCGTTGATGATCTCACGGTAGCGATTAACAACACGCTCATGTCAAAGTCGCTGCCCACCATTGCCAGAAGTGATGTCGCCTTATTTATCGGAAAGGGTGCGAGAGTTCTCGTACAACGGGCTCTGACCAAAGCCTGTGGTCGAGCGCCTGGAGAAAAGCTGATCGATGAGGTACTTCCCAGGTATCTTCAGGAGATGAAATTAGCCGAAGGCTCCCGAACCAAACAAATTCCTACGGTTCCAGAGGCGCTCGCTCGTTTACAAAAAGCGGGCTTCAAAATGGCTATTGTCACAAATAAGCCTGCTAATGTTGCCCGAAAATTAGTCACGCAATTTAATTTGCTTGATTTTTTTGAAACGGTAATCGGCGCTGGCGACGTTGATACCATCAAGCCTGATCCGAAGATGCTCATCGAAGCAGCTCATCGGATGGGAGTCGGGATTGAAGACTGTGTGATGATCGGCGACTCCATGAACGATTCTTTTGCAGCCAAAAACGCACGCATTTCTGCACTTTTGGTTAAAACAGGGTATAACGAAGGCATTGCCATTGATCAGTGGGCTAAAGAATACGCCCCGAATGACCTCGTCTTTGATACCATGGCTCAACTAGCCGACCATGTTATAAAAACTGAACGGAGAAACTAAAGTGAAAAAACTTCTCTTGCTCTGCTCTCTTACGGCGCTCTCAATTCCCGGTCTCTGCATTGCACAAGACTCCATTGAACAGTGCTACAAATCGGCCACAACCACTTCTGCCGTGCGTGAATGCTTGAAAAAAGAACTTCAGCAGTCCCGAGATGAATACCGTGAAGCCATGGAAAAGCTCACTCAGCAGGCCGGAGAATTGGATCGGGTCACAGGGCGCAACGAAGCGCTGCCGGCACTGGAAAAAGCCAATACAGCTTTCGATCGCTATGTCAGTGAACAGTGCCGCTTTGAGGAAACAATGATGGGCGGAGGCACCGGTGCAGGAGCTGCAAACCTCGCCTGCCAGATTAATCTGTTGCATGTCCGCATGGGAGCCATTGAGTCGCATCTGAGCGCACAATAACGTTTCTCATGCTGTTAGATACTTCTCATGTCAAACAAGACTGGTTACCGATCCTGTCGGATTTTTTCAGCAGTGAAATCGGACAGTCTTTGAAAGCTTTCCTTCAAAGCAGACTGCAATCAGGGGCGGTCATTTATCCGCCCACCCCGTTTCGAGCCCTCGAGTTAACCTCTTTTTCTCAGACCCGTGTCATCATTATGGGGCAGGACCCCTACCATGGCCCGGGTCAGGCTCAAGGCTTAGCTTTTCACGTAGCGGCAAACTGCAGGATTCCTCCCAGTCTCAGAAACATTCATAAAGAGCTTCTCAGAGACCTGCACATTACCGCGCCTGCGACCGGAGAACTTTTCGGCTGGGCTGAGCAAGGTGTATTGCTCCTTAATGCGGTTTTGACGGTTGAAGAAGGCAAACCCGCAAGCCACGCTAAAAAAGGCTGGGAAGTGCTGACTGACCGACTGCTCGCAGCACTGGCTGAAGACAAAAGCCCCAAAGTTTTTATGCTCTGGGGGAACTATGCCCAGTCAAAAGAGCCGTTGATTAAATCCTTCTCATCTGATCATTTAATCTTAAAGGCTAATCATCCCTCACCATTGTCTGCACTCAGAGCTCCGGTTCCATTCATAGGCTGCGGACATTTTTCTGCCGCCAATCGTTGGTTGGTCACTCAAAAGTGCTCCCCTATTGATTGGTCGTCTTTTGGCACTTCTGCCTCACATGGACAGCAAAGTTTTGATTTTTGTCCGGTTTAAAAATTCTTTTTAGCGATAAATCAAAATTTATTTTGGTTTCGCTTGCAATCCAATTTTTTTTAAGATAAAATGCGTGTCTCTTACGGCGGCTGGGTAGCTCAGTTGGTAGAGCAGCGGATTGAAAATCCGCGTGTGGGCGGTTCGATCCCGTCCCCAGCCACCATAAATTGTCCCGTGTAGTTTTCAGCTACTCGGGATTTTTTATTTATCGTTGCAGCAGGAAAGATGCATCACGCGCTCAATCATATGATGGAGCTCCTGCGCGAGATCGGAATCAGCTGCACGATAAAACACTTCTTTACCTTCGCGTCTGGTTTCAACCAATTCACTCATTTTCAACAGCCGCAAGTGGTGGGCCACGGCAGGGCTACTCATATTCATAAAGGCGGCAATATTAAGAACGCATTCTTCCGAGTGACACAGCAGAAGAAATATTCGACAGCGCACCGGATCACTCAATTGCTTAAAAACGCCCGCTACCAACTCAAAATTAGTTGTCTGAGGCAAAGTTTCAAAAGCTTTCTCATAATGACCGTGTTGATGCGGTAAAAGGATTTCTTCACTCATATTAAATTAAACGATTATTTAATCTTGACAACTTTTAGCTTTAGGATTATATTTCCTTTTAACGATTAAGTGATTACTTAATTGATAAATTTTTTAAGGAGCTGACCATGAAAAAATCCTATGCAATTGAAGTTGACTGCGCTAACTGCGCTCGTTTGATGGAAGAAACTGCTGCCAAAGTTGAAGGCGTTGCTTCTGTCGTGGTGAATTTCATGACCCAAAAGATGATCGTGACGTTTGCCGAAGGTGCTGACCCCAAAGCTGTCATGAAAACCGTGCTTGCCGAATGCAAGAAAGTTGAGCCTGATTGCGAAATCGAACTCTAAGAGAGAAAAAGCATCATTCGTTCACAATGATGCTTTTTAAATCAAAAACGATTAAATAAATACTTAATTGAATAAAAGAGTGAGAAGATGACGGCCAAACAAAAAAAGATGCTCATCCGTATCGTCATTGCTTCAGTGCTTTTGATTGCATTGGTTCTCAGTCCTATTACGGGATATTTGCGTCTGGCCCTTTTTTTGATTCCTTATTTCATTGTCGGCTATGACATTTTGCTCAAAGCCGCCAAGGGAATCTCAAACGGTCGTATATTTGATGAAAATCTGCTGATGACCGTTGCTACTTTAGGCGCCATTGCTATTGCTTTGTATGACAACACGGGTGACTACACAGAAGCGGTTGCCGTAATGCTTTTTTATCAAATCGGCGAATGGTTCCAGGCTTACGCTGTCGGTAAAAGCCGCAAAAACATCAGTGAGCTGATGGACATTCGGCCTGATTACGCCAACATCGAAAAAGACGGCCAATTAGTCCAAGTTGATCCTGATGAAGTAGAAATCGGCTCGGTGATCGTCGTTCAGCCCGGAGAAAAGGTTCCTATTGACGGTGTAGTCATCGAAGGTGAATCAACATTAAATACAAGTGCACTCACAGGAGAAAGCCTGCCTCGCAATGTTGCTGCAAATGATAAAATCACAAGCGGCTGCATCAACTTATCCGGTCTTCTGAAAATTCGTACCACTAAGCTTTTCGGCGATTCCACGGTCTCTCAGATTCTGGAATTGGTGGAAAACGCGAGTTCCCGCAAGTCCCGCTCGGAAGCTTTTATTTCGCGCTTTGCCCGAGTGTATACGCCGATCGTCTTTTTCGGTGCTTTGGCCTTAGCCACCATTCCGCCGCTTGTCCGCCTCTTTGCCATGGGGCTTGATGCTCAGTGGGATGACTGGATTTACCGTGCCTTGGTCTTTCTTGTGATCAGCTGTCCGTGCGCATTGGTCATCAGTATTCCTTTGAGCTTTTTTGCCGGTATCGGCGGGGCGAGCAATCAGGGGATCCTTGTGAAAGGTTCCAATTACCTCGAAGCGCTCTCTGAAACTAAAGTCTTGGTTTTTGATAAAACCGGAACGCTCACCGAAGGGGTTTTTGAAGTGGTCGCCATTCACCATTGCAAGATGGAAGAAAAGAAGCTTCTTGAATTGGCCGCTATGGCTGAAAGCGCCTCCTCTCACCCGATCAGCATCAGCCTTCAGAAAGCTTACGGTCTGCCGATTAACCGCAATCGCATTAAGGACATTCATGAAGTAAGCGGTCAGGGTGTCATTGCGAAAATTGATGACTTGGAAATCGGTGTCGGCAATGAAAAACTGATGCGAAGCCTCAACGTTGAAGCAATCCCCTGCCGAAGCGTTGGAACGATTGTTCACGTAGCGATTAACGGTGAATACCACGGTCATATCGTTATTTCAGACCGTATTAAAGCGCACGCAAAAGAAGCGATCCGTGCTATTAAACGTGCCGGTATCCAAAAAACTGTGATGCTCACAGGTGACAGCCGTAAAGTGGCCGAGAACGTCGCTAAAGAGTTGGGCATTGATGAGGTTCGCAGCGAACTCTTGCCGGCTGACAAAGTCCACATCGTTGAAGAGCTGCTCGAGCAGAATAAATCTCGCGGTAAACTGTGCTTCGTCGGTGACGGCATCAATGACGCTCCTGTTCTTTCCCGGGCAGACATCGGTATTGCCATGGGCGCGATGGGCTCTGACGCTGCCATTGAAGCCGCTGACGTCGTTTTGATGGATGACGATCCTTTAAAGATCGCTAAAGGCATTAAGATTTCCAGAAAGTGCCTCGCGATTGTTAAGGAAAACATTTGGTTTGCAATCGGCATCAAGGTGCTTTGCCTCATACTCGGTGCCGTCGGCTTAGCCAATATGTGGATGGCCATTTTCGCTGACGTGGGCGTCATGATCCTCGCAGTCCTCAATGCCATTCGAGCACTATTTGTTAAAAACCTTTAATCCTTGATCTGACTTTTGGGCGGTTAGTGATCTAGCCGCCTTTTTTTGTATTTTGAGACTTTAACCAAAAGCAAAACACTCTCACCGAAGCGTCCTATACTCAAATCAGAAGTACTGGTAATTTCAATCAAGGGGGGGGGTTATGGGCTACAACTTTGAGAAACTCTATATCAACGGACAATGGCAGGATTCTTCGAGCGGACGATTTATTGAAGTTGAAAATCCGGCCACTTTGGAGCATTTTGCCAAAGTCCCCGAAGGAAACAGCGAAGATATTGACAGAGCCGTTCGAGCAGCTCATGACGCGTTTGAATCCTGGTCCAAGACGGAATTAGGCACAAGAATCGGTCTGATGAAAAAGATGCTCGTAGTCTTTGAAAGCTATAAAGATCAAATTATTGATCTTGAAGTCAAAGAGCTCGGCGCCCCGGTGAGTTTTTCCGTTCAGTCACACTGCGTGTATCAATTTACCAGAACCCGTTCTTATATCGATTGTGCTGCAGAACTGCCCTTGGAAGAAAGCCTTAAACAGTCAACGGTCTACCGCGAACCGATCGGAGTGGTTGCCTGCATTACGCCTTGGAATTATCCGCTGGGTCAAGTCGTTCAAAAGATTATTCCGGCTATTTTGATGGGTAACACCGTGGTATTGAAGCCCAGCCAGCACACGCCTCTTACCGCTTATCTTTTGGTTGATGCTTTTGATCAGGCGGGATTCCCCGCCGGTGTCATCAACATGGTGACCGGTAAAGGCAGTGCAGTGGGTGATGCCTTGGCCTCTCACCCTCTCGTTGATATGGTTTCTTTCACCGGTTCGACCAAAGTCGGCATCAAACTCAGTCAACGGGCCTTGGAAAGCGTCAAGCGCATCAGCTTGGAATTGGGCGGCAAGTCACCTTTTATTTGGCTGCCCGGTGCCGATTATGACAAAGCCGTCTCCAAGCTCTTCGATTCTATTTTCCTCAACAGCGGTCAAACCTGCACAGCTTTTTCTCGCCTGCTGATCCCGCAAGCCGATAAAAAAACTATTGAAGCGCTTTTGCTCAAACACCTTCCCGATTACACGGTGGGCGACCCGACTGACCCCGCCACCCGAATCGGCCCCGTCTCCTCAAAAGCGCAGTTTGACAAAGTTACCTCTTATATCAAACTTGGTCTGCAAGAAGGTGCCACAATGCTTGCGGGCAGCGTCCCTCAGGATTTGTCCAAGGGCTACTACGTCCACCCGGTTATTTTCACGGATGTGAAAAACTCGATGAGAATTGCCAGAGAGGAAATTTTCGGTCCAGTGCTTTGTGTCATCACCTATAAAGACATTGAAGAGGCAATCAACATTGCCAATGACACGCCTTATGGACTAAATGCTGCCGTGTTTGGTAATAAGGCTCAGGCAATTGAAGTTGCGAAACGGATTAAAGCCGGCAACGTGTACATTAACGACGGACCGCGCGACGTGACAGCGCCCTTTGGCGGCTATAAGCAAAGCGGCATCGGCAGAGAAGGTGGATATGCCGGTCTTTTGGAATTTACGCAGCCTAAAGCAATTTTCGATCACTGCACGTTTTAGTTTTTAAGCTCTAAGTTTGAGCCCTGCCCGATTACGGGCGGGGCTTTTTCATTGCGGAAAAAAGTCCTGATTAATGTTTTTTGTCTCTGCAAGACTTACCAGCACAAAACTGATGATAGAAACGACTAAGGCGGGGCTTACCGCATGCCAGCCGCCCAAATCGGGTTTAGCCAAACAGGCCCAGGCATAAACTGCTAAGCCGCCAAGTACGGAAACCCAGGCCCCTTTTGCAGTGGCTCTTGACCAAAAAAGTCCTCCCACCAAGGGACACAAAAAGGCGATTTCAAGACCGCCGAAAGCAAACATATTGATCCAAACGATAATTTCAAACGGATTAATTGCCAAAATAAGAGAGAGCAACCCGATAAAAAACGTACAGATCTTTGCAAAGCGGGCAACTTGTTCACTTCTATCGGGCAATAAGCTGTAGCGTCTTAAAATCAGATCCTTAATAATGGCCGAAGAAGCCGCTATTAAAAGAGAGCTCACGGTCGACATCGTGGCAGCTATCGGTGCAACCAACGTGATACCTGCTACCCACGGATTCATATGGTGCGCAATCAGGTAAGGAATCATGGCATCGGTATTGCCTCCGAAAGCCTCCGATTCCGGCACTACTGCCCGAGCCAAAAAGCCCAAAAGTGTCATACCGATCATGAGCGCCCCGCAGACCACCGTGCTCACGATCATGGCCAGATGCAAGTCCTGTGTGCTTTTATAGGCCATGCAGCGCACTGCCGACTGGGGCAGGGCCACGGTCGCAAAACCCACCAATATCCAAGAGGAAAAAAGCAGCGTCAAGGGAAGTGCACCGCAAGAAGTCGGATCAATGAAAGCGGCTGCCTGCTGCGCTCCCGCATCTTTTGCAATTTTTTGCATCAGTAACGTCAGGCCGCCAGCCTCGCCGATAATATCTGCAGCCAAAACACCCATACCGGCGAGCATTAAAAGAGCACACACAGTATCGGTGATTGCCACGGCTCGAAATCCCCCAAACGTCGTGTAGAGAACAACCACGGAGCCGAAAAGTACGAGGCCTGCCACATAATGAATCCCTGCGGCCTGTGAAATCAGCTGAGCACCCCCGATAAATTGCCCAACCATCATGGCAATAAAAAAGAATAAAAGCGAAAGGGAGAGAAAGGCGCCCAAAGCGAAGCTCTTAAATCGGGCGACGATCACATCAATCACGGTAATTGCACCGATTCGCCGACTCACTAAAGACATCTTTTTGCCCAAGACACCCAGAACCAAAAAGCCCGTGATAATCTGGGGCGCAGCAAAAACGACCCAGCCCAAACCGTAGCGCCAAGCCAGTCCGGGCCCGGACACAAAAGAGCTCACCGAGCCGTATGTCGCCACGAGCGTCATCGCGAGCACAAACCCCTGAAGAGCTCTGTCGCCTAAAAAGTAGCTTTTAATAAAATCTCCGCCGCTTTTGCAAGCCTCGGAGCGGGCGATAAAAAGCAAAGCCAAAAGAAAGAGAAGAAGCGGGACAAAAATGATCCAAGATGAACCGGTCATGGCTTTTTGTCCTCATCAGAAATCAATTCAAAGTGACGAAATGCTTTCTTTACTAAAAACCAGACGACAACAACGGATAGAAGGTAGCCACCGACACATGAGAGCCAAAACCATAAAGGCAGCCCAAAAAGAAAAACACCGGAGTCTGCAGTCAGAAAAAGCGCACACCAAAAAAACAAAAAGAGCAAAAGGGCTGCCGCAAGCGTATAAGCTGCTTCCCGATGACTGCGCCTGATAGCGTCCTTATAACTGAGCCGCTTTTGCATCACTGATCCATCACTAAGGCATGACTTGATGTCATCCCACAGGGAAGTCACACCGATTAAGGGTCTCATAGAAAACCTCAAATAAAAAAACGGAAATATCTGCTTCCAGATCACCTACTGATCTGAAAGCAGTCTATATCCGACAGTATACTCAGTTTATTCTAAATTAGAGTTTCTTAGGAAGCAACGGTTCTTCGTCTTCGACGCCAACCAAGCTCAGAGCAGCCAACGTAATGAGCTGCGGACCCAAGTGAGTGTCGATCATTTCGAAGAATTCCTTCACATTGTGGGCATTTTCAGCGTGTCCGCCCGAGCAAAGGCACGTTGACGGAATATCCATACTCATCGGAGCGTTAGCGTCCGTTGAAGAACGAACATACTGAGTTAATTCAATACCCAAAACCTTTTGTGCACTGCGGGCCACTTGAAGCACAGGGCAGTCATGCGGACGGGTGCCGGCAGGACGATCGCCGATTGCGGTCTTCGTGAGCTTCAAAATGCGTTCCGGATCCGTGATCGTCCAGGAAGCATTTTCTTCGGCAACTGCTTCGTCAAACTTCGACAAAATTTCAGCTTCCAGAGCAAGCAGGCTCTTATTGTCGAAACTGCGCATGTCGATTTCCACTTCGCAGTGAGCAGCAATGGAATTTACCGTCGTACCGCCCTTGATGGTACCCACCGTCCAAGTGGTCTTGGGGTCGGCTGCGGGACGCAGATCGGCAAATTTTTGAATGGCACGGGCCATAGCGTGAATAGCGCTCGGGGTCTTGCCGTATTCGGCAAAACTGTGACCGCCCAAGCCGTCAATACTGATGCGCCAACGGTGAGAACCCGTGGCACCGTAGAGCACACGACCTACGTCGGTAGAGTCAACAGCGATAAAGCCGTCAATCTTATTGTTCTTAACCAAATGCTTGGAACCGCGGATATCGCCGTTGCCTTCTTCACCCACGGTACCCACAAACCAAATGTCACCCTTGGTCTTAATATCGGCTTCTTCCAAACCTCTGAGAACCTGCAAAATAGCACGTAAGCCCGAGCAGTTATCACCGATACCCGGAGCAGAATAACGGATGCCGTCTTTCTTCACGGTGACATCGGTATCGATCGAGAACACAGAGTCCATGTGAGCGCCCAACACCAAAATCGGACCGCCTTCAACCGTACCTTTGCGAACACCGATTACATTACCGATATCATCCATTCTGACATCGGTTAAACCGTATGCTTTCATACGCTCGAGTACGGACTGGGCACGTTTTTCTTCCATAAACGTCGGAGCCGGGATTTCACACAGTTCAACTTGTTCATCCATTGCACGCTGAACATCACGTTTGGCAATTTCAAGTGCTTTCTGAACCTTTTCCAACTTAGCTACTTTTTGCACTTGAGCCAATACTGCTTCGCTTAAAGCAGGAAGTTCTTTTGCCATAAAATTCTCCTAATCAAACAAAAACGCACCCGTTCTTTCATTTTCTGAAAGAGGATGAATAAATAAGGAATCTTCAAAATCCTTTGAATTACCTAGTATTTTAAAAGCTTTGACGTGTTAAGAAATGAAATTTATTTTGTCTTAATCAGAATTGTTTTCAGTTTCAGAAAAACCCAACCGTAAAATCACTTCTCGGGCAACTTTTTCACAGTCTTTGATATGTTCTCGGCCGAGATATCGCAAAGCGGCAAAACCCAAAGCTGCCGCACTGATCTGACCGACAACCGGCACCCAGCGAGCCGCCTGTTTGCTGCCTAACTTAATCCCCACGGTTTTTAAAATACTGATGGCTATCTGAGCTGTGATGACTTTCCCGGCTAAAACAGTGCCTACCCAATTGATCGCCTGATAGGCAATGATTCTTTTTTCGCTCGGCAACCGATCGATTTGTTCCGGTGTCAAACCGAATTCCTGATTGATATGGTCAATCATTTTGATCATGACCGAGACATCAACGAGCATATCCACTCCCGGAATCGGAACAAAAGTTGCACCTGCGCTCATCAGCGCCTGTCGGTCAACATGCCGTTTGGCCCTCCAGACAGCCGCCCGGATTTTATCTTCATCGGTTGGTATGACCGGTAGTTTGTAACTCATAAGGCAAATTTAATCGGGACGCTATACACTTACGCTTCAATTTTGATTTTAGGGAAAGTTTTTCCCTTTTTCTTTTCATGCACTTACTGACTCTGGGGTTAAATCATACGACCGCCCCGCTCGCGATTCGTGAGCGGGTTGCTTTTGGTCCGGAAGAAATTGCTGAGACTATCGGCAAGGTCCTGTCGCGCCTGGCAGGTGAAGAATCCGGGCACATCACTGAAACATTGATTTTATCGACCTGCAATCGCACTGAACTTTATTGTGCCGCCGAAGATGCCGATTTAGCAATCGGAGCACTGCAGGCATTTTTAGCAGAAGAAAAAGGACTTTCTCTGTCTGAGCTCACGCCCCACACTTATGCGCTCACCGATTTAGAAGCGGTCGAACATGCCTTTAACGTCGCAAGCGGCCTGGACTCCATGGTGCTCGGGGAAACTCAGATCGTGGGTCAAATGAGAAAAGCGGAAAAAATGGCCCGTAAAGCCCAGGGCCTGGGGCTGATGCTCAATACGCTTTTTCAAAAAACATTTACTGTGGCTAAAGAAGTTCGTACCGCTACCGAAATCGGTGCTCATACCGTTTCGATGGCCGCTGCCGCGGTCCGACTGGCTAACCGCTTATTCGGTGAACTGCACGATCTCAATGTCCTTTTTGTAGGCGCCGGTGAAATGATTGAGCTTTGCGCCGCCCACTTTAACGGTCAGGCTCCACGCTCAATGACAATTGCCAACCGCTCGCTCGACCGAGGCGAGGCGCTTGCGGCAAGGTTCAATGCTCAATCGATGAAGTTGGCTGATTTACCTCAGCACATTGCCAATTACGACATCATTGTGTCCTGCACGGCAAGCGCCCTGCCTATCATCGGACTCGGAATGATTGAGAGAGCAATCCGAGAGCGTCATCACAAACCGATTTTCATCGTCGACCTGGCTGTCCCTCGGGATGTTGAAGAAGAGGTTTCTCGGCTCGACGATGTCTACGTTTATACCGTCGATGATTTGGGTAAAGTCGTTCAAAGCGGGAAAGCCGAACGGTTGGCGGCAGTTGAAGAAAGCCGTCAAATCATTGCTCAACGCGTCAAAGACTTTTCCGACTGGCTCCAATGGCGCGACAGCGTTCCGACCATTGAAACGATGATCGAACGGGCCTGCGCCCTTTCAGCAAGCTGCATCGAAAGAGCCAAGCACAACATTAGAAACGGCAACGACCTTGATGCTGCATTAAACCGTATGGCCCATGACATTACCCATAAGCTCATTCATGATAATCTGGCCCTGCTAAAAGACACCGAACATTTGACGACAGCCGAGCGTGCGCACCTGGAAAGCTGTTTCAAACGCTTCTATTTGGAGCGCAGGCGTTAGCTTGGATCGATCCTTGCCCCTTTTTGCCAGACTGCCTTAACATTAGGCAGATCAAATATTGTTATCTCTGTACAGAATTAAATTTTTAGGAGACTCCCCGTGAAAGAGTCAATGCGAAGCAAATTAAAACAAATCGCCAGACGCCTGGAAGAAATAGATGCCATGCTGGCTTCTCCCGATGTCACAAACGATATGAATCGTTTCCGAGATCTTTCCCGCGAAAGAGCCGAAATAGAACCTGTGGTCATGAAACTCAAAGAGTATGAATCCACAGAGGGCGATATTGAAGCGGCTCGAGAATTTTTACAGGATCCCGATTCGGCTGATTTTGCGCAGGAAGAAATTGATAACGGTAAAAAGCATCTCGAAGCTCTTGAAAAAGATCTTCAGATTATGCTTTTGCCGCGCGATCCCAATGACAGCAAAAACATTTACCTTGAAATTCGCGCCGGAACAGGCGGTGACGAATCTGCGCTTTTTGCCGGCGATTTGCTGCGCATGTACACGCGTTATGCAGAACGCCAAGGCTGGAAAACGGAAATTGTCTCAGCCTCCGAAAGTGACCTTGGAGGGTACAAAGAAGTCATTGTTCGCATTATCGGCGAAGGGGCCTACTCGAAGCTTAAATTCGAAAGCGGCGGCCACCGCGTACAGCGCGTCCCTGAAACAGAAAGCCAGGGCCGCGTGCATACTTCGGCCTGTACGGTAGCGGTGCTGCCTGAACTTGACGAAATCGGAGAAGTGGAAATTAATCCTGCCGATCTGCGAATTGACGTCTACCGGGCCTCTGGGGCGGGTGGTCAGCACGTTCAGAAAACCAACTCTGCCGTTCGTATCACGCACATTCCGACGGGTACCGTCGTGGAATGCCAGGATGAACGCAGCCAGCACGAAAATAAAGCCCGTGCCATGAGTGTGCTGATCTCGCGCATCACGGCTAACGAAATTGCCAAACAGCAGGCTCAGGAAGCAAGCACCAGAAAAAGTCTTGTCGGCTCGGGCGATCGCAGTGAACGCATCCGTACTTATAACTATCCCCAGGGACGCGTGACCGATCACCGCATCAACCTTACGCTTTATAAGCTTGATTTCATCATGGACGGTGACTTGGATGAAATCATCACGGCGTTAACCACTGAACATCAGATTGAACAGCTGGCTAGCCTCGGCGAATAACCAATATCAATGACTACGATCCGGCAAGCCGAACAAAAAGCCTCAAAGCTTATTGACCGCTTTGAGGCAAAGCTTCTGCTTGCCTATTGTTTAGGCGTTAACCGAACTTATCTCATTACGCATGATAGAGATGAGCTGTCTGAAGACGTTCTCAGCCGCTATGAAGACTGCGTGAACAAACGTCAAAAAGGGATGCCTGTTCCCTATATTTGCGGTCACCAGGAGTTCTACGGACGCTCCTTTGATGTCACTGCCGACGTGCTGATTCCAAGACCGGATACTGAAACAATCATTGATTTTATTTTGCAGCAATGCTCTAAAAATCAGCCCCTGACACTGATTGATCTGGGAACCGGCTCAGGCTGCATTGCTGTTACATTAGCGTTAGAAAATCCAAAACTTTCGGTCAGTGCAACAGACATCAGTCCTAAAGCTTTGGCAATTGCCCGTCAAAATGCTAAAAAACTCGGCGCTAGCGTCAATTTTTATGAAGGCAGTTGGTTTGACGCTGTTGCAGACCATTCGCGTTTTGACATCATCGTCAGCAATCCCCCTTACATTCATAGTGAAGATGAGCATCTTCGAAATCTTCACTACGAACCCATCGGGGCGCTCACCGACGGGGCCGACGGTCTGCGTCACATTGTTCACATCATTGAGAAAGCCCCCCAATACCTCAATCCCAACGGGCTTTTAGCCTTTGAACACGGCTGGGATCAGGGCAGAGCTGTTCGGGCGCTTTTTGAGTCCTGCCCCTGTTGGCACGAGATAATCACGCTAAAAGATTTAGGCGGCAACGATCGGGTGACTGCCGCTCGTTTTGTGGCAATTTAAGTCCTTTTGTCATCAAATCGTCATCTTTTTATCGTCTTTCTGAAATATTGTCCCATCAAAATACCCTCCCAAGATAGCTGTCCTTAATTTTCCGGTCTGTTTTGTTGACCGAACTGATCCACTTACTTGTGATGGAGTATTTCATGACACTGTTACGTCAAACGCTTCTTGCCTCTGTAATGATTTCCTGCGGCTTATTGTCTCAAGCGGCTTTTGCCAGTGCCGAACATATGGTGGTTGCTGTTCAGCAATTGCCGCCTACGGTTGAGCCACAAGGCGTTAACAACAACGCTATTGAACGTGTTGTCTCTTCCATTTACGAAACGTTGATTTATGCTGATACGCATACCGGTGAAATGAAGCCCGGTTTGGCTGAATCCTGGAAACGTATCTCCCCTGAAACGGTTGAATTCAAGTTGCGCAAAGGCGTGAAATTCCATGATGGTACGGATTTCACCGCCGATGACGTTGTCTTTAGCTTCGGTCCGGAACGCTTCTCCGGCGAAAAGGTTCCGGGGCGTCCGGCCGCTTGGGAATTTTTGGGTGGTTTAAAAGAAGTCAAAAAAGTCGATGACTACACTGTTCGCATCACGATGAAGGCTGCCGATCCGTTGATCGAACGCCGCTTCTCTGCCCGTATGTCTGAAATTATTTCTGAAGACGGCTTCAAGAAGGCCGGTTCTTGGGAAAACTGGGTGAAGCACCCGATCGGTACCGGTCCTTATCAGATCTCTTCGTTTAAGACCGGCAACCGCCTGGATTTGGTTCGTTTCGACGGTTACTGGAACAAAAAGGCGCCTGCTGCCAAGTTAAGCTTTGTTGAAGTGCCGGAACTGTCCGCCCGTGTGGCCGGTTTGCGCTCCGGCGAATTCGATCTCATCACGGAAGTTCCCCCGGATCAGATTAAGCCCCTTTCTTCTGACGGCAAGGTTGATGTTGTCGGCGGTCCGATTGATAACATCTACGGTTTAGTCTTTGACAGCCGCTCTGCCAAGATCATGCAAAGTAAGGAAATTCGTCAGGCAATCCTGCACGCTATTGACCGTGAATTGTTGGTCAACGCTTTGTTTGCCGGTAAGACCACGACTGCCGACAGCTTCCAATCGAAGACCTTCGGTGACCTCTATATCCCTGAACTCAATAAGAAGCTTTACGATCCTGAAAAAGCCAAGGCTTTGATCAAGGCTTCCGGCTACAAGGGTGAACCCATTGTCTGGCGCATTCAGGCCGGTTACTACACGCTTGAAATGACGGTTTCTCAGGCCATTGCCTCTATGCTCAAGGCGGTGGGTCTCAATATTGAAATCCAAGTGAAGGAAAACTGGACTCAGGTTGAAGCCGCCGGCGCTGACCGCATGATCAACAACGCAAGCTTCTCGGCTTACTTCCCCGATCCTGCCTCTCAATTGTGGCGCCGCATGAAACCGGGTACCTCCTGGGATGAAATGGGTTACATCGATACGACGAGCGCTGAGTACAAGGTCTTTGCCGAAAATGGTAAGGTTTTGGAGACCTCGGTTGATCCTGCACAACGTAAGGCTGCTTGGATAAAGATGCTTGAAGCTTTCGCAAACGACCCACAGGCCTGCCCGCTTTATGCTCTGCCGATGATCTACGGTAAGCAAAAGAACGTCCAATGGACCCCGGGCACCGAAGGACGCCTGTACTTAAACGCCGACAACCTCTCGTTTAAGTAATTTCCGACCAACCTTTCCCCGCTCCTAGTCCTTTCAGGCATAGGGGCGGGTTTCGCATTTCAAACTATCTCATGCAAAACGATCCTCTGATCAGCATCCGAGACCTGCACGTTTCATTCGGTTCTGTGGAAGTGCTCCATGGTATCGATCTTAATATCGAGCAGGGTGTTATTCACGCCCTTATCGGTGAATCAGGTTCGGGCAAAAGCGTCCTTGCACGCTCTATTCTCGGGTTAGCCGGCAACAATTGCCGCATTAACGGAAGCATCCGGTTTCAGGGCCAAGAGCTTTTGACTCTTTCTGCTGAAGAATATAGAAAATTGCGCGGGGCAGAAATTGCCATGGTTGTTCAGGATGCGATGAGCGCATTAAACCCCATGCGCACAATCGGCTACCAACTGATGGAAACGATTGCCTGCCGCCATCCCAACTACCGAGATCAAAATACGGCCAAAGTTCTTGCTACGCACAAGCACGACCTGCACGACATTGCGCTCGAACTTCTGAAAACCGTTGGTATTACAGCACCTGAAAAGCGCATGATTTCCTATGCCCACCAACTCTCGGGCGGTATGCGCCAGCGCATCATGATTGCCTTGGCTTTGGTAGGCGCTCCGAAACTGCTTCTAGCCGACGAACCGACGACCGCTTTGGACGTGGTGGTTCAACGAGAACTTTTGCAGGAACTGCGTGAAACCATCCGCAAGCTCAATATGTCTATGCTTTTGGTGACGCACGACTTGCATTTGGCCCACGACGTTGCTGACAAGGTTTCCGTGATGTATGCGGGCTACCTTCTCGAAGAAGGCCCGGTTTCAAAGGTTCTGCCCAATCCGGCTCACCCCTACACCGAGGGGCTTTTGGATGCCATGCCCGATATGACGAGTGTCAAGGGCACTTTGAAACCGATTCCCGGAGAAATTCCGCCGCCCGATAAACTCGGTAGCGGCTGCCCCTTTGCGAGTCGCTGTGCAAAAGTATGTGACGCCTGCCGGCAAACACTCACGGATTTAGCTGACGTTGATGCAACCGTGCATTGGCGCTCGCGCTGTACAAAAGCCCATGAAGCTTTCGACAGTGAGCAAAAAGAAGGACTCGCTCAGGTCACTGACATGATGAAGTCACTGGTTAATTTGAAACAGACTGACTTCCCGACTCTGGTCGATGCTCATATCCAAAAACACTGCTACTACACCCGACAAGGCTTTTTAGGCCGCAAAAAACCATGGGACGTCCTTCAAGACATTGAAGTGCAGATCGAGCACGGTGAAATTTTAGGTTTGGTCGGAGAATCAGGCTGCGGCAAATCCACCTTAGCCAGACTTTTGCTTGGGCACCAAAAACCCACTCAAGGAGTTGTTCTCTTTAAAAATCAGCCCATTCCTGAACCCAGAAGCAAAGCTTGGCGGGCCCAGAGAGCCGCCATGCAGATGATCTATCAGGACCCCTACGGCTGCTTTGATGCGAGAATGCCTGTCATTGAACAGGTGGCAGAACCTTTAATGGTTCACAAGCATCTCTCCAAAGAGGCCGCTCTTGAAAGAGCCGCTGCTGTTTTAAAGGCTGTCGGCATGCCTGCCCACCACATGAACAGGTTGCCGGTAGTGATGTCGGGCGGTCAGCTGCAGCGCGCAGCCATTGCACGCGCCGTAGCCCTTGAACCGGCACTTTTAGTCTGCGACGAACCGGTAGCATCTTTGGACGTCTCCATTCAGGCTCAGGTGCTGGAGTTGCTCTACAACTTAAGAAACGCAAGCCAGATGTCCATGCTTTTCGTCTCACACAACCTCAATGTTGTCCGCTATATCTGCGATCGGGTTGTAGTCATGTATCTCGGGCGAATCGTAGAGGTCGGAGACGTGGATGAAATATTCAAGCACCCGAAGCATCCTTACACCAAACTTTTGATGGCCAGTACTCCCGGGGCCGATGCCAGTGTGATTCACTTTTATCCCAAAGGCTCAATGCCCAGTCCCATTGATCGACCCAAAGGCTGCGTATTTGCAAACCGCTGCCCGGTTGCAAGCTCACGATGCCATCTGGAGGTGCCGACTTTGAACAAACTTTCCGATAACCATGCCTGTGCCTGCTTTGAGCAAAAGGCTTTTGAAGCACTCCAGGCCTCCGAAGGAGAAGCGTGATGGTAGCGCTTGTTCTACGTATCGTTTTGCGCTCGCTTGTGACGCTGTTTTTGCTCACCGCCTGCGTCTTTTTTGCCCTGCATTTAACCGGTGACCCCGCCCGTATTATGTTAGGTGACGGAGCCGATGCAACTGCCCTGGCCGCGTTTCGTGCCCAATGGGGACTCGACAGACCGCTTTGGGAACAGTTCCTGGTTTATCTGCAAAAGTTCATCACGCTTGACATGGGACGAAGCTATCTCACAGGCTTACCTGTTAAAGAGGTCTTTTTGAACGCCTTCTGGCCGACGCTTGACTTGATGATTCCGACGGCTATCGTAACGCTTTTGTTCGGTATTCCGGCCGGCGTCATTGCAGCCTTACACAGAAACAGCAACCTGGATAAAGCCATGATGTTTATTTCGGTTTTCGGCTATGCCGTACCGAACTTCTTCATGGGTGTTTTACTTTTACTGATTTTCTCCATCTGGCTCGGTTGGCTGCCTTCTTACGGCAACGCTACCGTCTGGCACTACATCATGCCGATTATCACCATGGCGACTTCTGAAGCAGCTATTTTCTCCCGATATGCCAGAAGCGCCATGATTGACGCCATGAGACTGCCGTGCGTTAAAGCCGCCCGTATGAGAGGGCTGCCTGAACGCCGTGTTATCTGGCTTCACGCTTTACCCAATGCCATGCTCTCTATTTTGACAATCATGGGCTTTTTCCTGGGTACGTTGGTTGCCGGCGCCGTGATTACGGAAAACGTTTTCTCGTGGCCTGGTGTGGGCAAACTCCTGGTTCAGTCTGTTGCCAGCCGTGACATTCCCGTGGTGCAACTGATTGTGCTGGCTACTGGTGCATCGCTCATTATCGCTAACCTCGCGATGGATCTGCTCGCCCTGGTGGTCAATCCTCGCTTGCGTAAGAGCAATAACTAACGGAGTACGAGACAAATGGCTCAATTTATTAATGTGCAAAAGAAAGGCTCGGACCTCCTTGTGTATTGCAGTGCGGGTCTGCTTTTTATCTTCTTTACGTTCGGAGTGCTCGCCCCCTGGGTCGCTCCCTACGATATTGAACAAATGGATTTAACTTCGCGTCTGACGATGCCTTTTACGAGCTTTGCTCATATTTTGGGTACCGATGAGTTGGGACGCGACGTGTTTTCCCGCTTGGTTTATTCACTGCGCCTATCGTTCCTGCTGGCCATTGCCGGCACAATCCTAGGTGCCATTATCGGTACAACATTGGGATTTCTGGCGGCGCGCTTTGGCGGTCTGGTCGATGACGTCTTAAACGCTGCGGTTGACTTCACGGCTTCACTGCCCTTTATCATCCTGGCATTGACCATTCTTGCCTTCCTGGGCACCAACGTCACGGTGATTATTGTCATCATGGCCGTTTACGGTTGGGACCGCTATGCGCGTTTAACGAGAAACCTCGCCCGCTCGGCTTATACAGAGGGCTATGCCAATGCTTTGGAAGGCTTGGGGATTCCGACCTGGCGCATCGCAATCAAACACATTTTGCCCAATATTGCCTCCGCGCTCGTCGTCAATATGACGTTAAACTTCCCCGGCATGATTTTGTTGGAAACTTCACTTTCATTCCTAGGTGTCGGTGTTCAGCCGCCGATGAGTTCCCTGGGAACCATGTTGGGTTTCGGCCGTGATTACCTCACGACCGCCTGGTGGATCGCAGTGATCCCCGGTGTCGTAATTGTTTTATCTACGCTCTCGATGTCTATCCTGGGCGACTTTGTTCAACAAAAATTAGAACCGCAAGGCAGATAACAATATGAATAACAATAAAACTCGTTTCGTTATCGAAGGGTTTGACGGACTGCGTCCCGACTGCATTAAAGAGGACATGCCGACGCTTTCCGCTTTTATCGAAAAGTCACACCATTGGACGCGTTACATGGCGACCTTCCCCACAGAAACCTATGTCAACCATCCGACGATTTTCTCCGGCTTCAGACCGAATCAGCACGGCATCATTGCCAATGCTTATTTTGACCGCTCCATTAGTTCAAGCGATGCTGTGTTTGTCGGCTCCAGCGTTCCAAGTATCGAAGCCCATGATCTCAAAGGCGGATTAATTAACGTTCCTACACTCGGAGACCGCTTGGGGCACGCCGGTAAAACGCTGCGCGTGATCTGTGCCAATTCTTCAGGCAGCACGCGCTTGCAGCATGTGCACGCCGATCGCTATGCCGGACACTTAAATTGTTGTGTGCACGACATCGGTTTAACGCTTCCGAAGTCCGAGCGTGACGCTCTTTCTGCCCACTGGGGTAACGGTGTTCAATTACAGTTTCCTGACTTTGACGGCACACGGCTCGTTGCCGAACTCTTTTTAGAGTATGAATTGCCGCGTGGGCTGGGAGACGTCACAATCCTTTGGATTGGTGAACCTGATCACTCCAGTCACGAGTTCGGTATTTTTGACACGAAGACCCGCCTGGCGAGAAAAGCCGCCGATGATGCTTTCAAACAGATTTTGGATTGGTGGGAAAAAGAAGGCAAAGATCAGGGCGTGCAGCTTGCTGTTATTTCCGACCACGGCCATGGAGAAGTCTGCGCTCACTTTGACTTAAAGGCCAAACTGATCGAAAACGGCTGGAAAGTGTTTACGCGCAAAGACCTCGCCGAAGGACATTGTATTAATGATTGTGACCTGGTGATGGTGGGCGACTACACGTTGGGACTTTGGTTAACACAACCGAGCGAAGACAAGCTCTTGCGTCTCAGAGACGAGTTAATGGCACTTGATGAAGTCGGAATGATTTTCTCTCAACCAAAAGAACACGCCTGTATTGAAGACATTGAAGGACGTATCCCCGGTACTTTTTCCGAAGCTTTGGTCTTTTCCGATCACCCCAGAGGTCCGGACCTCCGTGTGACAATGAGAAACAATCCCCAAAAAGGCAAACTCATTATGGGAGCCTCTTTAGAAATCGGTGCAGGCAATCACGGAGGACTTCTGCCGGTAGAAATTCAAAGCCTTTTGGCTATTCAGGGAGATCGATTCACGTGCACTGAGCTCACGCACACTGAGCCCGCGGGGCATGACGATTTTGCTCTGACAGTGATGAAACTCATGGGACTGACTGACTGCGCAGATCGTCTGATGCCTCTGCCCGAAGCCCGATTGCTCACCGAAGCAATCGGAGGCAAAGAGAAAATGGACTGTGAAGAAGAGGTGCTTACCATGCAGCATGGTCACTTCATTCAGTACATTCAACGAATTCGTTTCGGCAAACATCTCTATATTTCCGAAGGCGCTCGAGCGGGCAGCTGTAAAATCAAAGAACTCAATTAACGGAGAACTCATATGGATATCGTCATTGAAGGAATGGGAGCAGATGCTTTTGCAGAAAGCTTGGCTATCAAAAATATTTGGATAAAACCCAATGCTGTTCGAGTCAACGGCGCTGACGACGTATTAACTCAAGACCTGCTCGAACGGGGTACCCAATTAGGCTTTGATGTCAACTGCGTTCCCGATGGCTTGAGCATCAAAAATTTCGGGATTCTTGCTCTGGACATGGACAGCACGCTTATTGAGTTGGAATGTATTGATGATATTGCCTGGCAATGCGGAGTCGGTGAAGAAGTAGCCCGCATGACTGAAATTGCCATGCAGGGACATATGCCTTTTGCAGAGTATCTCAGAGAGCGCGTCAAACTCTTTAAAGGAGCACCTGCTCACTACATGGATGTAACGGCTTCTCACGCCAAACTCATGCCCGGAGCCGTAGAACTGATTGATTTTGCCAAAGCCCATGGCTTAAAGACCTATATCCTTTCCGGCGGTTTTGACGCCATTGCCAAAGTGGTCTGTGAAAAATTAGGCATGACCGGTTACCTTTGCAATCACCTGATCATGAAAGACGGCTTCTTTACGGGCGAGACGACCGGTCCCGGAGGCGGAGATATTTTGGATGCGGCAGGTAAGCGCCGCGCACTCGACATGCTTTGCATGCTACACGGACTGCACCATAGTCAGGCCATTGCGGGTGGTGACGGTGCGAACGACTTGGAAATGATTAAAACAGCCGGTTTGGGCTTTGCGTTCCACGGCAAACCCATAGTTGCTCAAAGTGCACCCTACCGAATCAATCACGGCAATTTAGACGGCATTATCCCGTTTTTTGTTGAATACTGGGAAGATGCTAAAAAAGAATAATTTTGGCTGAATAATTAAATGCAGAGGCTTTTTTCGTTCCCGTAAAAAGCCTCTTTTTTGCTAAATTATTTACTATTCAATGCAGCCAAACGACTTTGTGCAATGAGCACCATTAGAGTTGATCCGTAAACAATCGCTTCGTCATTAAAATCAAATTCACACTCATGAAGATTGGACAAATGTCGATCGTCCCTGACCCCTAAACGAAAGAGGCAGCCCGGGCGCGCCTGAGTCATAAATGCAAAATCTTCGGCCGTCATTTGCTGAGGCGCGGGCATTAACCCTGCATTACCCAACCAATTTTGCACAATCTCCTTGACCGCTTGGGCCTGCTCCTTGTGGTTTAAAAGAGCAGGATACAAACGCTGGTAATGGCATTGTGCCTGTGCACCATAAGTCGCTGCTACGCCTTGAGCAACTTCACATAAACGCTCTTGAACGCGATCTTGCACTTCAGGCTCAAAACTTCTACAGGTACCGACAAGTTTGGCGGTTTGAGGCAATACGCTCGAGCCATTGGTATCGCCAGCTAAAATAGCCCCGAAACTGACTACAGCAGCCTGAAGAGGATTAACATTGCGACTCACAATAGACTGGGCATTGACAACAATTTGTGAGGCAACCAAAACACTGTCAACTGCACTTTGCGGTCTGGCCCCGTGTCCCCCGCGACCGGTCACATCAATCGAGAACACATCAGCCGCGGCCATAATGTAACCGGGATCAATTCCGATTTGACCGACTTCAAGAGTTGGTTCACAGTGTGTTGCATACACTTCTGCAATAGGAAACTTTTCAAATAAACCGTTTTCCACCATCAGGCGTGCGCCCGCATAACCCTCTTCTCCGGGCTGAAAAATCACAGCGACCGACCCCTCAAAGTCCCTGTGAGAAGCTAAAAATCGACAGGCACCCAAAGCGACTGTCATATGTCCGTCATGACCGCAGGCATGGGCTCTGTTTTCGTTTACCGATGCATACTCTGTCCCACTGGCCTCTCTGAGAGGCAATGCATCCATGTCCGCTCGCAAACCTACCCAATGGGGAGTTTTCTTTTTGCCGTGAATAACAGCCACAATCGCAGAAGAACCGAATCCCTTATGGATTTCATCAACGCCGTAAGACAGAAGTTCTTTTTCGATAAAGGCCGCAGTTTGTAGCAACTGCAGCCCAACCTCCGGATGGCGGTGCAAATGATGCCTGCAGACTTTAAGGGCCTCTGAGCAATCGGAAAGATAAGACTGAATTTCGCTTGCGGTATACATAATTGATGTTCTCCTGAATATTTCAGCATTTATTCGATTATCTTAAACTTGAAGGAAAAGTCTGCAAAAGAAAATGGGCTCAGCCTAAGCGCTTATCCTTAATCAGTCGATAGATATCCAAGAAAAGTCTGACGGATTTTCTCTTGCAGAAATAGCTAAAATTTGAACATCAATACCTATTATTCATGCTTTTCTATACTTCTCAGGCATACTAATGAACATCCGTGTCATTCGTTATTTCATCGCTACTGTCAGGGCTCAAAGCATCTCGGCTGCCGCCCAACAGCTTTTTGTCACCCAACCGACGTTATCGCGCCAATTCATGGAACTTGAAGAAGAGCTCGGACACAAACTTTTTGAGCGCAGTAACCGAAAAATTAAACTGACGCCAAAGGGCGAGCTATTCTATGCTCGAGCCCTGGAAATAGCGGATTTATTTGACAGGACAAAGGCAGAAGTGAGCGCTGAAGACGAAGTCGTGGGCTCCATTAATATCGCTGCAGGCGAAACACCTGTTATACGTTTTTTAGCAAGGGCTATTCGCCGTTTTCACGATCTGGCACCAAAAGTTCAGTGCAACGTCGTAAGCGGCAGTGAGTTGGAGATTTCTTCGGGTTTACGCAACGGCACTACTGATATCGGTATTTTTATCGGCACCGTTGACTTATCCGATTACGACTATATCAAGTTACCCCAAAAAGATATTTGGGGGTTGCTCACTCCGATCAACGGTCCCTTAGCCGAAAAAGAATTTATCACCGTCAAAGACATCGTCAAAGTGCCGCTGCTATGCTCCAGGCAAGCGGTCAATAACAACGAATTTAACGGTTGGTTAGGGCAGGCAGCGGGCGAACTCAATATCGTGGGGACTTTTAATCTGATCTATAACGCTGCGCTTTTAGCCGAAGAAGGTTTCGGTCACGTGCTGGCATTAAAAGATATCTACACGCCGCCGGCCGATTCCAACCTTCGCCACATACCTCTGAGCCCTAAACTTGAAGCCGACGTGATTGTTGCGTGGCCTAAAAATCGGCGCATCAGCAAAGCAACTGAAATGCTGCTCGATATGCTCAGAGAAGATATGAAACAGAATCGTTAAAGGAAGAAAAAGTCTCTAAACTGCTCTATCAGACAAGTCAAAGGGAGAAAAAAATGAAATTGGTATGCCCACCGTTTAAAGGTGAAAATAAAGGTCATTACAGTGCCGGCGTCATCTCCAAAGGAATGCTCTACGTCTCGGGGCAACTGTCCATTGACCCGGATACCCGCGAAGTCTGCAAGGGTGATATTAAAGATCACACTCGCCTTGCTCTCAATAACGTAGACCGAGTCTTAAAAGAAGCGGGCGTCAGACGTGATCAGGTAGTCTTTTGTCGCATTTACACACCAAGCGTTCAATACTGGGGTCCCATTAATGAAGTCTATGCTGAATTTTTCGGCGATCACAAACCCGGTCGAGTCGTCGTTTCCACTACCGATTTGCACTTCGGCTGTCTGGTAGAAATCGAAGCCATTGCTGAAATAGATGAATAATAACGTCTGAGAAATCAAATCATTAGGGTCGGTTTAAAAGCCGGCCCTTTTTTGTTCTTTTTTCCGCTTAATGATCTCGTCAAAGTACTGACATTTATTAAAAAATGACAGTTTGATGACAAAGTTAAACTTTCAGATAAGTTTTATCTTATTGTTTTTAAAGTCTTTTTAATTTCCTTCAGTTTTCGAGTCATATTTTTGTCACACAATCTTCACCGAACTGTCTAAATCCCTTCACAAGTCCCATCAATAATGTCACCCATTATTGATAGGAGTCCAGTATTCATGCTCGAATTGCGTCATATTTCAAAACGTTTCGGAGATCGTCAAATTCTCTCCGATATTTCTTTGAATATTAATAAGGGAGAGATTGTCTCCATTTTGGGTCCGTCCGGCTGCGGTAAGACAACTTTATTGAATCTGATTTTAGGTCTTACCGATTTAACTGAAGGTCAATTGGTTTTGGATGGTGAAGATTTAAGCCACGTTTCTATGAAGGATCGCGGATTTAATATTGTGTTCCAGGACTTCGCCCTTTTCCCAAATTTAAATGCCCGTGAAAATATCCTCTACGGTTTAAGAAACAACCCCAATGCCTCAACGCCTAAAGAAGTTGAGGAACTCATCGATCTGCTTGGTTTGAGAAAGCATCTTGAACAACGAATCGATGAACTCTCGGGCGGTCAAAAGCAGCGCGTGGCTATTGCCCGCACGTTGGTCCTCAAGCCCCGTCTTTTGCTGCTGGACGAACCGCTTTCTGCTTTGGACGGTATCATCAAAGAATCGATTAAAGAGCGCATCCGTACGGTCGCTCGCCAATATAAGCTCACGACCCTCATTGTGACGCACGATCCTGAAGAAGCGCTCACGCTCTCTGACCGTGTGCTCATTATTAATGAAGGCAAAATCGCTCAATTTGCTGATCCCCAAACGATTATCAGCAATCCGGCAAACGATTTCATTCGTCAGTTCATTTTGTCGCAGCTCAACATCAAGCGCACCAACATTTTGAAGCTTTTCAGTGAAAGCCTGCCCCAGACAACCCCAGCATCATCTCGCATTGCTAAGCCACAACCCTTTCAAGAGTTCGGTCAGGCCGTAGCCTAAAGAGGAGTCCTTCGATGTTGAACGCTCTGTTCGGTAAAGGGCAAAAGGAACTTAAAGTTCTTTACATTCTAATTACGTTGACATTGGCAGCCATTTTGCTCTACCCGCTTGGCTGTGTGCTTTTTCAATCTGTCCTAACAAAAGACGGCGGATTAGGACTGAGTAACTACTCATCACTGCTGAGTCAACAAAGCTTTTGGACTGCATTAGGCAACAGCTTCACCGTCTCAGGCATTTCTGCTGCCATTGCTACCATTATGGCTTTTTTCTGTGCCTACGGGCTGCACTTCTCCCGTATTCGCCCGGGCGTAAAAAAGGTTATTCAAATCATTGTATTGTTGCCGCTGTTTTTGCCCTCCATTACTTATGGCTTTGCGGTCATTTATTCTTTCGGCCGTTTGGGTTTAGTGAGCCAACTCATCGCTCCGCCGCCCTTTTCAATTTACGGCTTCTGGGGATTATTGATTGCTGACGTCATTTACACGCTGCCGCCTGCGTTCCTGATTCTTTATAACGCCTTTTTTTACGTTGACCGCAACTTCATCACGGTCTTCAAACTCATGGGCGACAGCCCCACACAGACTTTCTATATGACTGCGGTCCGTCCTGTTGTGGGCTCTTTATTGTCTGCCTTTATTTTGAGCTTTTTCCTCTCGTTTACCGACTTCGGTATCCCGGTTTCCATTGCCGGTGAGTATGAGGTGATTGCTACTCAGCTCTACACCACAATGATGGGTGCGATCCCCAATTTCGGTGAAGGTGCTGTGATTGCTATGGCCATGCTCGTTCCCTCCGTAGCCTCTGTAGTCATGCTGCGCTGGGTCGATCGCTTCAATTTCCGCTACAACAAGATTTCCAAGGCAGAAGTCTCTGTCAATCCTTTGAGAGACGCCCTCTACCTCGTGTACTACGGGTTGATTTCCCTTGCCTTACTTTCAGTCTTTGTTGTGATGTTTGTCGTGCCCTTTGTTAAGCAATGGCCCTATCAGCCCTACTTCACATTGGACGTGATCACCCGCATTATCAGTGACAGCTCCATCTGGCAAGTCTACGAACACTCTATCGGCGTAGCTCTTGTCTCGGCTGCCGTCGGTACGATTTTCTGCTACGCCGCTGCACTCGTAAAGGCCCGTTCACAATTGCCTGCCTGGTGCCAGACAACGATGGACTCCTTTGCCATGATCACCAACACCGTCCCCGGTATGGTGCTCGGTATCGGATTTCTCTTTGCGATGAGCGGCACGCCCCTTGCCAATACATTCACGATTTTGGTTCTGGCTAACCTCGTGCACTTCTTTACCACGCCTTACATGATGGCAACATCTGCACTTTCGAAGATGAATGCAGGTTGGGAAACAACCGGTGCACTTATGGGTGATACTTGGATTAAGACCGTATCGCGCGTGATCGTACCGAACTCTCTGCCGACACTTTTGCAGATGTTCCAATACTTCTTCGTGAGCGCCATGGTTACGATCAGCGCAGTGGTGTTCCTCACGGGCGCCAGAACGATGCTTTTGACTACCAAGATCAAAGAACTTCAATACTTTGAAAAATTTGAAGAAATCTTTGTTCTGTCACTACTCGTATTTCTTACTAACGTGGCTGCCAAGCTCATTTTCGATGGACTTAGCAACTACGCTCAAAACAACAATGGTCAGGGTTTATTGACCAAGTTGAATCACTTTTTGCAATCCCTCACGGCTCGAAAAGCGAGCCAATCGATCTAGTATCAAGGAGTTAACTGTATGAAACGCATCTCTGCTCTTTCCCTCTCGGTTTTGACCGCCGCTGTCTTGGGCTTAACGGCCTGCAGCGATAACGGCTCACCGGAAACCAAGAAGACGGCCGCTACTTCTGAACCGGCTAAACAAGTGGTGATCTACACCAACGCCGATGAGGAAGCTCAACAAGCAATGAAAAATGCGTTGGATAACAACGGCTTTAAGGGCGCTTACCTGATGCAATCGTTCGGTACGTCCGAATTGGGAGGCAAGATTGCTGCCGAAGGTAAAAATATCGAAGCTGACCTGGTTACGATCAGCACCTACTATCTGGACAGCTTCCAGGCTAAAAATAAGATGTTCCAAGACTTAAAGTTTAAGGTTGACACGATTAACCCGACTCCGTCTTACTACGCTCCGATTTTAGGTAACACCGGTGCTTTGTTTGTGAACACAGAAGTTTTAAAGTCTTCCGGTTTGCCCGCTCCGAAAGCCATCGCTGATTTAGCTAAGCCCGAATATGCAGGCCACATTTCTGTGCCCGACATCATGGGTTCTTCAACTTCCTGGTTAATGACTCAGGCAGTGCTTTCTGCCGAAGGTGAAGAACAAGGAGCCAAGACCATCGCTGCTATTGAAAAGAACGCAGGCGCTCACTTGGAAAAATCCGGTTCTGCTCCTTTGAAGAAGCTTCGTGCCGGTGAAGTGGCTGTCGGTTTTGGTCTTCGTCACCAAGCTGTGGCCGATAAAGCCAAGGGCTTACCCATTGATTACATTGATCCCACCGAAGGTAACTTCCAGCTTCAAGAAGCTGTCGCAGTTGTTGACAAGGGTGATAAGACCAATCCCAACGCTCAAAAGATGGCCGAAACAATCATCATGCACGGTCGCGCTGAATTGTTGAAGTACTACCCGGTTGCTTTGTACAAGGGCGAAACGGTTTCTGCTGAAAACAAACCCGCCAATCCTCAGCTTTACAAAGAACCTTTGACGGTTGAATTGTTGGCCGCTCACCAAAAATTGGTTAAAGGCCAAAACAAGTAATTTCTCGTTAATTTGATTGACCGCGGGACGAATGACGGACGTCCCGCAATACTTTTTTAAACCAAAATGACTATGCAAGATCCTAATACCTACAAATTGCTGACTCCCGGTCCTTTGACTACTTCTTTGACGGTTCGAACCGAAATGCTTGTTGACCGTTGCACTTGGGATAAAGACTATAAAGACATGACGCAGGAAGTTCGCTCTTCTTTGCTGGAACTGGCTCACGCTGATCCTAAGGATTACACCACTGTTTTGATGCAAGGCAGCGGTACTTTCGGCGTGGAATCTGTTTTGTCTTCCATTCCGGGGGAAAACGATTGTGTACTGGTTCTTGTAAACGGTGCATACACAGAACGTATGTGCCAAATTCTGACTTACCACCGTATCCATTTCAAACGCTTGGACTTTGCCTGGGACAGCATCCCCGATGCCAAGGAAGTTGAAGAATTTCTCAAAGTCAATCCTGATGTCACTATGGTAGCGATGGTTCATAGTGAAACCACTACAGGTATTTTGAATGACATTGCTGCCATTGGTACCGTAGTAAAAGCTGCAGGCAAAACCTTTATTGTTGATGCCATGAGCTCTTTTGGCGGTGTTGATATCAATGTTCCTCAAATCGGTATCGACTTTCTTGTTTCCTCTGCCAATAAATGTATTCAAGGCGTTCCTGGTTTCTCCTTCATAATTGCCCGCATCGAAAAACTTCAAGCTAGTAAAGGCAATGCTCGTTCTTTGTCGCTCGATCTTTATGATCAATGGCGAGTCATGGAAAAGGACGGCGGTAAGTGGCGATTCACTTCTCCCACACACGTTGTCGCAGCATTTCACCGAGCCATCTCAGAATTAAAAGAAGAAGGCGGAATTGCTGTGCGTAATGCCCGTTACGCCAAGTGCAACCAAATGCTCAGAGATGGTATGAAAGAACTCGGCTTTGAGGCCTATATCGATGCATCTCATCAAGGTCCTATCATCACAACGTTCTTTTATCCGCAAAATGCCAACTTCACTTTTGCCGGTATGTACGACTATTTAAAGACTCACGGCTATGTCATTTATCCGGGCAAACTCACCGAACGAGATACGTTCCGCTTGGGTAACATCGGTGAAATTTATGAAGAAGACGTCGAACGTGTGCTCGCCACTTTTAAAGACTATTTAAACGAGGTAAATCATGCCTAAGATTGAAGCCGTTATTTTTGACTGGGCTGGTACAACAGTGGATTTCGGCTCTACGAGCCCAGTAAGCGCCTTTATGGAGGCTTTTCGCCGCGCCGGTGTAGAAGTTACAGATGAAGAAACGCGTGCTCCGATGGGCTTGCTCAAACGCGATCACATCCGAACAATGCTTCGTATGCCCCGAATTGAAAAGGCTTGGCGAGAACACTACAACCGTGCTCCTAATGCTGACGACGTAGAAGCTCTTTATGCAGATTTTGAACCGGCTTTAATGGCTGTGTTACCTCAACACTGCGATCTTAAACCTCAAGTTCTTGAAACCGTAGCCTCTTTGCGCGAAAAGGGTATAAAAATCGGTTCCACCACCGGATTTACAGCCTCAATGATGGAAGTTGTTACTCAAGAGGCTAGCAAATCTGGTTATCGACCCGACATGGTTGTCACTGCTGACGATACAAACGGTTTCGGTCGTCCATGGCCTTATATGGTGTTTGAAAATATGCGACGTCTCGGTCTGCAGGATGTCCGTCGTATTGTCAAAGTGGGAGATACTGTTTCAGATATGCGAGAAGGTAAAAACGCCGGTTTAATCGCTGTCGGCGTTGTTGAAGGCAGTTCGATTATCGGCTTGGATAAAGCCTCTTGGGATAAGCTTTCCGACATGGATCGCTTCGCCCTTCGCAAGAAAGCTCGTGAAACATTCTTTGCCAATGGTGCCGATTTTGTGATTGACACCATGGGCGAACTACCTGGCTTAATCAAAGCAATCGAAAAGGGAGAAAGAGCCTAGATTTCAGATTGTTTTAAAAGAAAAACTCGTTCTCGCGGACTAATTTAGACACAGGAGCGAGTTTTTTCTCTATAGCTTCCTGAGCCTGAACCGGTAAACTCCTTGCCCCTTGCGGACATAGAGACACACAACGCATACACAAAATACATTTGGAAGGATCTGTTTTCTTAGGATCGGTAATCCAAATGGCTAAGGTCGGGCAACGTTGAACACACAGTCCACATTTCACGCATTGATTGCTTACGATCGGCGTCACAGGCATTTTGTTCCAATCCCTGTAGGGGCGATTGCCTGGCACTTGAACTGGTACGGGGTGCACATCTTCAAATTTTTGCAAAGCAAAACGAGCAAAAACCGACAAATTTTGATAATCCACCTCAGTCGGACGATTGGCTGCCACAGAAGGAACCATTGAGTGCTGAGTCACAATGGCAGCGCTTGCAACGGGAATTGCGCCTCTGGCTAAAATCGTATCGTTTAGCTCTAAAAGCGCATCTTCATAAGCTCTGTTGCCGTACGTTACAACTGTCACACCAAGCGTGGAATCAAAGCTTACTTTTTGAATGCGTTCAACCACAAGCCCCGGAATACGCCCCCCGTAAACAGGGCAGGCCACAATCACCCGTTCATTTTTTCCGAAAGCAACTTCTTTAAGAAAAGGATCGGATAAGTCGACTAAGCGATCAACTCCACCCATTTGTTCAGCAATGTGTCGGATAACCTTTAAGGTGTGACCCGCTGCACTAAAATAGACCATTGAAATTTTCATGGGGCACCTCTTTTTTAATCTTAATCTCAAAAAACGCTCTTTTTGTTTATCAGAAATCAATCATTTCGTTAGAGCGTTTATTAAACCAAAGAAACATAAGACCACATGAAGACCAAAATAATTTGTCCGGTGACTACACGCAAGAACATCGCCAGAGGATAGACTGTGGAATAAGCCACAGCCGTTGCACTTTTTTCAGACAAAGATGCTGCGTATGCCAAAATCGGCGAATTGGTACACGCTCCAATCAATAAACCAAGAATGGAGTGGTAATTCAATTTAAAGAACACCCGGGAGACGATACCGGTGAGAATCTGAGGAATAAATGTTATGGCAAAGCCAATGCCCGCATAAAGCAAGCCATTTCCAGCCACGAGGCTTTCCACAAAAGTTCCCCCTGCGGTAAGGCCAACGCTCGCCAAAAAAAGTGAAATTCCAATCTCGCGGACAGCTAAATTAGCTGCATTACTCGTATAGGTTGCTAGATGCAGCGATGCTCCAAAGCGTCCCAATAAAATTGAGATAACCAAGGGACCGCCTGCCAAACCTAATTTAATCGGCGTCGGCATACCCGGAATCAGCAAAGGAATAGAACCCACGAGCACGCCACAGGTAATCCCCAAGAAAATAGCTGCCAAATTTGGCTGCTCAAGCACTTTAGGATGATTGCCGACGATGCCGGCCAAACGTTTGATGCCGTCAATCGGTCCTACGCACTGTAAGATATCCCCCACCTGTAAGTGCATTTTTGCGTATGGGAAAAGCTCCATACCAGCTCGCCAAATACGCGTAATGTGTACCCCATCCTTATCGGCGAATTCAAGATCTGCCACCGTGCGTCCGTTCATTGAATCACGAGTTATGATCACACGCTGCCGATCAACCGGAGAGTGTTGAGTAGCAAGATCAATACGCTCATCTTCTTTACCGAAGGCCGCAACAATATCCATCTTTTGATCAGGAGTAGCCACAATACGGATGGTATCCCCATAGTGCAAAACTGTATCGGCAAAAGGACTGGAAATTTCCCCTCTATGCAAAAGGCGAGAACAAACAAACTGACGGGGAATACGACGGCGGCACTCACGAATCGTCAAGCCATCAAGCGTATGGTTTGTAATATAGACGTGAAAAACCACCGGAGCCTGATTGATTTCTTTTTCTTCATCTTCCCAATGTTTGTCTTCTTCGGCCAAATCCACGTGAAAGAGCACTCTTAATAGAATAGCAACCCCAATAATAGTCACTAAACCTAAAGGATAGGCACACGCATACCCAATGGCGATATCTTCTCCGTGGTAACCCATTTCCGCAAGAGCTTCTTTTGTTGCTCCTAAGCCCGGCGTACAGGTAATAGAACCATAGTGGACACCCAGGATTTGAGCTAAGGAAATTTGATCCTGAAAAACAAAAAATAAAATAATCGTTATGGCAATGCCAGTAAAAACAGTCAGCAGCATCAAACCATTGAGAACCAGACCGACACTTTTAAACGATGAGAAAAACGACGGTCCGACCTGAAGGCCTACAAAGAAAATAAAGATAATAAGTCCGAAATCGCGAGTAAAACCCAAAACTTCCGGATCGACTTTCGCCCCAAAGTGTGCAAAAAAGAGCCCAACAAACAAAACTCCAATCACACCCAAAGAAATTCCTTTGACCTTAATGCGCCCAAGCGCTAAACCTAATGTAATAATAGCCGTATAAATCAGGGCAGTATGAGCAATCGAACTTGTATCGGTCAAAAGCGAATAAAACCAATCCATGGCACCCGCTTCCTTGTCTAAAAAAGAGTGTTAAACAATAAAAATAGGTAAAACAACTTACAGGCGTAAGTGTATGCGTTGAATTGAAAAATCTCGATCCATGAATTCCCTGATAGTGTTCTATCTCAGGGAGGCTAAACAGAAAGGCTTTTTAAATAAGTAATCGCTCTTTCTATGATTAGGCCCGGTGTTTTTCAAAAAAATTTAATGCCCTATCCTGTTCTTTATTACGATCTCCTGTAAAAACAGCCAGATAATCTTTTTTAGGGACAGTAATTGCCGTTGCAGGATTATTCAAAAGTTCCGTGAAGGCCTTTTTTTGTTTCTCAGGTAAATACGAATTTCTCTCAGGGAAAAACACGAGGCTTGGAACAGAGAGCTCGGGGACAATATCTTTGGGTTCAAGTGTATTGGTCTTTAACGCCCACGAGGCCAAATCTCCTACAATCGGTCCCCAGTGATCCAATAACCAGCCTTTTCTCGAGTGGTAAGGAGCTTCCATCACTATGGCTGCTACATCACTTGCATTAGCATGACAAAGCCTCAGAGCTGCATCACAACCGACACCCTGGGCGAAAATGAGAATTTTCCCTTGGTATTTCTGATGAGTTTTCAAATAATCCAAAACAATTTGAGCATCTTCTCCTATACCGTCAAGCTTAAGCGCTCCTTCACTTGCACCCGCTCCGGCATAGTCAAACACTGCCACTTGATAGCCGCTCAGTAATAAATAAAGTACTTGAGGCAAATTGAACTGCCAATTTCTCAGTCCGGCGTAAAAGTAAAGTACCGTTGCTATGGGCTCAACATCAGGATGACAGATCAAACCCGCAGAAATACGCTTCTTTTTTTCGGGACTTTCAGCAAAAAAGTACTCCCCTTTTAAACCAAAATGCTGAGGTATCCAATAGGAACGGTTATCACATTGAAAAAAGAAAGACTCGACAAAAGAAGAGAGTAAATTCATAACAACTCACGGGCAAAAGTGACAGAACTATGAAATTTTAAATGAAAGACCGTATGGGGCAGTCCAAAGAGCTGCCCCTTTTTAGCATTTCAAATGCTACACCTTGCGGTAAGAGGCGTATTTGTGAAAAAGTGCCTCCATTCTGTCAGCTTCAACCAAATTATGAATATCAAATAGATCCTCAATTACCTCTTCGGGCAATACCTTCAGATCCAAAGCCGCCTGTTTGCAAGTTACATCATGATCAATGGCATAGTGCGCAACCTTTGTACCGATTTCGTAACCGAAAATCGCAGAAATCATGGTTGACAATGAAGCGGACTTCTCAGCCAACTCTGCACAATGGGCTGCATTAGCCTTAATCTGCACCAAGACCTTCTCAACAAAGAGATTCATTGCATTGGAGAGCATTTCACAGCTTGAAATGATGCAACGCAGCGGAATTCCAGAGGCACTGCCCAAATTAAGCCAACCAGACTGAACCCCTAAAACGACACCAGAATTATTCGCGCTGACACGATTGGTTGTCGTAATCAGCAATTCAGCATAATCGGGCTCTTCTTCGGCACGCACCGGAAAGACGATTTCTCTTAACCCTGTTCTCTCACCGCTGGACATAATGCGGAGATCTCTCGTAACTTTCCAAATTTGAGTGGACAACGCCAAAATATGTGCATGGGCAACAATTAAACCGTCCAAAGACATCATGCCGTCGACCAAGTTTTCTTCTGCTTTCATCTCACGGCCCAAAACGTCAGAAAGATGTTTATGGATCACCGCACGAAAACCTGGCATACAACCCATTCCAGTGCCAACGGCTGTGCCGCCTAAACATGAGTGATTCCAGCGAGCCTGTTCAGTCACCAGTCTGTTATGCATTCGAGCAATGCCATGTGAATAGCCTTCGAGCTCCTGACCCATCGTAATGGGAACAGCATCCTGAAGACCGGTTCGACCTAATTTCAAAACGTCTTTAAACTCAACCGCTTTATCGTGCAAAGCCTGAGCAAAACGTTCAGAGGCCTCAATCACTTTGGCCAATTCCCAATAAATCACTAAATCTTTTGCCGACGGAATAACGTCGTTACTGGACTGCCCCATATTCACGTGAGTATTGGGGTGAATTCCGCCTTTAGTCTTATCGCCCGTCAGCATCTCATTGGCTCTATGGGCAATTACTTCATTTACTGCAGCGTTAAGAGGAGTACCAGAGCCACGGAAAATATTGACATTGAAATTGCCCGCGAATTTTCCTTCAGCAACCTCCCAAGCTGCCTTCTCAATTACTTTTGCTTTTTCAGCATCCAACGCTCCGATTTCGGCATTAGCTCGTGCGCAGGCAATCTTAATTAAAGCAACTGCTTTAATATAAGGCGCATAGTCATCAAGTGTAAATGGGCCAACATCAAAGGCTACGCGATGACGTTCTGCCACACTACCGTAATACGCTTCATCGGGAAGCATCAATTCGCCTAAACCGTCATGTTCAATACGCATCATCGTGCTCCTTTACTCTTTAAGCCCCATGAAGTAAGACAACTTCTGTGGATTAAGGCCTTCTTGAGCCATTGTCTTGAGATCAAATAGACAAGCGGCTTCTTTTTCACTAAAAACGCCTTCTTTGATACAGGCTTCTTTACACGAAAGCCCATCTGAGAGCATTCTTGCTTTTACCTTATCGGCTGCACTCTGTCCCTTGAAAGCACAAACAAGATTTACCAAAGAGGGAGAATTGATAACGTGATCGGCATTATTTTCTGATTTAACACCGAAGCCCTTCAGACATTTATCAGTAAAGAGCCTGCAGCCTTTCCCTAGTGTCTCAAGCATTTCAATCATAGTGATAAAAGCTCCGCCCATTTGATGGGTGAGGTCAAAATCCAATTCGTTGACTGCATAGGTGGACATCTGATCGTTTACCGAAACAAACTCGGCAATCTGAAACATCAGGTGGGCCATACTTGGATTAATTTTGCCGGGCATAATAGTTGAGCCCGGAGCAATAGCCGGTAGTGTCACCTCTGTGATGCCTGCCCGAGGGCCTGAACCATAAATGAAAAAGCCATGTCCAATTCGGGCATTGATCATTGCCAAGGCCTTTAAGTCACTTGCAAGATAAATGAATTTCTCATTACCCATTAACTCATCCATGAGAGAGCTTTTTGGTACGACTTCATGAACGCTAGCGGGTTCTTGCAGATCAATCCCGACTTCTTTTGATAATGTCTTCAAAAGTTCTCTGGTGTAGTCATTTGATGAAGCAATACTTACACCGAAAAGAGAGTGGCCTAAAAGAACTTCACGATATAACGCTCGATGCGTACTTAAACGTTCTCTTGCCCGATTGACTGATAAAGCTAATGCACCGAAAGTCTGTCCCCAAGTGCCTACTGCGCTTTCCATCAAATGAGTCCGCATCAGGCGAATTTCATCTTTGAACTCATACGCTTTTGCCGTTAGCTCTTTTTGCATGTAAGTGACATCGTCAATTAATTGATTCAATCTGCGGTATATGACAATGCTTTCCACAGTCTGACTGATGTCTTGAATAGATTGCAATAAATTGATTTTCTTCACATCAACAGCAATTTTTTCTGACACCATGTGAGAAAATCGTGTATTTAAGAGCGTTAAATCGCTTTGCCAGAATTCAACCTTAAGGCTCTCCGGATTCTGAGCCAAGCTATCACACTCTGCCGCAATAGCATGAGCTTCCTGTTCAGACAAAAAGCCGAACTTTGCATTCGTTAAGGTATACGCTTTCTTTACCAATGCGAATACTTCAATCACATCCGGAAACTTATCGAGCGTTTTACCGGTGATTTTGATTGCTTCCGATATTGACATACCGAGTCCCTATTTCGTTTAAATAAATTAAACGGGACCGAAGGCTCCGACACCCACGGTCCCGTCATTGATATCCAAAAATGAGGATTAAGCCGCGATCATGGCATCGGTCAAAGCATCTAATTCAGCCTTGGCTTTTGCAAGATGTTCGTAGCGCTGAGCGCAAACTGCCTTATCCTTCATCAGTTGTTCCTCGATCATATCGAGCTGATGAGCCACTTCTTCCTTAGCCGTACCACCGATCACTTTCTTAGCTTCAGCGATACGGACTGGATCCAAAGCTTCACGGATCAGTTCATCGGTCATCTTGGTTTCAAAACCAAAGGCCGGAACGCTCACTTCATTAATGGCCTTGCGGTCAATTTCAGCGCAGGTCAAGCCACGGTCATACATATTACCTACCACTGCGGCAATAATTTCGTGCGCTTCGCGGAACGAGATATTGTCATGGCGAACCAAATAGTTAGCCAATTCGGTCACTGTGCAGAAATTGCGGCGAGCATGATCAAGCATTACATCACGCTTTACACTCATCGTACGAACCGTGAGTTCTGTAAGCACGAAATCGCCTTCCATTTCAAGCATTGCAGCACGCAAGTTCTTCGTGGCCTCAACGCTCGTATCCTTGCTGTGAGAGTAAATAATCGTCTTCATGCAGGCAAGCATTGCCATCAGGTAACCGTGCATATGACCAGCACGAGCCTTAATGTGCTCTAACGTAAAGGCATTTTTCTTTTGCGGCATGATCGAAGAGCAGACAGCGCAACTGTCATCGACTTCAATATAGCCGTATTCCGGAGTTGCCCAGATGTAGAGGTCAAAGGCCAGGCGAGACAGCGTATCGGAAGCAATAGCCAAAGCCGAAGTAATTTCCAAAGCGTAGTCACGGGAAGCAACCGTATCGATGGAGTTGGCTACCGGCTTATCAAAACCCAAAAGACGGGCCGTCATCGTGCGATCAATGTTAAAGGAGGTGGAGCCCATGGAGCAGCCGCCCAGCGGGCAGATATTCAAACCTTCCCAAGCATTTTGCAGACGGCGGTAGTCACGTTCCAAACCGCTTAAAACAGCCGACAGGTAGTGAGCCAGGGTAACGGGCTCTGACGGCTGCATATGGGTGTAGCCTGAGAAAACTGCATCGTAGTTTTGACGAGCGACATTAATCAGCGTTTCGCGAGTCTTTAAGAACAGATCGCAAAGCGTAAGGTAATAGTCACGAGTGTCCATGCGCAAAACCGTTGCACCCAAGTCGTTGCGCGAGCGGGCGGTATGCTGCTGACCGCCGATTTCCAGGCCGACCATTTTGATCAGGCGGCGCTCAAGCGTTGTGTACAAATCCTCAATACCGGAGTCCTTCTTAAAGTCCGGAGCAATCGGATTGGCTTCAATTTCACGAGTTGCTTTCAAAATAGCCTGGCAGACTTCCTTGGAAATAATGCCTTGCTTTTCAAGCATGAGCACGTGAGCGCGGTTAATCGTCAGATACGTAAAGTAGGACGTTTCATAATCGCTCTTAGCGACAGGGTCATTAACATATTTGACCACTTCCGGGGCAATCGGTTTGCGGATACGGCCGCGGTTATTGTTTTCGGACATTTAAATTTCTCCTTAGAACATCACGAAAGTTAAGAGATAGGCCGCAACCGTTGCGGTCGTCGTTGCAGTAACACAAGGTACCAAGAACGAGTGGTTAATCACATACTTACCGATGTGCGTCGTGCCGGATTGGTCGAAAGCGATCGTAGAAACCACGACACCGGAAGTCGGCAGGAAGGATGTACCGTTACAAGCGGGGTACAAGCCCAAAAGGGTCGGAGCAGGCATACCGAGAGCAAAGCCCAGAGGCATCACAGCACGAACCGTTGCAGCTTGAGAGTTCAAGAGCATGGAACCGAAGAAAATCACAAAGGCAAAGAGCCACGGCATCGTTTGGAGCAAACCGCCGATGTCTTGAACCCACACAGCCTTGTGAGCGGAAATAAACGTATCAGACATCCAGGACAAGCCGAACACCGTAATCACAGCTGTGATACCGGCGCGCATGATGGAGCTCGACATCGCGTTGGCTAACTTCGGACGGCAAATCACGAGGATCAAACCGGCAGCCACGAACATACCGATCTGAAGGAACACACCCATATTGATCACTTTGCCGCTATTGGTCGTACGCATTTCAGGGAAGATACCCGTGATCACGACACCGGCCACACAGAGTACGAAGAGCGCTGCGGACAAACCGGCTTTCTTCGGTAACGGCGGACGTTCAGAAGAACTTACCACAGCCTTCACCAGACCAGCCTTCAAACGAGCCTGATATTCCGGATCGTCTTTTAAGTCTTTGCCGTAACGAAGCATGACCGTGGAAACCACCACAACAGCGATTAACGTGGCAGGAATCGTAACCATCAAAATCGTCTGCAAGCCGAAGTCATAACCGTTTTGCGTGTACAAACCGATCAAAGCAGCGGTACAGGCAGCCACGGGACTCGCGACAAGAGCTTGCTGAGCAGCAACACCGGAGGCCGTCATTGCGCGTTCAGGACGAATGCCAACACCGTGAGCCACTTCATAAATCACTGGCATCAGGGATTGGGCAATATTAGCCGTACCAGCTAAGAACGCAAAGAACCAAGTAACAAGCGGGGCTACATACACAATGCGGTCAGGATTTGCACGAATGATTTTTTCGGCAATGCGCACCATGTAATCAACACCACCGGCAGCATCCATCACTGAAGCAGCAGTCGCCACAGCAATCATGATCAAAAGAACATCAGTAGGAGCAGAGGTTGGTGTCAAACCAAAAACTGTTACCAATAAGAACAAACCGATACCGCCCCAAATACCGAGGCCGATACCAGCATAGCGGGCACCAATAGCGATCACACCAAAGACCACTATGGCTTGTAAGATAACGCTCATTTGTAATCTCCGAAGAAGAGTAGATAGCAAGTCAGATCATGCGATCTGCTTCCATTGAAGCCCTTTAAAGCAATAAGCTCAAACATTAGCCGCCAAAGATAAAAGAATTATGCATTTTTGAGATAATAGGTTGGGGTTAACCTTATTTTTTTAAAAATCTATAAAAACTCTCCGTCCCTTCACTACACTCAGTCGTGAAAACTCACTGTGTGGAGGAGAAGATGGTTACAGAAAAAATTGATCAAGTTCTACCGGACTTACGCAATACACTGATTAATTTATCGAAACTCAACTCGGTCACTCCCCCATCCGATACCCGAAATATTGTCTCTTATTCAAAAGAGCTCCTATCTGGAATTCCCGGCGTTGAGATACAAACGATTGAGGAAGTCAGCCCAATTGATAATCTGGTGGCTCATACTAAAGGACATCAACCGGGTAAACATTTACTTTTAAACGGTCATTTGGATACCTTTGAAGTCGTGCAACCGAATTTGTGGCGACACGATCCTTTCGGAGCAGAGATAGAGGATGGCAAGTTGTTTGGCGTTGGCGTAAGCGATATGAAAGCCGGCTGTGCCAGTCTCATTGAAACGTTCATTCTTTTGGGTCGCAATCCCTCCATGTGGAGTGGCGAAGTCACCTTAATGTTGGTTGGCGGAGAAGAGGCCGGCGGCAAACACGGCACTCAATATCTTTTAGAAACCATGCCGGCACTCAGAAATGTAGATGCTTGTCTGATTGCCGATGTGGGTAGTTCACGTTCAATTCGCTTCGGAGAAAAGGGACGGTATCGTTTCAAAATGAGTGCAAAAGGGATTCCGGGTCACGGCGCACATTTACATAAAGCGAAAAACGCTATTGAGCTGTTAATCGATGCCATTGTTGACTATCGGGAAAGAGTCAGAAAATTGCCATCTCGCTGTCCGCCGGACATCATTAATCTTATTAAAGAGGCCGGTCCGATTTCTGAATCTGTTGCCGGCAAGGGTGAAACCCAAACACTTCTCAATGTCACGAGCAATATCGGTGTCTTTCACGCAGGTACAGCTCCTAACCTGGTTCCAGGCTACGCAGAGGTCATTATTGACTCTCGCTTACCTATCGGTATCAGTCCCGATGATATTGAGGAGACGTTAAAGCAGTTATGCTCAGACAGAAAAGAAATTTCTTTCACAACATTGATGCGCTGTGAGTCTCTTTACTCTGATCCTTCACACGAACTGTTGAGTATCTTGAAGTCCAACGCTCAAAAAGTCTTTGGCCTTCCTTGTGCCACAACTATTCGAGTCGGCGGCACTGACGGCAAACATACCAGACGTTACGGGATCAACACATTCAGTTGCGGCGTAGAAGGCGCGAATATGGGCGCACCGGACGAATATGTTGAGTTTTCTGAATTAGAACAATGCTTCAAAATTCATGCACTCAGTGCATTTGAATACCTGAAGAAACCCATTGGAAAATAGTCTTCAGACAGGTCTCCTGGGACGACTTTTCTCGCCCAATCGAACTTTCCCGGCTATCCAAGGGGCAATAGCAAGCATATTAGGTAATAACGCCCCTTGGCATGCCTTCAGAACTTCCTCGACAACGCGCTCGTATAAAAATAAGGGTACCCTGTTTGAAGCAAATAAATAAACCTCCCTTTGCATCACAGGTTCCGGAGCAGGTATAGCACTTACCCAGTCCAATAACTCTTGATGCGGCATCAGAGAAGAGGTTCGCGTTATTGTCCAACCCATCGATCGCTGTATTAATCCCATAATAGGGCCTGTTGTGTCCACCTCAATTTGCTCGGGAGGCTCTATTCCGATAGAGGATAAAAAATTAGTAGCTAATTTACCGGAACTTTCCTGATAGTAATGAATATAAGGAATTCCACAGAATTGAAGATCTTTCCAAGTGAGAATATTTCTTTTATTCAGTACACTTTTGGGCAGCAGTACGATATTTGGTTCGCTGAAAATAAAATGTCTCCGAAGATTATCAAGTGATGAATAAGGATTGGAGACAACGGCAAAATCCAGACGGTTTTGCTGCAACTTTTCTATCAACCTATCGCTCGTCCCCGTCAGGCACAAAACAGAGCTGAAATCCCGCTTTAAATTAGCGATAACTTCAGGAGCGACATGAATCGATAATGACTCAAGAAAACCGATCCGCAAAGACATTTGTCGCCCATTTCTTTCGATCATATCCTCTATTAATGAATTCAAGGGCAATATCTGCTTGCTAATTCGGTCAACGAATTGAATCGCTTCGGGCGTTGGACGCATCGGCTTGACGCTTCTATCCAGTAGTTCAACTGAAAGAACCTTCTCAAAATTCGACAACTGTCTCGTTACCGCCGAAACGGAAAGATTCAGAATCTGCGCAGTCTTTGCCGTACTTTTTGTTTCAACAAAAAGCTTGAACGTTTTAAAAGACTCGGAAAGAAGTAATGAGCTGGCGTCAATCATAAAAAAATAATTTATAACTTTTCTTCTCTCAATGACTATAGCGCTTTAATCAACGCAATATGTTTTTGCGTAAAACGAAGAATCATTGTGCTTGATTACATTCAATTCAAAAATGTCTCTTAAGGGCTCCGAGCGCTCGGTCTCGAAAAATCCGTTTTCTCTCGTAAAACGTTCTTTTCTTTTTCGGAGCACTTATGTCAACAACATTAGAAATTATCGTTGTTGTAGCGTGTATTTTTTTGGGTGCCCGCTACAAAGGGATCGGTTTAGGTATTTGGGGCGGTGTTGGCCTTTTGATCCTAACCCTATTTTTCGGTATTAAACCAACCTCAGCACCCATTGATGTGATGCTGATCATCACCGCAGTGGTCACTGCAGCCTCTGTTATGTACGCTGCGGGCGGTGTTGATTACATGGTTTCTGTTGCAGAAAAAATCATTCGCTCGAATCCCAAACGAGTAACGTTAGTGGCACCGCTAACGGTATGGTTTTTCTCGTTTTTAGCTGGCACAGCTCACATCTGCTACCCACTGATGCCCGTGATTTATGAAGTGTCGTATGCCACCGGCATTCGCCCGGAACGTCCCATGGCAATTTCGGCTTTAGCGGCTCAGCAAGCTGTAACAGCTTCTCCGGTTTCAGCTGCAACGGCTGCTTTGTTAGGTCTTTTGGTCGCTGCCAATTATGATCTGACTTTGGGACACATACTTGCAATTTCTGTTCCGGCTTCCTTGTGCGGCGTTTTTGTAGCCTCGTGCTTCCAAATGTTTGCCGGTAAGGACCTCTCTAAGGATCCTGAATTTCAGGCTAGACTCAAAGCCGGTCTCATTCCTCCTCCTGCAAAAGTCGAACAAAAGAAGCTTCCCAAGAGTGCAGCTGTCAGTGCATTGATTTTCGTTTTAGGCGTTGTTTTTGTCGTGATTTCAGGTTTTGTCCCTGAGTTAAGGACGCCGGCAGGAGCAGCTAAACCTCTCAGTATGGCAATGTTTTTACAAATTGCGATGCTTACTGTAGCCGCCATTATTCTCGTGGTCACGCGTCCCAAATTATCCGATGCAATGACCTCGCCCATTATGCGCGCCGGTATTACCGCCCTGATTGCTGTTTTCGGTTTGGCTTGGTTGGGTGACAGTTTTATCTCGGCTCACAAAACAGAATGGTTAGCCAGTTCTAAAGACATTATTGCCGCGTATCCCTGGATCTTCGCTGTAATTCTCTTTTTCCTGGCTGTTGTGTTGCACTCTCAGGCCGCAACCGTCCGCGCTGTTATGCCGCTGGGTTTAGCTCTTGGGCTTGGACCAGCCTCTTTAATCGGGATGTACCCTGCTGTAAACGGTCTGTTCTTCATTCCGACCTCCGGCGCGCTCGTTGCGACAATTGCCTTTGACTTATCAGGTACCACAAAGATCGGAAAATTCGTTCTGAACCACTCGTTCATGCGCCCTGGTCTGATTTGCACCATCGTCGCGGTAACGGTCGGTCTTACCATAAGTCAATTTGTTATTTAAAAAAGATTTTGTGCTTGTAATCTTCCCGTAAACAAGGATTACGAGCACAAATCTCAGATTATGAAACATAGTCTTGCAAAAACTGGCAAGTCGTTGCTGAGAACCAAAGTTAATCGGAAAATGAGAAACGAAGTTTTTGTATGACCAATGCATTGTTAGTTTCAAAGTTTATTTACTGACCAAGGAGCAGAAAGTATGAGAATTGAAAAAGATTCACTGGGCGAAATGGCAGTTCCTGATGAGGCTTATTACGGGATTCAAACGACCCGGGTCTCTCAAAACTATCTTGTGTCAGATCGCACTTATAACGACTACCCTGAAGTCATGCACGCAGTAGCGGAAGTGAAAAAGGCTTGTGCCATTACCAATGCTCAAATCGGCGCTCTCGATTCAAAAAAGTCAGAAGCAATTCAACAAGCTTGTGACGAAATGATTGCCGGACGCTTTGACGGACAGTTCCCCATCAATATTTGGCGCAGTCAAGGCACTGGCGTCAATATGAATGTCAATGAAGTTCTAGCCAACCGAGCCAACGAAATATTGACAGGACACAAAGGGTACGATCAGGTCCACCCCAATTCCCACGTTAATATGTGTCAATCATCTAACGACGTTTTCCCGACTGTAGAGGCCATTGTCCTACATCGTCGAGTCAAACGAGTTTGCGATGCGTTGAAGCGCTTAGAGAAAACCGTTGCTAAAAAAGCGCTTGAATTTGAAAGCGTTATTCGTTTGGGCAGAACCGGCTTGCAAGATGCGGTTCCTATGACTTACGGGCAGGTTTTCGGCGGTTGGCAGAGTCAACTTCGTCGCAACAGAATCACTCTCGAACATTACCGTCAAACTTTTGAAGAGGGCGTTCTTGGAGCAACAGTCTTAGGGACAGGTATGGGACAGTTACCCGGATATGCTGAGCATATTTATGAGAATCTCTCCAAAATCATTGGCTTCGAAATGCATTTAGCTCAGATGCCAGGTGATGAGGTCATCCCCGATAGTGCTGTTTTTGACAGTATGCGCAACACAGACCATCAGCTTATTTTGATGGAACGATTATCAGCCGTTGCAACTGCAATGGGGCGTGTTGCCAATGACTTACTGCTTTATTCCTCAGGACCCAGAACTGGTCTTTGTGAGTTATACCTGCCTGAATTAGATGAAGAACTTCAAAACTATCTAGGTACAAGTTGCACCTATGTTCCAGAGTTAGTCATTGAAACAATGCAACAGGTGATTGCAACTGAACAAATGGCGATGTTTGCTGCAAACGAAGGTCAGCTTGACCACGGCTCAATTAACTCTGGCGGCATTATTTGCGTCCTTGATGCTCTTAGCATGGTTGAGGATGTTGTCGATATCTTCGCTACAAAATGTATTGAGGGCATTCAGGTTAATGTTGAGCGCTGTAAGACTAATGCAGAACTGTCAACATCGCTGTCAACCATGGTGAGTTCGTTATATGGTTACCCAACTGGGGTGAAGATTGCCAAACTCGCCATTGCTGAAAATATCTCCTGCAAAGAAGCAGCGCTTAAAGAACATTTACTGCCACCGGAAGTCGCAGAAGATCTCTTTAATGTCAAAAAACTCACCGATTGCCGTGAGATGGTTGCAATGTTCCATAAGTATGGGAAGCTGCGCAAGATTTCGTAATCACAGGTTGGGAGTAATTTGTCATGACTGAAAAAGAAACAAATGATTTAATGCTGATTGAGAAACTGCAAAAAATGCTTAAAGCCGGAGACCGTACTCTCAATCATTATCCGTCCTTAATTAAGGCTGCTTTACTTGTTAAGCTTGCCGCAACGCTCGCCAATAAAGAAACGGGCGAGCTCTCAGCACATAAAGCTGAAGCAATTGAAAAAGCTTGCCGCCTGGCCCTAGGCGACATTTCAAAGGTTGATATACCCGTCAACATCTACAGAAGTTTCGGTGCGCCGCTTAATCTGGCGATTTCTGACTATCTGGCTCGCGCTGCCAGTACCGACACTCTTCATGTAACTCGAGACGATCTTTTAATCAATCAGGCCGACGCTGATGTTACCGCCACGATTAAAACACTTGTTGTTCGGGAATGTATTACACCGCTTTTAGAAGCAGGTCATTGGTTTGCTGATTTAATGGATACAAAAGCCAATGAATTTAAAGATATAGTCAAAACCTCTCGCTCCAACCTTCGTGATGGATTGCCCGTCAGCTTAGGTGATGAATTTGAGGCTTACAGCGTTGCGCTTCGTGATTCGTTAGAAAGCCTGAAGCAAAACCAACTTGCCTGGAATGAATCAGCATTGGGTCTTGGTGAAGCAGGAACCGGATTAGGAAGCTCTCGGGCATTCCAAAAGGCTGCCAACGCTGCTTTGTCGCAGCTGGCAGGTTTTGAACTAAAGACGCCCGCTAATGCTTTAGCCGGCTTGGACGGTGCCCAAAAACTCGTTTTAACCCACGCTCACATCCAATCAATTGCTCTTGTACTTTGGAGAACAGCGCATGACCTGGGACTTTTGTGCTCGGGTCCCAGAGGCGGCATTCGTGAAATTGCATTTCCTGCCGTAGCACCGGGTTCTTCCATCATGCCCGGAAAGATCAACCCAACAGTTGCAGAGCTGGCTATGCTGGTTTCTGACAACATTTTGTCCAACCAATGGGCCTCTACTCTTGGTGTTCACTCTGGCTGGTTGGGAGCAACTCCTTCATCGACATTACCCATTAAAACACTGATGGATTCCTGCGATTTGTTGGCCAGAACACTGGAAATTTTCGGCAAGAAAGTTATCCAAGGAATTACCGCTTTCCCAGATAGAGCCTTAAAACAAGCCCAAAGCTCTTTAGCTTTAGCTCATGCTTTGGACTATTTCTGCACGAAAGAAGATCGCCGCAAGGTCCAGGATCTAGCTAGAAATCAAAATTTAACTTGTCTGCAGGCTGCAAAAGAACTCAAGGTTTTGCCCGATAGTGCATTAGATGAAATTCTAAATCCCGTTAATCTAATCAATACAAAGCGTGTTGAAAACCTGTTAGTGCGTTTTGCAGAACTAAGAAATAAAACAAAGTAAAGAGACATTAAGGCCGGGAATTCTGTTAAGTCCCGGCTTTTTTTTAAACACTGTGGTCAGGCGACTGGGACGCTCGTCAGGAAAGGCTGGGATGCGATCAAGTGGGCCCTGCCCTTGCACAAATAAATAAGGTTTGAGCCACGGAGCCCAATTGAGCATTTGAGGAATCAGATATTCACAAATTACTTTCTTAATTTCACGGGCGATCTTTTCTGCCATCTCCGAAAAAGCATCATTTTTATAGATTAAAAAGACCTCTTTAGAAGCTAATGGATCGGGCATCTCATAAACATTTACACCCCGCCCGTAGTCTGGAAACTGAACCAAAGAGGTTACTCGTGTTAAAGCCCACCCCATATTGTTCGCTACCATCCCCATCAAAAGAACGTTTAAATCTACCTCAATGCGTCTAATGAAATTTAGTCCGTTTTCATTAAATAAACGCCTCTCCATAGCGGCGCCTGAATTGGCTCGATCATAAGAAATCTGGGGTAAACCACAATACTGAAGTCGTTGCCAAGTTAAAGGCCGAGGCAACACAACAGACTTAGGGGTAACAATGATAGAAGGCTCCTGGAAGACAAAATAACGCTTCAAGTCGTTGCGGTAACTAAAAGGATTGGATGAAACTATAAAATCCACCCGATCCTCATCCAACAACTCTAAAAGGCGAGTGCTCACTGCCGTTAATGCTAAGGCGTTAGCGTACCCTCCATTTAGGTTTTGAAACAAAGGACGAGTCAGGCAATCAGCCATACTTTCAATAATGCCGATTCTAAATGGCATATGAACCAAATTATTTTGGCGGATATCCACCAGCATTTGCTCAAGCGTGCTTTGACATGTCAGCAAAGATTTCTCAAGCAAAAGTCCTGATTGAGTGATTTTGATCGGTCTGGTCTGCCTTTCGACCAGTTGAAATCCCAGCATATTCTCCATTTCTATAATTGAGCGCGAAACAGAAGACTGTGATGTGTTCAGTTGTTTCGCAGTCTGAGTGTAGCTGTGTGTTTTGCACAGACTGAGGAAACAAAGAATGCCAAGCGGGAAAAAAGATTTAAGTAAACCGACCTTTTCTACCATAACCAGTAACCTACAAAACAGAAATTAAACGATCAGGATGCTCTTCTGGAAATAGCGCTACCCGATCCAAAGGACCTTCTCCTTGTACAAACAGATAGGGCTTGATCCATGGCGCCCAGTGAAGCATTCTGGGCACGAGTGAAAAATCAATTATCTGACGTATCACTTTAGCTATTTTTTGAGCCATAGGAGAAAAAACATCCTTTTTATAGATTAAAAAAATTTCTCTGGAAGTCAATGGATCAGGCATTTGCTTAACCGAAATTTGGTCGAAAAACTGAGGAAATCGTATTAGGGAGCTAACTCTGGTCAGAGACCACCCGAAACGTTCAGCCACCATCTCTACAATCAAACTATTGGAATTAACATCCAATTGGTGCACAAAATTAAGACCGTTTTCACTAAAAAGGCGATCCTCGAGAAATGCACCTGAACTATCTTTATCGTGCGAAATTTGCGGTAAGCCACAATATTTCAAATGATCCCAAGTCATTGGTTCGGGTATTTTTAAGGATTTAGGCAGGATAATGACTGAAGGCTCTTGAAAAAGGAAACAACGCTTTAAGTCATTTCTTTGACTGAAAGGGTTAGATGAAACAATAAAATCTAGCCGATCTTCATCGAGCAACTTTAGTAACTGAGTACTAACCGCTGTTAGTACCAATGCGTTGGAGTAAGCCGATCTTAGGTTTATCAAGAGTGGCTTTGTGAAGCAATCCAACATACTTTCAATAAAACCAATGCGCAGGGGCAGGTGTGTGAAATTACTCTCTTGAATATTCAGCAGAACATTTTCGAGAATATCTTAACAATTTAACAACGACTGCCGCAGCAGAAGACCAGCCTGAGTAATTTTGATCGGACGGGTATCTCGTTCAATGAGCTGAAATCCCAAGCTACTTTCCAATTCCACGATACTTCTCGAAACGGACGACTGTGATGTATGAAGCTCTTTTGCCGTTTTTGTATAGCTACGAGTTTTACACAAGTTCAGGAAGCTCAATATTCCTGACGGGAGCAATCTTTGCAATTTGAAGAAGTCATCGTTTCCCATAAGTATGTCCTAGAAAAAAGTCGCTGCCCCCTCAAACATCATTTGTGCAGATAAAGATGCTAGAACCAAACCTGTCAATTTGCTGAGCATTTGAATGCCCTTTTCTCCAATAATACGTTCAATAGAGGCGGATGCATAAAGCAATAAACCGACACTTAATACAGCCAGTGATATCGCAATAGCGGTTGTCGCAATTGCTATAAATCCTTTTAAATCACTACTCATGACAACCAGCGCGCCGACAGAGCCCGGCCCCAAAGTAAGCGGTATAGCCATCGGTACAATAGCCAAATCCATCAAAGAAGTTTTAACATCGGGCACTGTAGGCTTACCCTGGACCAAGGAAATTGCAGATAAAAATAAAAGCGCTCCCGCCCCAATTTTAAACGCTGGAACAGAGATCCCCAAAAGATCAAATAAAGCATCACCAAAAATCAGCAAAATCAAACTGATAACTTCAACACCAATCGTTACTTTGATTGCCAACATCTTTTTAACCACTTCATTGGCGTCACTTGTAAGCGATAAAAAAATCGAGATGATAAAAAATGGCGTCAGCAGGAAAAAGAATTTGATGAAGGTCGAAAAGAACAGTGAGCCCAACTCAAGCATCGCTGCATCTCCTCTTTAAAAGGACTTAGAAAAAGGGGCGGAAAGTGGATCTGAGCCCTTCCGCCCCTAAGGAGCAAAACTGATTTTCTATGCGATGAAGTCTTCAACAGCCTTTTCCAAATCAACCTTAGCTTGATCGATTTGAGCTAAACGAGCCTTGCGTTCTGCCTCATCCTTTTCAATCTGAGCCTCGATCACGTCAAGCTGACGGCTCACCTCAGCTTCAGCCGTGCCACCCCAACAGGTCTTCGACTGAGCATTCTTGACCGGGTCAAGAGCCGCTTTCAGATCTTCAGCTGTGAGCTTAGAGGTAAAGTTAAAGAGCTTTTGGCAGAACATATTGAGTTCTTCCAACGTGATTTGGTCAGCCATCAAATGCTTTTCATTCAGGTAACCGACTACATCGGCCACAATCTCGTGAGCTTCACGGAAAGAAATCTTGTCAATGCGCACCAAATAGTTGGCTAATTCCGTTACCGTGCAGAAATTGCGGCGAGCACTTTCAACCATATGTTCCTTGTGAACTTTCATTTCACGCAAAGAAGCATTCAAGAGATCCGCATCTTGGAGGAATTCAGTCATAGCCGTCCAGAAATAACGAACGGATTCTGTACTGATGTCACGGCAGTGCATATACGGAACGTTCTTCATGCCAGTGCAAAGCGATACGTAGAAAGCTTCCAGGTGACCGGACTTCGCGCGTACGTGCTCAAGCGCAATCGGATTTTTCTTCTGAGGCATAATCGAAGAGCAGCCCGAAACAGAGTCATCCAGTTCGATATAGCCGTATTCCGGCGTTGCCCAAAGCGTAAGGTCCATGGCGATACGGCTAAACGTTAACCCTGCCGTGGACATAGCTGCAGCCAACTCGAGTGTAAAGTCACGTCCTGCTACGCAGTCCAAAGAGTTTTCTAATGGCTTGTCAAAGCCCAAGAGCTTAGCAGTGTAATGACGATCAATATCAAATGTTGTTGAACCCATCGAGCCGCCGCCGAGCGGGCATTGATTAACTGTCTTCCAAACGTGAGTCATGCGCTCATAGTCACGAGCCATCGCATTTAAAATAGCCGAGCAGTAGTGAGCTAAAGTGATTGGTTCAGAAGGTTGCAGATGGGTGTAACCTGACATCACGGCATCGGTGTTTTCGCGAGCAATCTTCAGGAAGCTACGACGAAGATTGTTGAAGTGCTCACAAAGAGTTAGGAAATAGCGGCGCGTGTCATAACGGATCTCTGTTGCAAACATATCGTTACGAGAGCGGGCCGTATGTTGCTGACCGCCGATTTCCAAAGAAGTACGTTTGATCAGATAGCGTTCAAAATTGAAATATAAATCTTCAACATCAGGAATGATTTCAAACTCAGGATGTGCCTGCATACCCGCAATATCTTGCGTCACCTGCAAAATCTGTTTGGCGACATCTTTTTCAATAATGCCTTGCTTGGCTAGCATAAGAACGTGCGCTTTATTGATATCCAACAAGGTTTGATAAGAACGTTCCAAGTCCGTTGCAATAGCCGGTCGAATCAAGTAATCCACTAATTCTTTGGCCGGAGCCTTTTTCATCTTTCCGCGTTGAATCGCCATTGTTTTCTCCTAAAATTGGTCTAAACAGACACAACCTTATTATCTGAGCGATATCAAAAACTCACTAGTAGTAATTGCCACTTAAAAGATCATTATTTATCTAACGCATAATGCTTAGAAATTCTGAAGTGCAAAACTAGGGAAAAGAATTATCTGCAATGCAGAGTAGTTAGATAGTCAACGTCACCAGAATCACCAGAATAAAAAAATCGCCAGCTTTTCCAAGCTAGAGACTAATTAATGGTGCCCGTTGACCGAGGAATTTATCAATAAAAATCACATAGTTATCGCAATTTTAGGCCAAATTATGTCGATTGCTGTGGTTTGGCTTGATGTTGCAATTTGAAACAAGATTGCTGCTAATTAATCAGTCTGCCCGCTGTTCGAATTGCTTTTTTGAATCCATGGACTCGAACAGTGACCAATCACATTGAAGAACTTCCTGTCAATTGCAAAGCTTCAAACAAGCTCAAACTTTGCCATCTTCATTTACCTACTGCAATAAGAGGCTTGGGCAACTTCCCCTGCACTACCCAATTAGAAAGCGTCTTCGGGTTTCGAACCCACAGATTTTACAGGCTTGGTATTTATCCAGATGATAGAAGTTTTTATACCAATCCTCTGGAACGTGTGCCTGATGTTTTTTTCTAAGATGTGCACCACACGGTACCCATAATTGATTTAATTACAGATACCGTACTATTAACGTGAAGTAAAAATAGTTAACAAACTGTCGCGTAGCAAACTTGCTGAGTTTCAAAAATTAGTTTGAGACGGCGAGTGCTACGCGCCATCTTTTTTTATATTGCTCCTTAGGTGCCTTTAACTTATCAATAATTATCCTTTAGAGCAAAGGTGCAGGCCGACAACACCAACGATACATACTCCAATAAAAAAAATTTGTCCCTTAGTAAGGCTTTCATTGAAGAGTAAAGCACCTGCTACGAGTACACCAACAGCACCAAGCGTTGTCCAAATGGCATATGTGAGTCCTGAAGGCAGAGTCCTCATCACACGCGCTAAAAGATACATGTTCGCACAAGTGAGAGCTATAGGTATAAGTGCAAAAAATCGACTAAGTGAAAAGTAGGATAATGCTTTGAGGCTGCATCCCCAAGCGATTTCAGTCACAACAGCGACCATCAACAGAGCCCAAGTTGAAAGCATCTTGAATTTCCTTTATTTTGGGCTCATGATGAAATTTCCCTTCTGTCTGCATGGAAACCCACAGATGCAGGCAGAAGCGAGACGGTTACGAACTCCCATCTGGCGTGCTCATTTTAACAAATCTCTGCTTGAAGTTTGACCGCTTGATCATCACTTCTGTTTTATTCTTAAGTGGTAGTTTGTTAATTATTTTTATTTCGCCTTAATAAATTGCACTTTAATCCGATTACTCGTCTGGATTAATGGTGTTGACAAACGGCCAGGGGCCGCTGAAGTCACTCTGGAAAGGCAGTTGACCGAAATGAGTCACCCAACCATCTTCCAAGAAGGTATGCATCGCATAGCCCGGCGTTTCAATAGTCAACGTCACCAGAATCACCAGAATAAAAAAATCGCCAGCTTTTCCAAGCT
>ERZ857955.366-NODE-366-length-56224-cov-3.961562_pt1 | contig 56224 bp, 52 predicted proteins | sample MGYA00519956_ERZ857955 | MGnify/ENA primary metagenome ERZ857955 (study PRJEB31778, sample SAMEA3449378) | human gut metagenome | biome: human gut; feature: human-associated habitat; material: faeces | place: United Kingdom | collected 2010/2012 ...
AGTTGGCAGAGCAACTGCCTTTTAAGCAGTGGGTCCGGGGTTCGAATCCCCGACGAGTCACCAATCCTGTATCTGCCGAAATGTAGCAGATACAGGATTTTTCTTTTTGGGGGGACGGGCCGGAAGGGCGTGATTTCAAAGAGAAGCGCCGATTGCATATGGTTGAAACACGGGGGTACAGGAATGATGCAGAGCAGCGCATATGACGTGGGGCACAGTTCGCCCAATACACTTTTGATTGTGGACGACGATGCCATCAACCGCGGTATTCTGGAAGCTATCTTCTCTCCGGCCTATACTATCAAAGAGGCGGAGGACGGAAAAAAGGGCCTGAATATGATCCTGGCTCAGCCGGAACAGTTCTGTGCCGTCCTTTTGGATGTCATGATGCCTGAGATGGATGGGATTCAGGTGCTGCGGCGGTTAAAAGAGGAGGGACTGCCGGATAAGCTTCCCGTCTTCCTGATTACGGCCGAGGCCACTGGCAGTGTGATGAAGGAGGCCTACCAGCTGGGAGTTATGGATGTCATCAGCAAGCCGGTGGTGCCCTACGTCGTATTGCGCCGGGTACATTCGGTGATAGAGCTGTTTCAAGCCAGACGGCGGCTGAGCAATATGGTGGAATCCCAGCAGGCGGAGCTGCTGGCTCAGGCGGAAAAAATTATAGAGCTGAACCAGGGGATGATTGAGGCCCTGTCCACAGCCATTGAATTCCGCAGCGAGGAGTCCGGCGACCATGTCCGGCGCATCCACGATATGACAAAGTATCTCCTTACCCATACGGAGCTGGGGCAGGGGCTGAGCCGGGAGGATATTGACTACATCTCCCTGGCCTCTATTATGCATGACGTGGGAAAGATCGCCGTACCGGACGCAATTCTCAATAAACCCGGGAAGCTGACGCCGGAAGAAATGGAGATTATGAAAACCCATACGGTTCAGGGTGCTCTGCTGCTGGAGAGAATTCCCCAACTGCGGACACACGGGGCATATCAGTATGCGTACGATATTGCCCGCCATCACCACGAGCGGTGGGATGGCCGCGGCTACCCGGACGGGCTGAAGGGGAATGAGATCAGCATCTGGGCGCAGATTGTTTCGCTGGCTGATGTGTACGACGCGCTGAGCTGCAAAAGAGTGTATAAAGACGCCTTTTCCAGAGAGACGGTGCTGGAAATGATTCGGGATGGTCAGTGCGGAGTATTTAATCCCCGGCTTCTGGAGTGCTTTTTTGCCGTGGAGGAGAGACTGAGCGGGATGTATCAAGGAAAATAGAGAGCGGCATATGGAAGGAGTTCTGGACATGGATACGGTAAAAAAGGAACAGCTCACCGGCGCCGGCATAGATGTGGACGGCGCGCTGGAGCGCCTGATGGGAAGCGAGACCCTGCTGGAGCGGTTTCTAATCAAATTTTTGTCCGATCCCAACTTTGAAAAGCTGGAACATGCCGTTTCCGCAGAAGACCCGGAGGGGGCTGTCCACGCTGCGCACACGCTGAAGGGGGTATGCGGAAATCTGTCCATGCATATCCTTTATGATCTGCTTACACGCCAGGTTGATGCGTTCCGCGGTGGAGACTGGGCTGCGGCGGTCGGGCTCATGGATGCGGTTCGTCCCGCTTATGTTGAATTGGTAGAAGCGATTCGGAGGGTATACGGCGATGGAAGGCCATAGCCGCCGGAAGAGATACAGCGCCGGTTTAAAGCGCTCACTCAAAAATATGCGCCTCAATATTGTGGCCTTTATCGTGCTGGCGGTGCTGGTGGTTGCCGGTATGCTGCTGATTCGCTCCGCTCTGCTGAAAAATGCCTATAATATGGGGGTTGCGCTGGCTCAAAACTATGCGTCAGAGGAGCAGGCCAGTCTGACGGTCTATGAGACGCTGCTCTCTTTTGGCGCTGCATCCATCGACAAGCAGGAGTCCGACGGTAAAACCAGAGAAGAGATAGCTGAGTGGATGGCCGTCTATTTTATGCGGCTGGATTTGGTCCTGGGCGCCGGAGCCGTAGATCCCTATATTGTGATGGATGGAAAAATCATAGCGGCCAATCCCTGGGAAGGGGACGCCACCTACGATATCTACAGCACGGAGTGGTATCAGAAGGCTCTTGCAGCTGACGGCCAAGTTATTTTTACGGATGTGTATACCGACGCGATCTACGGCAGGCCGGTCATTACCGCAGCCCAGAAGTGCAGAGGCAGCGACACGGTTATGGCGTTTGACATCCTGCCGGAAAATATCCGCTTCCAGCTGGATTCCATGAGTCTGGAAAAAGGAGATTCCTTCTTCCTGTGCGACAGCATGGGCAGGATTATCTACAAGCAGACAGACCTGGAAGCGTCGGATCAAACGCTTCAGCAGTACCTCAATGGCTTGATCGAGCAGTTTGAGGCCGGCGCGCTGGGCAGTTATGATGACCATATCATTGACCTGGATGGAAACCAGCGCGCCGCCTATTTTACCCGCATGGACAACGGATGGTATTCCATCGTAACCATCCCCTATTTCAACATATTAAATAATCTCAACTGGTTTACGCTGTCCTGCGTCTTGATTATTATTTTGTTTTTGCTCGTCCTGGTGGGAATGACCTGGCGTGATATGAAATCCAACGATCGCATTGAGCGCACCAATGAGACCGTGCGGGTATTGGGTAACTCTTACTATGCACTGTATCGGATCGATTACGCACAGAGCACCTATGAGATGATAAAGGGATCAGATTATGTGCGCTCCCGCATCCCTCCCTTTGGGAAATATGAAGATCTGCTCAAGATAGTCAGCGAGGTTATAGAGGCAGATGCGCTCAAGGAGTTCGAGGAGAGCTTTTCCACAGAGAATATCCGCAGGCTGGTCAAGCAGCGGGTACGAAATTTTGGAGGAGATTTTCTCCGCCAATTTGGGGATGAGCTGCGCTGGGTCAATGTGCGGGTGCTGTTTGACGAGTCCCTGGCGCCGGAGGAGGTTGTGCTCTGTTTTCAAGAGGTGGAAGAGGAGAAGCAGCGCCAGCTCCGGGAGCGCAGTCTGTTGGAAGACGCGCTGGCTATTGCCAGGAGAAATGAAGATGCCAAACAGTCCTTTTTCAGCAACATGTCACACGATATGCGCACTCCGCTCAACGCCATTGTGGGCTTGAGTGAGCTGGCCGGGCGGCAAGCCGGCGATCCGGACAAGGTAAGCGGCTATTTGAAGAAGATCAACACAGCCAGCCGGCAGCTTTTGAATTTGATCAACGATATCCTGGATATGTCCCGCATGGAGCAGGGGAAGGTGCTTCTGAACAATAAGGAGTTTTACCTGCGCGAATGTGTGGAAGAGTGTCTGGAGTCATTCCGTTTTCAGGCCGATGCGGAGCACAAGGTATTGCGTCTGGATTTGCCGATCAAAGACGTCAGGCTGCTGGGGGACCCCTTTCGTATCAATCAGATTCTGAACAACCTGCTCTCAAACGCATTTAAGTTTACCAATGACGGAGATACAATCTCTGTATCTGTCACGCAGATAGATTCAGGCGAGTATGCCAAATACAAGCTGGTGGTTGCAGATACAGGAATTGGTATGACGAAGGAATTTCTGCCCCATCTGTTCGAGCCCTACAGCCGGGAGATGCGTTTCCGGGCCCGGCAGGCATCTGGTACCGGGTTGGGGATGTCCATTACCAAAAGCCTGGTGACGCAGATGAGCGGGGAGATATCTGTAGACAGCGAGCAGGGAAAGGGAACCGCTTTCACAATTATTTTGCCGTTCGCCGCCGTTGAAGGAGAGGAAGGTGCCGGCGGCCCCTCTGCCGATCCGGGGGATATACCGAAGGCGGAGCTCAATGCTCTGGAGGGGAAGCATATCCTGTTGGCAGAGGATAATGTGGTGAATATGGAGCTGGCCACCGAGGTGCTCTCCATGAATGGCGTCCGGGTTACGCAGGCATGGAATGGGCGTGAGGCGGTGGAGCTCTTTCAGGCGTCTGAGCCCTTTACCTTTGACGCAGTCCTGATGGATATGCAGATGCCGGAGCTGGACGGCTGCGGGGCGGCCCGGCGCATCCGCTCTCTCAGCCGGCCGGACGCGAAGCGCGTACCTGTGATCGCGGTGACGGCCAATGCTTTTGCCGAGGACATTGCCGCTACCGCCGCTGCCGGTATGGACGCCCATATTTCCAAGCCCATTGACTTTGGACTGCTCTGCCGGACGGTAATCCGGCTGACCGATTCTAGGGGGGAGATGTGCTGTGAACGCGACGGAAAACAGGAGAAAAACGCTTAGATTCTTATGGAGCAGCTTTGTATGTCTTGCGCTCCTCTGCGTGGGCGTTTTTGTCTGGATTACCCACTATATGGTGAAGGAAAGTGACAAGACGATTACGGAAGTAGTCAATCTTTATATGGAGGAGATGAACCTCCAGCTGCAGCGTCACTTTAATTCCCTGGTAAATATGCGTTTAATTCAGGTAGAGGGCATTACGCAGGTAACCCCGCCGGAGTCCGTAGATGAACTTGATGAGAAGGTCATTGAGGCATTGACCAACAGCGGGAGATCGCGGGAGTTCGTCTATCTTGCGCTCTATAACACTGAGGGAGAGGCCGACGTAATCTTTGGGGAAGAGCTTACCGTTATTGATGAGCGCTCCTTTTTGGACTCCCTGAACCGGGCGGAAAAGAAGGTTGCCATCGGCGAAACGGCCGACGGTAAAACTTTGCTGCTGTACGGTATCTCTGTCGGCTATCCTGTTTCTGAGGGCTACCCCTTGCGCACCGGCGGCCAATGCACTGCCCTGGTGGTGGGGCTCCCTATTGAGTATCTGAATCAGGCGCTGGCCCTAGGGGTGGACGACACGCTCATTTTTTCCCACATCATTCAGGCGGACGGCAGCTTTGTAGTACAGAATGCGGATACAAAGGGCGACAACTATTATACGTGGCTGCTGGAATACTGTGACTTTGATGGCAGAGATGCTGCAGCGGTGGTTGCGGAGATGAAAGAGAACCTCCGCAGCGGTGAGGCGTATTCCATGATTGTCTCTGTGGATGGGCAGCTGCGGCATGTATACTGTTCTCCGCTGGAGCATGCAGAGTGGTTCCTGGTAACCGTTATGCCCCACGGAATGCTGGATGAGGCGATCTCCGGCCTGGGGGGCCGGAGAGTGCTTACGACACTGGCCGGATGCGCGATTCTTCTGGCGGCGACACTGCTCATATTCTTTCTCTATTTCCGCATGTCGCGGAGACAGATGGCAGAAGTCGAGCGGGCACAGAAGGAGGCGGAGCATGCCAACAAGGCGAAGAGCGAATTCCTCTCCAATATGAGTCACGATATCCGTACCCCTATGAATGCGATTGTGGGGATGACGGCCATTGCAACGGCCAATCTGGATAAAACGGATCAGGTCAAGGCCTGCCTGCAGAAGATCAGCCTCTCCAGCAAGCATCTGCTGGGGCTCATCAACGATGTGCTGGATATGTCAAAGGTGGAGAGTGGAAAGCTGACGCTGAACATGGAGCCCCTCTCCCTGCGGGAGGCCATGGAGAGTATTGTCAATATTGTCCAGCCGGAGATCAAAACCAAGAAACAGACATTTAATATTTCCATCCGCAATATCCTGTCCGAGCAGATCTACTGCGACGGCATACGGCTGAATCAAGTGCTGCTGAACCTGCTGTCCAATGCCATCAAGTTTACGCCGGAAGGCGGCTCTATCGATGTAGCGGTTGCACAGGAGGCATCTCCCCGGGGGGACGGCTATATCCGCACGCACTTTTGGGTGAAAGACAACGGCATCGGCATGTCTCCTGAATTCCAGAAGATCATATTTGAATCTTTTGTCCGGGAGGACAATAGCCGTGTGCGGAAGACAGAGGGCAGCGGACTGGGTATGACCATTACAAAATACATTGTGGACAAGATGGAGGGCAGCATCGAGGTTCACAGTGAGCTGGGGAAGGGGACGGAGTTTCATGTGGCGCTGGATCTGGAGCGTGTTCAGGTCCAGGAAAAGGAGATGATGCTGCCCAACTGGGAGATGTTGGTGGTCGATGACGATGAACAGCTCTGCCGCGATGCAGTCCATTCCCTGGAGGAGATCGGCGTCCATGCGGAATATGCGCTGAGCGGAACTGAAGCTGTTGAGAAGGCGGAGAAACGCTGCGGCAGAGGGGACGGATACCATATCGTGCTGCTGGATTGGAAGATGCCCGATATGAACGGAATTGAAACCGCACGCGAAATGCGAAAAAGGATTGGCAATGACGTACCTATCCTTCTGATCTCCGCTTATGATTGGGGCGACTTTGAGGAAGAGGCAAGGCAGGCCGGTGTTAGCGGCTTCATTCCAAAGCCTCTGTTTAAATCCACGCTCTACTATGGATTGAACCGGTTTTCCGATCCGCAAGCCGCACAGGAGACAGAGCTGGAGCCGGAGCGGGATTTCTCTGGCATACGGATTCTGCTGGCGGAGGACAATGAGCTGAATTGGGAGGTCGCCAATGAGCTGCTCTCTGCCCATGGCTTTGAGCTGCAATGGGCGCAGAATGGCCAGGAGTGTGTTGACGCATTTCAGGCGTCAGAGCCGGGGTTCTATCAAGTCGTTCTCATGGATCTGCGTATGCCGCTTATGAACGGGTATGAGGCCACACAGGCCATACGAGCGATGGAGCGTCCGGACGCAAAGGCCGTCCCAATCATTGCTATGACGGCCGACGCCTTTTCGGAGGATATTCAGCGATGCCTGGACTGCGGGATGAACGCGCACATCGCCAAGCCCTTGGATATCCGGGAACTGCTGCGGCTTATCCAAAGATATCTGTCATAGCTGCCGCTGCGGACGAGTGGGTTCCTCTCCAAGTATACATATGTTCTCGGCATCAAACTGTGCTGGATATTCAGAGCCGGACAGACAGACGCGGTGCTGTGCATAGCGCACAGCACCGCGTCTGTCTGTTTAAACACAGTGCCTCGGTATGGAACAGGTACAGAAAGGGCTCAGGAGTTTTGGTGTCCCGCTGCGGCGCTCTGCCTGCCAATGACGACAGAGCAGGCCAGATCGCCAGTGATATTTACGGCCGTCCGGGCCATATCCAGAATCCGATCGATGCCCCAGACCAGCCCCACACCCTCCAGAGGGAGACCGGCCGCCTGGAGCACCATGCCCAGCATAATGGTTCCAGCACCAGGGACGCCGGCCGTACCGATAGAGGAGAGCGTACAGGTGAGGATAATGGTGAGCTGCTGTCCCAGGTCCAGGGAAATCCCATAGGCATTGGCGATAAAGAGAGCGCAGACGCCCTGATAGATGGCCGTGCCGTCCATATTGATGGTAGCTCCAAGGGGAAGAACGAAGGAGCGCACGCTCCGGGGTACACCCAACCGCTCCGCCGCCTCCATAGAAAAGGGAAGGGCTGCTGCAGAACTGGCTGACGAGAAAGCGAAGAGAATGGCGCCGCCCGATTCCCGAAAGAAGCGCAGGGGGCTCATCCGGCCCAGCCCCCCCACAGCGGCAGGATAGACCACGAGCATGTGGACGGCGCAGGCTCCATAGACTGCCGCCGCCACACCGGCCAGGGGGAGAAGTACGTCGGGGCCGTAGGCCGCCGCCACCGGGGTGATGAGAGCGAAAACGGCAAAGGGGGCCAGTTTCATGATGGCCCCGGTGAGCGCATACATGGCCTGCGCCAGACTTTCGCACACCTGGATGAGTGGGGAGGCTTTCGCACCAATCAGCACGGCCGCGCCGCCCAGCGCAACGGCAAAGAAAATGATTTGCAGCATATTTCCCTCAGCAAGAGCAGCCACTGGATTATTGGGAATGATATTCAGCAGGGTTTCCACAGGACTGACCGTCTCGGCGCTCTCTCCGCCCGCCGGAATCGGGAGGCCAAGGCTGCGGCCGATTGGAAAGAAATTTCCGACTGCCAGTCCCAAAGTGACTGCGGCGGCAGTTGTGGCAAGATAGAACAGGACGGTTCCCAGGCCGATGCGTCCCATGGATCGGGCGTCTCCAAGTCCACAGGTTCCCACCACGATGGAGGAGAAGACCAGGGGAACTACCAGCATTCTGACCAAGTTAAGAAAGAGCGTGCCGAAGGGACGGATCCAGGTTTCAGCAATATGCTCCGCCCCCAGCGCGCCCAGAATAAGTCCCGCTGTGATACCCAGCCCGAGGCTCAGCAAGATCCAAAGGGGGAGCCGGGAGGATTTTGTTTTGTTCAAGAGGCCGCCTCCTTTTCATTTGTCTCCTAGTATTTCACAATTGATGGAGGTTATGATACAATAAGCCTGCAGATTGACCGTAGATGGAAGCAGAGCGGGGGCCAACACTTTTAAGATTATGATATGACGCAGCTTGAGCACCACTGAAAGGGGGAACGGCGGTGGAGTATCTTCCGGCCAAGCACATTTTAATCCGAAATAAATCCGCCGATTGGTTCGGTACGGACCATACCATTAATTTATACAGGGGGTGCTGCCACGGCTGTATTTACTGCGACAGCCGCAGCGACTGCTATGGGATTCAGGAATTTGATCAGGTGCGCGTGAAAGCAGATGCGCTGCGAATCCTTCGAAATGACCTGGAGCGGAAGGTCAGGCCGGGTATTGCCGGCCTGGGTTCCATGAGCGATCCCTATAATCCGCTGGAAGAAGAGTTAGGTCTCACCCGGCGGGCCATCGACCTGCTGGATGCCTACGGATTCGGAACGGCCATCGCCACCAAGAGCGATTTGATTGTCCGGGATATTGACATTCTGGCCCTTATGCGGGAGCACGTCCCGGTTATCTGTAAGATAACTGTGACCACGGCGGAGGAAAAGTTGGCCGCTGTGATTGAGCCGCAGGCCCCCACGCCCGCCCGCAGATTTGCGGCAATACGGCGCCTTTCCGAGGCGGGGATTTTTACCGGCGTGCTTCTGATGCCGGTACTCCCCTTCCTGGAGGATACCACTGAGCAGGTACTGGAGGTGGTTCGGCAGGCGGCGGAGGCAGGAGCCAGGTTCGTCTATCCCGCCTTTGGAATGACCCTGCGGCAGAACCAGCGGATGCACTACCTTGCCGCTCTGGAGCGGCTCTTCCCGGAGGCGGGGCTGGCAGAGCGCTACCGCAGATTCTATGGGGACCGCTACTGGTGTGTCAGCCCGAATGCCAAGAAGCTGTGGGAAGCCTTTCGGACCGCCTGCGGGCAGATGGGGCTGCTGTATGAGATGAAGCATATTACCGCTGCCTACCAGCACGGCTATTGTGACCGGCAGCTGAGTTTTTTTCCATAAAAAGAGCGCCCCCGGAGAGCCGGCATGCGGCTCCTCCGGGGGCGCTCTGCGCCAAAGGTCAGCGGTTAAGCGATGGAGAGAGAGACGTCGTCCAGGTCCAAGCTCTGGGAGCCCTCAGCCTGCACATGGAAATCAATACGAAGGGCATCGGCATTTTCCGGCGCAAGAGTGGAAATTCCGCGATAATAGGCGAATTCCCGGTTGTCGTTGGGAATATCTTGGGCATTGATGACGATCGAGAGACCCTCCGAGCTGAGCCCCTGACTGTTGGTGAAGGTGAGGGTCGCGGTGAGAGCGACCTGGGTACCCTCACCCCGGGCAAAGAAAGACAGCGCATAATAGCAGCCGCCTGAAATAGAGAGGCTCTGACTCAGAATGGCCCCATCCTCCAGATTGACTGCATAATTGCCGGTGTGCACCCGGCCTTGCTGGGCAACCTGGGAGACCAAAGCGTTGTTACTGGCAGTCCAGTTTGTCGGTACGTTGCCGGTAAAGGCCTCCATTCCACCATTGAGAGCCAGTTCTCCCCGGGAGCGGCAGGGACAGTAGCAGGAGCCGGCAGGGCCGGTGGGGCCGGTCGCGCCCGTAGCACCAGTGGCCCCAGTGGGGCCGGTGATGCTGAGACCTGCCGCTCCGGTGGGCCCGGTAGCTCCCGTGGGCCCCTGAGGCCCGATGGGCCCGGCCGGCCCGGTAGGACCGATCTCACCTGCGGCGCCGTCTGCGCCTCTGGGGATGACGAAGTCCAGCACGTGGTTGGGCTGCCCGGTTGTATCGATGACTGCGGCGTCCGTACCAGGCTCACTGGTGGTCGTGCTGCGGACTGTGATTGTGTCGGCGGTGCCGGTGGCGCCGTCATTACCTGTAGCGCCGGTTGCCCCGGTCAGCCCGGTAGGTCCGGTTGGCCCAGTAGGGGCAGTGGTTCTGGCGCAACAGGGGCGGTCAGGGTACAGAAAAGCGGAAGCGGATTTCCACGCTGTTGTCTCCCACTAGGATGGTATCCACAAGGGCTGCCAGCAGGCCGCGGTCCAGCTCCTCTACGGTGGCGCGCTCCAGAAAAGATGTCAGGTTGGGAGAGCGCGCTGAAGCCGTATCGGCAGACTCGCTCAGCGCCTTCTGCAGACGCCGGACAACCTGCTCCAGCTGTGCGCTCTGATGTTCCAGGCGGACTCCTATGCGCAGGTAGTCCTCGCGGGTAACAGCGCCGCTTTTCCAGTCCAGGTAGAGCTCATCCCGGACAGCCTGAAGGCGCTCCAATTCCCGTACCCTCTGCTGCAGCAGTTTGTCCAGGCGCTCAAAGCTCCCCGGCTCCGCCGGGGTCCGGCGGAGCGCCTCGGCCAGGGCTGCCAGGTTCTCCAGCCGGGCAATTTGGGTTTGGAGAGCCGTGAGGACAGCCCTCTCAAGAAAATCTGCACGGATGGCGTGCTTGCCGCAGTAGCGCCCGCCCTTGTCCTGGTAAGTCCGGCACTGATAATAGACATAGCCTTTGGCGGCATGGCGGTGCATGGCCCGTCCGCAGCTCGCGCAGCGGACAAAACCGGAGAGCGGGTAGATGGCCCTGCCGCCCGGCGGAACCCGGGCTTTTTTGGCGGAGAGAGCCTGAACGGCGTCAAAGAGGGAGCGCTCTATCAGAGGTTCCTGAGTGTCCACCGCAATAAACCAGTCCTCCGGAGGGACCTGAACCCGATCGTGGACCTTGTAGCTTACCACGCGCTGCCGCCCCTGTACCATGTCTCCGACATAGACCCGGTTGTGCAGAATATCCCGCACAGTCTTGGCGCACCACAGGCCGTCATTGGATGAGGCGTGAGGGTTTTCATAGCGGAGGCCTCCGGCGCGCTTATAGGCGGTAGGGTTGGGAATACCCAGATCGTTGAGCCGCAGGGCAATTCCGCGGCTGCTCAGCCCCTCCTGGGCATACCAGACGAAAATATGGCGAACGACCTGAGCTGCCTCGCCGTCCGGCAAAAGGCGGTTCCGGTTTTCCGGATCCTTTCGGTAGCCATATGGGGCAAACGCGCCGATGAACTCTCCGCGGCGCCGCTTGGTGTCGAAGGTGCGGCGAATATCGCTGGAGGTTTTGGCGGCATAGCGGTCGTTCATCAGCCCGCTGATGGGGATCTCCAGGCCGTGTATCATCTCCGGATTGAGAAAGCTGTCCACCCTGGGTTCTCCCAAGGCGATGAAGCGGGTGCCGTGGAGGGGAAAAAAGGACTCCAGAAAGTACCCCTGGTCCGAATAATTGCGAAAGGCGCGGGAGAGATTTTTGCAGACCACACAATTAATCCGTCCGGTCCTGATATCCTGGAGCATCCGCTGAAATTCCGGCCGGTCATAGTCGGTGCCTGAGACGCCGTCGTCCACATACTGTCCACACAGAATGTATTCTCCCTGGAAGCTGGCCGCCAGGAATTCGGCGATGATTTTCTTCTGATTGACGACGCTGAGACTTTCGTCATTTCCATCCTCACGGGAGAGCCGGATGTAGGCCGCCACCCGCCAGGGGCCGGTTTGGGGCGCCACGGCTTGTCAGGAGCGGCCGCTCTTCAGCTGGATCAGGTAATCCAGCAGAAGGCGGTCCAAAGACGGGCCATCAGGGGCAAAGACAAGCGTGATGGATCGCGCTTGGCGGCAGGGGGGGCGGCTGGCGCCGTTTCTCATGGCAGTTCCTCCTTATGTGCTGATGATAAAAACAGCTTATGCGTATGGACGCGCTGAAATGTTTGACAATCCTGCGGAAGTTTGCTATGCTAGATTCATTCAAAAGGTCATTGATTTGTTGCTATGACTACAGAACAAATAGGAAGGATATCAATACAGTTTCGCGGGAAAAAGGAGGAGAACCATGGTAACCACCGAGAAGGTAGCAAAGCTCATTGTCGATTTCAAGTATGACATCATTCCGCCCAGGGGAATCGAGCAGGCCAAGGCCGCGTTTATAGATGCGGTGGGCGTCTCACTGCTGGGCGTACATGAGCCGGCGGAGCAGGCTCTGATGAAGTACAGCCGGGGCGGCGAGCCGGAGGCGCGGATTTGGGGTACCGGCGAGCGTACAACACTGCGCAATGCGGTTTTGGTGAACAGCGCCTGCGTCCATGCCATTGACTATGACAACGGCGGCTCACTGGGGCATCCCAGCTGCCTCTTCGTCCCTGCGGCGCTGGGGCTGGCAGAGAAGTTTAAAGTATCGGGCAGGCAGCTCATTGAGGCCTATGCGGTTGCTGTGGAGTTGGGCGGCCGGATGAGGGAGAGCCTGGGCGACATCCAGATGGGGGCGGGCTGGCACGCCACCTCCCTTTTGGGCCCCATGTGTGTGGCGGCCCTGGCCTCCAAGCTGATGGGACTGGATGTTCAGCAGACCCGGATGGCGCTGGCTCTGGCGGCCCCTCTGGGCAGCGGTCTGCTACAGAGCTTTGGTACAGACTCCAAGGCGCTCCAGGTGGCCCGGGCCTCTGAGAGCGGTATTCTGGCCGCACTGCTGGCCTCCGAGGGCTGCTGCGGAGATCCGTACATATTGGAAGAGGCCAAGGGATTCTACTATGTCTATGGGCAGGAGCAGGGGTCTATCAAGCAGCTCACCTCCAATTTCGGCAAGCCGGTGCTGCTGGCGGCGGAACGGGGACACTTCAAGCAGTGGCCCTGCTGCGGCGGCAACTATGAGGCCCTGAGCGCCCTCTATGATATGCTCTCCGACGGAGAGGTTTCCGCCGGAGAGGCCAATGCCAGTGAGATCACGCGGGTGGAGGTGGCAACCTCCATGAAGCCCCTGGGGCCGGTGATCCGCCTGCGTCCCAGGACTGCCGACGAGGGGAGATTCAGTCTGCCCTACAATGTGGCCAGCTGCCTGATCGATGGCAAGGTGGATTTGGCCACGTTTACCGAGGAGAAATTCGCCCGGCCCGCCGTGCAGGAGCTGCTGAACAAAGTGGATATGGTCTGGCACCCCGAGTGCGCCGGCAAGCCCGCCCGTCTCCAGGGCGAATCCCGCTTTGTGGATGTTGTCATTTATATGAAGGACGGCCGGGTGCTGCGCAGGCATCAGGACGCCTCCAACCGCAAGCAGCTCACCGCTGAGCAGGTCTACGACAAGTTTGCCGGCGTGGCCCGCTCTGTGGGAAAAGAGGAAGAGAAGATTCAGAAGGCCATCGCGCTGGTCAAGTCCTTTGAGTCCTGTGAGGACGGCAAGGAGCTTTTGGATCTGGTCTGCGGATGAGAGACGAGGGGGCGGGAGCGGCAGATGCTCCCGCCCCTACTATCATACCCCTGCAAGGAGGCGGTTTTATGGGCAGGACATATCTGTATATCGGGAACCGGAAACCGGGAGACAGTGCGGAGGGCATTGCGGCATATGCCTATGACGAGGCGACGGGCGCGCTTACCTACCTGAGAAATCAGACGGAGGGGCTCTGGGTGGGCTGTGTGCATATGGACGAGAAGAAGCGGGTCCTCTACTGCACCGATGAGCGGGAGGATCACCCGGCCTTTCGGGGCGGGGGAGGAGGGCAGGTGTTGGCCTTTTCCGTCAGTCCCGCCGATGGGAAGCTCAGTCTCTTGGGCGCCCAGCCGTCCTACGGCTCAAAACCCTCCTTCCTGACGACGGACGAAGAGGGAAAATACCTGCTGGTCACCAATCACGGAGGACGGAGATCGGTGACGCAGACCCAGCGGGATGCCGGTGGCCGTATCCGGCTGAAGGTGTGCCGGGACGAGTCCTCCGTGGTGCTCTTCCCTCTGCGGGACGACGGGGGAATCCTGGAGCCGGTGGATCTCTTCCGGCTCGATGGAGAGGGCCCCAAATTCTTTCAGCTGGGGGCCCACGCCCATATTGTCCGGCGGGCTCCCGGCCGGAATTTATACGCGGTCTGCGACAAGGGGGGCGATCAGCTCTTTTTGTTCCGCGTGGACGAGGGGAGCGGGCGGCTCGTTCTCTGTGAGGGCTCGCCGTATCCGTGCAGGCCAGGTTCGGCGCCGCGCTACTGTGTCTTTCACCCAACAGAGCCCTGGCTGTATGTGAACAAGGAGGCGGAGACACTGCTCTCCTCCTTCCGCTATGATGAGGACGGGCGGCTGGAGCGCATAGAGACTGTAAATACGCTGCCGGACGGTTATCCGGCGCCGCCTGCCGACGGCCTGTCCCATACGGACCTGTGTATTGACGCCGCAGGGCGGCGCCTGTACGTTATGTTGCGTATTGCCGACATTCTCAGCGTCTACAGCATTGGAGAGAAAAATGGGGCGCTTTCCCTGCTTCAGACGCTGAATACCCCGGGCGGCGGGCGGGCTTTTGCCCTTTCACCGGATGGGCGATTCCTGGCCGCAGCGTTTCCAGAGGTACATCGTGTGGATGTGTACAGCGTGGGCAGCGACGGACGGCTGGGAGAGGTCGTTTCCTCGGCCTCCCAGCCTGCACCTGCTACGGTGAGTTTTTTTCAGTGCTGATAGCATATGGTGGCATATCCGCATGCAGTTGCGTCTATCCTACCGCACCAGTAGGGCCGGTAGGACCTGTGGCGCCAGTGGAGCCGGTAACACCAGTAGGACCGGTAGGACCGGTAATGCTGGCACCCGTAGCACCAGTGGGGCCGGTAGGACCGGTGACACCAGTCGCACCCGTTGCGCCGGTAGGCCCGGTGGGGCCGGTGACACTGAGACCAATGGGGCCTGTGGGGCCGGTAGGACCGGTGATACCCGTTGCGCCGGTCGCCCCTGTGGCGCCTGTCGCTCCTATGGGGCCCTGCGGCCCTGCAGGGCCCTGAGCCCCGGTTGCACCGGTGGGACCGGTAGGACCTGGAATGGGGACGATGGAGACAGTGCAGGGTTCGGGACAGGGAGGGGGACAGGAAGAACCCGGGGGTGTACAACCACAGCCGGGTGTGGATGAAGCGCAGGGATTAAATTCCCTGCCGCGGTAAATGTTCATATGGCATGACCTCCAATCTCATGGTATGCTGGTTCTTGTCTGTTGGTGACGGAGCAGGCTTGCTGCGGTGGTTAAAAGAAGGTAAAAGGGGAAAGACTTCCTTAACAAGGGGTGTAGTCACTCTTAAAAATGGATTAAATCAACGGAGGGGGCCTTGCGCCGCCGGAGAAAAGAGTATAGAATAGGGCCAGATTCCGAAAGCAATCAGTTTTAAAGGAGGTCATCCGTATGGCATTTTTTGACGATTTGAAGGATAAAACGATCGATATCGCCCAGGCGGGGGTGGCAAAGTCCAAGCAACTCATGGAGTTGGCCAAGCTGAATATGGCCAACGCCGGTGAAGAGGACACGATCAAAAAGGCCTATTTGGAGATTGGCAAGCTTTACTATGCCGAGCGGGGCATGGCGCCTGAGGCCGCCTATGTGGCTCTGTGCGAAAAAATTACCCAGGCCAAGATCAACATTGAGGAGAATAAGGCACGTATTGCGGAGGTCAAGAGCCAGGGAGAGGTCAAGGATGCCGATGTGAGCGCGGTGATCCATGAGGTCCCGCCGGAAGAGCCCGCCGACAGCTGTGAAGGCGGCTGCTGCTGCGGAGGGGAGGAGCCTCCGGCCGAGGAAGAGCCGCCTCAGGACGGCGAATAGACAAAACCAGAGGGAGGCTCTGTCCTTTGCGGACAGAGCCTCCCTTGTTTCTTGAGAAAACCTTGAGATTTATCAGCTAACCTCTGTGGCAAAGGAGGGCGGAACGCATGGGAAAACGGCTGCTGATTGCCGACGATGAGGCGGGGATTTTGGAGCTCCTGAAGCGCTATTTCGAAATGGCCGGGTATGAGGTATACACCGCTCGGGATGGCGGAGAGGTATTGGAAAAGGCCGCATGCCGTCCCGATTTAATCCTGCTGGATATCAATATGCCGGGAACCGATGGGTTGGAGATCTGCCGCTTAATCCGAGACCATGTGTCCTGCCCGATCCTCTTCCTGACCGCCCGTATTGAGATCTCCGATAAGCTGGCGGGCTTTACGGCGGGAGGGGACGACTATATTGTCAAACCCTTCGATTTGGACGAACTGGGCGCCCGTGTGGCAGCGCATCTGAGGCGGGAGGGCCGGCGGCGGGAGGAGGGGACGCTGCGGCGTTTTTTCGGAGAGATGTCGATCGACTATGGACGCAGGGAGATTACGGTCAGGGGGACGCCGGTCGCACTGTCCAAAACGGAGTTTGACATCGTGGAGCTGCTCTCGGTCCACACCGGGCAGATCTTTGACCGGGAGCATATCTATGAGGCGGTGTGGGGACTGGAGGGAGAGGGCAGCAGCGATACCGTTATGGAGCATGTGCGAAAGATACGCGCCAAGCTGGCTGCCGTCACCCATGATAACTATATTGAGACAGTCTGGGGGGTGGGCTACAAATGGAGCGGATGAGAGGAGGGCTGAAACGGGCCTTTTTTTTCTATACCCTCTGGTGTGTCCTGGGGGCTCTCGTCCTGGTGGCTGCAGTTTTTTTGGTATGCAGCGCGGCACGGGAGGAACTCCCCAGCGGTGGGATTATGGTCGAGATGGGCGGACAGGTGATCACGATGGAAGTGCCGGACGAGCGGGAGCGCCTGCTGCTGCATGTGCTGGACGGCGTACAGCTCGCCGCCTGCGTCACCTTTCCGCTGGGCGGTCTGGCCCTGGCCGATCTGTTATTCTACCGCAAAAGGCTGAAGGGCCCTATCGCCGCCCTCACGGAGGGGGCCGAACGGATCGGGCGCCGGGATCTGGATTTTGTGCTGGATGTGCATGCGGAGGATGAGCTGGGGAAGCTCTGCGAGGCCTTTGAGTCCATGCGCGCCGCTCTGCTGGAGAGCAACCGGAGGCTATGGAGCCGGATGGAGGAGCGCCGCCGTCTCAACGCAGCCTTTGCCCATGACCTGAGAAACCCGATTACCGTCCTCAAGGGAGCTGCCCGGATGCTGGAGAGAGAGGAGCTCTCCCCGGAGCAGCGGGCGGAAACCGTATCGCTCATGGGGAGATATACCGGACGGCTTGAGACCTATGTAGAGGCCATGACACGGGCACAGAAGCTGGAGGAGATCAGCTGTACGCCGCGGGAGACGGCGTGGGAGGCGCTGGGGCGGGACCTGGAGCGGAGCGCGGCGCTGCTGTGCGCCAATGCAGGGAAGGAACTCTCTTTTGCACAGGAGGGAACGGGGACGGTGTTCGCCGATGTCGGACTCATCCAGCGGACAGCAGAAAATCTGGTGGACAACGCCCTGCGGTATGCCGCAGCTAGGGTGGCGGTAGAACTGCGGCAGGAGGAGGGAAGCGCCATTCTCATGGTTTCTGACGACGGTCCGGGCTTCCCGGAGCACATTCTCAAGCGAGGTCCCGCCCCCTTCCTGCACGCAGAAGGGGAGAGCGGCGAACACTTCGGAATGGGGCTCTATTTGTCCAGACTCTCCTGCGAGAGACATGGCGGAGCGCTGTCCCTGTCCAATTCCCGCACGGGCGCACAGGTTACGGCCATCTTTCATATTTGACGCGGATGCTGAGAAAAAATTGAGATTTCTGCGCTACACTCCCCCTATCAACTGATAAGGGGAGTGTTTATATGCGTATAGAGGCCAAGGAGCTCTCCAAGGTCTATGGGAGCGGTGAAAGCCGCGTGGTGGCCCTGGAGCGGGCCAGCCTGACCATTGAGGAGGGGGAATTCCTCTCTATTATGGGTCCTTCCGGCAGCGGCAAGAGCACCCTGCTCCACCTGCTCTCGGGGCTGGATCGGCCCACGTCAGGCAGCCTTACCTATGGCGGGCAGAATGTGGGGGAACTGGACGACGCGGCCCGTTCCATGCTGAGGCGGAGACGGATCGGCTTTATTTTTCAGCAGTTTCACCTGCTGCCCGTTCTGACGGCCAGAGAAAATATCCTCATGCCGCTGCTGCTGGACGGACGCCGGCCGGATCAGGACTATGTAGCCTATCTCGCGCAGAGGCTTGGCATTGAGGACCGGCTGACTCATCTGCCCCATGAGCTCTCAGGCGGCCAGCAGCAGAGGGTGGCCATTGCCCGGGCCCTGGCTGCCCGGCCCGACGTTGTTTTTGCAGACGAGCCCACAGGCAACCTGGACAGCCGAAGCGGGGGAGAGGTGATGGAGCTGCTCATTAGCCTGCAGCGGGAGCTGGGCAGGGCTCTGGTGGTCATCACCCATGACAGGGGGATAGCCGCTCTGGCCCAGCGCAGATTTAACATCGCAGACGGCGTGCTCTCGGAGGTGACCGGGCAGTGAAATCCTATCATGCGCTGGCTTGGCGGGAGCTGAAGGCACAGAGAATTACCGCCGTTTTGATTCTGATCGCCGTTATACTCTCCACGATGATGACCACTGTGGCGGGGCAGTCCTTGGGCATTCTGAACGCCATGCGAACCCGGCAGGCGGCCCAGCTCAACGGTGACCGCTACGCCACACTCCACCAGCTTACGGAAGAGCAGGTGCAGCTCCTGGAGGCGGATCCCCGCCTCTCCTATGTGGGGCGGGTCGTGGCGCTGGGGAGTGCGGAGCTTCCTGAGAGCAGCCTGTCCGTACTGATCCGGGAGTACCAGGGCGCGGCCCTCTCGGCCTATCCGACGCTCGCCCGCCTGGAAGAGGGACGGATGCCCGATAAGCCGGGGGAGGTGGCCCTGCCCCGGGATGTGCTGAATCTGCTGGGATTTGATGGAACGGTGGGAGACCACATCGTCATACCTATGAGCATCTCCCGGCTTCGTGATGATCAGAGCGCCTATGAATATACCGCCGACTTTACTCTTACCGGAATTCTGGAGGCCTACTATGTGGGCTATGTAACAGGCTCCACCTCGGGCATCGCAGGGGTTGGTACAGCGGAATTGCTGCTGCCCCGGCGCTATTTAACCTATTCCGCAGACCTGCGCACAGCCGACCGAAAGAGTTTTCAGGCTACCATAGACGATTTGGTTGCCTCTTTGAGAATTCCCGACTACTGCGTCCAGTATAACGCCACACTCCTGGACGTGATGGGCGTCAGCTATCGGGAGCGTGGAGAGGGCAGTGAGGCGGAGGGCGATTTTTCCTATATGGTTCTTGCTGTGGTGTTGGTCGGAGCACTGGTATTGCTGGCGGCCGGACTTGTGATTTACAATGTGCTGAAGATCGCCGTTTCCCGCCGGATGAAGGAGTATGGTACCCTGCGGGCTCTGGGGGCGAAGCGGGAAAATTTGTACATTCTGGTTCTGCTCCAGCTTGTCCTGCTGTGTATTCCGGGAATTCCAGCTGGCGCGGCGCTGGGTCTGCTCACCGCTAAGGGAATTACGGCGGCGGCGGCTAGCTTCTTCTCTCCCTCTGTGTTTATGGCTGCTTCCCAGGAAGAAGTGGCAAACATGATCGCCCAGCAGGGCGGCGGAAAGCTCATTCCGCTGGTGCTCAGCGTCTGCATCACGCTGGCCTTTGCCCTGGCGGCGGCGCTGCCGCCAGCCCGATATGCGGCGCGGGTCTCACCAACCCTGGCTATGTCGGGACAGGTTGGAGCTGTGAAGCGGCGGAACCGGCGGATGGGGCGGGTGCGCTGCTTTTCCGCCTGGTATGCCCGCCTGAATCTGGGGCGCAGCAAGGGGCGTACCGCCATTACGCTGCTCTCCCTGATCATGAGTATTACCGTCTTCGTCGCCCTCCAGAGCTTTTCGGGGCTGCTGGACGCCTCCGCTGCAATCCAGACCATGCACCTGGGGGACTATGCGCTCACCAGCGAGCGCGGCGGCTTCTCACCGGAGGCGCTGGAGCAATTACGGAATGTTCCTGGTGTGGAACAGGTTTCAACATTGAAATACAGCCTGTATACACAGGACGGAAACGGTGCGTTGCCGGGAATTGCCTGCTCCATCCCTCTGAAGCCGGCGGAGACCCTTCAGCTGGTAGGGCTGGACAGGGAGCGGCTCTCGGGGTTGGGGGCATTTACAGAGGAGGATTGGCAGGCGTTGGAGGAGGGCAGAGCCTGCCTGATAAAAAACCCTATTCCCGTTATATTCGAGGGGATGGAAGCGGCATACACAGAGCTCCGGGCCGGCGACAAGGTGACGGTCAACGGCCGTACGCTGGAGGTGCTGGGACTGGCGGACCACCCCGTCACACTGGATAATCAGGGATTTACCAACGGCGTGCAGGTGGTGGTATACGATACAGTGTACGACGCGATAACCGGCAGCTCCAGCTATACGGAGCTCTATCCCACGCTGCATCCGGATGCCGACCGGGAGACCGTTGAGAAAGAGGTGGAAACGCTCTGCCGGCAGGCTGGGGGCCGCTGGCTCTCCTATGAGGAGACAGATCGGCAGCTGGCGGAGAGCTTTGCCCAAATCCGCCTGCTGGCCTGGGGCGTGATTCTCTTTGTGGGCTTGATAGGTGTGCTCAATATTATCAATACGGTCTACACGAATATTCACACCAGAGTGGCTGAAATCGGCATCCAGCGAGCCGTCGGCATGAGCGCCGGAGGACTTTACCGGACCTTTCTGTGGGAAGGCGCTTATTACGGAATTCTGGCCTCCATCTTTGGCGGAGCAGCCGGATATGTCTGTACGCTGCTGATCCAGGCGGCGTCCAGCGGCGCGCTCCAGTGGATCGCACCGCCTCTGGTGCCGATGGCGCAGGCCGCCGGCTGTGCTGTAGCTGCCTGCCTTCTGGCCACCTGTGTGCCGCTGCGCCGGATTGCCGGTATGAGCATTGTAGACGCCATTGCCGTTTTGTAATGGAGGAGAGGCGGCGGCGCATAGGACATGGGACATTTATGACACTTTGCGGCTCCTCAGCTTGATACAATGCCGCTGCTCCGGGCGGCTCTGCCCACGACAGACAGCCTCCAAGCTTTTTCTGTGGCGTTCGAGAGTTTCCCCCTAAACAAAAACATGCGCGGAGCTACGGCTCCGCGCACATTTATTACAAATAAATTTGCAAAAATCTTTATCAGTTACAAAATACGGCGGGCGTATACAAATACCCGATCGTAATGCCCCGAGTTCATGCTGTCAATCTTGACGGTGTATGTATTGGTGGAGGCGTGGATGAATTGACCTTCGCCAATGTAGATGCCGACATGAGATACCGGCTTGCTGGTGTTGTATTTGAAGAAAACCAAATCGCCGGGCTGAAGATCGCTGCGGGAAACCGATACGCCGTTGGAGAGCTGATCTGTGGCGGTACGGTTCAACGTGTAGCCAAAGTGCTTGTAGACGAATTTGGTAAAGCCGGAGCAATCAAAGCTGTTGGGACCGTTGCCGCCATAGACATAGGGGGTGCCCAAATACTGCTTGGCGTAATCCACAACCTGCTGTCCAAGGCTGGAACTGGGGGCAGCCACAGTACCGTCGCCGCGGGAACCCGCCGAGTCCTTTGCAGTAAGCATATAGTCGCTGCTGACATAGCCGGTTTTGCCGTTATAGCTGACCTTATACCAGCCGCTGTCAATGCCCACAATGCTGACCACTGTGCCGTTGGAGAGGGTGGCGACCTTTTCATGACTGGTGCCAGGACCGCTGCGCATGTTCAAGGTGGCGCCGTCCGTCTTCACCAGACCGTAGCCGATGGACACGTCAGCCTTCTCGGATACCGTCAGATACTCGCCGGACATGTAGCCTTCCACGGTGTTGTAGTCAACCTTATACCAGTTGTTCCCGGCGTCTTCCAAAACCACTACAGCAGTTCCCTTGGGAGCGGTAGCCAAGATGGTGGCCTCGGAATTGGGCTCCTCCCTCAGGCGGAGCGCATCGGCCTCTACAGTGCCGACTCCCAGGCTGGCTGCTGCGGCCCCTACCACACAGAGACAGGAGACGGCCACCGACAGCACGGCGACGCGCAGGAACTTAGCGGGCAAATTCATGGGCGTTTTCCTCCGTTCAAAGTTCTGGCCCGGAGATCCGGGCCCTCTTTGTCTTTTCCTTTGTAAACCAACTCTGTCTATTTGCCGGCCAGAGCGCGCTCCAGCCAGACAGAGGCGACGTCCATAGCCGCATACAGACTGTCTTTTTCCGTTTTTTTGACCACCCGGTCCCGGCTCTTCAGGTCGGGGTCGGTGAGCTGCAGCTGAACAGCGACCTTTGTAGCCACATCCAGGTCCTTGTCCTTTTTGGTATCCAGGATTTGAAGCATGATAATGTATTTCTCGGCCATGCTGCCGTAATAAACCAGATTGTCCTTTCGGCGAAGGGGATGACCTTTATAGGTCAGGGGAATCTTTTCGTCCGCCATAGAATACCTCCTGTATCCATCTTGTTAAAACTGTAACCGAATTGTAACACATTGTTTCCAGCTTTGCAAGAGCTGCCGGGAAGAAAAAGCTGGTATTTTACATTTTTGTTACAAATGAAAGAAAAAGGGGGCGCAGATGGCCGAAACCATCCACGCCCCAGGGGATTGCAATGCCAAAAGGGAAAGTCTGGACAACCCGCTTCCAACCCATGAAAAGACTTTGGACCTGTTGACAATATTTAAACAAGCACTAGTCTGAACCAGAGATCCGTACGGCCGTGCCGTAAGCGGTGACTTCGGCGGCCCCCTGCATCACGGAAGAGGAGGTGTAGCGGAGATTGATTACCGCATCGGCCCCCAGCGCTTCAGCCTCGTCCACCATGCGTTTGGTGGCGATCTGCCTGGCCTCTTTGAGCATTTGCGTGTAACTCTCGATTTCTCCGCCCACGAGGGTCTTCATGCCTGCCATAAAGTCTTTTCCGAAGTTTTTGGATTGGACTACGCTTCCCTTGACCAGCCCCAGGGCCTCGATCTTTTTGCCGGGGATATATTCAATATTGAGCAGCAGCATCTTCTTCTCCTCCTTTAATTTGCTTGAATCGCTGAAACAGGGCAAGCAGCACGCCCAGAATGACCGCTGCCGGAATGGCGATGAGGAATATCAGCAGCGGGAGGGGCGGCGCTGCCTGGGGATCCAAAGTGAAGCCCCAGATCATCAGGGCGATGGTTCCCACCATGAAGGCAATAAAGACCGCCGCAGCGATGAGAGGCCCGGCATAGCGGGTCAAAGTGTCTCGCTTTTTGATATTCACAAATCGGGTTCCCTCCCGCTCCATCTGTTCCATCCTCTCAAGGTACTGTCCGGCGTCCAGGGTGGGCAGCTGTGCCCCCTCCTCCAGCAGAGCCTGGCACAGGCCTTTCATGGTGTCCAGATTTTCCTGCTCCCGCTCCAGCTGGATGATGTGGCGGCGCATCCCGTCAGACAGGGTCAGGGTTCCGCGCTGCATTTTGCGGATTTCCTCCAGCGGGACGCCCAGCTTTCGCAGCAGTTTGACCTGTCGCAGGGCGGTAATGTCGTCCTCCGTATAGTCTCGATAGCCGTTTTCGCTGTTGCGGTTTGGCGTAAGAAGTCCCTCCTTCTCATAAAAACGGATATTTCGCTTGGTAATCCCTACCAGGGACTCAACCTCGTTGATTTTCACGGCAGTACCCCTCCCCACGGATTCTATGCTATACCTTACACCCAGTGGAAGGTCAAGAGATTTTGTTCAAGAATGAAGAGAGCGCGTCATCACTGTTTCAGACGGGCCTCCAGATGTTTTCTTACCGTCCGCAGCACCTTGAGACGGGCGTACTTTTTATTGTTGACCTCCACGATGACCCAGGGGGCGTATTCGGTGGAGGTATGCTGCAGCATCTCATTGACTGCGTCCTCATATTCGGCCCATTTGCTGCGGTTGCGCCAGTCCTCTTCGGTGATTTTATACCGCTTTTCCGGTGTGTTCTGCCGATCGGTAAAACGTTTCAGCTGGGTGTCAGGGTCTATTTGAAGCCAGAATTTCAAAATCACAGCCCCCCAATCATGGAGGGAGCGCTCAAACTCGTTGATCTCTCTGTAGGCCATACGCCAGCGCTCGGCAGGAGTCAGCCCCTCAACCCGCTCTACCATGACCCGTCCATACCAAGTGCGGTCAAAGATAGCCATATGGCCGTCTTTGGGAATCTCTTTCCAGAATCGCCACAGATAATGACGGGCCAGGGCTTCGGGAGAGGGGGCGGCAATGGGAATGACGTCAAAGCCGCGGGGATCCAGAGCGCGGGAGAGGCGGCGAATGGCGCCGCCCTTGCCAGCGGCATCCCATCCCTCAAAGGCAATAATCACCGGTATCTTCTCCCGGTACAGCCGGCTGTGAAGCTGTTGGAGCTTTTTCCGCTCTTTTTTCATTGCTGCAGTGTAGAGCGCATCATCCAGAGCGGGGGAGAGATCGATTTCAGAGAGGCGGGGCATCTCCAGAAGGGGAGGCGGAAAAGAAGATACGTCCCCAGCGCGGGGAGCCCCTTTCTCCAAAGCGGTACGGATTGCATCCCGAATGATGGTGAGCACCTGGACGGCGCCGGAGTGCTTGTCCTCGTTCCAGATGATATGCCAGGGCGCCCAGATGGGGGAGGTGGCGTCCAACAGCGCGTCGATTTTCGGCTCCAATGTATCATAGCGCCGGTTTTGTTCCCAGTCGGCCCGGTCTACCCGCCAGGCAGTGGCCGGCTTTCCGGCCAATTTCTCCAGACGCCGTCGCTGCTCTTCGCGCCCGATATGGAGGAAGAATTTTAAGATGAGGTAGCCGTCGTCACAGAGCTGCCGCTCAAAGAGGTTGATCTCTGTCAGACGCTCTCCGCTCAGAGCGGTCTCCTCGGCGGCACGGCGATACCAGCTCCGGTCCAATACGGCGATTTCGCCCCTGGGGGGCAGATCCCGCCAAAAACGCCAGAGAAAAGGCCTGCGGACTTCGCTGGGCTCGGGGGCGGCGGTGGAGTAAACCTGGTAGCCGCGGGGATCCAGCTCGGAGATGAGCTTGCCGATGGTTCGCCCTTTTCCTGCGGCGCTCCAGCCCTCGAAGAGGACAATGATGGGCAGGCCGGATCGCCTGACCTCCTGCTGCAGCCCTGCAAGTTCCTTCTGCAGGGTTTTGCAGCGGCTCTTGTCATCAGGAGAGGGAGCAGGGATATGGAGCTGATCCAGCATGAATATGACCTCCTTCTGCATGTTGATCATACGTCATTCTATTTTGCAGTATACACCGGACAGGAAAACAGGGCAAGAAAAATGGCGGCGGGGATTACACCCCGCCGCCCAAAGTGGCTTGCGGCGGCCGCTGTCTTCGGCGGCAGCGCAGGAAATCCCGGCGGATCCGGCGGCACTGTCTGGCAGTCAGCGTGCCGCCGGGGCCGTAATACTGGGCGTCCAGAACGTCGGCCAGGGGGAGGAGCGACGCCCCGCCGTCCAGCCGCAGCAGATAGGCACGGATGGTCTCGCCGCCTCCACGGGGCTGCTTATGCCGCTTACCCCAGTGCTCCAGCCATACCAGCAGTCCGGCAGGGGTGGAGCGGTGCCGGAAGGCCAGCAGGCGGAAGCGCACAGCGGCGAGCAGGGCGTTCCAGCGCCTGGCCAGGGATCCTGTTCTGCGGCTGCGTACGGCCCGCTCGCTCCTCTGTCCTGGAGTAGTGTGAGATTCCAGGTGCAGCCGCACTCTGCGGAGCCTGACGATGAGAACGATCAGTGCGCCTGCCGCCGCTGCGGCAAGAATGGCGGCCAGTACGGGCAGCAGGGGAAACATAGACTGCGAGGCGGTATCGGGTGCCCATACGGAGCCCGCCGTCTCCGCCGTGGGTAGGGGGAGTTCCGCAGGTCCCTGGTTGGGAAAGAGGCTGACGAGCCAGCGGAAGAAGGACTCTATGCCGTGCCAGAGGGTCAGCCAGGCAGCTGTGACAGCCCGAAAAAATCCGGAGACCGCAGATTTGGAGCCGCCGCCCAGGAAATGGGTGAGCAGCAACACCAGGAGGATCAGGACAGCTGCAGTCCCACCGGCAAAGAGCATTCCTCGCACAGGGGCGCGCAACAGAAGCGCGCCCTCTTCGTCACCGGCGCTTACCCGGAGGGCTACGGCACAGATGACGTTCAAGGCAATCAGCACAGGGAGCCAGAGCGTCAGCCCTCCGGCGGAGATGTTTCCCGCAGAGAGCAGAAAGGCCCATGCGGTGCATGCCAGGGCCCCGTCCAGCCGGGTGATCTGCGTTTGGAGGCGAGGAGATGCCCAGGCGTGATAGATGGCCCGCCCCTGGGAGATGACGGGCAGACCAATGCCCAACAGATATCCAAGCGGGCCCTCCAGCGTTTGCGCGGTAGTAAAGAGAAGCGCCAGGGCGGCGGCAAAGAGAGCTGCGTTGACGGCGGCCAGGGCCGGGACGGGAATCCCCCGCAGGAGCAGAACCCGATTGACTGCGGTACAGACCAAGCCGGCCGCCAGCCATACCGGAAAGAGGAAGAGGACCTGACCGCGGCTCCCGCCCAAGGAGGCGGTGAGAATAATGAGTTGAAGCAGCACGGCATCAGTGAGGACGGCGGTACAGTTATGAAGAAGGCGAAACGGCTCTCTCATCGTATTCCCCCCTTTTTTACCGCCGCCAAAGGCAGCAGATACCGGCCCGCCAAGGGCCCCGGGGAGAGCGGATCGGCACAGAGCACGGACAGCCCGGCACCTTCCAGCCGCCAGAACAGGTCAGAGCAGCCCAGACGCTCTCCGCTGTAGGTAGCCAGCCAGAGCTGTCCCGCCGTCAGGGTCAGAGAGCTCAGCGCTTCTTCGTCGAAGCTCCCCGCCGGGTCAGCCTGAAACTCAGAGAGGGCCAGCAGGAGATCGGCGGCAGTTATCCCAGGGTCGTCGGGACTGAGCGTAATCTGCCGTGCGATACCCGGCAGAGAGAGGCCACAGCGTACGCCCAGCCGATCCAGCTCCAGAATGAGGGAGGCCAGAACCGAGATCATATCCTCCAGCTCTTCATGGTGTTCCGAGAGACCCAGGAAAGAAGCAGCGTCCAAAATAAAGTGGATGGATGCGGGCTGTACTGTCTCAAATTGACGGGCATAGAGCTCATCCTGCCTGGCAGCCGTCCGCCAGTCGATCTTTTTCCAGGGATCGCCGGCCTGATAGGGGCGCAGTCCGCGCAGGACGGTGGGATCCTCTACCCAGCCCCGCCGCCCGGTCTCCCCCTGCCAAGCGGCACGAAAGAAGGGGGCGGTGCGCACTGGTACCAGACGGGGCCATACAGCCAGCGTGAGGGGACGGTGCAAGGGAGACTCACCAGCCCCCTGAGTAAGGCCAAATCCGTCACCGCTGCGCAGCCCCAGCGCTTTCAGACGATAGACACCGCGGCGTTCGGCTCTCCAGACAGTTTCCCATGTCAGCGATTGGTAGCCCATAAGAAAGAGCAGTCTCCGACGGTAGACGGCGGGCACCCCCTCCGCCTCCGCCTCCGCACCCTCAAAGGGCCGCAGGGAAAAACCGGAGGCTGGCGTCAGACAACCGTTGGGGGGAACGGACTGCCATAGTTCCAGCCAAATCAAGGGAAGCAGTTTTTCATTTTTCACCGTGTAGTGCAGAGCGATCTCCTCACCCACCGACAGCAGCGCACGCTCTGCGGCAACTCCGGCGGAGACGCCGCGCAGAGCGGCCAGCCCCCAGACCCGGGCGGCCAGTCCCAGAAGGAACAGAAAAAAGAGGAACGCGCCCAGGGATCCAAGCCCAGCCCAGTTGGCCAGCAGAGAGAGCGCCAGGCAGAGCAGAATAACCCCTCTGGAGGCAGCCAGAGAGGAGAGAAAGCCAAGCCTTTTTCTGTCTGCTGCCATGGTCAGCACCCTGCGCTCCCGCCGGCGGGAGCGGCAAATAGTTGGTCTCTGGCAGGAGGGACGGGCAGAGCGTCCAGAATTTCGGAGAGCACGGCGGCTTTATCCAGACCGCTCATCCTGGCCTCGGCCGAGAGGGTGAGCCGGTGGGCCAGAACCGGGACGGCCAGTTCCCGGATGTCATCGGGAGTGACAAAGGCGCGCCCATACCCGGCGGCCAGCGCCTTTGCACATTTAAAGAGCGCCCTGGAGGCCCGCGGGGAAGCGCCCAACTGAAGCGCAGGATGGTTCCGGGTGGCGCTGGTGAGTGATACGATGTAATCCGTCATGCCGGTAGAGACGGCGATCTGTCTTACTTTCAGCTGAAGCGCGCTCAACTCCTCCGGATCGGAGACAGCGGAGACTGCTTCAAAGGGGATCTCATCACCCACCAGAGACAGCATCCGGGCCTCCTCCTCCTCCGTGGGATAGCCCAGGCTCAGGCGAAGCATAAAGCGATCCAGCTGGGCGGCAGGGAGGCGGAAGGTGCTCTCCGATTCCACGGGATTTTGGGTGGCCAGCACAGCAAAGGGGGAGGGAAGAGAACGGCTCTCCCCGTCCAGTGTGACCTGCCGCTCCTCCATGGCCTCCAGGAGGGCGGACTGTGTACGCGGGATGGCACGGTTGAGCTCGTCGGCCAGAAGCAGGTTGGTAAAGACGGGGCCGTCAAGCCGGCGAAGCGCACCGCTCTCCCGATCGAAGATATTCATGCCCACTACGTCGGAGGGAAGCAGATCGGGAGTAAACTGAATGCGGGCGAACCGGCAGCCCAGGGCCAGAGCCAGGGCCTTGACCAAGGTAGTCTTGCCGACGCCGGGCAGATCGTCCAGCAGGATGTGGCCCTCAGCCAGAATGGCGGATGCCATCAGCCGGATATGGAGCTCTTTTCCAACCACGACCTTGGAAACTTCAGCAATAAGGGATTCAGTCAGCTGCCGTATTTCTGCGGACATAACAGTTCCTCCTCGTTAAGCAAATCATATTATTTTTTTCACTTTACCATTCTCAGGCAGGAAAAGGCAACAACATTTTTTGGGCCTTCAGGGATACTTGCGGAATAGTTATGCGCATTTTCACCAATAAGCCGGGGGGTATGCCATACGCAAAATTCACAAAGATTTTGGAAAGGCGCAAAAGCCGTTTGCGAAGAATTGCATTTAAATGGTATAATTAAAAGCCAGAAAAGGAGGAAAACCGGCATGAAACGAATCAAATACGCCTGTTTGGCACAGACCATCCATTTTGAGCCGAAGGAGGATCTGCCCCATAACGAGGCCGCAGAGCTGGTAAGGCAGGAGGTGGCCGCGTATATGGCTGGCCTGGATCGGCGGAATGTGAAGTACAAGGTGGAAGAAGAGACGGTCCTGCCGGATGGCTCAATCATGGTGAAGCTCCGCAAGCAGTACAATACCTATTCTTGCGGCACATATCTGGAATAAGAGGGGGACGGCCATGTATCAGGTCGGCGATCTGGTGATTTACGGCAGCAGCGGCGTATGTCGGGTTTCAGCGGTGGGGAAACCCGGCGTGTCCTATGTAGACGAGGGCAAGGACTACTATACCCTCTCGCCTCTTTATGGCACGGAAGTGATATATGCACCGGTGGATACCAAAGTGCATATGCGTCCCACCCTGACGCGGGAAGAGGCCGAGCAGTTCATCCGGGAGATGCCGGGGATGCAGGAACAGGAGCTGGACGGAAAGAATCTTCAGCTGCTTGTCCGACAGTATCAGGATGCCTTTCAGCCCCACGATTGTACCGCATTGGCCAAACTCATCAAGACGGCCTATTGTAAAAACACCGCGGCCCGGAAATGTGGGAAAAAGCCGGGAAAGGTGGACGAAAAATATATGAAGCGGGCAGAAGAGCTCCTCTACGGTGAGCTGGCTGTAGCCCTGGGCATCTCCCGGGACAGTGTGCCTCAGTATATCAGGGAGGCATTGCGAACCGAGCCGCGCGGCGCGGCAGGCCGCCCAGCGTGTCCGGGCGCATAATTGCATACAGAGAGCGGCTCCGGACCAGCCCTGGCCGGGGAGTCATCAATAAAGCGGCATGACCTTGAAAGGTCCTGCCGCTTTCCATTTTATTAAAATATGCGGTAAGGGACGTCCGAAAGGCGCAGAAGGTAAGCTTTTGCAGATTCCCATAGCTGTATGCCTGCTGGAGAGTGGTTCCAGGGGCTTGGTCGCATGCCGGTACTGTGAGGGGCCCTGACCGCAGCTTGCCCGAAGTTTATTTTGTGCGGCGGTTTTATACGGCGAACCAACTCCCTTTCCTGCAGTCAAAACTGATCAGCCCACGCCTTGAGTTCCGCCGGCTTTGTATTGCTTTCAAACCGCTTGCCGTCCATCAATTCAGCACCCTTGCAGGAACATTTCAATTCCGCGTTGGTATTGCCCATACCGCTCATGCCAGAGGTTGCAAAGGGAATCACCTTTTTCCCGGTCAGGTCGTACTGCTCTAAAAAGGTGTTGACTATGGTGGGGGCGACGTACCACCAAATTGGGAAGCCGATAAATACCCGGTCATACTGTGCCATATTCTCCACGCGGTTGGCAACTGCCGGGCGGAAGGACTTGTTGTTCATCTCCACGCTGCTGCGGCTTTTGGGATCGTTCCAGTTCAGATCAGCAGAAGTATAGGGGGGGTCAGGCCGGATTTCAAATAAATCCGCATCAATAGCCTCCGCCAGCGTTTTGGCCAGTCTTGCAGTCACGCCGCTTGCGGAAAAATATGTTACCAGTGTTTTGCTCATATGTCATGCCTCCATTTTCCACGACTTACAAGTACGAGACGGTTTCAGACAGCTCTTTCCGCTGGTTGTGTGCGGCAAGAGGTGCCGTTCCCGCCGCCGCATAACCAAGGTCAAGCATCATCAAAATTTCTTCATTCTCCGGCAGGCCCAATATGCGCCCTGTTCTTTCAAGCGAAAACGTACAAAGAGGTCCTCAGTTTGAGACGCAAACGCTTATATTGTGCGCCCCGGCCCAGAGAACTGACGTACCGGCTATCCCTTGGCACGCCTATATTGTATCCCTGCTTTTACAAAATGTAAAATACTTATATTGAGTACACAGCAATACATTTTATGAATTGTAAATCACAACTCCTTCTGCACAAAGCAAATAAAGGCCTTTTTTCCAGGCGCGGACAGAACAGAAAAAGGGCGGCTTCATGGTTACAACAATTCTTAAATTAGGATTTTGAATATCAAGGACGCATATACTGGATGCCTGCCGTCACCGCTTTCATTCTGATGGGCGGAGCGCTTTTTGCGCCGGGAGGGTGTACTTTGCGTGTGGAATCTGATAAAATGAAACCTATTGAGCGGAGGTGTCTTGGCGCATTGCATTCTGTAAGCCTGCCGTGACGCGAAATAAGGGGCGGCAGGGCGCTGAGATTTGTAAAGGGGTACAAGCGAGATGACAAAAATACTGTTTGTCTGCCACGGCAATATTTGCCGCAGTCCGATGGCGGAATTTGTGATGAAGGATCTGGCGGCGAGGGCGGGATTGTCGGAGGAGTTTGAGATTGCCTCTGCAGCGACCAGCAGCGAAGAGGCGGGAAACCCGGTCTATCCGCCCGCCCGGCGCAAGCTGCAGGAGCACGGGATTTATCCGACAGGAAAGACCGCCCGTCAGCTCCGGAGAGAGGACTATGCCCGCTATGACTGCCTGGTGGGAATGGACGGGGCCAACCTGCGCAATATGCGACGCATCTGCGGCGGAGATCCGGAGGGGAAGATTCACTTGCTTCTGGACTTCACAGGTCGGGGCGGCGACGTGGCCGACCCCTGGTACACGGGAGATTTTGAGGCTACGTGGCGGGATGTCTCCGAGGGGTGCGCCGCCCTGCTGGATCAGCTGATAAAAAAAGAGAGAAAAGGAGAATGAACCATGCTGTTTATCTGCTACCCCAAATGTACCACCTGTCAGAAGGCGCGGAAGTGGCTGGATGAGCAGGGGGCCGCGTACCAGCTGCGGGATATCAAGACACAGCGGCCCACTCAGGTGGAGCTTGCCGACTGGTATGCCAAAAGCGGGCTGCCCCTGAAGCGCTTTTTCAACACCAGCGGACTTGCATATAAGGCGCTGGATCTGAAAAACAGGCTCCCCGCCATGAGTGAGGAGGAGCAGCTGGAGCTTCTGGCCAGCGACGGGATGCTGGTCAAGCGGCCCATCCTGGTGAATGGCGATACCGTTCTGGTTGGCTTCCGTGAGCCAGAGTGGGAGAAAGCGCTGAAGTGATAAAATTAAGGAGGCCCGTGGGATGCGGCAGACCGCAGTGTCCCACGGGCCTCTTTTCAAGCGATGAGAGATGCAGCGGAACAGACAACCCCATTTATTTTAAAATATATGGTCCTCCAACCCGCCGGAACGCCTGCCGAATTTTCTGGTATGTCTTTGCCGGATTACACGGCGGCCTGTGCTTATACGCCGGATATGTACAGCGGGGTACAGAAAACAGCGGCTTAATATGTCATAAGGCAGTGCGTGGGCTGTATGCCGCATGTTTCTGCTGAATGAGGCCTGCAAAAAGGGGAAGTGGCATAGCAACGGCTATGCCGCTTCCCCAAAACAACCTGCTGCTTTCAAGGGACGCCTATTTTATGGGGGAAAATGCCTATATGCTGGCTATGCTCCCGCGGCGCTCACCCTGCTCTACATAGTCGGGCAGGGGCTTTTTGATCAGGTGGTCTTCCAGCCAGGCCAGGACATCGGCATAGACCTCCGCTTTATTGGCCTCATTGAGCATCTCATGCCGTCCGCCGGGATAGAGCTTCAGGGTGACTTCGCGGACGCCGTTGTAGCGCAGGATGCTGTATACCTGCTTGACGCCGTCCCCCATCTCTCCCACCGGGTCCCTGTCCCCGGAGAAGAGGTAAACCGGGACAAAGGAGTCCATTTTTCGCAGATTAGAGGGGGTAGAGAGGAACTCCAGGCCGCGGAAAATATCCCCGTACATCCCAATGGTGGGAAGAAAATTGCACAGCGGGTCGGCCAGATAGGCGTCCACCACAGCCTCGTCCCCGCAGATCCAGTCGGCGCTGGTGCGGTTGGGCTTGAAGCGGGCGTTATAGGCGCCCACCGAGAGCTTGTTCAAGAAACTGCTGTGCGCGTGCTTGCCCTTGAGCTTGCCCAGAATACCGGCGGCGAGGTTGCCCAGTGAGACTACGCCGGGTGGCTCCTGCCCGGTGCCGGAGAGAATACAGCCGTCCACCGAGCCCGAATACTCGATCAGGTATCCCCGGGCGACAAAAGACCCCATGGAGTGCCCCATCAGAAAATAGGGAATGTGTGGGAAACGTTCGCCGGTCTCCACCCGCAGGGTCCGGGTGTCCAGCAGGAGAAAGCGCCAGCCGTTTTCCTCGGCCAGAAAGCCGTACTCCTCCGGGCCGGCGGCAGTTTTGCCGTGGCCCAAGTGGTCGTGGCCCACCACAGCGTACCCCTGCCCGGCCAGGAAGCGGGCGAAGGGATCATACCGGGCTATGTACTCCGACATGCCGTGGACCAGCTGGACTACCGCCTTGGGCTCGCGGCCGGCGGGCAGCCACTCCATAGCGTGGACCTGGTGGAGGCCGTCGGAGGAGGGAAATGTAAACTCCCGCAGGGATACCGCGGAATCAGGCATGGAAAATCCACTCCTTATGTGTTAAAATAAAAACGACACTACGTCTAGTTTAGCCCGAAGGGTCCCCAGCCGTCAATAGACAAAGGAGGCCCCCTGTCGGGAGAAAGGAACGGATGATGACTGTTGTCGAACGCTTTTTGAAGTATGTGGGTTTTGACACCCAGTCTGACGAAAACAGCGGGGAGAGCCCCTCCACCGGAAAGCAGAAGATTCTGGGAGCGGCCCTGGCAGAGGAGCTCTCGGCGCTGGGACTCCACAACGCCCATATGGACGAGCACGGTTATGTATATGGGTGGCTGCCTGCCTCGCCCGGGTGCGAGGGGATCCCCTGCGTGGGCCTCATTGCCCATATGGACACCTCGCCGGACGCGCCGGGGGAGGGCGTGAAGCCCCGGATTGTCCGCTACGAGGGGGGTGATCTGGTTCTGAACCAGGAGAAGGGAATTGTGATGCGCGCCGCCGAGTTTGAGAGCCTCGGCAGGTATGTGGGGCAGGAGCTCATTGTCACCGACGGCACCACACTTCTGGGCGCCGACGACAAGGCAGGCGTGGCTGAGATTTTCTCGTGCCTGGAGTACCTGACTACCCACCCGGAGGTCCGCCATGGCCGTATCGCCGTAGGCATCACGCCCGATGAAGAGGTGGGACAGGGCGCCGATCGCTTTGACGTGGCCGGCTTCGGCGCAGCGGTGGCCTATACTGTAGATGGCGGCGAGCTGGGTGAGCTGGAGTATGAGAACTTCAATGCCGCCTCAGCAAAGCTTACGGTCCACGGCTTTAATATCCATCCCGGATCGGCCAAGAACAAGATGAAAAACGCGCTTCTGATAGCGCTGGAGCTGGCCGGGATGCTGCCGCCCGCCGAGACGCCAGCCCATACGGAGGGATACGAGGGTTTCTATCACCTGAATCATCTGGCGGGAGACGAGACCGAGGCCAGGCTGTCCTACATCATCCGGGATCACGACCGGGAAAAGTTTGAGGCGCGCAAGGCATTCCTGACCGCTGTAGCCGCTTTCCTGAACGGAAAGTATGGCGAAGGGACGGTAGGGCTGGAGCTGCGGGATCAGTACTACAATATGCGGGAGCAGATTGAGCCCCATATGTATTTGATTCACCGGGCCCGTGCGGCCATGGAGGCCGTAGGCGTACAGCCAGTGGAGATCCCCATCCGGGGTGGAACGGACGGAGCCCGCCTCTCCTATGAGGGGCTGCCCTGTCCCAATCTCTCCACCGGCGGGGTCAATTTCCACGGGATTTTTGAGTACATTCCGGTCCCCTCGCTGGAGAAAATGGTGGAGGTGTTGGTCCAGCTGGTTCGTGTTGAATAGGACAAATGCAGAAGAGGCCCCGCAGCGCTGTCCGGGGGACAGACGTGCGGGGCCTCTTTTTGCGACAGCCCACAGCTTCAAAGGGCACCATGAAGTTGTCGCTGGCATTGGGGTTCAACCAGATGGAGGTGGGGGGCGTCCATGACGCGCGCCTCTCTTTTCCGTTGCCATTTCTTTTTGGTTTTAGTATAATGGAAAGAAATGGGGAAGTCGGACTGCGAAGGGGAAACGCCCTGATGTGGCGAAAAAGGACTTAATTTTGTACAGAAAACGCCCCTTTGGGGCGGCAGGGAGGACGGCATATGTCCAAGACGTTGGTATTGGCGGAAAAGCCCTCGGTGGGACGGGAGATTGCCCGTGTGCTGGGGTGTAAAAGGACGGTAGAGGGCGGCCTGGAGGGAGAGCGGTATGTGGTCACCTGGGCCCTGGGTCACCTGGTGGAACTGGCGCCCCCGGAGGACTACGACAAGGAGTGGGCCAAGTGGGACATGCTCACCCTGCCCATGCTCCCGGATAAGATGAAGACCGTGGTTATCAGGGAGTCGGGCCGTCAATTCCGGGCGGTTCAGGCCCTCATGCGCCGGGGAGATGTGTCCGACCTGGTGATCGCCACCGACGCCGGGCGGGAGGGCGAGCTGGTAGCCCGCTGGATCATGGAGAAGGCCGGGTGGAAGAAGAGCGCCAAACGGCTGTGGATCTCCTCCCAGACCGACAGGGCCATCCGAGAGGGGTTTGCCAATTTAAAGAGCGCCGCCGCCTATGACAACCTCTTTTACTCCGCCCGGGCCCGCTCCGAGGCCGACTGGCTGGTGGGCCTCAATGTGACCCGCGCCCTTACCTGCAAGCACAACGCCCAGCTCTCCGCAGGGCGGGTTCAGACCCCTACCCTGGCCCTCATCGTGGACCGGGAGGAAGAGATCAGGGCGTTTGTCCCCAAGGAGTACTACACCGTCTCCGTCAAGGCCGGCGGATTTTCCGCCACCTGGCGGGATAAGAAGGGACAGGCCCGTACCTTCGATCGGGAAAAGGCAGAGGCGCTGGCCGCCGCACTGGCGGGCAGAAACGGCGTTCTCACCGAAGTGAAGCGGACCTACAAACAGACTCCGCCCCCCGCGGCCTACGACCTTACCGAGCTTCAGCGGGACGCCAACAAAAAGTACGCCTACTCCGCCAAGGAGACGCTGTCCATCATGCAGTCCCTCTACGAGGTTCACAAGGTGCTGACCTACCCCCGGACCGATTCCCGCTACATCTCGGATGACGTGGTGCCCACCCTGCCCGAGCGGCTGCGCAGCGTAGTGGAGGAGTACAAGCCGCTGGCCCTGGAGCTTCTGCGCAAAAAGCCGCTCCAGACCCGGTTCCTGGTGAACAACGCTAAGGTTACCGACCACCACGCCATCATTCCCACCGAGGAGCAGGTGGACCTGTGGCGGCTGTCCGGGCCGGAGCGGAACATCTACGACTTGGTGGTCCGCCGCTTCCTGGCCGTCCTGCTGCCGCCCTTTGAGTACGAAGAGACCCGCCTCACCCTCACCGTGGACGGAGAGACCTTTACGGCCAGGGGAAAGATCGTGAAGAACCAGGGCTGGAAGGCGGCCTACGCCCGCTTTGCCCTGGAGGACGAAGAGGAGGGGGAAGAGGACGAGCGGGAGCAGTCGCTCCCTGCAGTCCGGCAGGGCGATAAAATAGTGATTCAATCTGCCGGGGTCAATGTGGGCAAGACCGCGCCCCCCAAGCGGTATACCGAGGCCACCCTGCTCTCCGCCATGGAGCATCCCGGCTCCCAGGTGGGCGACCGGGAGCAGAGCAGAATTCTGGAAGAGACTGGCGGCCTGGGCACTCCGGCCACCAGGGCCGATATCATTGAGAAGCTCTTCTCCGCCTTTTATGTGGAGCGGCGGGGAAAAGAGCTGGTACCCACCTCCAAGGGGATCCAGGTGGTGGGGCTGGCCCCCGCCGATCTTCGGTCGGCCAGGCTCACAGCCCAGTGGGAGAAGCGGCTGGGAGATATCGCCCAGGGGCGGGAACAGGAAAAACAGTTTGTGGACGAGATACGCCGGTATGCGGCCCATCTGGTCTCAGAGGTGAAGCAGAGCGATGCCACCTACCGGCATGACAACGTCAGCCGGGAAAAGTGTCCCGACTGCGGCAAGTTCCTGCTGAACGTCCAGGGGAAACGGGGTAAGATGCTGGTCTGCCCCGACCGGGAGTGCGGCTACCGCCGCAGCGTTACCCAGACGACCAACGCCCGCTGTCCCAACTGCCATAAGAAGATGGAGCTGCGGGGAGAGGGGGAGAAGCGTATCTTCGCCTGCGTCTGCGGATATCGGGAGAGGCTGAGCGATTTCAAAAAGCGCCGGGAGACAAAGTCCGCCGGCAAAGGCGAGGTGCGCCGTTATCTCCAGCAGCAGGAGCGGCAGGAGGAGACGGGAAACTCCGCTATGGCTGAACAGCTCAAAAGGTGGCTGGAACAGAATAAGAAGTGAGGAAACAGCGCCGGACCTTGCGGCAGGGTGAAAAGCGGAGCCGCTGCAGAGGGGGATGAGCGGCAGCAGCCGTTCGCAAGGGTGAGCCCAAGGCGTTTTTTACAGAGATGACAGGGAGAGGGAGATATTGTGGAAGTGTTTTCGGATTTTATAACTGCTGTGGATGATTTTCTCTGGGGAATCCCTATGATTGTACTGCTTTTGGGAACCCACCTGCTCATGACTATCCGTACGGGCTTTATTCAGCGGAAGACGTTTACCGGCGTGCGCCTGTCGGTGACCCGGGATCCCAATTCTCCCGGTGACGTGAGCCAATTTCAGGCACTCACCACGGCCCTGGCATCCACCATCGGCACCGGCAATATCATCGGCGTCGGAACCGCTATCTACTTGGGGGGACCGGGCGCTGTGCTGTGGTGCTGGCTCACCGGTGTGTTCGGCATTGCCACCAAATACGCCGAGTCTCTGATTGCAGTGAAATATCGGGTCAAAACGCCTGACGGGAGGATGCAGGGGGGCGCTATGTATGCCCTGGAACGGGGACTGAATTTGAAATGGCTTGGAATTTTGTTTGCCGTTTTTGCAGTCGTAGCCTCCTTTGGCATCGGATGCGGAACCCAGATTAACGCCATCGCTGAGGTCATTGAGAACAATGTCCCGGTGACCATTCCGCGCGTCGCCATCGGCCTGGTGGGCGGAGCCCTTACCGCTGTCGTTATCATCGGGGGCATCAAGTCCATTGCCAGCGTGTGTGAAAAGCTGGTGCCGCTTATGGCGGCATTCTATGTGGCCGGCTGTATCGCCATTTTGTGTATCAACGGCGACTTCCTGGGGCAGGCCGTCGCAGCGATTGTCAAGCTGGCCTTCACGCCTGGCGCGGTGGCCGGCGGCCTGGTGGGACAGGGCATTATGATGGCCGTCCGCTTCGGTGTGGCGCGGGGGCTATTTTCCAATGAGTCCGGTATGGGGTCGGCTCCTCTGGTGGCCTCCGCAGCGCAGACCCGCAATCCGGTCCGGCAGGCGCTGGTCTCGGCTACGGGCACCTTCTGGGACACTGTGGTGGTGTGCGCTATGACCGGGCTTGTACTGGTGTCCACCATCATGAAAAACCCGGCGATCAACATGGACTCTATCGCCAACGGTGGGCAGCTTACCACGGCTGCCTTCAGTCAAATCCCAGTTCTGGGGCCCATCATCCTGGTGGTGGGTATCATCACCTTCGCGTGGTCCACCATCCTGGGGTGGTCCTACTACGGAGAGCGCTGTGCGCAGTACCTCTGGGGCAAGAGGGCCATATTGCCCTATAAGGTTATCTTTGTGGCGGTGACTGTGGCGGGCCCTGTGCTGGCGCTGGATCTGGTGTGGACCATTGCGGATATTTTAAACGCATTGATGGCCATTCCCAATCTGGTGGCGGTGTTGCTTCTCTCGGGAGTTATCGCCAAGGAAACCAAATACTATTTAGACAACCTGGACGAGATTGATAAAACGGAAATTCCCACGGTGGACCGCTGAGGTGAAATAAGAGGGACGCCGGTGGAGGAATGTCAATTTCTGCTGCTTAGATAATGCAGCCGGATTTAAAACAGCAGAAAGGCAGATCTGTATTTGTGAACAGGAAAAAACCAAATTACAGGGCTGGTTTTATCAGTAGGCAGGCCGTATATAAAAACGTTCATGTTGGTGGCATGAATAATTGGGAATTTGTAATTAATAAAGGTGGGGGAAGCCATATGAAGGCTTCCCCCATGATTATCTTTGCATAAAGGCAGACGAAATGGTTAACGAAGTCCTTGTGTTTAACGATGAACCGGTTTGAATGGCTCCGTATTTGTTCGATAAACATCCTTTGCCACTCGGCAAACCCCGAATTTGTGTGGCAGGATTCACATTCCATCACGCTTTATAAAGTCCGTTAAATTCAGGTCCTCCCTACTGAATAGTCAACCCCAGTTCGATCTCGTCCTCATCCTCGTTTCCAGTAGGCTTAAACCCAAAGCTTTCGTACAGCTGCATACCAACCTTATTATCCGTGTTACATGTTAAAACAACTCTATTTGATGGTCCATATGGCTTTGTTTTTATAAATTCCAAACACCTTTCCAAAGCTTTTTTCCCATAGCCTTTATTTTGAAATTTGGCGTCTATCATCATATGCCAGATATTATACTCTTCCAGGTCAAAATCATATATGACCATCATATAGCCAACCATAGCAGCATCGACATAGATCCCAAAAGGAATGCACTGGTTGTAATAAACATATGCTTGTGCCAAGCTTCTGATGGGATTTGAAACAAATCTTTCCTGTCCGAAGCCTAACTGCAGGTGAAATGCCTCTAAAAAGTTATCCTCGCCAATTTTCTTTAAATAAATATGATTCAAAAATAATCCTCCTAAAATATGAGCGGGATTATATCGTACAATCCCTCCCTGTTTTTGTTCCTACTATTCTCATGACATTCACCATAATGAACATCTCCTTTTCTTCAAAAATATCTATCATTTATCACAAGAAACCTTGTGTTGCTTTCTGTGAACAGATGATACTTTAATCTATCTATGCTGTATTTCTGCGGGTTGACATAATTGCACGGCGACGGAGATATCAGCCCGGCGGCCAGGTCATATCCCGCCCGGCGAGTATATGAAAGTGCAGATGATGCACACTCTGCCCAGCCCGCTCGCCGCAGTTGGAGACGACGCGGAAATCGGTCAGCCCAAGTTCCTTCGTCACCTTGGAGATGACTTCAAAAATGTGAGCGACTACGGCCGAATTTTCCGGGGAAATCTCTCCGCAGGAGCTGATGTGGGATTTGGGAATCACTAAAAAATGGGTGGGGGCCTGGGGATCGATGTCGTAAAAGGCCAGGCACAGATCGTCCTCATAGACCTTTTTGGATGGAATCGTCCCCGCAATGATACTGCAGAACAGACAATCGCTCATGACATTACCTCCTGAAAAAATTTCTGTGTGCCTACGACAACAGCAGCTTGTCGTCGGCCTCGTCGCTTCCGCTGGCCTGGCCGAACTTGGCCAGCAAATCCTCTACCGTCAGCTTTTTCTTTTCTTCCCCAGAGACATCCACCACAATTTTACCGTCGTACATCATGATGAGACGGTTGCCATGGGCGATAGCGTCCCGCATATTGTGGGTGATCATCAGCGTTGTAAGCTGATCCCGAGAGACGATTTTTTCAGTGGTCTCTAAAACCTTGGCCGCGGTCTTTGGGTCCAGGGCCGCGGTGTGTTCATCCAAAAGCAGGAGCTTTGGCCGTTTCAGCGTGGCCATCAGCAGGGTAAGGGCTTGACGCTGTCCGCCGGAGAGCAGGCCCACCTTAGTGGTCAGCCTGTTTTCCAGCCCCAAGTCCAGAATTTTCAGCAGTTCCCTGTACTTCTCACGTTCGCCCCTGGTAATGCCGGAGCGCAGGGTGCGGGATTCGCCGCGGCGGGCGGCGAGGGCCAGGTTCTCTTCGATCTGCATGGTGGCGGCGGTACCCATCATAGGGTCCTGAAAGACCCGGCCGATATACTTGGCGCGCTTGTGCTCAGGAAGACGGGTCACCTCCTGCCCGTCAATGAGGATGGAGCCGGCGTCAACGCCCCATACGCCGGCCACGGCGTTGAGCAGGGTGGACTTGCCGGCGCCGTTGCCGCCGATGACAGTGACAAAGTCTCCGTCATTCAGAGTGAGTGAGACTCCGTTCAGGGCGCGCTTCTCATTGACTGTGCCCGGGTTAAAGGTCTTGTAGATATCACGGATTTCAAGCATGCTTTACGCCCTCTCTCCTCACAGGTTTGACAAAGTATTTGCCCTTCCAATAGGGGACGGCAAGGAAAATGGCGACAATGACGGCCGAAATGAGCTTGAGATAATTGGAGTTAATGTTGCTGAGACTGACGACCGCCTGGATGACAACGTAGTAAATGATGGAGCCAATGGCGACAGCCAGAAGCTTGAGGGCGAAATTGCGGAACAGTTTGCTGAAGACCACTTCGCCAATGATAACAGCGGCCAGGCCAATGACAATGGCGCCACGGCCCATGTTGATGTCGGCAAAGCTCTGGTACTGGCTGAGCAGGGCGCCGGAGAGGGCCACCAGTCCGTTGGAGATCATCAGGCCGAGCACCTTGTTGAAGCTGGTGTTGATCCCCTGGGCGCGGGCCATGTTGGGGTTGGCGCCGGTGGCACGGAGCGCGGAGCCCAGCTCAGTGCCAAAGAACCAATAGAGCACCGCTACGATGACGACAATAAAGATGCCGACCACAAAGATGGGGTGCCAGTAAAACGGCCGATCCCCCTTTGCCACGTCCTGGAGATAGCGCAGAGAGACCAGCAGGCGGTAATTGTTTACGTTCAGAGACTGGTTGGCCTTCATGCCCATAATGGCCAGATTGACCGACCACAGGCCCAGCTGGGTCAGAATGCCGGCCAGGATAGCGGGGATACCGCAGGCAGTGTGGAGCAGCCCAGTGGCCAGCCCCGCCAGCATGCCCACCAAAACGGCACATATCAGGGCCAGCCATATGGGACAGCCTGCGACAATCATCATGACGCCGACCGCTCCGCCGGTACAGAAGGAGCCGTCCACCGTCAGGTCAGCGATATCCAGCAGTTTATAAGTGATATACACGCCAATAGCCATGATACCCCAGATCAGTCCCTGGGATACGGCGCCCGGCAATGCGTTGAGAAAACTCGACAATTCCAATTCCTCCAATTCAGGCGGCCCGTCCGCCAAATGTTCACAATCGTCACTAGTATAACAAAAAACAGCGGGAAAAGAAAGTCCCTCTCCCGCTGTTTTTTATGGAAGTTTGGAATTACTCCGCCTCAATGGCGACGTAATTTTCGGGTATGGTAATGTTCAACGCTTCACAGATGGCGGCGTTGTACTTCGGGGTAAAGTTCTCTGCGTAGGCGATGGGCATTGTGGAAACGTCGGCCTCGCCAGTGAGGATTTGGGCGGCCATCTTGCCGGTAGTGACGCCCAAATCGTAATAGCTGATGGAGAGGGTGGCTACGCCGCAGCCTTTGCAGATGCCCTCTTCCCCGGCCACAACAGGTACGCCGGCCGGCTGGCAGATGTTGTCCACAATGCCGGTGTTGGCGGCAACGGTGTTGTCGGTGGGGACATAGATCACATCTGAGGCATCACAGGCGGCCTGGGTGACGGCGGCGGCGTCGTTGGAGTCGGCGAAAGGATAGAGCTCACAGGTATAGCCCAGTGCCTCCAGCGCGGCTTTCACGGTGTCCACCTGGTACTGGCTGTTGGGTTCAGCAGAGCAGTAGAGCAGCCCTACGTTCTGGGCGTCCGGGAAGAGCTCGTGGATCATAGCGGCCTGCTGATCCAGCGGGGCCAGATCGGAAGTGCCTGAGACATTGCCGCCTACAGTTCCATTGAAGTCCTCAATGCTCAGGGCTACGCCGTATTCGGTGACAGAGGTGCCCAGGATGGGAATATCCGCCGTGGCGGCGGTAGCGGCCTGAAGGGCGGGGGTGGCATTGGCCAGAATCAGATCCACACCGTCGGCGACAAAGGCGTTGACAATCGTGGAGCAGGTGTTGGAGTCGTTGGCGGCGTTTTGCAGGTCAAAGGTCACGGCGTCACCCAACTCCTCCTTCAGGGCGTCCATAAATCCCTGCGTGGCGGCGTCCAGCGCATCGTGGGTAACCAGCTGGCAGATGCCGACAGTATAGGAGGCGCCGTCTTGGGATGCGGGCGGCTGACTTTCGCCGCCGGCGGGGGTCGCTGCAGCGCCGGGATCGGTCCCGCCGCCGCAGGCGGCCAGGGCCAAGGTCATGACCAGCGCCAGAACGAGCGCTGTCAGTTTAGACAAGTTCTTCATGCTTCATTTCCTCCATTTTTGGCACTTTAACGCTTTGTGCTGTTAAACTGTAGGGACATTATAGTAATCGAACGGAGAATTGTCAACCCCAAAGTTGGCCAAAGTTTTACATAGTGAGTACATTCGGAGCCGATAGGATGCCTTTGATTGCAGGGCTGTATACTCCGCTGCCTTGTTTTCGTGGACTTTTGCGGGAAGCTGTGATAAAATAACTTACCACTATGGCTACAATATCCTCATAGGAGGCATAAAGTTTGAGAACAGACATACTGGGCGTCGGCTTTGACAACCTGACTTTGGAGGAAGCCGCTCAGGCCGCGGCAGACCTGATCGAGGGCGAGGGTTTCCACTATGCAGTCACTCCCAATCCGGAATTTCTCCGGCTTGCCAAAAAAGACGGGGAGTTCCGCGCCGTCCTCAACGGGGCGGGGCTGGTTCTGCCCGATGGAGTCGGTGTCACTTATGCGGCCAAACTATTGGGCTGCCCGCTCAAGGGCAAGGTGCCGGGTATAGATTTTGCAGCGCGGCTGATGGCTTGGATGGCGGGAGAGGGAAAGCGGCTCTTTCTGCTGGGAGCGAAACCCGGCGTGGCGGAGCAGGCGGCTTTGAACCTGCTGGCCGCCTATCCCGGGCTCATCGTCTGCGGTACTCACGACGGATACTTTCAGGACAGCGCTCCAGTGGTGGATGAAATTCGCGCCTCCTGCGCCGACGTGGTGTTTGTCTGCCTGGGGGCTCCGAAGCAGGAGTTCTGGATGGCGCAGTACGGTCCCCTGACCGGCGCAAAGCTGATGGTAGGACTGGGAGGCTCTCTGGATGTCTTTGCCGGCGTAGTGGAGCGGGCGCCGGAGGGGTGGCAGAGGCTGGGCCTGGAGTGGCTCTACCGGCTGATAAAGGAGCCTCGGCGTATCGGCCGTATGGCAAAGCTTCCTCTGGTCCTGGTGGACGCGGCCGGGGCCCGGATAAGGGGGAAATAGGCGATGGCCGGAAAACTGATTGTCTTTGAGGGGACTGATGGCTCCGGGAAGTCCACGCAGTTTCAGCGGCTGTGCAGCCGGCTGGAGGAGGAGGGGACAGAGTTCCGCCGCCTGGTTTTTCCCCAGTACGACAAGCCCTCCTCCGCCCTGCTGCGGATGTACCTGAAGGGGGAATTTGGAACCCGCCCGTCTGACGTAAACCCCTATGCCGCTTCCACCTTCTACGCCGTAGACCGCTATGCGTCCTGGAAACAGGTGTGGGGGGAGTACCACCGGGGAGGAGGATTGGTGCTGGCTGACCGGTATACCACCTCCAACGCCGTCCATCAGGCCTGCAAGCTCCCGGAAGAGGAGTGGGACGGTTTTTTCCAGTGGTTGTCCGATTTTGAATTTGTCAAGCTGGGCCTGCCTGTTCCCAACCTGGTTTTTTATCTGGATATGCCCACAGAGCGGGCAGTGGCTCTGCTGCGCTCCCGCGAGGCTGCAACTCATACATCCGCTGATATTCACGAGGTGGATACCGCATATCTGGCGCTCTGCCGGCGGACGGCCCTGCGGGCTGCGCAGACGCTGAACTGGCATATCATCTCCTGCGTAGACGCGGACGGAGCGCTGCGGACCGTGGAGGATATTCATACTGAAATCTGGGACTGCCTGTCCCGAACCGGATTGGGAGGCTGATGAAATGGTTTATATTCTCTTGGCGGAAGGATTTGAGGAGTCTGAGGCTTTGGTTCCCGCCGATCTGATGCGCAGAGCCGGGCTGGAGGTGCGGCTGGTAGGTCTGGATGCGCTTCAGGTGACCGGTGGGCACGGGATTACCGTAACCGCTGACGTGACGTTGGATCAGGTTGACACCGATCAGATGCAGCTACTGATGCTTCCCGGAGGACTGGGAGGCGTGGAGTCCATCCTCATGAATCTGTTTGCTCTGGGCTTAATTCAACGGGCCTGGGATCAGGGGTGTTATCTGGCCGCAATCTGCGCTGCTCCCACGATTTTGGCCCATTTGGGGATTGTCGATCGCCGTAAGGCGGTTTGCTACCCTGGGATGGAGGAGGAGATGGGGTCCGCCGTGATTCAGACGGGCTGCCCGGTGGTGGTTGACGGCCGGATTATTACCGGCGAAGCCGCCGGTTCGGCATTCGACTTCGGCCTGAAACTGGTGGAGATTCTGAGCGGGGCCGAGGCGGTCCGGAAGGTGCGGGATGCCGTTCACTACCGTCACTGAGCAGAAAGCGGCGCTCCGCGCCGCACTGCAGACCCTGCCGCGTGCCGATTTTTGCCCGCTGGTAGAGGCGTTTCTCGCGCTGCCTCAGGTGGAGCGGGCCAAGTCAGTCCTCCTTTTCTGCGGTGTGGGGAGAGAGCCCGATACGGCTCCGGCCATTGATGCGCTTCTGGCACGGGGCAAAGTAGTATGTCTGCCCAAGTGCCTTCCCGGACGACGTCTGGAGGCCCGAAGAATTGCGGGGCGGGAGGAGCTGCTCCCCGGCGCGTTTGGAATTCCGGAGCCTGGAGTGAACTGCCCTGCGGTTCCCCGGGACCAATTGGATCTGATTCTGGTTCCCAACCTGTGCTGCGACCGCTCAGGCTACCGCTTGGGCCACGGGGGCGGATACTATGACCGTTACCTGGCGGGATACCGCGGCTTTACAATAGCCCTCTGCCCTGAAGAATGGCTGCAGGACCGGATACCGAGAGATCGCTTTGATCTGCCGGTGCAGATGGTCATTTCCCGTGGGCCTTGACGGGAGCGTGCAGACACAGGGGGCGGGCACGGAAAAGGGCGAGGCCTTGAGGCCCCGCCCTCCGCGGCGCTAAGTATCAGCAGCAGCCGCAGCCGTCGTTGCACCCGCAGCCGTTGTTGCAGCCGCAGCCACAGCCGCAGTTGTTGCCGCCCCAGCTTCCGCCGCCGCAGCAGCAGCACAGGATGATGATGATCAGGATGATCCACAGGCAGCCGCCGCCCCAGCCATTGTTACCACAGCACATAAAATCTTCACCTCACTGAAAATTTGGGGGGAGCCGGAGCGCCGCTCCGTTTCCCTCAGCCGCCTTATCCTATGCCGCGCCCGTTCCATGGGTTCCCGGCGGACGAGGCCGCTACAGCGTTTTTTTCGGAAAACAGTTAGGAGTTGTTTCCATGTCACAGGAAGAGAACAAAAATGCGCCCCGGCGCGCCCAACGATCCGGCGGGGAGCGGCAGCAGCGTCAGACGCCCCGCCGCAGGCGCAGGCGGGGCCTGGGGGCGCTTGGAGCCCTTATCTATGTGGTGGCGGTGATCGGCGCCGCCGTCCTGCTGGCCTGCCTGGCCTGGAATTGGGCTGGAGATGTGCTGGCCCTCAGCAAAGATGCCCACAGCGCCTCCATTACCCTGCCTGAGGATATCTTTACCACAGGCGAGCGGAAGGTGGAGGTAGAACAGGAACAGCCGGACGGTACGATTAAGACAGTCACGGAAACAGAGACAGTCACCATCGCCGACATCGATTATGTGGCCCAGGTGCTGGAGGAAAACGGACTGATTGAGTACAAGTTTGTCTTTAAAATCTTTTCGGCACTGACCAAGGCCAAATACGACCTCACCCCCGGTACCTTTGAGCTCAACACGGATATGGATTACCGCGCCCTGATCAGCAGCATGGGCCGGGGCTCGTCCAGCCGTAAGACCACCACGGTCACCCTCACCGAGGGTATGACGGTCGAGCAGATCTTCCAAAAGCTGTCTGACGCCGGGGTATCTACGGTGGACAAGCTCAACGATACGGCGGCCAATTACGACTTCAAATACTCCTTCCTCAAGGGCGTAGTGCCGCTGGGCGAGCCAAACCGGCTGGAGGGCTATCTCTTCCCGGACACCTACGAATTCTATCTGGGAGAGGATCCGGTCAGCGTCATCAACAAGATGATTCTCCGCTTTGACCAGATGTTTGACGACGACCTGCGGGCACTGGCCGCAGAAAAGGGACTGTCAGTGCAGGATGTGGTTACCATTGCCTCTATGATTGAAAAAGAGACTGACGGCACAGACCAGACCCGCATTTCCTCCGTCATCTACAACCGGCTGAACAACACCAGCTACGAGACGGCAGGCTATTTGGGCATTGACGCCACCACCCTCTATGCCACAGGGGGGACGGAGGTGGATGTAAACGCCGACACGCCATACAATACCCGCACCCATAAGGGCCTGCCCCCCACGGCCATTGGCAACCCCGGAATGGTGGCGCTGCGCTCCGCCCTGTACCCCGCCGATGAGAACTACTACTACTACGCCCTGGGCGACGACGGTGTGCACCATTTCTTCCGGACCTACAATGAGCTGCAGAACTTTATTGCCAGCCAGGAGCGCTATCAGAATGAAAACGGATAAGCGCCTGGAGCTGCTCGCACCGGCCGGGGACATGGAGCGCCTGCGCATGTCCCTGGCCTACGGGGCCGATGCCGTGTATCTGGCGGGCCCTGACTTTGGCCTGCGCTCCTTTGCCGGGAATTTTACCAGCGCGGAACTGAGGGAGGCGGTGACTCTGGCCCATGACAGGGGGGTTGCCGTCCATGTCACCTGCAACGCCATGCCCCGTAGGGGAGAGATTGACCGCCTGCCCGAGTGGTTGGAGTATTTGGATGCTCTGGGTGTGGACGCAGTTATTGTGGCCGATGTGGGGGTGCTCTCTCTGGCCAGACGCCATGCTCCAAACGTAAAAATCCACATCTCTACCCAGGCCAGCGTGGTCAACCACATCTCGGCCGCCGCCTGGCACGATTTGGGGGCCAGCCGGGTCATCCTGGCCCGTGAGCTGTCTCTGGAGGAGATTGCCGAGATGCGGGCAAAGTGCCCCAGAACGCTGGAGCTGGAGGCCTTTGTCCATGGAGCCATGTGTGTGTCCTACTCAGGGCGCTGCCTGCTCTCCAACTATATGACGGGGCGGGACGCCAACCGCGGCGCCTGTGCACAGCCCTGCCGCTATAAATATGCCCTGGTGGAGGAGAAGCGCCCCGGCGAGTATTTTTCCATTGGGGAGGACGAGGCGGGAACCTACATCATGAACTCCAGGGATATGTGTATGATTGACCATATTCCTGAGCTTTTGGCCGTGGGAGTGGACTCCGTAAAAATTGAGGGGCGGGCAAAGAGCGCCTACTACGCCGCCGTTGTCACCGGCGCCTACCGCCATGCTGTGGATGCCGCTCTGGCTGGAGTGCCTCTGGATCCGGTCTGGCGGGATGAAGTGGAGAAGGTGAGCCACCGCTACTATTCTACCGGCTTCTATTACGGGGAGCCTGGCCAGTTTACCGCAGACGCCCGCTATATCCGGGACTGGCAGGTGATGGCGGTGGTGGAGGCATGTGCCTCCGGAGGAGAGGCGCTGTGCTCCCTGCGGAACAAGTTTTCCGTCGGAGATGAGCTGGAACTGGTGGGTCCAGATGTGCGGCCGGTTCCCTTTTTCGTGGGAGAGATGTCGGACGGAGAGGGCGTGCCTCTGACGGAGGCCAGAAAGCCGGAGATGAAGGTTCGGCTGACACTCCCCTGTGCCGCACCGCCCTTGTCCTTCCTGAGAAAGCGGGTGAACGGACCGTGACGAAACGGCGCCTGGATTATGACTTCCTGCGCGTGTGCTCCATGGCGGCGGTGGTCTATCTCCATACCACGGCCGGAGCCCTCCGGACGCCGGACAATGTGCCGGTGTGGCATTTTTCTAACCTGATAACCTCCCTGTGTACGACGGCAGTTCCCCTCTTTTTCATGCTCTCCGGGGCTCTGCTGCTGAAAGAGGAGAAGACCGCCGATTTGAGCGTACTCTTCCGAAGACGGCTGCCCAAGGTGCTGATCCCGCTGCTGGCCTGGTCGGCGGCGGTCATCGGGATCAGCCTGCTGCGGGGCGGTGATCCCTGGAGTAAGGCGGTTCATCTGTTTCAGGAGCCGGTGCTGGTGCCCTACTGGTTTTTATACGCTCTGATCCCTATGTATCTCATCGCTCCCCTGCTCAAAAAGATGGCGGACGGGCTTTCTCCCACGCACTGGAGGTATCTGGTAGGATTGTGGCTGCTGTTTACTCTGGGGCTGCGTACTCTGAGATCCTTTCTTCCGGCGGGAGCGGCCGCCGATCTGTTCCACGAGCACTATACGCTGAACCTCAACTTTATCGGGGGATATCTGGGGTACTTCCTTTTGGGAGCGGCGCTGGAGCGCTGGGAGCGGCCGCCCTCCAGGAAGATGCTTTGGATCGCCGCAGGAATACTCTATCTTGTGATTGCCATTGGTACGGCCTGGGATACGATGCGCACCGGGGCCTATAACGAGCGGTTCAAAAGCTATCTCAACCTTTTTGCGGCGTTGTTGGCTGCCGCCATCTTCCTGCTCGCCCGCTCCTATCTGAGCGGGCGGGGGAGCGGACGGGGGGTTGTTTTCTTTTCCGGCATCTCGTTTGGAGTATACCTGCTCCACCCCCTGGTCATTGAATTTTGGCAGGAGAACTGGGTGAAGGTGTTCCATAATGGTGTAGATACCGTGGGGGAGCAGGTAGTCTACTTCCTGGTCATTCTGCTGTGCTGTCTGGCAGGTACGGTGATTCTGGCCTCGATCCCGGTGATCGGTGCTCTCTTTACCGGACAGCCCTTCCGGACAGCCTGCCGGGAGTGCAACCTGTTCGCTCTGTTTCGACGGCGCGGCTGACCTTTGGTTCAGGGAGATAGGCGGTGCAGCCGAACCGTGTGGTCTTGCAAAAGAACCATTGACAACTTCCATTTATATGATACAATAACTAGCGTTCCAAATGCGATGACGGAGCCAAGCGCATCACGCCGGGCAAGCGAGGAGGGGACGGTGAGAGCCCTCTGCGATACGGGTGCGCACGCCACTTCAGCAGCTGTCCGCGACGAGCGGGACGCCCCATCCTCGTTACCGGATGACCGAGATGCCCGCTTAAAGCAAGAAACGGGCAGATCAGGGTGGTACCGTGGAGTAAGCTTGCTCCGCCCCTGACATAGGGGCGGAGCTTATTTTTATGGAAAAGAGGAGATTTGTGTCCATGTCAGTTAAGAAATTCGGCCTGAATGAGCTGCGAGAGATGTTCCTCGCCTTCTTCGAGAGCAAAGGCCATCTGCGCCTGCCCAGCTTTTCCCTTATCCCCCAGAACGACGCCTCACTACTTTTGATCAACTCCGGTATGGCCCCTATGAAGCCCTGGTTTACCGGCGAGCAGGAGCCTCCGCGCCACCGGGTGACCACCTGCCAGAAGTGTATCCGTACCGGCGATATCGAGAATATCGGGCACACAGCCCGCCACGGCACCTACTTTGAGATGCTGGGCAACTTTTCTTTCGGAGATTATTTCAAGCGGGAGGCCATCCACTGGGCCTGGGAATTTCTCACTTCCCCCGAATGGGTAGGTCTGGAGCCCGACCGGCTCTATCCCTCTGTTTTCGCCGGCAACGAGACCACCCCCGCCGACGACGAGGCCTTTGAGATCTGGAACAAGGAAATTGGTATCCCCGCCGATCGCATTTTCAAGTTCGGCAAGGAGGACAATTTTTGGGAGCACGGATCGGGTCCCTGCGGTCCCTGTTCTGAGATCTACTACGACCGGGGGGAGCAGTGGGGCTGCGGCAAGCCCGGCTGCACCGTGGGCTGCGACTGTGACCGCTATATTGAGGTGTGGAACGTGGTCTTTTCCCAATTCAACAACGATGGAGAGGACCACTACACCGAGCTCAAGCAGAAGAATATCGACACCGGCATGGGTCTGGAGCGGCTGGCCTGCGTGTGCCAGGAGGTGGCCTCCCTGTTTGATGTGGATACGGTCATGAACATCACCAACAAGGTCAGCTCCATTACCCACGCTCATTACGGCGAGAGTCAGGCTAAGGATGTGTCCCTCCGGGTCATCACCGACCACATCCGTTCGGCCACCTTCATGATCTGCGACGGCGTGCTGCCCTCCAACGAGGGCCGGGGCTATGTGCTTCGCCGCCTCCTCCGCCGGGCCGCCCGGCACGGTAAGCTCCTGGGGGTTAACGACCCCTTCCTCTACGAGGTGTGCGATACCGTTATCCGTGAGAACGAGGGCCACTACCCCGAGCTGCGGGAGAGGCAGGACTATATCACCAAGGTCATCCGCACAGAGGAGGAGAACTTCGCCCGTACCATTGACGGCGGCATGAAGATATTCGACGATATGATGGCCGGTCACAAGGAGAAAGGGGAGAAGGTCTTTTCCGGCGCCGACGCTTTCAAGCTCTACGATACCTATGGCTTCCCCATTGACCTGACCATCGAAATGGTAGAGGAGCAGGGGATGACAGTCGATCAGAAGGGCTTCCGGCAGTTTATGGAGGAGCAGAAGGTCCGCGCCCGCAAGGCCCGTGAAGCGCTGGGCGACCTGGGCTGGGCCGGCGTGGAATTTGGCAAGGATGTGCCCGAGACCTGCTTCACCGGCTACACCGAGGCCAGCACCACCGGCGCCAGGGTGGTGGCCCTGGTGGTGGAGAACGAGCAGGCTGAGGAACTGATGCCCGGCGTGGAGGGCATCGTGGTGCTGGACAAGACCCCCTTCTACGCCGAGATGGGCGGCCAGGTGGCCGACCACGGCACCATCGCCAGGAGCGGCGAAAACGGCTGCCTGTTCCAGGTCACCGACGTGCAGAAGAACAAGGGCGGCAAATATATGCACTATGGCAAGGTCACCGAGGGGATCCTTCGGCTGGGCGACACCGTGTTTGCCCAGATCGATCTGCCCCGCCGGAAAGCTGTCATGCGGGCCCACACGGCCACCCACCTGTTGGACAAGGCGTTGCGCACGGTTCTGGGCGACCATGTCCACCAGGCTGGTTCGCTGGTGGAGCCGGATCGCCTGCGCTTCGATTTCACACACTTCTCCGCCATGACTGCCGAGGAGCTCTCCCAGGTCTCCAAGATGGTCAACGAGGCCATTCTGGAGGGCTACGACGTCCGCACCGACGTGCTCCCCATTGAGGAGGCCAAGAAGCGGGGGGCCATCGCTCTCTTCGGCGAAAAGTACGGCGACACCGTCCGGGTGGTGGATATGGGCGGCGGATACTCTGTAGAGTTCTGCGGCGGCACCCATCTGGACAACACTGCCAAGGCCGGCGTGTTCCACATTGTCAGCGAGTTCTCTGTGGCCTCCGGCGTACGCCGCATCGAGGCCACCACCGGCCAAATCTCTCTGGAGATTATGAACCGGAACCAGCAGATGCTCTTTGAGGTGGCCGCCGCCCTCAAGGCCAAGCCCGGCGAACTGAGGGAAAAGGCACAGCAGAATGTGGAGGAACTCAAAGAGCTGCGTCACATGGTTGATGCCTTCAAGGCCAAGGACGCCATAGGGGAGGCGGGGCGCTTCCTTATGGGTGCCAAGGATGTGGGCGGCCTGAAGGTGCTCACTGCTTCTCTGGCCGACGCAGACGCGGACCGCCTGCGCAAGATGGGCGATTTCCTGCGGGATAAGGATGCCGCTGTGGTGGCCGTTCTCTCCGCGGTGAAGGATGGGAAGATTACCTTCCTGGCCATCTGCGGCAAAGATGCCGTGGCCAAGGGAGTCAAGGCCGGAGACATTATCAAGGCCATTGCCCCCATCTGCGGCGGTAAGGGCGGCGGCAAGCCGGACAGCGCCATGGGAGGCGGTTCCGACGTGCTCAAACTGGACGACGCGCTGGCTGCGGTAGACGACTTCGTCAGCGGCAAGCTGGGCCTGTAAGGGCGGCGGCAAATTATAAAACGATACAACACCCCCTGTATAGGAAAAGAAACCTATACAGGGGGTGTTGTCACGTCAAAACGTAAATATGCACAACGTCAGGGCGTATCGAGGTAGAGCGCACAGATAGGCAGGAGGACGGAAACATTACGGCAGGCGCGCAGAACACGCAGGCTTTCAGCAGGGAGCAGAGCAAGGGCGGATGAAGCTGTAAAATATAAATTGAGGCAAAGTATATAGATGTTGACAGATTTGGGAATAGTAAAGAGAACAAAAAAACCTGCACCGGCTCGAACCCGCCCTGATAATGATGAAGAATACAAACGCCTGCCGGGGCCTCACTGCTGCGGGAATAGACAGGTTGTGCCAATTTGTGTGTTTATTTCCGCAATGGCGCGGAGGTTTCATTTAAAGTGCCTGCCATTTTATTGATAAATCCTACAATGTTCAAAGGATGCCGTTTGCCGATTTGTTGTCAAACGCTCTAATGAATCTTGTAAATATTTGTGATAACCTAATGAACACGCGAGGGGCAAGGAGGGGACTGAAACTTCAGCCTGTTCCGGCGGATTTTTATCCGCGGGGAAGCGCGCGTGCGTTCGAAAACCTATCGCCAATTTAAACTGAAAGGAAGGTAAAAAATGAAAAAGAAACTCGCACTGCTCCTGGGCATTACTCTGGCGGCGTCCCTGGCACTCTCCGCCTGCGGCGGCACGGATACGCCCGCCTCCGGCGGCACCAGCACACCAACGGACACGCCGGCGGGCCAGCCCTCCGGCGGCGCCACCGAAATCACCGGCAGCTATACCGTCCGCCTGGGCACCCCTACCGGCGGCAAACATCAGCAAAATGTGACTATGGAGGAGTTCAAGGCCCGTGTCGAGGAGGCCTCCGGCGGGGCCATCACGGTGGAGCTCTACCCCACCAGCCAGCTGGGCACTGCGGCCCAGATGATTGAGGGCGTGCAGAACGGTACCATTGAGGGCGTACTTATCCCCTCCTCCTACTTCGCCTCCTATGCGCCCGCAATCGCTATTCTGGACCTGCCGTTCCTGTTCGCACCTGACGGAACTGCAGCCAGCCAGGCCCAGGCCCTCCTCTCCGCCGGCACCAGCCTGGACGACTACCTGTACGACTACGGGTTCACCGTGGGCGGCTGGCTGCTGGGCGGCAACAGCTATATTTTGTCCACCTTCCCCATCGAGGAGATGAGCGATTTGTCGGGCCGTACGATGTGGACGCTGCCGTCCTCCACCCTCCAGGCATCTCTCTCCGCCTACGGAGCCTCCGCCTCCGCCCTGGATCCCGGCGACGTAGCCGTGGCCCTGCAGAACGGCACCATTGACGGCGTGCTCAACGACTGCACCTTCTGGTACACCCAGGGCCTGTATGAGAGCGCCAAGAACATCAACCTCTGCCCCGCCGGCGCCTTTGTCAACTGCTTCTTCTTCAGTGCGGACTGGATGGACGGACTGCCCCAGAATGTCCAGGACCTGCTCCTCACCACCGCCCGCGAGGTGGTCGATGACTACGAGGTGGACTACATGACCCAGTACTCCCAGGATGCCATGGACGCCATGGTGGAGGCTGGCTGCACCCTGGTGGAGCCCAGCGCGGAGCTTCTGGCCGAAATGGAAGCCGCCACCGCCCCCCTGCATGAGAGCTTCAAGGCTACCAACAGCGACTGCGCCGCCATTTACGACGAGTTTGTCGCGCTGCTCAACCAGTAAACCCGCTTTGCCGGGCGGGCAGGGGCGTCCCCGCTCCCGCCCGCCCGGCCTGGAAAGGAGAAATCACCGTGCAGTTATGTCTGAAAGTGTCCCGCCATGTGACAGGGGCCCTCTTCGCAGTGTCTGCCGTTCTCATTGCCCTGGCCACCGCGCTGGCTACCATCAACACTGTCGCCCGTTTTTTCACCGGCGGCTTTACCTGGTCGGAGGAACTGTGCACCTATTGCGTCGTGCTCATGGTCTACCTGGCCATGCCCTACCTGGAGCGGGCCGGAGATCAGCTGTGCATTACCGCCATCGACCTGTGGGTCAAAGGTGAGCGCGCCCAGCGGATCCTCAGCTACATCCGCGGCATTATCACCAGCGCTGCCATGCTGGTGCTGGGCTACTACGGCGTCGATGTGATGCTCAAGGCCTTTAAGCGCCACCAGGTGACCTATGTGCTGCAGCTGCCCAGAGGCGGCCTGTACGCCATCGTCCTGGTGTGCATCTTTGTGGCTGTGGCCGCTTGGATTGTTCTGATGCTCTGCAAAAAGGGGGAATTCGACGATGCTTGAGGTTCTGATTCCCGCTCTCATCATCCTGATTGGACTCTCCCTGCTGAAGGTACCCATCTATATCTCGGTCTTCTGTTCGGCTATTTATCTGCAGCTCTTTGTCAATCACATGTCCCTGAGCAGCCTGTTTACCGGCTTTTTCGAGGCCATGACCAAGAACAGCCTGCTGGCTGTGCCCTTCTTCATGGTGGCCGGCAGCATTATCGCCGCCAGCAGCCTGGGTACCCGGCTGATCAACGTCTGCATTGAGCTGCTCAAAAGCGTCCGGGGCGGGCTCCCCATCGCCTGTGTGATAGCCAACGCCATCTTCGGCGCCATCTCCGGCTCCGGCCCGGCGGCCACCGCCACCTTCGGCAAAGTGGCGTTCAAGCCGCTGTCTGACCACCACGGCGAGAGCATGGCCCTGGGTATCATTACCTCCTCGGCCTGCCTGTCCACCATCATTCCCCCCAGCATCACCATGATCATCTACGGCGTGGCCACTGAGACCTCCATCACCCAACTCTTCATGGCCGGAGTGCTCCCCGGGGTCTTCATCGTCATCGTGATCGGCGCCTACCTGGTGATCCGGTGCAAGCGGCGGCCCGGCGAGGAGCGGGAGCGCTTCTCCGCCTCCGGCTTCGCCAAGGCGTTCTGGAAGGGCATCCCCGTGCTGCTCCTCCCCGTGATAGTGCTGGGCAGCGTGTACACCGGCTTCTGCACCCCCACCGAGTCCGGCGCCCTGGCCGCCGCCTATTCCTTTGTCGTAGCGGTCTTCGGTACCCGGGACATCAAGCCCCGGCAGCTGCTGAGCATCTTCAAGGATTCCGGCCGTACCACCGCCCAGGTCTTCCTGCTGATCGCAGCCAGCACTGTCTTCGCACAGGCCATCACCGTGGCCCAGGTTCCGGCCGCCGTCACCGCGGCCTTCAGCGGCATGAGCCAGGTGCAGTTCCTGCTGATGCTCAACATCCTGCTGCTCATCGTGGGCTGCTTCTTTGACACCAGCGCCGCCATCCTGATCCTCGCCCCCATCCTGCTGCCCACTGCCCTGGGCCTTAACATCCATCCCCTGCACCTGGGCATGGTTTTCGTGGTCAACCTGGCTATCGGCCTGTTCA
>ERZ857955.383-NODE-383-length-54503-cov-14.427858_pt1 | contig 54503 bp, 49 predicted proteins | sample MGYA00519956_ERZ857955 | MGnify/ENA primary metagenome ERZ857955 (study PRJEB31778, sample SAMEA3449378) | human gut metagenome | biome: human gut; feature: human-associated habitat; material: faeces | place: United Kingdom | collected 2010/2012 ...
ATGGTAGATTATGCGTTGACCATTCAGGATCGTGCAGAACGTCAGCGTTGTGCCAACACCATCATCAACATTATGGGAAATATGTTCCCCCATTTGCGTGATGTGCCCGACTTCAAGCACAAGCTCTGGGATCATCTGGCTATCATGTCCGGTTTTGAGCTGGATATTGACTACCCGTATGAAATCATCCGTAAGGACAACCTGGTGACCCGTCCGGATCCGATCCCCTACTCCACTGCCCGTATGCGTTATCGCCACTACGGACGCACACTGGAAGTGCTGATAAAGAAAGCAATCGAATTCCCCGAAGGAAACGAAAAGAGAAACCTGATTGCCCTCATCTGCAACCACATGAAGAAGGACTACCTGGCATGGAACAAAGATACAGTGGACGACAAAAAGATCGCCGAAGACCTGTACGAACTCTCCAACGGGGAACTCCAAATGACTGACGATATCGTCCGGCTAATGGCAGAACGCCTGAACCAGAACTATCGTCCGAAGACGAACTATACCAACAATCGTCAGAACAACAAGAGAAGATACTAAGAAAATAGGAAATAAGTATTAAGTATTAATCGCAGCCATTTGTTGGCACTGGTTGGATTTCTTTTACTTATTTACTTAGCGTGCGATACCGTACGGTTAATACTTAATACTTAACACTTGATACTTAATACTTTAATCACACTTAATACTTTAATTAATGGCTTCATTTGTAATCGAAGGAGGACATCGGCTTTGCGGAGAGATTCACCCGCAAGGAGCTAAAAACGAAGTTTTGCAGATAATCTGTGCCACATTGCTAACCGCTGAGGAGGTAACAGTGAACAATATACCTGACATTCTTGATGTCAACAACTTGATTCAGCTCTTGCGCGAGATGGGAGTGACGGTTGCAAAGAAAGGCATTGATTCTTATAGTTTTAAAGCAGAGAATGTAGACTTGGCTTATCTGGAAAGCGATGATTTTTTAAAGAAATGCTCCAGTCTGCGAGGTTCTGTCATGCTGATTGGCCCTATGGTGGCACGTTTCGGCAAAGCGTTGATATCCAAGCCGGGAGGAGATAAAATCGGTCGCCGCCGTTTGGATACTCACTTTGTAGGTATTCAGAATTTAGGAGCAGACTTCCGTTATGATGAAGGACGGGGCATTTATGAAATAACAGCCGACAGACTTCAAGGAAGCTATATGCTGCTGGACGAAGCATCCGTCACCGGAACAGCCAATATCGTAATGGCTGCCGTGCTTGCCAAAGGCACTACTACCATCTACAACGCTGCCTGCGAACCTTACGTGCAACAACTCTGCCGGTTGCTCAACCGGATGGGAGCGAAAATCAGCGGAATTGCCTCCAACCTGCTTACTATTGAAGGTGTGGAAGAATTGCATGGCGCGCAACACACCGTATTGCCCGATATGATTGAAGTCGGCAGTTTTATCGGCATGGCAGCCATGACAAAAAGCGAAATTACCATCAAGAACGTTTCTTACGAGAACCTTGGAATCATCCCCGAGAGCTTCCGCCGCCTGGGCATCAAACTCGAACAGAGAGGAGATGACATTTATGTTCCCGCACAGGAAACCTACCAGATAGAATCATTCATCGACGGCTCCATCATGACGATAGCCGACGCCACCTGGCCGGGACTGACTCCCGACTTGCTTAGTGTGATGCTCGTTGTAGCCACACAAGCCAAAGGCAGCGTACTGATCCATCAGAAGATGTTCGAAAGCCGCCTGTTCTTTGTGGACAAGCTAATCGATATGGGTGCACAGATCATCCTCTGCGACCCTCACCGTGCCGTAGTCATCGGACACAATCATGGCTTCAAGTTGCGCGGTGCCCGCCTGACTTCACCGGATATACGTGCCGGTATCGCCCTTCTGATTGCCGCCATGAGTGCCGAAGGAACCAGTACCATTAGTAACATCGAACAGATAGACCGTGGTTATCAGAACATCGAAGGACGTCTGAACGCTATCGGAGCCAGAATCACCCGAATATGATAAAGAAAGAAGAAGTATATAAGATAGGATTATTCAATAAACCGCATGGTATTCACGGCGAATTGCAGTTTACGTTTACCGACGACATTTTCGACCGTGTGGACTGCGATTATCTGATATGCCTGCTCGACGGTATTTTCGTGCCCTTCTTCATTGAAGAATACCGTTTCCGTTCCGACTCCACCGCTTTGGTAAAACTGGAAGGAATAGACACCGCCGAACGTGCTCGAATGTTCACCAACATTGAAGTTTACTTCCCCGTAAAGCATGCGGAAGAAGCGGAAGACGGCGAATTGTCCTGGAACTTCTTTATCGGTTTCCAAATGGAAGACATTCATCACGGACCTCTAGGAGAAGTGATAGATGTGGATACCACTACGGTAAACACCCTTTTTGTGGTTGAAAGAGAAGAAGAGGAACTACTCGTTCCCGCCCAGGAGGAATTTATCGTAGGAATAGATCAGAAACAGAAACTCATCACCGTGGAACTTCCCGAAGGGTTACTCAATCTGGAAGAGTTGGAAGATGACCGATGAGAACAAATAAAACGATGAGTCACTCATCAACTGAAAATAGTAAATAGTAAATCGTAAAATAGTAAATATCCGAGATGCCAAAGAGAAGACGAAGTAAAGCTTTCTGGAAAAATTTCAAGTTCAAGTATAAACTAACGATCGTTAATGAAAATACACTTGAAGAAATTGTCGGACTTCGTGTATCCAAGCTCAATGGACTATCCGTTTTACTTTGCGTGCTGGCAGTGCTTTTCCTGATTGCTTCCTGCATCATTACTTTCACCCCGTTGCGTAATTATCTTCCGGGATATATGAACAGTGAAGTCCGTACACAGATTGTAGATAATGCGCTGCGTGTAGACTCTTTGCAACAAGTGCTCAACAAGCAGAATCTCTACATCATGAACATTCAGGACATTTTCAGCGGGAAAGTGCCTATCGACAGCGTGCAAACGCTTGATTCGCTGACTGCTGCCCGTGAAGACACGTTGATGGAACGAACCAAGCGGGAAGAAGAATTCCGCCGCCAATATGAGGAGAATGAAAAATACAATCTGACCTCCATCACTTCCCAACCGGACGTGACCGGATTGATATTATACCGTCCGACACGAGGCATGGTGTCCGACCACTTCAATGCCGAAAAGAAACATTACGGCACTGACATTGCCGCCAATCCCAACGAAAGCGTACTGGCAACCATGGACGGAACCGTCATCCTTAGTACATACACCGCTGAAACCGGTTATCTGATTGGCGTGCAACACAACCAGGATTTAATTTCGATCTACAAACACTGCGGCTCTCTCCTGAAAAAGGAAGGTGAACGGGTGAAAGGAGGCGAAGCCATCGCCCTGGTAGGAAATAGCGGAACACTTAGTACAGGGCCGCACCTGCACTTCGAACTTTGGTATAAAGGTCATCCGGTAAATCCGGAAAAATACATTGTTTTTTAGGTTATCAATGATGAATGATGAGATATGGCGAGTGATGAGATATAAGTGATAATCAGCGATGATATGTTTGTCAACAAAATAGGAAGAAATAGATAAAATGAATATAGAGACTAATAAAAAGAAAAAACAAATAGCTATTCTAGGCTCCACAGGTTCTATCGGGACGCAGGCTTTGCAAGTCATCGAAGAGCATCCCGACCTGTACGAAGCATACGCACTGACAGCCAACAACCGTGTGGAACTACTGATTGCCCAGGCACGGAAGTTCCAGCCGGAAGTGGTAGTGATAGCCAACGAAGAAAAGTATTCCGAACTGAAAGAAGCATTGAGCGACCTGCCTATCAAGGTGTATGCAGGGACCGACGCTATCTGTCAGATTGTGGAAGCAGGTCCTATTGATATGGTACTGACAGCCATGGTCGGTTATGCCGGACTGAAGCCGACAATCAACGCGATCCGTGCCAAGAAAGCGATTGCGTTGGCAAATAAAGAAACATTGGTAGTAGCAGGTGAACTGATTAACCAGCTGGCACAACAATATCGCACTCCGATTCTGCCGGTAGACTCTGAACACTCCGCCGTTTTTCAGTGTTTAGCGGGAGAAGTGGGCAATCCGATTGAGAAAGTGATATTGACTGCCTCCGGAGGTCCGTTCCGCACTTACACTTTGGAACAATTGAAGTCTGTGACTAAGACACAGGCCTTGAAACATCCCAATTGGGAAATGGGAGCAAAAATCACGATTGATTCTGCTTCTATGATGAATAAAGGTTTTGAAGTGATCGAAGCCAAATGGTTGTTCGGTGTTCAACCCAGTCAGATTGAGGTGGTTGTGCATCCGCAATCAGTCATTCACTCGATGGTGCAGTTTGAAGACGGAGCTGTAAAAGCACAGTTGGGCATGCCCGATATGCGCCTGCCCATCCAGTATGCATTCTCCTATCCCGACCGTATCAGTTCTTCTTTCGACAGGCTCGATTTCTCCAAATGCACGAACCTGACGTTTGAGCAACCCGACACGAAACGTTTCCGCAATCTGGCACTCGCTTACGAAGCGATGTATCGCGGAGGGAACATGCCTTGCATCGTTAATGCCGCCAATGAAGTAGTGGTAGCCTCTTTCCTGAAAGACGGCATCAGCTTCCTCAGCATGAGCGACGTGATAGAAAAAACAATGGAACGGGCCACCTTCATTGCCAACCCGACATACGATGATTATGTGGCTACCGATGCGGAAGCAAGAAAGATAGCAGCAAGTCTGATATAATTCATTTCGTAGAGGAATAAAGAAAATAGAGAAATTGATTAGTATTAATATAAATTGAAAATAGCCTTTATATCTTCTCTTTGGCAGAGAATCCAGTGAAGGCTTTAAATTGTAAATAGACTATATGGAAACATTTTTGATTCGTGCCCTGCAATTGATTATGAGCTTATCCTTGCTCGTTATCGTTCATGAAGGCGGGCATTTTCTTTTTGCCCGTTTGTTTAAGGTGCGTGTAGAAAAATTCTGCTTATTTTTTGACCCCTGGTTCACCCTGTTTAAATTCAAGCCCAAGAAAAGTGACACAGAATATGCAGTAGGTTGGCTGCCATTGGGCGGTTATGTCAAGATAGCCGGTATGATTGACGAGTCGATGGATACCGAGCAGATGAAACAACCCGAACAACCGTGGGAGTTCCGTTCCAAACCGGCGTGGCAACGTCTGCTAATCATGGTGGGTGGCGTACTGTTCAACTTCCTGTTGGCCCTGTTCATCTACTCGATGATTCTATTTGCGTGGGGCGACCAATATATAAAGGTGCAGGAAGCTCCTCTCGGTATGGATTTCAACGAAACGGCCAAATCCGTAGGTTTTCAGGACGGCGACATCCTTCTTTCTGCCGACGGTGTTCCTTTTGAACGTTATGACGGCGATATGTTGAGCCAGATTGCCGACGCCCGCGAAGTAAGCGTTATCCGCAACGGTGCGAAAGCCTCCGTTTATATCCCTGAAGACTTGATGCAACGCCTTCTGGCAGACAGTATCCGTTTTGCCTCCTACCGTTTCCCGTATGTGATAGACAGTGTGATGGTGAATTCTCCTGCCGCACAAGCAGGCATCCAACCAGGCGACAGCATTATCGCCCTGAACGGAACACCGATTTCTTTCTCCGACTTCAAAGAAGCGATGGCAGAACGTAAGAAAAACGCGGAAACCCTGCTCAAAGACAGCATAGATCCGCGCCTGATTACACTGACCTATGTGCGTGACGGCGTAACCGACACATTGAATATGCGTATAGACTCCGCCTACCTGATGGGTGTAACCGCCTGTCTCGTCACAGACCGCCTGCTCCCTATGGTGAAAAAAGAATATACTTTCTTTGAATCCTTCCCGGCAGGTGTCTCCCTCGGCGTAAAAACCCTGAAAGGATATGTAGGAAACATGAAATACCTCTTTTCGAAAGAAGGAGCCAAACAGCTAGGTGGCTTCGGAACGATCGGCAGCATCTTCCCCGCTACATGGGATTGGCACCAGTTCTGGTATATGACAGCCTTCCTTTCCATCATTCTGGCTTTCATGAATATCCTCCCTATCCCCGCATTGGACGGCGGCCACGTGCTCTTCCTCTTCTACGAGATGATAGCTCGCCGCAAACCGAGCGACAAATTTATGGAATACGCTCAAATGACCGGTATGATTCTACTCTTCGGTCTGTTGATATGGGCTAACTTCAACGATATTCTAAGGTTCTTCTTCTAACAGACCAAACGACAGAAGAAAGACATAAAAAAGTATCCCGGATGAGAACAGGTATTCACTCCTCTCTCATCCGGGATACTTTTTTATAGTTGCTTGCCTTTAAATCTTCTAAATCTTCAACATCTTTTTTTCCCTTTCCAAATCCGTTTCATCCAACTTGGGTGAAGGCACTGTGCACGTTTTGATATAATCGCCCTCCTGACAAGTATAATTGTAGTACACCTCCAGTTCCGGAGTGAGCTCCGCTTTCGGCACCAACCTCAGTTTATTTATTTTCAATTAGCCTGACTTTATCAGTTCTTATTTTCTTTTCAGAGTGGAAGGCTGCGATAGTCTCAAGCTGCTGACGATAGCCGCCACAACAGCAAATCCACTTCCTACCATAAGACAGACAGCCGTACTCCGGTCATGAGCGACAAAGCTGAAAAGCAATGCGACCAATGTTGTCCCGGTGGTCTGTCCCAACAAGCGGGCCATTCCCAACATACCACTGGCTCCGCCCGAACGTTGCGTAGGAGCGGAAGAGATAATCGTACTGTTGTTCGGTGTCTGGAACAATCCGAAGCCTGCCCCACACAGCATCAAACGCAGTATGATACTAATATCGGACGACTCCGCAGTCAGACTGGAAAGCGAGAAAAGCCCGACAGCAAACAGAGCCATCCCGACACTTCCCAAGATACCGGGGTGGATGCGCTCGACAAGATATCCTGCCAACGGAGCCGTGACAAGCGTAGCCAACGGCCACGGTGTGAGTAGAAGTCCGGTCATGACTTCGCTGTGTCCCAAAGTGTTCTGGAGGAAAAAAGGCAAAGAAACCATCGCTGTCATTTGTGCTATGAAAGAACAGATGGAAGTCAGGATGGACAGCCGGAAAATCGGAATCCGCAGCAGATCAAGAGGGAGCAGCGGAGTGGTCTGCGTCAGTTGTCGGCGCACGTAGTAGGTACCGACCACTGCCAACACAATCAGTTGAATGAAAAGGAAGTCCATTTTCTCATGGTGGGCAAATCCGTCCAGCGTGTAAATGAGCAGACCGAAAGTGACCGCATTCGCGATGGCACTGATGTAATCGAATTTACGTTTCGTACGCTCCTCCTGTCGTGGCAGATGTTTGATGCCGAGAAGCAATGCAGTGAGTCCTAACGGCACATTGATGGCAAACAACCAGTGCCAACTGGCAATGGAAAGAATACCGCTCGCCACAGATGGTCCGGCGGCAGCCGATATAGCGACTACCATTGCATTAATCCTCATCCCCCGCCCGATCTGGCTCTTCGGATAGATGTAACGCAGCTGTGCCGTATTCACACTAGTGATGGCGGAAGCGCTGAACCCTTGAAAGATACGGGCAACCGTCAAAGTCCAAAACGAATCGGACAAGGCACAGATCAATGAAGTGACGCAAAACAGTCCGATGCCCGAAAGAAAGACTTTCCGGTAACCGATGATTTCACCCAAAGCGGAAAAAGACAGTAGCGATATAACGATGGCCAGCTGATAGCCGTTGATAATCCAGGTGGTTACAGCGGGAGAAGTCCCAAAATCATGCGAAAGTGTAGGTAGTACGATATTGACGATGTTAATATCCAGTACTGACATACAAAGAGCGAAGCCGACAGACACCACCGCCCAAATACGTTTAGGCATTGGCAAGCCATCGGGCTCATCATTTTTTTGAGTTGGATTTATTGGTTGTACCATAAAAACTTATTCTTGTAAGTAGTCGTTTATTTCTTCACCATCAAGCAGACACAAACACAGACGCAAGCCCCACCGGCTACAAAAAAGCGCCGCGTTACTCTGTGATGAAAAATGATTCACTTGGTTTCGTAAAGGTAAACAAAACAACGGTACAGGTGTTTTTGTTTCCTTTGAAAAATAAGTTTTTTTAGTGCTCAACTACTGGATTCAACTTACTCTAAATGTCGAATTACATTTACTTCAACTTCAAAATCCGCTGATTACTGCTTCCCCTGAACTCCAGATATGGAGAGAAAAGAGCCTGTTCGAAGCGTCCGTCCACCAATACATCAATATAATCAAGAGCGGCACTCAAACGAGGCTGCGCCTTAATTTCTTCGTATGTGTATCCGGTGTAGCACCACACGTTCATCCCTGTTTCCTCTTTCACCCGTTTCAGCAAAAGCAGGAACGCTTCCGGATGAAAAAACGGATCACCGCCGGAAAAAGTAACGCCGTCCAACAAAGGATTCGCTTTGATTTCACGGATGATGGACTGTATTTTCTCCTCCGTCAGTTCTTCCCCTGCTCCCGGATTCCAACTCTCCGGGTTGTGGCAACCGGGACAATGATGGGAGCAGCCGGCAAGATAAATAGAATACCTGATACCTTCACCGTCAACAATCGTTTCAGAATAAGTTCCTAGTAAATTCACTTCTTTAATAGCTAATGAAAAATGAAGATTTGAGAATGGATGATAACCATATAAATGTGGAATAAATACTCGTTACAGAACAGTACAAGATGAGAGTAACGTGCTGCAAGTAATAACCGAATAATGGATAATGAACCGTAACGCTTTCATCAAGCACCGTTCATTATCCATTCATCAATTATCAAACATTTATTCTACAAATGTTTTACACGGTCCTTCTCTTCTGCCCGCTTGGCAGAGTTCCAAGAGCTTAAATCGCCCGTCAGATAACCGGTGATACGGCGCATACGGAGAATACTTTCACTCTGGCATACAGGGCATTTATCGAAGATAACTCCCTTGTAACCACAGTTATGGCAAGTGTCTACCGGGTGATTGATAGAGCCGTATCCAATTCCTTCGTCGTGCATCACTTTCACAATCTTGGCGATGGCACGCACATTCTTCTGCGCTTCACCGTCCAGCTCCACATACGTGATGTGTCCGCCGCGCGTAATAGCGTGGAACGGAGCTTCACGCTTGATTTTCTCAACGATGCTGATCGGTTCTTTCACGTCTACGTGGAAAGAGTTGACATAATAGTCGCGATCTGTCACTCCGGGGATTTTTCCATATTTCCGGCGGTCCATTTTCGTGAAACGTCCCGAAAGTCCTTCGGCAGGAGTAGCCAGAACGGAGTAGTTCAGGTTATATTTCTCTTTATATTCGTTTACCACTTTATTCATTTCCATCACCGCTTCATACAGCGTGTCCCATGCTTTCTGGCTGTGTCCGTGACCTTGTCCGTAGAGAGCCACCATCGCGTTATGCCCGCCGATAAATCCGATCCCCAGTGTACCGCTGCGCAAGGCGTCTCCTACCTGTTCGTTCGGATTCAGTTCGCCACCGCCTTTCCACACATTATTTCCCATCATGAACGGGAACTGGCGTGCCAGGGCCGTACGCTGATACTGATAACGTTCGTAAAGCTGGTCGGCTACGAGCGCAGACATTTGGTGTACAGATTCGATGAAAATTTCTTTTGCTTTTTGTTCGATGGCGTCCTTGTTGCGTTCATCTTCTACCAGATTTTCCGCTTTGATACGGGCTTCGATAGCCAGTCTTGGCATATTCAGTGTGGTGAACGAAAGATTGCCACGTCCTAAAGAAGATTTTTCTCCGGCCACATTTTCAAAAACACGGGTACGGCAACCCATTGTTGCCAGTTCGTAAATGTAACGCTGCGGATCGTCGGCTTTCCATTTCTCGTTCTTGTTGAAAGGTGTGTCGAGGAACATGAAGTTCGGGAACAACGCTTTCGCAGTAGTCTGGCAAGCCTTTAATAACAAGTCGAAGTTGGGAGCCTCGTAACTGTCGGTCATTGCCTCTTCGATGTTCTCCGCTTTCATTGCTTTCTCAAAGTCTTTCTCCGAGTAAGAAACGCCGTCTTTCACCTTGAATATCTGGATAGGGAATACGGGCACTTCTCCTCTGGTGCCGAGGCCTTCAATGGTAGCTTTCAGCAGTTCTTCGATCACCATGCGGCCTTCGGCAGAAGTGTCCGTTCCGTAGTTGATGGAACTGAATACCACTTGGTTACCGCCACGAGAATGCATCGTGTTCAGGTTGTGGATGAATCCTTCCATTGCCTGATGTGTATCTTTACGGGTCTGTTGGTAGGCTTTTTCGACGATGCGGGCAAGGTGTTCCTTATCTATAATGATCTGTAAAGCGACCAGAGCGATGCGCAATGTTTCGCGTTCGGCCTCGGTGGACTTGATAGACGGAAGGTATTCTTTAATCAACGTGCGGATGGATTTCTCATCGGCCTGATTTCCGTTTTCCATAGCCACATAGAAGTTGATGAACGATGCCAGATGCTTGCGGAAAGATTTGGCCACTCCTTTTGCCATGAAGAAGTCGAAAGCCGGAATCGCCTGTCCGCCATGCTGCTCATTTTGGTTGGTCTGAAAGATGATGGTAGCCAGCGTAGCATAGCTTTGGATGCTTTGCGGGGTGCGGATGCTACCGTTCTTTGTGCGGAAACCGCGTTCAAAGAGGTCATCCATATCATATTGGATGCAGGTTGTCGTCTTTGTCGGATAATAATCCAGGTCGTGGATGTGAATGTCTCCCAACTGGTGCGCTTCGGCAAAACGTTTCGGCAACAAGTATTTATAGGTATAATCTTTAGTTACTTCGGAAGCGAACGTCATCATCTGTCCGGCAGGCGTGTGACTGCTCATGTTGGCGTTGCTCAAATTGACATCGTTCTTGTCGATAGCCACAATGCCGTCCATCACCTGTTTCATCTGGGTTTTCTTATCACGCTCCGTATTCCGCCATTCGCGATAGATGATGTATTTCTTCGCTACTTCCGGCCGCACTTTCATCAACGACTTTTCTACCAAGTCCTGAATCTCTTCTACGGTGATCGTGGGGGTAGCAAACTGACTGATAACATTCATGGTGATGTCAGCAACCAACTGCTGCTCATCCTGAATTCCACTTGCACTGAATGCTTTACTGATTGCATTCTTAATCTTACTGATAGAGAAATCTTCTCTTTTACCATCACGTTTGATGATACAAATTTCCGCGTAGTTCATAACTTTAACTCCCGAAAGCATTAATAAATTAAAAATAGAAAATCTCTTCGGCAGGTCTTCTGACTTATCCCTCCCCCGCAACACCTTCCCACACCGGCATCGATGCAGTGGCCTATTGTGCGGATTCTTAGAGAATTACAGCAGCGGGTACTGTCGCCGATTTGCACAGCGTTCCCTCATTGACTAAACCTCTTTTTAGTTCCGAAACCGGATACAAAGATAGGAGATTATATCATAGCTTGGTTAGCTTTTAACATTAAATTTCGGGAAACATTTCTTTCTCGCTGATACAGAAAGTTTTCCAAAACGGAAAACTTTTTTCTGATTTTAACGTGGATAATATTCCAAATTCGTTTATTTCACCCCAAAGACATATATAGTTTTTAGATACTTTACCCTTAGCGAAAAAAGGATATGTTAAGCGAAAAAAGGATGTGTTAAAAGTCTCCACAACTATCGTTTGCTTCATAAGTTATAGACTATTTTTTCACTTTCGACAAAACCTTTCTTTCCAATAGAATGAAAGAAATTATAATTTTTCTATTTCTTCTTTCGAAAGCCCGGTAGATTTCATAATAATATCGTCAGCCACACCTAATTCTTTCAAATTACGAGCTGTTTCTTCTTTACCTTTTTGCAAGCCTTTCTGTAATCCTTTTTGTAAGCCTTTCTGTAAGCCTTTCTGTTCAGCAAAGTCCAACGTATTAAAATAATCGTTATAAACTTTCCATTCTTCTTCATACTGGGCTCTTTCCTCCTGGGTCATATTTGCTTTGGAAGCCAACTTTTCAAGTCGCTCGAAGACGGCCTTGCGAGCCTTGAAAGGCATCCGGTCAAGTGTATCCATATGCTTTAGTATATAAATCCAGCGTTCAAAATCATTTTCACATTCATCCTCTTCTTTGTTGAAGTTCGGCAGTTCGATAAAAATCTGCCGGAACTTGTTGCTGAAGAGCTTCCCCGTATCCCTGTCAGAAAGAACGATGTCCGTTCTGATTTTAGAGGGCATATCCTTATCCATCACGAAATTCATGAAGAACACTCCGTACACGGCATCCAACTGGAAGTTCCAAACTCCCCTTTTCGCTTGCTGCGTAATGGCCCTAGAAAGATAGAAGAGGGCACGATCTTTAAAATAAGGCTGTTCCCGGTTCTGCATTTCTACGATAATACGTTCACCGGTATCGGTTACGCAATAGATGTCGTAGATAAGACCTCGTTCTGTTTTTACTTCCGGCGGCTGTTCGTTGTTAAGGAACCTGATGTCGGTGATTACGTGCTCGCCTACGAGCAAATCGTTCAAGAAGTCGATTAACAACTCCTTTTCTACCTCTCTGCCGAATAAAAACTTAAAGCCAAAATCGGTAAAGGGATTGATAAATCTTCCCATTATATGCTGTGTCTCAATTATAAAACAAAGATAGAGTTTTTTTGTTGAATACGGTCAAGAATAGAAGAAAATAAATGGATACAAAAAAAGCTGCCTCATTCAGAAATATTTCTGTCTTAAAAAAATTATCATCAAAATTCTCGTTTCCGCCATATTTCCGAAAAAGTATTTTCGGAATACGAAAAAAAGAAAAGCTGCCTCGTCCATTCGAGACAGCTTCTTTACTTGCTCCTTACTTATGTTTACTCTATGAGTTGCTACACGTTTTTTTACTTGTTCCGCGAGCTACGTGCAGACGGCACGTTCTATGTTTTTACGTCATTCCGTTTCATACCTTTTTTTTCAGGTATGCCAAGCCTTTTCCAGCTAGCTAATCCTTTTCTGCCTTGCCGTTTCTCCGGTGGCGGAAACGCAGAACTGCTTCAAGAATATCCAGCAACTTCTCCAATAATAGTCTCATCCGTTTTCTTTTTAAAAGTTAATAATCCGTTTTATGTCCGTTGGGATCCGTTTATATATCCGTTGGGATTTGACTGTCAACCGTCAACCGTCGGTCGTGTCCGGCTGACAGTCAAGTTACCGGTTAAGCTGCCGGGTCCGGCGCTTCTCCGCTTCCACCACCAGGTTTATTATCGTCATCCGGGTCTTTGTCAATGGCATCGTCGGCCACAAACGAACCCGCTACATCCTTGATGTGCACAAACTCCACTCCGGTGGTCAACGCACGGGTAGCACTTCCGTTGGCGGCACGAGTGTATTCGGGCGTAAACTGGCAACGCAATGAAGTGATCTGCGAACTGCTGACCTTATTTTCCAACTCTACCCCTTTCCCGTTTGCCTTGGCAATCATAGTAAACGTCCCCAAGCCTTCGAGGCGCACCGTGCGGCTATTGAGCAACTGTTCACGCATCACCGACATCAGGTTACGAATAACGTTATGAACATCACCCGCTGTCAGCGAGGCTTTTTCTGCAATCAATTCCGCCATTTTCTGCGTATTGACCATTTTCCCGAATTTCACCAGACGGGGATAATAAAGTTTCTGTCCTTCCTTGTTGGCAAGCGTTGCCTGATACGGTTTGTAAATTAATGGCATACTTTTTTTCCTTTCTTCTTTTTAATGATTAATGAATAAATTCTATCTGTAACCGATTACGAAGGCAAAAGTATAGGAAAGGAAAAAAGCACAGGAACACAATGTGACAACTCGTCACAAGAGACAACCCAAAGGCACAATTTCTACACAAGCTATGCCAACAGAGGCTTCTGTACAAAGCAGAACCACTTGGCATAAAAAAGCGTATCTTCGCATTCACACAGGATAAACTTAAAAGAAACAGATAAGTTCCTGTCACTGATTAATGGCTATTTTTTTAGGAGTAATCCGTGCCTAAATTATGATATAAACTAATTATGAACACCTACTAATAATAGAAAGTACCGACAATGAAAACAGAAACAACAGCAACCTCCGTCAGCCCAAAAGAAATGCCGGAGACGGCAAACTCTACCCGCATACAGACTTACAGCAAAAGTCAGCTGGCCACACTTTATCTGCCTCACATACAGCCTGCCTCGGCACGCCGCACCCTCTGCAGTTGGATTGCCCAAAATACGGCATTACAAGCCGCACTCGCCCAAACCGGCTACAGCGAAAAGGCAATCTTACTTACTCCGGCTCAAGTTGGACTATTCTTCAAGTTTTTGGGAGAACCCTAAAAAACAAATACGGCACGGAAAGGAATGAAAATAGAGTGATTTAAATGGATATTTGACATCGTAGTGTCCGAGCAGGATTTCCCTTCAGCCTACAAGTAATTTTTTAGACACGGATGACGCGGATTTTTAAAGCTGCACAGCTATTTAAAAATCCGCGTCCGTTATCCGCGTCTAAAAGATAAATTCATAACCGGGCAAGAATATCACCCGAAGCCGCTTTATTCCGAGGGTTCTTCTCCCGACGGTTTCATTAAATCGGCAGTGACCTCCGCTTTAAAACGGACACCGTCATGAAGCCGCAGATTCAGTTTGACAGTTACATTCGTTTCGCTGTTACGCTGCACATAAAACGTCCCTGTGACCTTTTTATACTGCGAGTAATAATAAATTGGATCTTCGTAGATAAAAACATACTGGTCGTTGTGATAGAGCGAAGAAGCATCCACCACCTGCCCTTCCCAATACAAATGAAGAGAAAAAACAAAATAAGTATCAGCCTTTCCTTCCTCCATCTTTTCCAGCGAAAGAACACAAGTTAAATAGTCCCCATCCACAGAAGCCACACCGGACACAATATTATTCGCCACTCCCCGAAAAGAATAAGTACCGATGGAAGGCACTTCCTCCACGCCCGGTCCGGGAGTTACCGAATCATTATCGTCGCTGCATCCGACGAAAGCCAACAGTAGCCCCGACAAAGCAAACAGGTTCAAATATTTCAGTAAAATTTTCTTCATGAATATACTTCATTTAATCATTATTCTATTACGGTCGTCGCCCCCTTATAGTAACCGGACAAGCTGCTATTATCGTACTGTACAATAGAGAAAATATTGAATGTCATTTCAATTTCACTCCCTTGAAGAGCCACAGAAGCATTGCCGCCTGCAGCCAAATGACCGTTCGTCGTATTAGCCTGATTATAAGTGACTCCTTCGTAGGCGATCGATATCTTCGCATTTTCCGCGCTACCGGAAAATCCGTGAACAGCTCCCTCCATCATGCTCTTCGGCACACGTACCACCGCATCCGCTGCCGACATTCCGGCTACGGTAGTGATACCTGCCTGCCGGGAAATATAAATAACGCAAATATCCACATCCGTCTTATCTACCACTACCGACTGGATAGTCACCGGAGTGCCGCCCGCCCCCAACTGATATTGATTCGGGATCGTCGTATCATATACTTTGAAAGTACCGTTGTAGTTGCCCGATATTTTAAGACTATTATCTCCCAAATATTTGAGGTCGAGCGTCAACGAGTATTCATTATCCGCCGATTTCGACACGCTGAATGTACCTGCCGCGTCTTCCAGATGTCCTTTAGAAACTTCGATTCTTTCTTCATCATACGGATTATAATAAGTAAACTCAAAAGCCAGATTCGTAGTTGTTATATCTACTTCCTGTCCGTCCAGTCCTGTATTCGGAACAAAAAGACGTACGTAATATGTATTTACATTATTCAGATCTGCAGCAGATGAAATCCCTGACGGAGTGAGATACAAGGCAACTCCTTCATTGGTCTTTTCATAAAAGGTAGCCTTGATGTCACGCGTATTTTCTCCATTCAAAGTCAAAATATTGGTAGTACTTTGCTTTATATCAGTGTAACTACCTTCATAAGAGCCTTTGAACTTGTCACCCGAAAGCAACGTAAAGCTGAAGGTTATTTTCACGCTTTCATCTGTCTTTTCTACTTTGAGCTTACCAGCCGAACATAGTTCAGACCATCCGTAAGGATCTACTGCATCAATATCATCGGCTCCCAAGTTTGTCATATTATAGAAAGCATACTCCGCGTCTCCACTAGAGGTTATATCAATTTCTTGTCCGATCATTTCGGGAGTAATGGCCAGCATCAGATATTCGGCATCAGATATATCCTCTACCGTAGTCAACCCGGTCTCCGGGCTTAAATAAACATACTGGAAACCTCCCAGTGTGGTAGCGACAACCGACTTCAACGGGCGCACCTCGTCCCCAAAAGAATATTCACTCGGAAGCTTTTCCGGAGCTTTGTAAACGCAATCCGCCTCACCCGTAAATTTGCCGCCACTTTTCAGTGTAAAGTCGAAAACAGCTTTCACGGCCGATGTTTCATTTTCTCCCGGTACCATTGTCACGGTGATCTTTCCCTGCGTCAACACGTCTTCCCATCCATCAGGGCTAACGGCGACAATCGCCTCTCCGTCGGCATCCATGTAGTAAAACGCATAATTGTCGTTATCAGAATTACCTACCGTGACCGGAGTGCCTACCAGTTTTTTATCCACTCCCAACATTATATATTCCTTACCGCTGTTCATAAAGTCTTCCATCGTTTCCAAACTTTGCAACGGACTCATACATACGTATACAATACCTTCCTGTTCAAAGCAAGATACCGATTTCGCTTGTACCGTCTTATCTTTGTACGTATACGTATTAACCGTTTCCACCGGTTCCGGTTCAGGCTCCGGTTCAGGATCGGGTGCCGGATCATCGCTACTACATGCCATAAAACAACTCATGGCCAACATGAATAAGAAAAAGGAAATAAATCTAATTTTCATATCTTTCGTTTTTGGGGTTAATTATAAAATCGTATAATTGAAAAAACAATGCTATCGGACAGATAACGCCATCACCCAAATGAGGCGCTCCGTTCTGATTTACGGATGATAGCCGAACACATTGATGGGAGTATCCTGCGAAAAGGTGCTACGCACATGATGTGGGTGTGCTTTATCACAATCGATAAAGTCTATGGTCAGCGTATGTTTGTCACCGTCACGCACCACGGTCATCGTTCCGGCGTCTATACGTGCATATTCCTTCATGGTTCCGTTGGATATTTTCTCGTACCAGGTTCCTGCCGGATACGTAAATACATTGGGATAACCCGAAGCAATGCCTCCCGGTTTCAGGAATTCGCGCAGGATACCTTTCGATTCTTCGTCACGTGCCACTACTTTATACGTACCAGCCGGAATACCTTGTGTCACATCCGTAGCCCATTCTACAAAAAATTCCACCTTCAGCACTCTCCCGTTGCCCGTCGGCCATGTTTCGGCAAGACCTACCCCCTCTTCTGCCAAGTAGAGCTCGAGTACCCGGCACGATTCGTCTTGCAAATAATAAAAATCGGCCTTATCTTGCAGACGGGCCTGCGCCCATTCGTTCAGAGTGAGATCGGCGTTCAGCGTAGAGTTCGGAATTTCTTCCGTACTTCCATGACGGTCGATAGTAGTCAATTTTCCCGTATAAGTGAAATAACGTTTGAGCGACAAGTCACCTACCAAAACGCCACTGATTGTATATTCGCCGTCGGCACTCCGTTTCACGGTCATTTTACCTCCGGAAAGCAAGTCGGCATCGACACTGGTGGAGTGTGCTTTCACATCACCGTAGAAAGAACCGGCAGGCACCTCCACTTTCCCGGTTGGCAGATCCATTTGGTTCATGTAGCCAAGGTTGAATGTCCATTCATTAAACGTGTATCCGTTCGGTGCCGCATCAAAGGTTCCTTCGGGAAGCGGAAACTCCGTGGTTCCGGAAGCAAACGGAGGAACGTTCAGGCTGAACGCCATTATCTTGCCCGGCCCTATCGGATTACCGGCAGCATCCACTTCCATATCCGTATAAAGAGTGAGTACAAAGTGATCCGTCCCCACTCCGTCTTCATCTCCCCAGTACACCAGGTTGGAGTTGATAAACTCTACGGTTTCAGGAGTCGGTTTTCCATTTTCTCCGCCGGTTTTTTCGCCCTCCGGATTTTCTGTGTCATTGTCGCTGCAAGCGGTCAACGCACATACAGACGCAACAGCGAACAGCCAGACACCTAATAAATTCATTAATTTTTTATCCATATAAGAGTTATTTTATATCGTTACAACATTAAAAAGAACTTCCGTAGTCCCCCTGGAGGCAATAAAAAAGGCGGAGTAATCCCGGGAAAAAAACTCCCGTTTTCCACACGGGTAGTCCTCCCCGCCTGTCATATATGTAAAGTTAAAATTAAGAGAGAGTCATTAGTCTCTCATTCCGTTTCACAACGGTAGTTCTTTTCTTCATACATCTATTCCGGAAACGTTATATCCGGTTGATTCATAAGTTGCAAGTTTCCAACTATTTAAAGAGCGCAATGTCAGGGAAAAGAATATAGTCTTTCAATGCTGCCGTAGAAAACTGCTGTCCGTCGAACAGTGCTATCGCAAGATAACACCCGCTCTCCGGCGCACCGGCTACATCCTGATAACTCATCCCGATAGAACCATCCTGATAAAGCACAGGAGCAAATCCGAAATTACCTTTCGCATAAATGTTGGAGGAAGCTGCTACGGAAAAGCCATATAATGTTTGTAAAACGACATCCTCTTCCAGTGCTGTGTCATCAGCTGTCCTGTTCATTGCACTATTGGCTGTTTCATCCACCTCCTGCGTCAGAACAAAATCTTTCTGCGCTGCGCCGATAGGAACTACAAAAGCCCCATCCTCGTAGGTAGCCTGCAATGAAATCGTAGCCTTCGAAGGATCTTTCAAATACTGCGCCACCGGAGTGCCGGCTAACGACATTTTTAGCGTATATCCATCGCCTTCCGCATCTTTCGTCACCTCCGTAGCCGAGAGACGATATGCCTTATCTATCTTTTTCGTATCCCATTTCACATAAATCTGGCTGTCCCTCCATGCTCCGAGCAAGTCACTCGCTTCATACTGGTAGACATAATAGAAAAACTTCCGTCCCTCATTCGTACTGACCATCAGTTGGCAGGCACGCGGATTTCCGGTTTTGTTCTCTTTCAGTACGAGCAGGAAGCCTTCCTCTTTCGAGGCTGTAGGGACTTCCACCCAATCGACTCCTTTCTGTATACTCACCTTGAAATCAAACGAACTGTTGACCCGCACCACAATCTGTGAAGGAGCATTTCCGAGCCGCAACACCTGTTGGTCGGTATCGGGCGCAAAAATATTACCAGCCTGTGTCACCACAATCTTCTGTTCGTTGCTACCATCGCTTACGGTCACTTGCGTGGCACGTGACACATATTCATAATTAGCCCTGGCGAGTAATGTGATTTTCTCGTTTGTCACTTCGATCACCCTGCACCAGTCCGCACCGGAAACAGCCGTCAGTTCTCCGGCAGCCTGCAAAGCCACTTCCACCGTTCCACCGCCGGCAACCAGATCGACATCCGTGTCCACAATGCGGAAGCCCTGCGGCGTTTCATCGTTTTCCGTGCCGCACGCTGTCATCAGCAGGCAGCATACGGATACTACTATCATAAATAACTTGTTCATCATACTATTCTTCTATTGTTTTTTTTACCAATCTGATTGACGCAACTGCATCCGTGTATCCGATGAAAGCTGCGTCCTCCTCCTGCGAGTTGTACACTCCGAAGATGAATCCGGAAACTTCCCCCATCCAGACTCCATTGTCCACCAGGTAAATGCCGTTAGTGGTAGCATAGCTAATCAGTCCGATAGACTTATTGCGGAGCACATAATCGTTCATTACGTCCCACATAGCCAGATAAACATATCCGCCCTGTACCTTTTCGAGAAGTTGCGGAGAGACGGAAAGTCCGCCACGCGGCTTGTCATACATCACCAGAATATCATATTCCAACCCTTTGAGCCAGTAACTCTTCCCGTCTTCGTTCTTCAATAGCCGGACTTCCTGCGAGGCCACTTCCAGTTGTCCCGTTTCATCGTTCAGGCGGTAAAAATCCATCTGATAAGTACCCGGATAATAATCATAGCTTTGATACCCGGCAGTGTAGACACCCGCCAGTTTGACTCCCGTAGCCCCTTCGTCGGTACAGACAAAGCTGATAAGCTCGTTCTTCCAGACAAAATTCTGCATCGTCTGCCCGTCTATCGTTACCGGTTCATGGAAACGTAGTCCGTCGGCGGTAAACATAAAAGGCACGGTTTTCTGATGCACTTTTCCTATTTCGTCGTAATAAGTCACGATAAACGTATAGTTGCTGCGAATCATTTGTCCTGTGTAGAGTCCGTCCATCAGTAAATCATATTCATAAAAGAAAGCATCGTCCTCCACCTTCTTAATTTTGGTGAGATATTGCTTCCACGTCTGGTCTTCGGTAAGTGCCTTCATCACAATCCGGTTGCCGTATTTTTTGCCTTTCAGTTCGATACGCTCGGCAGAAGCACTCGAAATAATAAATTCGTAGTCGCCTCCGAGCGTCCCGTTCGGGTCGTCAGACATACTTCCCTGCGGCTGCCCGAAATAATGCACCAGATAATTATAGGTATCGAATGACAACATCGTCGCCTGTTCCGACTTAACGCTATAGAGCGAACTGACCGTCTCATCTGCTTCCGACATCTGCGAAGCCATTGTCACCCGCTGACCATCAAACCTGCAAAGCAGGGTGATGCCTCCAAGCGAATAATCCTTGCCGATGTAATATTCCATCACCCAGCCATTCGGAGCCGCTTTCAAAAGTTCGCTGCACCGGTTCACATCGGCTGTGGCACGGTTGGCAGACGAATCGTCAAAGTAGTTCTCCTCCTGAAAGAGACATGACTGCAAGCCCAGGCAGGCAAGAGCTAACAAGAGGTATATTGTTATATTCTTCATAGTGATAATGTATAATTAAAATTCATACTCATTGAATCGTACTCAAGTCAATTTCGGTAATTTCCTGCTGACGACGCAGTACGATTTTGCGCAGTTCGTTGAGGTCGATTCCCCAAGTATCCCGCATATAGTTGTAAACAATAGCAAACTTTTTATTGATAGTGGCTGCACCCGTTTCTCCGGCAGCCCTCAACATATTATCCCAGTAGGTCTGCGTGTGGGTGACGTACATGGCTATGTTTTCCACGAAATCCTCGTTCGCCTGATTCATGGCATAGGCGGTCACGAAGCCGTCGGGCCACGCTATATCGTTTGTACGGGGCATGGCTCCCTCTGCAGTCATGTAGTAGTACCAGTCGGCTCCCACATATTTCCCCTCCGAGATCCGGTTGAAAGAAGGGTCGAAGTTCCGTTTCTGGTGCAGGATATGAGCGAACTCATGGTGCATCGTTTCAAAGTAATAGTTGTTCAGTTTTTCGATATTAATTTTCTTCACGTTGAGGTCGTTCACGTTGTAAAGCGTGATTTTCTTTCCGCCTTCTGCCGTACCGAGTACCATATTCCCGCTACTTTCGTAAGCAGGCGATCCGATGAGATGAAAGGTTTTAGGCACATATACGCGGAGAAAATCGATTCCAGCCAGTTCTACATAAGCGTCCATCCAGACGTGCTTGATGATTTTGGACAGTGCCACCGCTTTATCATAATCGGCAGGTACAAGATTGTATTTATGGTCGCTTTCGATGTCCTTCATGCGATACATGAAATCGATGTTGTAGGGATATGTGTAGTTGTCGAGCAACCAATCGTCGAAAGCGTTCCTCTCCACCGGCTCGGTGGAGAAAATGCTGTGCGCAGTATCTATTTCGTCGTCATTGTTGCAAGCTCCCAGGCAGACTGCGGTAAGGGCAAGCAAAAAATAAATGAGCTGTTTTTTCATAACTTCCACTTTTTTCTTTGTTAATTTCTTCTCGGGTTAGGTTGTATTCCCGCCACGATCACACTCCTCGGAATTTGGATTGCATAACGCAAGTCGTTCGGAGGCATTTCGTCGGTGACACGCTGGTTGGCCATGTCACGGCGATAAATCAGGATGCCATATCGCTTGATGTCGGGCCAGCGCATCCCTTCGTGCAGGGTGGTGATACGACGGATATGCAGAATACAATGGATGAAGTTTTCCTGCATTCCCTCTTCAATCATAAAGTCGGGGGCCAGTTTCTTTTTCGGTGTTTGTTGCGTGAAGGGAGTATAAAAACTCATCCTATCATAATAGGTGTTGATCTGTTCGGGTGTCAGCACCGATTTATTGCGGGTATAGGCACGTTGCCAACTCGTGATGTCGGCTGCCGACTGGGCATACATTTTCTTCAGCGCGTATGCTTCGGCACGACAAAGCAAGGTTTCGTCCGTAGAAAACAAAACCGGCATATAATAAAGGTATGTGCCCTCATAAAGCCCGCTCTTGCGCAGGATACTGGCAACAAACCCGTTGGTGGAGAAAGGTTTCAGATAGAAATAATCCGAACTGCCCCACAATCCTGAAGACAGACAGGTTTCGCTGGTAGCGAGCGTCTGGTTGTGGAAGTAACGCGGACCTATCAGATAGTCACTCCCGATTGCTCCCCAGTTGGAAACGGTGCTGCTTATCAACAGGTTGGCTTCATTGGAAGAGGCGATATAGGCATCTGCCTGCACGTTTCCGTTCACGGAAAGATTACCCAACGCTTCCCAGTTGCGCAGCAGATCGGCAGGATTAGTCCCCAATACACGGGTGGCAAAATCAATCACACGGTCGCAATTGGAAAAATCGGGCTTCATATAATAAAGGTAGAAACGGGCGGCAAAGGCATAAGCGGCTTTACGGGTAAAGTGATATTTGGGTACAGAGTAGCTGTCGTCCGAAATCAAGTCGATCCCTTCGAGGAGGTCACGCTCCACTTTTCGGTACACTTCTTCCAACGTGCCTCGTTCGTAACGGGGAGATACGGTGGTTTCTACCTCTTCCATATAAGGCACTCCTAAAGATTGGGAGGCATGAGTGTCGTAGGCGTTGCAGAAGATATTCGCCAACATGAAATGACAGTAGGCACGGCACACGAGCGCTTCACCTCTCTGTGGGTCGAGTGACGCCGGATTTCCTTTTTCTTCGATGGCATTGAGCGCCATATTGGCGGCGGCTATTGCGCTGTAGTAACCTCCCCAAAGAGAATTGGGCGTGTCCTGATATTCTTCCTTGGTGTCTTGCCAGTGGTAGCACTCTTGTTCGGAAAGCTTGTAGTAACCGTAGGTAGGGCCACTATCATCAGAGTTATCGCTGTAAAGCTCGAACAGTTCGTTGGGCGACACGTCGGCATACGCCGATACAAGCAGTTTGGCTATTTTCTGGTCGGTGTTCAACTCCGTACGGTTGTCCGGCATTTCGTCCAGAAAGCCGTTGCAGGAGACGGTGGTCAGACCTAAACTTGCGGTCAGTACCAGTGCAGGGAGTATATGGTTTATCTTTTTCTTCATCTCTCGTATGTTTTTAGGTTGATTCTCTATTCTTTACTTACAGTCCCAGGCGCAGGGTGAGGGTGAACTGGCGGGGTACGGGCGATGCTACACCGCCGGTATTCACAAATTCCGGATCCTGCCCGTTCAGTTTCTTGTCGGCATAAATCAGGAAGAGGTTAGTGGCCTGCAACTTAAGCGACAAGTTGGAAATTTTGGCAGGGGCAATCCAGCTTTTCGGGAACTCATACATCAGTGATATTTCCTTCATACGGATAAAATCGCCTTTGGCAATACGCTCCGTGGAGTAGTTGTAAGCATTGTAAGCAAGATAGAGCGAGGTATTCGCCTGATATTGCGGGTCGCTTATTATCACTGGTATATTGGTTTTCGCCTCATCGCCGGAGACCGTCCAACGATTCTTAAACTCACGCGGCATGGCGGTGAGGTCGGAGTATTTATAGTTGAACACAGGGTCCAGTCGAACTACGTTGCCGAAAGAATAGGTCATAAAGACATTCAGTTTGAAGCCTTTGTAAGTGAATACGTTACCGAAACTTCCTGTGACAGTAGGGTCGGTAGGACCTTCATATTTCAGATAATCAAGTTTCTCCCGTTCCTGAAAGTTGACACCGGTAGTGGTCAGTTTTCCGTCAATCAGATACTGTGGAATACCGTCCGCGTCGAGCCCTGCAAAAGGGATGGAAAACAGTCCGCGCACGGGATAGCCTTCACGGGCGAAACCGTTGCCGGATACCAGTTCCATCATGCTGGTGAGTCCTTTCAGTTGGGTCACTTCATTTTTGGCGTAGGAGAAGATAAAGTCCGTATTCCACGAAAAATCTTTCGTGCGAATGTTGCGGGTGGAAAGGGTGAACTCCATACCGTGGGATTTCATCGTGGCTACGTTGGCATATTTGTTGATGAAACCGCCCACTCCCTGCGTGGGAACTACACCGATCAGGTCATAGTTGTTGCGCTGATACCAGTCGGCAGAGAAATTGATCCGGTTTTCGAGCAAACCGAGGTCGATGCCGATGTTCAGTTCATGCTTTTTCTCGTAGGTGAGTTCGCTGTTCTCGATGTCCTCGATGTAAAGTCCCGTTTCCTGAATATCGGTAAAAGGACGATAGGGAGAGAAACTGCGGATGATGGCTTGCGAATTGGTTACTTCCGCCGGACCGCGATCGGCAGTAAGAGAGTAAGAAGCTTTCAGAGTCAGGTTGGAAAGAGTGGGTTGGAGCGCTTTAAAAAAAGCTTCCTCATGCACGTTCCATGCACCGGACAAGTTCCACGTGGGCAGCCAGCGTGACGAACGGCTGCGCCCCATGCGGTTGGTTCCTTCATAACGAAACGTTCCGTTGAGCGTGTAACGGCCGTCATAAGAATAGGTGGCGTTGAGAAAGCTCGCAATGCTACGGGTTTCGGAGTGCCCCAGACTGTAATAACGCGAACCGGACTCTATTCCGTTCTTGAAAAACTGATAGACGTAGGAAGGGATTTCCCCCATCGAATATTGCATTCCCCAGCCCTGAAAGGAAGAATATGCCTTTTTAAGACTGTTCACTTCCATACCGGCAAAGAAGTTAATGATGTGTTTTTCGGCAAAAAGGTGATTCCATGAGAGGGTTCCGCGGAAATCGAGCCCCAACATACGGCGGTCCTGGCGCTGGTAGATTCCCCCCTCGGGCAGCAGGGTGATAGGCAGGGCGTATGGATTGTCGGGGTCTTTATAAAGCAATCCGTTTTGTTCGCGGATGGTGGCGTCGTCCATACCGGTACGGTAGGCAACGGCTTGGTTGGCATCGTCGAGCACGTTGTGTTCCTGCGACGAGGTCTGGTATCTCACCGCTCCGAGGGCACTTAATTCAAGTCCTTGAATCACTTTCCATTTCAGCTCGCCTTGAAATTTCACATCTACCATGTTGATTTCGATGTAGTTATTATCCAGTTCGTGAAGAATGTTGAATGGAGCGTAGTTGCTGATATAATCCGCAGACGGGTCGAGCGTACGGCTCGTATTGAGCGCGTAAGAATAAGGGTTGATATCGAACCCGCGTGACATCTTTCCGGAAGCGATGTCGAGGGTAGAGCTCATCGTTCCCGGTGCGTTTTGCTGACGGTAGGAAGCGTTAGAAATCAGGTTGATCGACAGGTTTTTATAAAGATTATAGGTGGTGTTTACGTTGGCTGTGTAACGCGTCACTTTGCTCTGCTTGTACCAGCCCGGATCGAGCATAGCGCTCAACGAGGCATAGAAGGATGATTTTTCCGTTCCGGCGGTGACGCTGACGGAATGATTCTGCGAAATGGCATTGGTGAAAAGCACGTCGAACCAGTCGGTGTTACGCATTTCCGCTTCACGGAGATAAGCATTGCGGGATTCGGGGGTGTTGAGAAGTCCGCGCTGGCCGTTGCTGTTATTATACTCGTCGATGAGACGATACATACGACCGTACACTCCCGTGTCTTTGGTACGGAAAAGGTCGGCACTGTTCAGCCAGCCTTTCTGCTCCATCTCTTTATAGATACCCATCTGTTCCTGCGAATTCATGATATTGAATTCTTTGTAACTGGGTATGGCACGGGTGGTAAACTCACCGGTATAACTGATTTTGCTGACTCCGGCACGGCCTTTTTTGGTGGTGACCACAATCACGCCTGCCATCGCACGTGCACCGTAAATGGAAGTCGCCGATCCGTCTTTCAATATCTGAAAGCTCTCGATGTCGTCGGAATTCAACCCGGCTATGGCGGAACTGATTAATGTCTCCGCATCACCGGAGGAAAGATCGTCAGGACCTACGTCGATGGCATCTTCAAGAATCACTCCGTCTACTACCCAAAGGGGCTTGGAACTTCCGTAAATGGAAGTAGCACCGCGCACACGAATCTTAGGAGCGGTACCGAAAGTACCCGAAACGTTCTGAACGGAAACTCCTGCCGCACGACCTTCCAAGCCGCGACTGATGTCGGGCAGACCGTCCAGTTTCACATTATCGGCATCCAATTGTTTGGTGGCTCCCGTAAACAGGCGTTTGTCCATCTTTTGCATACCGGTCACCACCACTTCCTGCAATACTTCGGAGTCGGATTTCATCATCACCTTGATTGTCCCCGGCTTAATAGAAACATCCTGCGGCTTCATGCCGACATAGGTGATTCGCAAAGTTCTTGATGAACTTATACGTTTCATAGCCCATTCCTCCGCAAATATCTAAATATAAAGTCTTTAATAAACATAAAAAAGAAGATACCTAAAGAGAATACAAGCAAACAAATGCGGAACTATAAGATAAAAATAATCTTCCTTTTTTGCCTTTAATCTACTTTTTTCGTCTTTTACCGGTTTACTGAAGAGGTAGAAAATATCTTTTATATAATGACCTTTCCAGTTCCCAAATAGCTTTTATCCTGAACTCCAAGTGACAATATAAAAGATAACGGTCACGAAATTCATAATCTTCCCGAAAACTATCCTTTTTCTACCGATAGATGCTAATTAATGATTTTTCATGTGTTATTAAACATCTTATTAGGCTATTTTATCACATTTAAATATCAAAAAGAAACTTCTTTTGAATTATCAACCATCACAAAGGCATAGAAATTCACTTTTACACACTCGTTTCATCTGCATTTCTTTTTCATCAATAGTATTTTGTCTATACAGTTCAATTTCGCATTTTTTTTCATATTTTTCTTTGTTTTTCTAAAAATGTGCTTACTTTTGCAAATAATTAAATAACAAAACAGACTATTCTACTATATAAAAACTATATGAAAAGAAAACTAACGCTGTTATTAACTTGCTTATTAGCAAGCATTAGCCTGACAATTGCCCAAACCTCTAAAAAGGTAACAGGCGTTGTCTTCTCCGAGGAAGACAATCAACCTGTCATAGGGGCATCTGTTGTAATTAAAGGTACACCTATCGGAACTACCACTGACCTTGCTGGAAAGTTCGTGATTAGTAATGTACCAAGTTCATCAAGAACTTGGTAATCATTAGTCCATTCCTTCTATTTTCGTCTTTAATTCTACTTTTTATTGTTCCTCTTTCTCCCTATCTCCTTCCTTTTCCATAGGATCCTTAACCAGTTTTTTGGAGGTATGAAATCGAATTTCAATGTCTATATGGCAGTCATTATCCACCGTGCAGTCTATATCTGCCGAATCGTCAACAATTAGATTTAAAACATGGCACAACACTTCGGGAAATCCGGGAATAAATTCAGACTTTCCAATGATACAAGCAGAATAATTATGAATAGTTGTCCAATCGGGGATAGGACTCTGACCGTCAAATTTACATTTACACATACGTCCTATTGAAGAGCGCGAACAATTCGAATGGTTCGCCACATATCTTTCCGGAATATTATTCAACTGTTCTATCTTAAAAATACGATCCACCACCGCTTTCTTCACATCGTCGTCACTATGACGGACACCGGTTGTTTTACTCTGTTTATCTCTACTTTTTACTTTAAATTTCTTGCTTTCCTTTTTCATAATTTATTTTTATATTATTCCACAAAAGTCCGATATTTCTTTTAACATTTGTGTTCAAGCATGACACATTCGTTCTTATTCCATGAATAAATTTAAATATGGATAGATTTGGAGGTACCCATTTTCTACCCAACTGACATAATCAAAAAAAACAGGTCGAATCTTTTAATGCATCGACTCATTCAAGCATGACACATTCGTATCCATTCTTTTTTTATGCGTCAAGCTTGGACAACCTTTACGCAACTCATCTTCTACCTTTGCCACCGTAATCAAAAATAAACCGAATAAAAAAAATGACTGAAATCAAAAAGAATCATTCACTTCAACGGATACGGCTTATGAAGCAGGCCGCTGTCATCCGGCAAAGTAATGGCATGAGCCGGCACGATGCACTCGTCACGGCTCACCGGATAGGAAAGCTTATCCGACAAATGCATCACGGAAACGTCTGTTTCCGATATACCAAGCAGGATGGAACCATCCGTCGTGCCACCGGCACACTCATCGGCTACGAACATAGTTTCCGCCGCCCGTACACACCAAAACCGGAGAACACATTTGTCGTCTATTACGACATCGATGCCAAAGGCTGGCGCACCTTTCATGCTGAAAATTTTCTGGATATCGAAGTGGAATGAATCTACAGGAAAAAAGGATGAACCTGCAGGAAAAAGAATGAATCTACTGAAAAAGAAAATGAACCTACAAGAAAAAGGAATGAATCAGCAAGAACGAAAAGAGTGGGAAGCTCTTTGCAGACAGTATAATGTAGACTCCCTGCAAGAAGCGATTCAAGGTTGCCGAGAAGAATTAGAATTTCTCATTCACTGTGCCGAACGGCTCGAACCTCGTACAGAGCAAGATGAAGACAGCAAGAAACGCCGTTTAACACATACAAGAAACGCCGCTTTTCCACACTAGGAAGCGCCGTTTAACAGATGCAGGAAACGCCGTTTCTCCTTGCTAAATTCAGAGAAGCGACTATTTTTTAACAGAGTATAATTTTATTAACATTTATCAGTATCAAGTATGGAAAATTGGAGATTTATTGAAGAGAACCCCGACTATATGATTTCAGATCATGGGCGGGTATTGAGTTTCAAGGGCAAATCGAAGTTAATTCTTTACACTAAAATCATCGGAACCGGTTATGAAACGGTATCACTCCTGAATAAAGGAATTTGTACCGATTACAACGTCCACCGCTTAATTGCCAAAGCATTTATTCCGAACCCGAAACATCTGCCGCAAATAAACCACCTTGACGGAAACACAATGAACAACCACGTGTCAAACCTTGAATGGTGCGATGCATACACCAACACGATGCACGCCATCCGCACAGGATTACGCCCCACCGGAACAGGTTCCCGCAAAACTCCCTGCGCCGTAACGGATGCGAAAGGAATCATTTTACGTGCCTATCCGTCTATGAAAGAAATGGGCAGAGAGGAACGCCTGAAACCGTCACACCAACACTGGCTCATCCTGCAACTGAAACATCCGGATCGTGTATGGCTACATAACCTACGTGCAAGGCAACATCGGGGAAACGATTTCATGAAGGTTCCCTTTGCCAATTCATCGGCTTTATCACAGCTGCCTGTCTTTTTAAACTCATTGGCAATAACGGATACGGCTGTACCACCGATTCACGCTCCCTTCACTCCGGTACACCACTCGGTGACAAAGCAATATTACCGTCAACTGTCTGCAGAGGAGGCTGCCACCTTCGGATTCACCTCCCCTACTATACGCAAACAAGAAAGGAGGATTTCACAATGAGAGACACCATCATCATCCATTGTTCCGCCACTCGTGCGGGACAGGATTTTACCGCTGCCGACATCGACCGCTGGCATCGTCAACGCGGCTTCCGTTCTATCGGTTATCACTTCGTCGTCCGTCTCGACGGCACGGTTGAACCGGGAAGGGATGTTGCCCTCGACGGAGCACATTGCACGGGATGGAATCATCGGTCTATCGGTATCTGCTACATTGGCGGACTGGACAGGAACGGTCGGCCTGCCGACACACGAACGGAAGCGCAGCGTGAAGCACTTGTCCGGCTGGTAGAAGATTTGCGCCTTGTCTTCCCTTCTCTGCAACAGGTGATAGGACATCGGGACACCAGTCCCGACCTTAATGGAGACGGTATTATCTCACCGAACGAGTATATAAAATCCTGCCCCTGCTTCGATGTAAAAGCGGAGTTTATTCAATAATTATCAGTTATTTATTATCAATTATTTACAATCAGTAATTTATCATCATGGCCCGCATTTCCAAACCCAGATTAGATTATTTTCCCCTCGATGTCAATTTTCTGCAGGACAGAAAAGTACGCCGCATCTCCTGTCGCCACCATGCGGCAGGGATTGCTGCGCTCACTTCACTGCTTTGCCTCATTTATAAAGAGAAAGGTTATTATATTTCGTGGAACAAAGACACGCTCTTCGACATCGCCCAGGAAGCGTGTTGCGGGGAGGAGGAAATGCAGGCCATCATTGATGATTGCCTGGCGGTGGGACTGTTCGACGATCTTATATATAAGGAGTACGGTGTATTGACCTCACAGGGCCATTCAGGAACAATATCATAAAATCATCACCGACAGCCGGAGAAAATACAAATTACCTCTGGAACATTTCTGGCTTATCAAGGAAGATTTTAAAGATGTAACAGAATCCCATGATTTTGCTACAACAATGCCACAAACAAAAGAGGAAACGGATACAGATATCAAAGGTAAACAGGAAATGGATATGGAAAATGAGAGCAAATCTGAAATCAAAAAAGACAAAGAGACAAAGAGACAGAGAGACAAGGAAAATGCCCAAAAGAGAATGAGAGGATAATGCCGCCCGTTCCGTCAAACAGCGTTTTTCAGGCTTCGCCTGTCGTTGTAGAGGGTTTGTCTTTGGATAAATCGATTGGAAGAGAAAAAACGGAATCTACTGCGGAGACGGTTTCTGAAACAGCTTCGGGAACAGCCCCGGGAACAGTCTTAGAAACAGCTCCGAAAACGATTTCGGAAGGGATGCAAACGGGAGGGGGATCGGAAGCTATACTTCTACTAAATATGCAAACAATCGGTATCCGGAACGAACAGACAGTGAAAGCGATTGCCGCCCTTGCCCGACGTAAAGAACTGGGAGGTCCCGGCGGGATTTTATGGAAAATCCTTAGTTCCCAATACCGCCCTACCCTACTCAAAAAGAACGAACCGGGTGATTACATTCTTTGGGCGCTCAATCATCCGACGGAATTTGAAAACACATACAACGGGACACTGAAAAAGCTAATCAGGGGAAGATAAACCGGGAAAAAGTCTGAATATAAAAACGAAACATGCCATCATCATTCGTTTATATCATAAATTCAGGCAAAGAAAGATAGAAAACCAAGAACTATCGCATCTTTATCATACAAGGAAAAGGCCTCGACTTGTAGAGCCAGTATTTGTAACTCGAGAAACCAAAGAATAAAGTAAATCATAAAAAAGGAAGAAAAAGAACCTATCAATTTGTTATTCTAAAAAAGATTTGTACCTTTGTGGTACAAATTACCCCCCTTAGTTGAGAAATACTAAGGCTGACCCATCAATTAAAGATGGGTTTTTTTATATATAACGCTATGGAAGACAAAAAGAAAGTAATAGTCTATGTAGACGGTTTTAATTTCTATTACGGGCTGAAGTCCAAAAAATGGAAAATGTGTTATTGGCTGGATTTAGTCAGCTTCTTTAATAGTTTTCTAAAGCCCTATCAAGAATTGGTAGAAGTCAATTATTTTTCAGCTCGTCCAACAGATGCAGGCAAACACGATAGGCAAGATAAACTATTTCAAGCAAACAAATGTAACCCTAAATTTAACTTGATATTGGGTAAATACCTCAAAAAAGAGATTAAATGCCGTTATTGTGGTGGTATCATTCATTCTTTTGAAGAAAAAGAGACAGATGTACGAATAGCTACAAAGATTCTGTCGGACGCCTATAAAAAGCGCTGTGACATTGCTATCATTGTATCAGCAGACAGCGATTTAATACCACCTGTAGAGCTGATAAGAGAATTTAACCCGTTACAAAAGGTCTATGTATATTTTCCTCCTAACAGATATTCATCTAATTTATCGAACCTAAGTGATGGCACACGTAAACTTGATGGCGCTTTTAATATATTCAAGAAACATATATTGCCCCAAAAAGTGCAGCTACCAAACGGATATGTAATAGAACGCCCGGATGAGTGGAAATAAGATTTTAGATCGACCTATCTTGCCGTTCAAGGCACGAAAAGCTGTCTTCGAGAAATTGGAAGATATCGCCGATGTGGCTTCTATGTCTCCGGAAGACAGGGAGCGATACGACAATAGCGTCAAGGTGTACCGCGATTATTTGGTGACAATGGATGCAGCTGAACAAAAAGGGATGAAAGAAGGCGCCCAAAAAGCCCAACTACAAATAGCGCGGAACATGAAAGCCAAAGGGATAGACAACCAATCTATTGCCGAATGTACTGATTTACCTTTAAGCATGATCGAAGAGTTATAGAGTAATTAGACAAAAGAAGTTAAAAGCACTCATCAATCCACAATCAGCCACCCTCTCTTGCAAATATATTTGTTATTTTTGCGGAGTAATAACATTATTACGTTCCAAAACAGATATTTGGGGCATAGCTCTAAAGGAGACATTAATTATGGGAAACAGTTTAAAAAAACAGAAAGAAGCTTCATTGGCTGCTAACAACACCAAAAAGAGCAAAGGTGAGAGACTTGGATGGAAATCAATAAGCGAATATAAAACTGTGTCTCTCAAAAAAATTGTCGGAAACGGGAATCGTGTAAACGAAACAAATATTCCTGTAAATACAAGTATAAGACTTGTACCGTAATGCTGGATAATATAAGGCCTTATAAGATGATATTTATTCAAAAAGCGTCACCAAATGTTGGTGACGCTTTTGATTTTGCATATATTTATAAGTTCTACTCAAACAGAAAAGATATCTGTCAAAGACTAAAATACATTGTCAGGGTTGAAGTTACCAATGATATTTTTGCCATCAAGTTTTATGCTGCCAGAGACAAAAAGCTCGATAATAAATATAACCGAATTCTCAAAATGCACAACTATACAGAAACTCTACGTATATTTATGACTTGTGCCAGCATTGTCCCTCTCATTTTACAAAAATTCCCACTAGCTTCATTTGTGATAAATGGTGCTCAAAGTTTAGATTTAGAATCTAACAAAATAGAAGGAAGAGCCAACGATCAAAGGTTCAGATTATACAAAAACATGGCTACCCAATTATTTGGTAAAGAACGTTTTGAACATTACGAATTTATAGAAATCAGTTCTTACCTGATGGTAAACAAAAAAGAGTGTTCTGATATAGAGAGAAAAAAAGACAGAATTAAAGAAACCCTTCTTAACCTATATGACATAGACAGCTAAAACAAAAGAGGTGAGTTCCCCTTCACAGGGTAGCCCACCTCTTTCTCTTCATACACAAACATTCAAATGATCAGGTACCAGATGCTCGTCAATGTAACGGATGCCATCCATTTTAAACATACCTCCCTACATACGGCCGCCACCCAAAGCCTGATACAACGTAATCACACCCTGAATTTCGGTAAAGCGGTTCGCCACTTGTGACAGTTGCGCGTTGAGCAACGTCTGTTGTGCCGTCAGCACTTCCAGATAAGTGGTGTTGCCATGCTTCATCAACAGGCTTGTGCTCTTGGCGGCTGTTTGCAAAGAGGCTACCTGCTTGTCATAGTAGTCGGCTTTCTCGCGGGCAGTCTGATACTGTACCAGTGCCTCGTTCACTTCCACACCTGCATTCAGCAAGGTTTGCTCAAAGCTAAGGCGGGCTTCCTCCTGTTGGGCTTTCGCTATTTTCAGTTGGGCGATGTTGGCGCCTTTATTAAATAGAGGCTGCGTCAGAGAAGCTACGGCGGAAGCCAGAAACTTACCCGGATTGACAATCATGCTACCCGCACTGTTGGTCCAGCCTGCGCTGCCACTCAACGTGATGGAAGGATAGAAAGCGGCACGGGCGGCATTTGTGGTATAGAAAGCCTGCGCCAACGAGAATTCTGCGCTACGCACATCGGGACGGTTGGAAAGCATCTGCAAGGGAACACCTACGGAGAAGTTTTCCGGCAACTGCTGGTTTCCCAGTTTGCCACGCTGTATCTCATGGGGAGTTTCAGCCAGCAACAACGCCAGTGAATTTTCCGCCTGATTGATTTGTTCTTTCAGGTCGAGCACGGTGGTACATATATTATAATAAGTAGCCTCCGTCTGCGCCAGTCCCGCCTCGTTCACCATACCGGCTTTTTTCATGGCACGGGTGGCGTTCACGCTTTCCTTCCACGCAGCTTCGGTGGCAACGGCTATCTCATATTGCGAATCGAGCATCAACAAAGTGTAATAGGTGTTGGCAACGGATGCCACCAATTGTGTCTTTACGGCTTGTTCATATTCCTTGCTCTGCTCGTAAGCAGCTTTCGCACGACGTTTTGCGGTGGTCACTTTTCCGAAAATATCCAGTTCCCACGAAGCGGTCACGGGCAGAGAGTAAGTCTGCGTCGCCTTTCCACGGTCGAAGCTGCTGGCAGCTCCTTCCGGCGCAAGGAATAAAGAAGGCAGATAAGACAGTTTGGACGTCAGCAAGGTAGCTTCCGCTTCTTTCACACGCAAGTGGGCAGTCTGCATATCCGTGTTGCGCACGAGTGCCGAATCAATCAGGTTTTGCAAAGACGGATCGGTAAAGACCTCCTGCCACGAGAGGTTGCCGAAGTTTGCCGTATCGGCGGCGGCAACTGATTCGCTACCGTAAAGTCCTTCGGGGACTTCCGATACCGGTTTGTATTTATTATAGATACCGCAACTGCTCAAAACGAGTGTTGCTGCGGACAGAATTATTATTTTTCTCATTCAACTATAAATTTATGATATAAACTAATGATGGTGATATACTTATATTAATTACATCGATTATATGATTACATTAATTATATGATTACATCGACTTTATCTTTTGTACTTATGTTCTTCTGTCTAAAAATCAGAATTACTCTTTTCCAGCCTTGGACTTTTCTTCCTCGCTCACTTTGATTTCCTCTTCAATCTGCCAATCATGCGTAGGGGCACTCTGTACGGGACGGAGACGTTCCTGCAACCATTGAAAAGCAATGAACAAAGTCGGCACGATAAAGAGCAGTGCCAGCGTACCGATAGTCATACCGCCAACTACTCCCGTACCCAATGAACGGTTACCGTTAGCTCCTACTCCACTAGACATCATCAGCGGGAACAGACCGAAAATCATCGTCAAAGCCGTCATCAGAATCGGGCGCAGACGGGCTTTGGCTGCGCTGACAGCAGAAGCAATCAGTCCCATACCGGCCTTACGGCGTTCGGCAGCATATTCCGTCAGCAAGATAGCCGTTTTTGCCAGCAGACCGATCAACATAATCAGACCCGTTTGCAGGTAAATATTATTCTCCAGTCCGAATATCCGGGCAAAAAGGAAGCTACCCATCAATCCGCAAGGCACACTCAAAAGAACAGCGAACGGAATAATGAAGCTCTCGTAGAGCGCGCTTAGAATGAGGTAAATCATCAGGAAGCAAATACCGAAAATAATCATCGTCGTGCCGCTTTGCTGGTTTTCCTCACGGGTGATACCTCCGTAGTCATAGCCGTAACCTTTCGGAAGAGACTGTTCCGCCGTTTCCTGCACAGCCTTGATCGCGTCTCCCGTACTGTATCCATCGGCCGGCATCGCGTTCACCGCAATGGAGTTATACATATTGAAACGGCTCAACGACTCGGCACCATAGCTGCGGGTCAGCGTAACGAACTGGCTCAACGGAGCCATTTCACCATTGGACATACGCACAAAAGCGTTGTCGAGCGAAGTCTCGTCCAAACGGAACATCGGATCGGCCTGAATCATAACGCGGTACACTTTAGAGAAACGGTTGAAGTTGGACACATACTGACCACCGTAGTAGCCGGACAGCGTACTCAACACAGCGTCGGGCGTGATACCTGCACGCTTGCATTTAGCCGCATCCACCTCTACCGTCCATTGCGGATAGCGCACGTCGAACGTCGAATAAGCCATTGCTATTTCAGGCCGTTGGTTCAACGCGCCCAAATATTGCTGGGTAGTGGTAAAGAACTCATTGATATCACCGCCCATCTTGTCCTGCATGTGGAGCTCGAGCGCATTACCCATACCGTAGCCCGGAATCATACCCGGTGAGATGGCGAACACACTGGCATCTTTAATATCGGCCGTAAGGGCATACACCTGTCCGATCACCGACTGCACATTATCCGCGTCATCCGGTCGTTCGTCCCACGGTTTCAGCTTGAGAATCAACATACCGAACGAACTTCCCTGTCCGGCCAGCAAACCGTAACCGGCCACTTTCTGCACGTGCTTCAGTTGGGGAATCGCCATCAGGCGTTTTTCGATGCGTTCCATCACCTCATCCGTCGTAGTGAGCGAACTGCCTGCCGCCGTACTTACATTGACGAAGATCACCCCCTGATCCTCATCCGGCACCAGACTGGTCTTTGTGGTATTCATCAGGAACACAAGCAACACTACGGAACAAGCCAGCAGCGACCATGTGAGCCATCTGCGCTTGATAAAGAGCAATACAATCGTCTTATATTTATCCACCATCACATCGAAAGCCGAATTGAAGGACTTACGGAAACGTGCTGCAAAGTTGTTCTTCTGCGTTCCGTCTTCATTGATGTAAGGCTTGAGCAGCAATGCGCACAAAGCCGGACTCAAGGTCAACGCATTGATGGCCGAAATACCTACTGCCACCGCCATCGTCAACCCGAACTGTGTATAGAACGTACCGGAAGTGCCGCCCATAAAGGACACCGGAATAAATACCGCCATAAACACCAGTGAAGAAGTGATAACGGCATTACTGATACCTTTCATCGCGTCGATACTTGCCATATAGGACGACCTGTACCCCACATCGAACCGCGCCTGCACCGCCTCGACGACAATAATGGCATCGTCCACCACCGTACCGATCACCAGTACGAGCGCAAACAGTGTCAACAGATTGATACTGAATCCCGCTATCGCCATAAAAGCGAACGTACCTACCAGCGACACAACGATTCCGACCAAAGGAATCAATGTGGAACGGAAGTCCTGCAAGAAAACGTACACCACAAGGATCACGAGGATAATTGCCTCGATCAACGTCTTCACCACCTCATGAATGGAAGCGAACAGGAAGTCGTTGGAGCTCATCATCTGTGTCAGCTCCACTCCTTTCGGAAGATCCTTGCGTGCCTCATCAAGAAATTTGTCGATGTTCTGGTTTACTTCCGTCGCATTGGAACCTGCCGTCTGAAACACCATACAAGACACACCCGGATGGCCGTCCATACCGCCGTGGTAAGCGTAGCTGTCCTGTCCCAGTTGTACGTCGGCAATATCTTTCAGTTTCAACACCTCGCCAGTATCGCTAGAACGGATGACGATGTCGCCAAATTCTTCGGGAGTAATCAGACGTCCCTTATACTTCATCGTATATTGGTACGTTTCATTCGAGTTCTCGCCAAACGAACCGGTTGCCGATTCGATATTCTGCTCGGCAAGCACGCCGGTGATGTCGGACGGAATCAGTTTGTACTGTGCCATCACATCCGGCTTCATCCATACACGCATACTATATTCACCACCCATAATCATCATATCACCCACACCGGAGATACGGAGAATCTGTGGTTTCAGGTTGATACTGATATAGTTGGACAGGAAGTTCTCGTCATAACTCTCGTCCGGACTGGACAAGGAGAACATCTGCAAGATACTCGTCTGCCGCTTGGAAGTGGTCACACCGACTTGGGTTACTTCCGCCGGAAGCTGTCCCGTAGCACGCGACACACGGTTTTGCACGTTGACAGCCGCCATATCAGGATCAGTGCCCTGCTTAAAATAGACGGTGATGCTCACCGAACCGGCATTGGTGGCGGAAGATGTCATGTAGGTCATGTCCTCCACCCCATTGATCGCCTCTTCCAAAGGCGCGATTACACTCTTCTGCAACGTTTCCGCACTGGCGCCATAATAGGTGGTACTCACCATAATGGTAGGCGGAGCAATATCGGGATACTGCTCAACGGGCAAGCTGAACAGCCCGATGATACCCACTACGACAATCGTGATAGAGATGACTGCCGATAATACGGGGCGTTCTATAAAGGTTCTTAAATTCATGAATGATTCCTCCTTGGTTTAATTTTCAGTAGTTGTGGCCGAAGACGCTGTGGCTGTCTCTGCCGACAGAGATTGAGCGGTCGTCTCCGCTAATGAGGATTGGTTGATTGCCTCTGCTGATGAGGATTGATTGATTGTCTCTGCTGATGAGGATTGATTGATTGTCTCTGCTGATGAAGATTGATTAGCCTTTGTCACTCCTGCCATTGAAGTTTGAGCAGCCTTCGCCTTGACCGGAGTACCTTCACGAAGCAATCCTACGCCTTCGGCCACAATCACATCTCCCGGTACCAGCCCTTCATCTACAATAAATTCCCGACCGCCGTTGACGCGAGTCACCTGTACCGGGCTTGATTGAGCTTTACCGTCCACAACTTTATACACATATCTCTTATCCTGTATTTCGAAAGTGGCAGCCTGCGGAATGGTCAATGCTCCCGTTTTCTGCACAGGAACAATCACGTTGCCCGCACCACCGCTATGCAACAATCCTTCCTTATTCGGAAAAACAGCACGCAGACTGACCGTACCTGTCGAACGGTCGATCACTCCACTAATCGACTCGATCTGTCCTTGTTCGGAATAAGCCGATTTATCGTTCAGTTGCAGATTGATGGCAGGCATATTTTTCAGCGCCTCTTCTTTGGAACCGTATTGGCGGATGAGTCCCAGCAACTGGTTTTCCGTCATGGAGAAGTAAACATACATATCCGAATTGTCGGAAACCGTTGTCAGCGGTTGGGCAAGAGCGGAACTTACCAAAGCGCCTACGCGGTAAGGCAATGTACCCACCACACCGTCTGCCGGACTTTTCACAACCGTATAAGAAAGATTGTTGCGGGCACTCACTTCCTGCGCTTTTGCCTGCGCCAACTGTGCCTTGGCAGCCAGTAGGGAGTTTTTCGCGGTACTCAAATCGAAAGAGGAAACTACGTTCGCTTTATACAGTTCCTCTTTACTGTCATACGTCAGTTGTGCCGTAGCCAGAGAGGCTTTTGCCGACTCAACGTTTGCCACTGCCGTTTGCAAAGCAGCTTCATACGGCACCTGATCGATGATGAACAACGTCTGTCCGTTCTTCACGCGTTGACCTTCCGTCACACATACTTTAGTCAGCGTACCACTCACCTGGGGATAAATATCAATATCTTGGCGTCCGCGGATGGTTGCCGAGTAGGCGCTTGAAATCATCCGGTCGGCCGGAACAACGGTCATCACTTCGTATTCTGTTTCCATTTGTGCCGGGGGAGCCTGTTTACAGCCTGTCGCAGCAATCATACAGCAGAGCAACAATAATCCCTGCTTCATTTTACATACCTTTCTACTCATTTTCTGTTACCTATTAAATATTTTTGAACGCGGCAAAGGTAGACTGTTTTCTTCATTGAAAACTGGACTTAGTATCTTCAGTTTTGTTCATTTTAGGAACATTAAAACCGATATTTAGTGAAAAAGTGCTATTTTTGTACCCAAAATAAGAATAACAATGGAATCAAAAAACTCTAGCCTAGCCATACTTCATGAACCGTTCGTTGCCGGAATGGACGAAAACCTGTCTCCAATTATGCAACGCCTGTGGAAACTGGAAGGGGGGGCCATCTATTTTTGCCGTAGCGGATGGGCACACGTCACGATCGACTTGAAAGACTATGAAATTGTCGAAAATACTCAAATCGTGCTCTTGCCGGGAACGATTATCCGCGTCAACGGCAGCAGCAGTGATTTCACAGCTTCTTTCTTCGGATTCCCCAAAGAAATGTTTCGCGAAGCCTGCCTCCGTTTCGAGCCGATCTTCTTCCGGTTCATCAAAGAAAAGCCGTGTTACGTACTTCCGGAAGAAAATACCGGAGCTATCAATGGGTTAATACGTGCCACGACCGCTATATACAACGACCGCGAAAATCGTTTCCGCAACCAAATTGCTAAAAATCACCTCCAGTCGTTTATGCTGGATATTTACGATAAGTGTTACCGCTACTTCGACCGGCAGGAAATAGAAGGAGGAAGCCGACAGGATGAAATCTTCAAGAAATTCATCGCACTGGTGCACGAAAACTGCATCGCTGAAAGGGAAGTAACCTTCTACGCCAACAAGCTCTGTATCTCCACCAAATACCTGACAGGTATCTGCAAAAGCGTAACGGGTGAAGCTGCCAAAAAGCTTATTGACGACTTCTCCATCCTGGAGATAAAAGTGCTGCTTCAATCCACCGAACTGACGATTCAGGAAATAGCCGACCGGCTCGGTTTTCCCGATCAGTCGTATCTAGGCAGGTATTTCAAACGGCATGAAGGGATGTCGCCGAAGGAGTATCAGAGCAAATATTCTATCTAATAACCAAAATAGCACAGACGGGCGAGCATGGTGTATTTTTTCCACCTATACACCACTCCGCCTAAATTATTCTGCACTTTCATTGTCCTGTAATCCCTGATAAAGTTTGCTTTCCAGTTCTTCGATGGAAGGCAGTCCGGATTTTATATCGTGAGGGATTGATTTACCTAACTCATAATCGGAAATACCTATTGGTTTGTGCACATCACGTAAAGCATATTCAGCCATGATGCGATCTTTGTTCTGACAAAGAAGCAAACCAATCGTCTGATTATCACCTTCCCGGCAAAGAATATCATCTACTGCAGAACAATAGAAATTCAGTTTACCGATATATTCGGGTTGGAAGTCACCCTTTTTCAACTCCACGACTAAATACCTGTGCATAAACACATTATACATCAAGATGTCAATATAGAAATCATTGCCGGACACTTCAATATGATACTGTCTGCCCATGAAAGCGAAACCTGCTCCCATTTCGAGAAGGAACTTTTCAATATGCTTAACCAACCCTAACTCTACATCTCTTTCGTTATATTCGTCAGTGAAAGTCAGCATATCAAAAATATAGGGGTCTTTTAAGGTTTCTTTTACCTGCTTGGCTTGTATTTCCGGGAGAGTGGAATCGAAGTTGTTTGCCAATGCCCCGTAAGTATGGTAGTAGTCCTGATTGATAGCTTCAATTAAGAAATTACGACTCCATCCACTCTTCAAACATTGAATCATGTACCAATAGCGGGCTTTCAGGTCTTTTACCCGTTGTATTAAAGTGATGTTGTGTGACCAGCTTAACTGTTTTATCGGAAGAACACAATTTGACATTTCTAATTTGGCAACCACTGGTTGCCAAATTGTAAGCTCTTGATTATATTCTTTATGAAACTGAATCATACACCTGCAATTTCGTGGGGAAAAGCCCTTCACTTTCGGATAATCATTCTTCAAGTCATTGGCAAGCTGTTCAAGTGCATTGTTCCCCCATCCTATCTGCTTCTGGCTTTCACAAAGAAGTTTGCCGATGTCCCAATACATAGAAAGCATTTCTTCATTAGCGGAATAAATCGCTTTTTTCTGTGCGAGTGCCACCCGTGCTTTGACTTGTTTAAGCAAAGTAGCGTAGTTAAATATACTATTTTGAATTTCCATTTATTATTTTTCGTTTTAGATTAAAGACACTATAGGTTATTCCTACCCAAGCATCATTCAGCCGATTGCCCCAAAGCAAAGAGACCTTCCTTGGTAATAGAGTGGCAAATATAATGATAATTGAACCATTACGGATGCACTATCCGATAAATTTGCCTGCCTTTTCCGTCATACCACCACTTTGTCACGAGTGCAAACTGATTCTTTAATTAGTGTTTACAATATAACACAATTTGTTAACAGATCTGTAATACTATCTTAATCTGCCTTGTCTTCCTTTGCACCGTGAAACAAAAACACTGGTGTTAACGACTTTATTGCATTTAATAAATTAAAAGAAGCAAGGTAAAAAGATTATGAAAAGTAACAAATGGCTGCTTTCTCTGGCAGTTGGATTTCTGTGCTGTGGCTCTGCATACTCACAGACAACAGTGAAAGGAACAATAACGAGTGAAGCGGAGAACCGTTAATCGGGGCTACCATCACTGTAAAAAACTCGACAGACGGTACGGTGACCGACATTGACGGCAACTACTCCCTGAAAACTAAGAAAACATTAAGTTCCAAAGATTTGCTCCTATTTAGTTATGTGGGATATAAAACGCTACAAAAAAACTATACGGGCAACACGATGAACGTAAAACTGGCGGAAGAGTCGCAACAACTGAATGATGTGGTAGTGACTGCCCTGGGCATCAAACGTGAAGAAAAAGGGCTGGGATACGCCACGGAAACCGTGAAAGGAGACAAGATTACCAGCGCTCTGCCCTCCAACTGGTCGACGGCACTCAACGGTAAGGTAGCCGGATTGAGCGTTATCTCTTCCGGCGGTCCGCTCAATTCGAGCCGCATCTCTCTGCGGGGCGACGTCTCGCTGAATCAGAACGGGAACGATGCATTAGTGGTAGTGGACGGTGTACCGATGAGCAGCCCGATGACCAATCCGGGAGTCGCCTACGGTGCAGGTTCCAACAGTGAGCTTTCCGTGGACTACGGTAACGGATTTTCCGACATCAATCCGGATGATATCGAAAGCATACAAGTATTGAAAGGAGCCAGCGCGACGGCTCTGTACGGTACGCGTGCAGCCAACGGCGTGATTATGGTGACTACGAAATCGGGAGCCGGCGCACCCAAAGGTATCGGCGTATCTTATAGCGGTAACTTCAGCATAGACGATGTGATGAGGTGGCCGGATTATCAGTATGAATTCGGACAGGGACTGCCGAGTAACATCGGTCCGGCAGGGTCCATCTATGAGGGCGAACCATACTACTCCTACGGAAAAGCGGAAGACGGCAGCTACGCAAGCACCAGCGGAACGAGTAGCGCATACGGAGCACGTTTCGATGCCAACAGGAAATTCTACCAATATGATCCGGTGACACAGGGACGTGCCTCCGAAGCGACTCCCTGGGTAGCGTATAAAAACAACCGCAAGGATTTGTTCCAGACGGGCTACACAATTACCAACTCCGTAGCCCTGACCGGGAAATCCGACCGGGGCAGCGTGCGGGCTTCCATCACCCACACCAAAAACGAATGGATTCTTCCCAATACAGGTTTCCAGCGCATCACTGCCATGATTTCCGCCCAACAACAGATTTCGCGGGCGTTGCGCATCAATTTTAAATCGAGCTATACCTACCGCAAGCTCAACAATACGCCTGCCCTGGGGTATAACAGCAACTCCATCTCTTACTTCCTCATCTTCCAGAATCCGAATGTCAACCTCGACTGGCTGCGCCCGATGTGGCGTACCGGACAGGAAAATGTGAAACAGCTCCAGCCTTACAGTTCCTTCATCGGAAACCCGTATGTCATTCTATACGAATCTGAAAATCCGTCAGAGAAACATAGTAACGTCTCCTCCGTTTCCGCCAACCTGCGTATCAACAGCAAGTTCGATTTCATGATCCGGTCCGGTATTCAACTGTCCACCGACCAGCGCGAACAACACCGTCCTATCAGCGATGTGGTATTTGGCAACGGATTCTTCAAAAAACAGAATGTGTTCGATTATGAATTAAACAGCGACGCTTTATTTACGTACCATGATTCCTTCGCTAACGGATTGCACGTCAATGCTTCGGCGGGAGGAAACATGATGCAACAGAGCTATGATATGCTCGCCGCCTCGGTGGTGGGACTGATTACGCCGGGAGTCTACAAACTGGCAAACGGTGTCTCCAACCCGAACGTGCAGACTGTCATCAAAAAGAAAGCATTGAACAGTCTCTATTTCACAGCCAACTTCGCATATAAGGATAAACTGTTTCTCGACGTCACCGGACGTAACGACTGGTCGTCTACCCTACCGAAGAGCAACCGTTCCTTCTTCTATCCGTCGGTCAGCGTCAGCGCAGTGATGAACGAACTGTTCCTAATGCCGGAACCAATCAATTTGTTGAAAGTAAGAGGTTCTTTCGCCCAGGTGGGTAACGACACAGACCCTTACAAAACATCGCCCTACTACGGCACGAGCGATTTCCCCGGATCGGCTGTCGTTGCTTCCACACTGTACAATCAGGACTTCAAACCGGAAATTTCAACCAACTACGAAGCCGGTTTCGACCTGCGTATGTTCCAAAACCGCATCGGACTCGATTTCACATTCTATTACAACCGTACCAAAAACCAAATTCTGGATGCTCCGATGGACCCGACTACAGGTTACAGCAAAGCGACTATCAATTCGGGATGTGTCCGCAACCGTGGTTATGAAATCCAATTGGACGTTACCCCGGTAGTCAGCAGAGATTTCCGCTGGAACGCCACTTTTACCTGGTCTAAAAACGAAAACAAGATTATCTCGCTGGCGGAAGGGGCAGACGAGAATCAGTTAATCAGCAGTATCGGCAACGTCTCCATCATCGGACGCGTGGGAGGTACGACAGGCGACCTCTGGGGCTACAAACTGGTGCGCGACCCGGAAGGAAACGTTGTCATCAATGACAACGGACTACCCGAACGTTCGGGAGAGATTGAATACGTAGCCACAGCCTATCCGAAATGGAAAGCCGGACTGTATAACGAATTTTCCTACAAAAACTTTACTCTTAGCGTCCTGCTCGACGGACAGGTGGGAGGAAAAATGTATTCGCACTCTCACCACAAAATGACGGAACAGGGAAAACTGGCACATACCCTGAACGGACGTCTGCCGGGAACGGAATTTTATATGTCGAAAGATGATCCGCGCATTGCCACCGCCGGACTTTCACCGCAGGACGGAATGTATATGATTGCCCCGGGTGTCGTGAAAAACGATGACGGTAGCTTCTCGAAAAACACTAAAGTGGTGACCGTGGAAAGCTATTATAAAGAGTACTATCGGATGGCAAACGTGGAGACGAACACTTTCAGCACCGATTTCCTCAAACTGCGTGAAATGAGACTGGAATATAAATTACCGGGCAGCACACTGAAGAAAACTCCTTTCAGCAAAGCATCGATAGCGTTTTATGCACGCAACTTGTTCTGCATCACGGATTATCCTTTATTTGACCCCGAATCTGCCGCCCTCAACGGAAGTTCGATGGTAACGGGTGTAGAAACGGGTTCACTGCCTACGGCACGTACTTTCGGATTGAATATTAACTTATCTTTTTAAACACTGACTCATGAAAATCTATAATTTTTTTAAGAATATAGCAGGAGGAATAATAGTGTGCGGAACACTCTGTACAACCTCCTGTACCAGCTTCGACGAACTGAATACGGACCCCACCCGCATGGACGAGGTGAATCCCGGCACACTGCTCAACCCGATTCTCTACGAAACGTCTGTCTACAACTGGAAACTCTACAACAACTACACCTACGACCTGATGCAATGCGCTGTATCTACTTCCAGCACTAACGGTGTCGGATGGTGGTATATGACGGACAGCCAGGGAGACGGCACATGGACTACCTTTTATAAATGGATCAATAACGCCAAAGAGATGACGCGTCTCACCGAAAAACTCCCGGAGGCTTCCAAACAACCCAATTATGACGCCATCTCACTCACACTGCAAAGTTGGCTGTACCAGATTCTAACCGATGCTTTCGGTGACGTCCCGATGAGCGAAGCCTGCTCTGCCGATGAAGGAATACTCGCGCCGAAGTTCGACACCCAACAACAAGTGTACCGACAAATTATCGACAACCTGAAAACGGCAAACGAACTGTTTGACGAAGCTAACGGACTGATCTACAACCAATCGGGCGAAATGTTATACAACACGTCTAAAGGAGATGCAACCGGTATAAAGAAATGGAAGAAGTTCTGCAACTCGCTCCGCCTGCGTGCATTGCTCCGCGTGATCGACGTTCCGGAGTTCAACGCGAAACAGGAATTGCGCACGATGCTAACCGATCCCGCCACCTATCCGGTATTCGAATCGAACGATGATGCTGCCCTGCTTGCCATCAGCGGAACTTATCCGCAGGAAGCTCCGCTCACCCGGCCGCAGGATTTCACTTCATACGTTCAGATTTCCGAGTTCTTTGTCGACCTGCTAAAAGGATGGAACGACCCTCGTCTGCAAGTGTATGCAACGCAGGTCACTCTGCCCGACCAGACAAAGGATTATGTAGGTTTGCCCAGCGGTTATCAGACGTTGCCCTCTATCACGGCTTCGGGACTGAATCAAGAAATGGCGAAAGCTCCCATGAAACTTGCCATGATGCCTTATGCCGAAGTCGAATTTATCAAAGCGGAGCTACTGAAGAAAGGGGTGATCGACGGAGGAAGCAACGCTGCCAAAGAAGCGTATCAAAAAGGAGTGCAGGCAGCTATCGAACAGTGGGGACAGGTATTGCCCGACAATTACTTTGAGAATCCGGAAGCAGCTTATGACGATACTTTGGAACGTATCATGAACCAGAAATTCGTCGCACTGTTCTTCTGCGACTATCAGCAGTGGTTCGAATATAACCGTACCGGCTTTCCTGTGTTGCCCGTAGGACCCGGCATCGCGAATGCCAACAACCAAATGCCGAAACGTTTCAAATATCCGGCTGCCCTGCAACGTACCAACCTGAAAAACTATCAGGCTGCCAAGCAGAATATGGGAGGTGATGATTTTAATATTCGATTAATGTGGCAACAATAACGGAATATGGCAAATAAAGAAATGTATCAACCATAAATTTAAAATTCAATGTGTATGAAGAAAATTATCAGTATGGCTGTCATGTTATATATAACAATGACAGCAATGGCACAGAAAGGAGAACTTGCCATGAACGAAAATATCCGCGGAAAGGAAAATGTTTCAAGAAACGTTGCGGAGAATACGGTAGGAAATACAGCAGGAAATAGAGCAGAGAAAGAAGCGACTCCTGTAGGGAAGAAACCCAAAGCTACATTTATATTCGATGTATATGGAGAAATTCCGACAACTAAACCGGTGTTTGAAACGGAACATTATCTAGGTAGTGACATTACCGGAAAATGGAATACTTTCATCCAGAATTACACGCACGAGTATGATGTAACGATCGGATTCACTGATTCTTCCGTTGAGATTTTGAAGCCTTCCATTTACAAGGCAGTCAACAAGGTGAACAAATATTATAAAAAGGCACTGAAAAAGGAAGAAGTGAGCCGGGAAGTTGCTACATCCAACATGGCACACATTCTGGATTGTGCCAATGTGATGTGTTTCGACGATAACAGCAAGTCTTTCGAAGAGGCTGTAAAGTCGGCAGACGAACCGGAAGAGATTATCGCATTATTCAATCAAGTCACTCTAAGAAAGTTATAAGCAATGAAAAAAGTATGTAATAGAAATATGCTGTTTGCGGCAATCTTATGTCTCCAGCTAAATGTTGTTGCCGCTTTTGGTCAGACTGTTGTGAAAGGCAGTGTGAAAGATAACACAGGTAAGCCTGTCAGCGGTGTAGTAGTAACTGACGGTGCGCATTTTAAAACAACCGACGCGCAAGGGAACTATGTTTTGAACACCGATCCGGCACGTTATCCGATGGTTTACATCTCTACTCCGGCAGACTATGAGCTTCCTTCCAAAGAGGGTGTAGCCGACGGCTTCTATCAATATTTGGATGCGAAGAAAAGCGAGAATCAGTGCAACTTCGTTCTGACCAAGCGGCAAAAGCCGGCGGATGAATTTGTATATATCGCCATTTCCGATCCGCAAGTGAGGAACGAGAAGCAACTGGACCGCTTCCGCACAGAGACAGTGCCCGACCTGAAACAGACTGCCGACTCGCTAAAGAACTTCGAAATCGTTGGTATGGGACTGGGCGACCTTGTGTGGGATGCCATGAACTTATATGCTCCTTACCGGCAAGCCGTCTCTAATTTAGGTATCACAATGTTCCAACTAATGGGAAACCATGATTTCAACCTGCTCTACAAGTCCATGACACAGACGGATCATCCGGCAGACGGATATGGGGAACAGAATTATTACCAGTCGTTTGGTCCGGCCAACTATTCATTCAACATTGGAAAAATCCATGTAATCGCAATGAAAGACATCGACTACGATGGTAATAAGAAATACACGGAACGATTCACACCGGAAGATCTGGACTGGTTGAGAAAAGATTTAAGTTATGTGCCCGAAGGAAGCACCGTATTCCTGAACGTACACGCTCCGGTAGCCAACAACACGGTATCGGCCGGTGGAAATGCACGCAACGCCAACGCGCTTTTCCAACTATTAAGACCGTATCAGGTTCATATTTTCTCGGGACACACACATTTCTATGAGAATCAGCAACCTGCGCCTACTATTTATGAACATAATATCGGAGCTGCCTGCGGTGCATGGTGGGCAGGACACGTGAACCGTTGCGGAGCGCCGAACGGTTACCTGGTGGTAGAAGTGAAAGGTGACGATGTGAAGTGGCGTTACAAAGCGACAGGCTGTTCTCCCGATTATCAGTTCCGGCTCTACAAGCCGGGAGAATTTGAAAGCCAGAAAGACTATGTGGTAGCCAACATCTGGGATTGGGACAGAACGTATACGGTAAACTGGTACGAAGACGGAGTATTGAAAGGTGCCATGCAGGCTTTTGATGATGAAGACCAGGATTACATCAACATGGTGAAAGGAAAGAAAACCGGCTATCATACACGGCATCTTTTCCGGGCACAGCCTGCGAAAGGTACGAAGTCTGTCAAAGTGATGGTTAAGAATCGTTTCGGGGAAGTATTCACGAAAGAGGTGAAACTGTAGTTTATCCTATGAAACACAAATAAGTATTCTTTGACAAGAACTGTTTGGAGATAAAAAGAAAAATAGGAAGACTGTTTATCTGTATATTTATTGAACTGATAATCAATAGAGTTTATGCCATCCGGCTACGAAAACAAACTGCCGTAGCTATCCGGCATAAACTCTACTTTTTTCCAACCAGTCACCTATCTCTTATATCTTTATGCGAATCAGCAGTTGAAACCACTTTTTGATTCAGCTATTTAAAATGTTATAATTCGGTTAATTGTCTCATTTGTTTATTTCATATTTTCCCTGAAAATCAGCAAACTAGAAGAATTTTAGTATTCATTTGATAGTTTATCCACATAATTTTGAAGTAGGAGTTCGCGTCTCACGTAATAATACACCATATTTGGGGAAATGCGAGCATTGTATGCACGATACAACGCTTCAAAAGCATTTTTATTTCCTTCCTTCAATAATTGAAGTTGTTGGGTGGTAATCATCATCAAATAAGGTTAAATCATATATGGACTCAAAAATAACGAAATAACTAAAGCCGACAACCAAAGCGCTTGTTAAAATTTCAATAAATCAATATCTAAGCTTTTAAAAAAGAATAGGATATAAATGCATATCCTATGTATCTCATATCATAAATTCAGCCATTTTGCTATAAAATTAATAGAAATTACCAATCAACAGCAACAATTTCTAACTTTTATTCCTACATTTGCAGCCAATTGATAACTTATTAACAAATTACATATATACCATGGCTAAAATAACGAAAGAAGCCGCTTTGCTCTATCACTCACAGGGCAAACCCGGCAAGATTGAGGTAGTGCCTACCAAACCTTATAGTACACAAACCGACTTATCACTCGCATATTCCCCCGGTGTAGCAGAACCTTGTCTCGAAATTGAGAAGAACCCGCAGGATGCATACAAGTATACAGCTAAAGGAAATCTTGTAGCTGTTATTTCTAACGGTACAGCCGTACTCGGACTGGGCGATATAGGCGCATTAAGCGGCAAACCTGTAATGGAAGGTAAAGGGCTGCTTTTCAAAATCTATGCCGGTATCGACGTTTTCGACATCGAAGTAGACGAGAAAGATCCGGAGAAATTCATTGCGGCAGTGAAAGCAATCGCCCCTACCTTTGGAGGTATCAATCTGGAAGACATCAAGGCGCCCGAATGTTTTGAAATCGAACGTCGCTTGAAAGAAGAATTAGACATTCCTGTAATGCACGACGACCAGCACGGTACTGCTATTATCTCCAGCGCCGGTTTGGTAAATGCCTTGCAGGTGGCAGGAAAGAAAATCGAGGATGTGAAAATCGTCGTGAACGGTGCCGGTGCATCCGCAGTATCTTGTACTAAATTATATGTATCTTTGGGCGCTCGCCTCGAAAATATTGTCATGCTGGATAGTAAAGGCGTTATCAGCAAGACACGTACCGATCTGAACGAACAAAAAAGATATTTTGCAACCGACCGCACAGATATCCATACACTGGAAGAAGCAATCAAGGGCGCGGATGTATTCCTCGGCCTGTCAAAAGGAAATGTGTTGAGTCAAGATATGGTACGCAGCATGGCTCCGATGCCCATCGTATTCGCATTGGCCAACCCGACACCGGAAATCTCTTACGAAGATGCCATGGCAGCACGTCCTGACGTACTGATGGCTACCGGACGTTCCGACTATCCGAACCAGATTAATAATGTAATCGGTTTCCCATATATCTTCCGCGGTGCTTTGGACACTCAAGCTAAAGCAATCAACGAAGAAATGAAAATTGCGGCCGTACACGCCATTGCCAACCTGGCAAAACAGCCGGTGCCTGATGTAGTCAACGCAGCCTACCACGTAAACAACCTTTCTTTCGGTGCGGAATACTTTATCCCGAAACCGGTAGATCCACGCCTCATCACCGAAGTTTCCTGCGCAGTGGCAAAAGCTGCTATGGAAAGCGGAGTGGCCCGCACTGAAATTAAAGACTGGGATGCTTACTGTGTTCACCTGCGCGAATTGATGGGTTATGAGTCCAAACTGACCCGCCAACTGTATGATACAGCCCGCCGTTCACCGCAACGTGTCGTATTTGCCGAAGGTATCCACCCGAATATGCTGAAAGCTGCCGTTGAAGCAAAAGCCGAAGGTATCTGTCATCCTATCTTATTAGGAAACGACGAAGCTATCGGAAAACTGGCAGAAGAAATGGAGCTTAGCCTGGAAGGTATTGAAATCGTTAATCTTCGCCACCCGGACGAATCAGACCGTCGCGAGCGTTACTCCCGCATCCTTGCAGAAAAACGTGCACGCGAAGGATTTACCTACGAAGAAGCCAACGACAAGATGTTCGAACGCAACTACTTCGGTATGATGATGGTGGAAACAGGAGATGCAGACGCATTCATCACCGGACTTTATACAAGATATAGCAATACGATCAAAGTGGCAAAAGAAGTGATCGGCATCCAACCGGGCTTCAAACACTTCGGTACCATGCATATCCTGAACTCCAAGAAAGGTACTTACTTCTTGGCAGACACATTGATTAACCGCCACCCCGATACGGAAACATTGATTGATATCGCCAAACTGTCCGATAAAACAGTTCGTTTCTTCAATCACACACCGGTTATCTCTATGTTGTCATACTCTAACTTCGGCGCTGATACTGCAGGTAGCCCAGTGAAAGTGCACGAAGCAGTTGCTCACATGCAGGAAGCATATCCGGAATTGGCTATCGACGGTGAAATGCAGGTTAATTTTGCCATGAACCGCGAATTGCGTGATACCAAATATCCGTTTACCCGCCTGAAAGGTAAAGACGTAAATACATTGATTTTCCCGAATCTAAGTTCAGCAAACGCCGGTTACAAACTGTTGCAGGCAATGGACCCGGATACAGAATTCATCGGCCCTATCCAGATGGGATTGAACAAACCTATCCACTTCACCGATTTCGAAAGTTCCGTCCGTGACATTGTGAATATCACAGCCGTAGCCGTGATCGATGCCATTGTTGACAAAAAGAAAAGAGGAGTGAAATGAAACGCCCGTTATCCAAATCACAAATAGTTTGCATCAGCCTGCTTTGGTTGGCGCTTTGCTATTTAGTTCTGACAAAAGCCGAACGAATTGACGGGATGACGATAGTAATGCTTGTCATTTCGGCAGCATTAGTATTTATTCCTGTCTATAAGTCGATCAAAAAGAACAAATAAATATCTTTTTTCCTATTTTTAATGCGATAAAATATCAAATTTGATGTTTTATCGCATTTTTCTTTATAAAATGTTTGCTGGTTCAATTTTTATCTTTACTTTTGCAACCGGAAATAAAAATCCGATGTACCCATATACAAGTGTGCAAATTGCTATACGGCAGAAAAGCACATAGTCGAGCGGCACATTAGCAAATTGTCAAATTAGCACATTATTTTTATATCAACCAATTAAAGAAAAAAGATTATGAATGCAGCAAAGGTATTAGACGATCTGAAAAGAAGATTTCCCAATGAACCGGAGTATCATCAAGCAGTAGAAGAAGTACTTTCTACTATTGAAGAAGAATACAACAAACACCCGGAGTTTGATAAAGTAAACTTGATCGAACGTTTGTGTATTCCTGATAGAGTATATCAGTTCCGCGTGACTTGGATGGATGATAAAGGTAATATTCAGACCAACATGGGTTACCGTGTTCAGCACAACAACGCGATCGGTCCTTACAAAGGCGGTATCCGTTTCCATGCATCTGTAAACCTTTCTATCTTGAAGTTCCTTGCCTTTGAACAAACATTCAAAAACTCACTGACTACTCTGCCAATGGGTGGTGGTAAAGGTGGTTCTGACTTCTCTCCTCGTGGAAAGTCAAATGCTGAAGTAATGCGTTTCGTACAGGCATTCATGCTGGAACTGTGGCGTCACATCGGTCCCGAAACTGACGTACCTGCAGGTGATATTGGTGTAGGTGGCCGCGAAGTAGGTTTCATGTTCGGTATGTATAAAAAACTGGCTCATGAATTTACCGGAACATTCACAGGTAAAGGCCGCGAATTCGGTGGTTCACTGATTCGTCCGGAAGCTACCGGTTATGGTAACATCTACTTCCTGATGGAAATGCTGAAAACAAAAGGCACTGACCTGAAAGGTAAAGTTTGTCTGGTTTCCGGTTCTGGTAACGTTGCTCAATATACAATCGAAAAAGTAATCGAACTGGGTGGTAAAGTAGTTACTTGCTCTGACTCTGACGGTTATATCTACGATCCGGACGGTATCGACCGCGAAAAACTGGATTATATCATGGAACTGAAGAATCTGTACCGTGGCCGTATCCGTGAATACGCAGAAAAATATGGTTGCAAATATGTAGAAGGAGCTAAACCTTGGGGTGAAAAATGTGATATCGCTCTTCCTTCTGCTACTCAAAATGAATTGAATGGCGACCACGCTCGTCAACTGGTAGCAAACGGCTGTATCGCCGTATCTGAAGGTGCTAACATGCCTTCTACTCCGGAAGCTATCAAAGTGTTCCAGGATGCTAAGATCCTTTACGCTCCGGGTAAAGCTGCTAATGCTGGTGGTGTGTCAGTATCAGGTCTCGAAATGACTCAAAACTCTATCAAATTGAGCTGGAGCGCTGAAGAAGTAGACGAAAAGCTGAAGAGCATCATGAAGAATATCCACGAAGCTTGCGTTCAGTACGGTACAGAAGCCGACGGATACGTAAACTATGTGAAGGGTGCTAACGTAGCCGGATTCATGAAGGTTGCTAAAGCAATGATGGCACAAGGTATCGTATAATCAGCGAAAGATATATAAGCTATAGTTTATTTAAAGGCTCCCGCCTTCCGAAAGGAAGTGCGGGAGTTTTTATACCCTAAAGGGTGTAAAACAGAAAAATTACATTATATTTATACCCCAAAGGGTATAATATGGATGATAAATCATTATCAGAATACGTCAAGCAAATGCGTAAAGAACATAACTTGCCCCAAGTAGAACTTTCCGAAAAATCAGGAGTTGGATTACGCTTTGTACGCGAACTCGAACAAGACAAACAGACTTTGCGTCTTGATAAAGTAAATCAAGTGCTTAGCCTCTTTGGAATGAAAGTGGGGGTTGTACCAATAAATAAATTCAACAAGCTATGAGACAAGCACTCATATACAACCAAGACCAGTTTGCAGGATTGCTTACAGAAGATGAAAATGGCTATACTTTCCAATACGATACAGCCTACATTAAATCCAACGATGCCGAACCTACCAGTCTCACATTGCCAATCTCTGAAAAAGTATATACAAGTCTAATATTATTCCCATTCTTTGACGGTCTCATTCCCGAAGACTGTCTCTTGGATATTGCCGAGAAAAGCTGGAAGATAAATCGACGTGACCGTATGTCAAGTCATATGTTCACAAACCACACTTACAGGAGTGCAAGCTAAATTGTCTCACAGAACCTCGAAGGGTGGTTAGATTTATTATAAAAACAGTGCAGGGATGTAAAAAGGAATAATTCATTTATAACATCAATTTTAAAAAGGCACTAATTTTATTGAATTACTTAAGTGATGAAGTACTGCATTTCAAAAAAGAAACTT
>ERZ857955.384-NODE-384-length-54469-cov-4.663377_pt1 | contig 54469 bp, 54 predicted proteins | sample MGYA00519956_ERZ857955 | MGnify/ENA primary metagenome ERZ857955 (study PRJEB31778, sample SAMEA3449378) | human gut metagenome | biome: human gut; feature: human-associated habitat; material: faeces | place: United Kingdom | collected 2010/2012 ...
CGCGTCCCCGCCGCCTGTTCCGGAAGCCGGACGCCAGGAGGAAAGCGCCCCTCCCCCGGCTCAGGCTCCTTTGTATTTCCGTCGGGTGGCGATGCCGCCCCGGATATGCCGTTCCGCCTTGTTCTCATCCAGCACGCCCTTCACCTGCAGGTACAGGGGGTGGTTGAAGGCAGGCAGCCGCTCGCTCAAATCCTTGTGTACCGTGGACTTGCTGATGCCGAACTTCTGGGCCGCGCCGCGCACCGTCGCCTTGTTCTCTATGATGTAAAGCGCCAGCTGGCAGGCGCGCTCCTCGATGTTCCCTTTCAAACAGCAACACTCCCCGCAAATGTTTCTCACTGGCCCATGTATATGCGGGGAACAGATGGGATATGAACCGGTACGCCCTCCAGACTTTCCGCAGCTTCCAGTTTATGCTATACTGAGGGCAGAGATGTAAAAAGGGGGAAGTCACTGTGCTGATGTTTTATCTCTCTCTCCTGCCCCAGGAGCACCATGCGCTTTTTACAACCTTTTATACCCGGTATCGAAACAAATGCTACACCGTAGCCTTCTATATGTTGAAAAACGCCCCTCAGGCGGAGGACGCGGTCAGCATCGCTATGCTGAAGGTGATCGATCATTTTGAAGATTTTCTAAAAATTTATGAAAAATCCTGCGAGGAAATCGGTCCCTGGGTCGTTACTATAGTGAAGAACACCGCCCTGGATCTGCTGAAAAAGGAGGGCCGGAACGTTCCCATGGACGAGGACTGGGACGCGCCCGGCCCGGCGGACACCGAGAAGGCGGCGGAGTCCCGCCGCCTGGTGGAGCTCATCCGCTCCATGCCGGAAACCTACCGGCAGGTGCTGGAGCTGAAGCTTGTGGAGGAGCGGAGCACCGGGGAGATCGCCCATGCCACCGGCCTGAGCGAGACGGCGGTGAACAGCCGCTTCCTGCGAGGGCGGGCGCTGCTGCGGGAAAAACTGCGCGATGAGGGGTACGAGTATGAGCGACGCTGAATTTGACACTATGCTCCGCTCCGCCCTGCTGGAGGCCGTGCGGCAGGACTGGGCCCATATCCTGGAGAATGACCACCTGCCCGAGCCCCAGTTTTCCTCCCGCTTTCTGCGCTGGGAGAGAAAGGTTCTGGCCGATCCCTTCGGCTATGCGCGGCGCAGAGCCCGTCCCCTCTGGAAAAGGGCCGTGCGGACGGCGGCCTGCATTCTCCTGTGCGCCGGAATCGCCTTCGGCGGCCTGATGGCATTCAGTCCTCAGGCGCGGGCCTGGGTGGTTCAGATGATCGCCGAGTGGCGGGAGACCCACACCAAATATACCTTTACCGGTGAACCCCGGCCGGACGCCGGTGTAGGCGTCTGGCGGCCCAGCTATGTGCCGGAGGGGTTTGAAGAGACGGACAGCCTGAGTTGGGAGCAAGTTGGATACGTTACGTATCAGGCAGAGGACGGGCGATGGATTGACTTTACTTATATGCTTATGGATGGGCATGGCGGATTCTCCAACGACAACGAGCATAGCGATTATTGTCAGATTACGATTAAAGACTACCCTGCAGATCTCTATATCTCTAATACGCAAGGAAAATCCAGCCATTTGATTTGGGTGGCCGAGGATTTGCAAATTGCCTATGCGCTGTCTTCCCAGATTAATTATCAGGAGCTTATTTCCATGGCAGAAAGCGTTGAGAAAATAAAATAAAAAAATTTCAAAATTTCTGCGAGATTTTTGACCCCTGAGACGTTATAAAAGTGAGAGCATTAAAAAAGCTCTACACTACATAAGAAAGAAGATGGTTCCCATGGGAAAAAAATTAGCTGCGTCAATGGTGCTGGTGGTGTTGGTATTGTCTCTCGTTGGAGCGGCAGCATCAGCACGGTGGGATGAAAACGAGGGAATTCAAAGGTACTTCTCAGTTTCAGGTACTACAGCATCCTGCTTTCTGCGCGTCCACGCTGACAGCGACACTGACCAGATTACGGCTACCGTCCAGATTATCCGCATCAACAGCGACGGCAGCCGGACGGCCGTCAAGGCCTGGAACGGACTGACCGGAACTGGTTCTCTCACCTTCAGCGAAACCCATACCAGTTCCCTGCTCGTCCCCAGCGCCACCTACCGCATGTACTACTCCGTCGATGTCGCCGGAGTAGACAGCATCGAGGACTATGTGGAGTTTGAAAAGTAGTATAAAACAGTTTTAGAGACAAATATGCGTGACGTATGGGAAGATTCGGCAAACGAAATAATTGGAGGTATAAATACATGAAAAAGTTTTTTCAAAAGTTTTTATGTCTATTAGTGGCACTTTCAATAATTATAATTCCAACAACAACGGCTTCTGCGCTAGCAAGTGATACCACCGTAGGTGAAGATTTGTTACACATTGCCGCAAGCGGAAAAGAGTTTGAATTAAGTATAGATCAGATTGACAATACGTCTTATTCTATTAATTTAATGAAAGATGGAGAGATCCTAAGTACGACAAACGTAACGTATAATAATGATGGAACAACTTTTATTTCTGATGGGATACACTCAATACATCTAACGAGATCTCAGGTACCTTATAGTATTGCGAGTTCATGGACAAAAAAGGGTACCATACATTATAATTGGGTTGAGATTCAAGGTCAGACTATTATGCCAGCAATAGATTTTCTATACCAAGTTGACGCAAGTGGACAGGGAGATATAAACCTAAACGAATCGCTTGGGAGAGGACTTGACTTTGCATTAGCTCTTATAACTGGAGTCTTACCAATTGGTGAGATTTCTAATGCAGTACTTGCACTTCTTGTTGAATGGGGAATATTTTCTGTTAGTGAGGCGGGTATTATAACTGCACTTACGGCTAATTGGGTACATTGTAATTGGATAGAATATACCTGTTTATCTCGAAATAATGGTGTAAATGGTAATTATCACGATGGTACAGCGTTCACTGTTATAGACGAAGATGGCAATGAAATTGCTGAAAGAAATTATACAGGAATAACACCTGAAAATTGGACGGATTCAATTGCATCCAATACATTTTATTTCGATTTTTACGCGCCAGCGACATATCCGGGTGTATCATACTACGAATGGGCGTAGATCTCCTGTATCTAAGTTGGGGGAGGAGTTTTGACGAAGAAAAAATGGATAAGGCCAGTTTATATCATCATAGGAATTGCGATAGCGGCACTGATGATAGCATGTCTTTGGAGCAGAAGCGGTTTTCTGGTACGCCCGCTCCTGACCAGGGCCGTAATACAGCAATACCCCGGGGCGGAGATCGTTGAAATTTACTCCTTTGAGACAACGTACCTTGTATTTGTGCGGATGAATGGGGCGGATGCCGCACTTGTATATGAACGGGTGCGAATGCGCAGGGATTTGGCAGAGCCGGATATGGTTTGCCCGTTGAGAACCGGCGATACGCAGGAGGTTTATATCCAGGAACGTTTCAAGGACTATAGACTGACGCTTTCTCCGGGGCATTGCGCCGTCAGAGAGGTCAGAGCCGACTATCCGCAGTACATGGCTGTGGCTGTACATGCCGGTATCGTTATCTGTCTCCTTGGAGCCGTTTTGATCGGCAAAAGGAGACGGAGAAGGCGCTGATCTGCCGCGCCCCTGCGGGCTGTCCCTTTTGCGGAAAAATAAAAATGGGAAATCAGTGTCCAATTTCAGTGTGCCGCCACAGTTACCGCCCCGCCATATCCTGTACTGTGATACAGGAGAGTTCAGGAGGAGGACTGTTTTATGAAAATGCGGGCCGTCTATATTGCGATTCCGGTTCTCCCCACACTGTTTGGTTATGGCTTAAACGCTCTGCTCGCAGCGGCTATAACTGGCGGCCTGTCCGGCTTGGTCGGCCCGTTCTACGTTCTGCTGCACATCGGCTTTTTGATTCTCTGGTTTTTCTCGGGCTGGGCCTATGGGAAAACAGCGCTGTCCAAAGGAGCCGCGATTCTGCTGGGCAATCTGGTCGGGCTGGTCAGCCTGCTCCTTTACCTGTGGCAGTTTCTCCTTGTGGAAGACGGGAGGCGCAATCTTTTTCTGAGCGCATTTTCCCAAATGTTTTGCACTGCGGGAACACGCCTGGGCGCGCTTGTCAGTTTGCCGCTAAAGTCAGAATTTAACACAGCCCCCCAGATTTCTGTTACATGTACAGTAGTTTTCTCTACCCTCATTATGATCGTCATCTTTGCGGCCGGTGTGTTGGTCAGGCGGTACCGGGACACGCGCAGCAGATAAAATCCACCGCAAAAGCGCCGCAGCCCGGACCAGTTCGGTCCGGGCTGCGGCCTTTGGCCAGAAGCCATGGGCGCAATGTTGTGCAGAATAGGCCAGCATGCTCCTTCCGCGTAAAATTCGGAGGATTGGATGAGTAAAAGAAACAGGGCAATACGAATTATTTTATTTGTATTATCTTTAGTTGCAGTTTTGGTTGTTATAGGTAACCGCACAAAGCACATTGCAGGTTCATTACAGGGCTGCCAAGTAAGCTTATTCAATAAATCAGACCAAAAGAAGGTTAACGTGGTAATAGAGGGCGACCTAAGTTATCGATTTTTTCAACCAGAGCAATTTAGTGGACACATTGCCATTGATGGATACAATATTACACGAAATAAGGACTATACTACCGACATCACATTTTATAATGGATGCGGGCTTCTTCTTTACCAAAATCCATATAGTATAAAAAGTTTGGGACATATTTGTACAAAAGATTTTAGTTCTTTACTCATTCTTATTTATGATGATTCGGACAATCCGCCCAAATATCATACTTTCATTTGTGCTCCTGCGGATACAGCCGAAGAGGCCTATAATATTGCCAACAAATTAAGCGCAGATAACTGGATGAGGGAGATAGACTGGGATGCGCATGGATAAAAATAAGAGATATGCGTGAAGGGCGGCGTCCGGCTTTACGGGAGTGGGGATGAGATTCTGTACCCGCTGTATTTAATAATAAAAGTATAGACTATAATTATAGTTATTTGTTGCAGAAAAGAGTACCCTGGTACACGCCAAACGGCAGGTACCAGGGTACTCTTGCGCAATGCCGTCTCATTGACGCATAAAGATTTCACCCGCTGCAAGTGAAGTGTCCATGCGCGGGACAGGGAGCCAGTGTATGAGCCATTGGTTAAAACAATTTTGGGGCGCTGGCCTTGCCTGCGGGCCCATATTGCCGCAGGGACTGTCAAATCAGTCATAAAATAGCGGCTCTCTGGGACAGGTCTTTTGCATCGGGGCTCTGCCTTTGCGCAAACTGTCTTGCAAGAAATCATTTTTGTCATATCTATAACTATAATTATATCTATTTATACAAAAACTAATAAGACAGCTTACAACATGGCAGCGGCTCAGAGGGCGCTTTTTCAGAATTACCCGGCGGCCCCTCTTGCCTTTTTTTGTGAAAGCGTGTAGAATCTCTGGTGCGGTCCTCTGCTGGCCGTATTTCTTTTGCGGTGGAGGTGCCTTATGCGGCTGATGCGCCAGACCGGCGACATTACCCAGGGCGTCATTTGGAAACAGCTGCTGGGCTTTTTTATCCCACTATGGTTCGGGACATTTTTTCAACAGCTCTACAATACGGTGGACACCGTGGTGGTGGGGCGCTTTGTGGGCAAAACCGCATTGGCCGCCGTGGGCTCCACAGGGGTGATTGTCAACCTGACGGTGGGGATCTTTACCGGCCTCGCCAGCGGCGCGGTGGTGGTCATCGCGCAGCACTACGGCGCCCGCCGGGGAGATAAGGTCCATGAGAGCGTCCACACTGCCATGCTGCTCTCGATTATTATCGGGGCTGTCTTCATGGTGGCCGGCGTACTGCTCACGCCGTGGTCTCTAAGGGCCATGGGCACTACCCCTGAGGCCCTTCCGGGGGCGACGCTCTATTTGCGGGTCTATTTCCTGGGCATGATTCCCAATGTGGTCTATAATATGGGCACCGGCGTCCTTCGGGCGGTGGGAGACGCCAGAAGGCCGCTCTATTTTCTCATTGCCGCCTCCCTGTGCAATATTGTGCTGGATCTGCTGCTGGTGCTGGCCTTCGATATGGGCGTGGCCGGAGTGGCGATTGCGACGGTATGCTCTCAGCTGTTCTCTGCAGTCCTGGTGGTCTGCTCCCTGATGCGCTCGGCGGGCGCGCCTTTCCAGCTGTTTCCCCGGCAGCTGCGGATTTACCGGCAGCAGATGTCGGCCATTATGAAGGTAGGCGTTCCCACAGCGCTCCAGTCGGTGATGTACAATGCCTCCAATATTGTCATTCAGGCCGCCATCAATTCCTTCGGCACCGACGCCGTAGCAGCCTGGACGGCCTATGGCAAGATGGACATCTTCTTCTGGATGACGGTCACCGCCATGGCTCAGTCCATTACAACCTTCGCCGGACAGAACTATGGCGCGGGAAAATACGACCGCCTGAAAAAGGGCGTGCGGGTATCGGTGGGGATGACGGCTGCGTTTACCGCCCTCATCAGCCTGGTGATGTTCCTGCTGGCCCGGCCTCTGCTCACTATTTTTACCCCCGACAGCGACGTACTGGAGGTGGGGGTGGTCATGGTTCGGTTCCTCTGCCCCACCTACATTACCTATATTCTGGTGGAGCTGCTGCCCGGCGCGATCCGGGGGGCGGGCAAGTCCCTGGTGCCCATGCTCATCTCTGTGTTTGGCGTATGCGGGCTGCGGCTGCTCTGGCTCTTTACGGTGGTTCCGCTCCACCACACGATACAGACAGTCACTCTGAGCTATCCCATCACATGGAGCGTCACCTCTGTGGCCATCTTCTGCTATTACCGCTGGGGCCGGTGGCTGGAGCGGCGAACGCCTGAATGAACAAAAGCCCTCCGCCTGTCTGATAAACAGGCGGAGGTTCCTTTTTCCATGCGGAAGCTCAGGTCACATCGGTAAGCATGGCAATGCCGATAAGGCCGGGGCCGGTATGCACAGCCAACGAGGCGTTGATCTGCTTTTCCAGCACAATTTTTGCATTGGGCAGGCGCTCCTGGAGGGTGGCGCGGACCATGTCCATCTGCTTGGGATCGCCGTTGCCGCTCTGGAGACAGATCCAAGCCGGCCGATCCCCCGCCCGCTCCTGGGCCAGTTCCAGCAGCTTTTTCAGGCTGTTCTGAATTCCCCTTGGCTTGGCCGCTACGATGTAAGACCCCTCGGGGCTGCATGTAATAATGGGCTTGATGCCCAACAGGGTGCCCACAGCGGCGGCGGTGGCGCTGATGCGTCCGCCCTTGCGCAGATAGTCCAGGCTGTCCATATAGAAATAGGAGGCGCAGTGGGAGGCCATATGGGAGAGCCGTTCTACAATCGATTCAAAGGATGCCCCTGCGTTGCGCTGCTCTGCGGCCCAGATGGCGGCCAGACCGGAGCCCATGGCGATACACCTGGTGTCCATGGTATAGCTGGGAATATCGGCCTCCTCAGAAAGGGCGGAGGAGACGATGGAGCACGTGCCGCTGATCTTGGTGGAGGTACAAACGGCGATAATATGGGTTGCGCCATCTTCTTTCAGCTTGTGGATGAGCTGCTGGGCCTCACGCAGGTTGGGGGCGGAGGTGGAGGGAATTTCCCAGGGAAAGCGGGCATATACATCCTGGGGCGTAATATCCTCGCCATCGGTGAAGGTATTGTCCGAATAGACAACCTTCAGCGGAAGGACATGGATCCCGTAGCGCTCGCCCAGCTCGGCAGTCATATCAGTACAGGAATCGGCGATGATGGCAATTTTCTGTTCCATTGACATAGCTTCGAACCCCCTGGCAGCCGGGATGACCGGCGCCCATTATGATAATTCTATTTTAAAACCTTTTAGATGTAATTGCAATCATTATTTCATGTAGAAATAAAAAACGTCTGTAAGATGCGGCTTACAGACGTTTTTCGATTATACATTGAAGCGGAAAAGAACAATATCGCCGTCCTGCATCACATATTCTTTTCCTTCGCTTCGGACCAGGCCCTTCTCTTTGGCGGCCGCCATGGTGCCGTTGGCGGCTAAATCCGCAAAAGAGACCACCTCGGCCCGAATAAAGCCGCGCTCAAAGTCGGTGTGGATTTTGCCCGCAGCCTGAGGAGCCTTGGTGCCCCTGGTGATGGTCCAGGCCCGGCACTCGTCCTCGCCGGCGGTGAGGAAGGAGATGAGGCCCAGCAGTGCGTAACTGGCCTTGATCAGCCGGTCCAGGCCCGATTCGGCAATGCCAAGATCGTCCAGAAACATCTTCTTTTCCTCAGCAGGCAACTCAGCAATTTCGGCTTCCAACTGGGCGCAGACCGGAATGACCTGTGCACCCTCCTGGGCGGCTACGCCGGACACCTGATTGTAATAGTCCACGTGCTCATAGTCAGAGAAGCCCGCCTCATCCAGATTGGCGGCATAGATGATGGGCTTGAGGGAGAGAAGCTCCGAGGTGGCGATGAGAGCCCTGTCGTCCTCCCCGCAGTCGAAGGAGCGGGCTGACTTGCCCTGGTTGAGCCAGTCCAGCAGGGCGGTAAAGACCTCTACCTCCCGGGCTGCCTTTTTATCTCCGGATTTCAGCAGCTTGGCGGCCTTTTCCAGCCGGCGCTGCACCATCTCCATATCTGCCATGATGAGCTCAATGTCGATAATCTCAATATCGCGCAGAGGATCGGTGGAGCCCTCCACATGAATCACATTGGGGTCGTCAAAGCAGCGGACTACGTGGACAATGGCATCCGTGGCCCGGATGTTGGAGAGAAATTTATTGCCAAGCCCCTCACCCTTGGAGGCGCCCTTCACCAGTCCCGCGATGTCTACAAATTCAATGACGGCCGGTGTGGTCTTTTTGGGCTTGTAGAAATCGGAGAGCCAGTCCAGGCGGCTGTCAGGCACCGCCACCACACCCACGTTGGGGTCGATGGTGCAGAACGGATAGTTGGCGCTCTCCGCGCCGGCATTGGTGATGGCGTTGAACAGGGTCGATTTGCCCACATTGGGCAGGCCCACGATTCCTAATTTCATACGTCGATAAACCTTCTTTTTAGTGGTATAGCCCTGCTATTATATCGGATTTTACCGCTGATTACAAGGACTTTTCCAGGGAAAGCCGGGACGGCCGGTCAGACGGCATACACGGTAGGCATGAAAAACCCAAGGTTATCATCTAGGCGGAGGCACCAGGAGGGCCGGTCGCTGTTCCCCTCGTAGAGATAGTAAAATTCCAGCGTCCCGTGGAGCTCTGCAGATCGAAAGCCAAAGACGTATACCTTCGGTTGTTCCGCTCCGGTCTCCCCGCCGATATAGCGAAAGCCGCGGCTGGGCCCCGGCGGCACACTGCCGGAGTGTTGTCTGACCTCCGAGCTCCGCTTCCGTTTCGGCAGTTTTGACCTAGAGCTTGTTTGAAACATGTCAACAAGCCCAACCGGCAGGCCTTTTGACCGCTGGAGGGCGCAATTTTTCCTTGAAATCCGTCAGGATTCCGGCGAAAAAATTGCTTGCCAGCGGACCAAAATCCCTCGCCGCTGGGCACATCGCCATTTTTCAAACAAGCCCTAGGGAACGGCTACAACCTCATCGCCGGGCCGGACGGTACCGCCCTGGATCACCTTGCAGAACAACCCCTCATGAGGCAGAAGGGAGACACCGAAGGTGCGGGTGACCACGCTGGGGTGATCTGGCTTGCCGATCTGGGAGACCTCCAGCACCACATCAGGACCCAGACGGAAGCGGTCGCCGGGCTGGAAGGGCTCCATGCCCTCGATGGTAACGTTTTCGGCAAAATCGCCGGGGCCCATGGTGAGGTGGTTCTTTTCGTTGGATTCCAGGACGCTCTCCCATCTCAGGCAGGTGACTTGGCGGCCCCAGTCTCCGCTGTGGCCGTCCCCCTGAATCCCCGACTGCGCCACAAAGACGGCGGAGGGGACCTCCTGTTTCAGGGTGCCCCGCTGGGCGCTGATGCAGATGGCGTGTACCTTCATGTATGAAACTCCCTTTCTATGTATTGTGGACAGGGCCGATGTCGGAATCCCTCCACCGGCCGGAGCGGTAATAGATCAGCTGGATGACAATCTGAACTGCCGAGGCGGCGGGGGCACCGATGCCGATGTGCAACAGCGTCGCCCCGGCGATACGGCTGACAAAAAAGACAACCGGTACCCGTACGGCAAATGTGGAAACCAGATTGTTGACCATGGTAAAGCCGGTACGGCCGCAGCCGCTGTAAAAGCCGTTCAGGCAGAAGACGAAGGAGACGGTGATACAGTCAAAGCTGTAGGTCCGCAGGTAGAGGGCCCCGTGGGCAATGACGGCGGGATCGGGGGAGAAAAGGCCCATCCAGAGGATTGGTGAGAGCTGAAGGAGGATAAACATAGCGCCCTCACAGAGGAGGCAGAAAAGAATGCCGTATTTCAGACTCAAACCTGCGCGGTCGGGACGGCCCGCCCCCATATTTTGGGCGGTCATGGCTGCGAGAGCTGCCATAAAGGCCGAAGGGGCCAGCATGGCAAAGGTAATGATCCGCTCCACCACGCCGACTGCAGCGCTCTCGTTGAGGCCGATGTCGTTGACAATGGCGGTGATAATCAGAAAAGAGATGGTGACCAGCACGTTCTGCACGGCCACCGGCGCCCCCAGGGAGACAAGTTTTGCACAACGGCCGCGGTGGAGACGGAAGGAGGCGCGCTTGAAGTCAAAGGGAAAGTCTCTGCGGCGCAGTACCAGCAGAGAGAGAATGAGAGACAGCGCTTGGGCGGTAATGGTGGCGATAGCCGCCCCCGCCGCGCCCAGGCCGAAGACGCCCACCAACAGCAGGTCGCCGGCAATATTTACAACGGTGGCGATGAGAATAAAATACATAGGCCGGCGGGAGTCCCCCAGCCCCCGGAGTATGGCAGAGACCATGTTGTAGCCTGTAATGAACAGGATACCGCAGGAACAGAGGAAGAGATACTGCCGGGCAGGAATTACCGCCTCCGCCGGGACCCGCATCAGGGCGACCACCGCGTTGGTGCAGAGTGCGGAAATGAGGGTGAGGACAATTGCGATTAACGTAAAGAGGGAGAACATAGTACCGATGGACGCGCGGACGTCTTCCCTCCTGCGGGCCCCCACATACTGGCCGATGAGAACAGTGCCGCCGGTGGCCAGGCCGGTGACCAGGCTGGTAATGGCCTGCATCACCTGACTGCCGGTGGAGACCGCCGAGATCCCCGCCGCGTCGGCAAACCGCCCTACAATCATCAGGTCGGCGGCGCCGTAGAGGAATTGAAGAAAGGAGGCCCCCAGGAAGGGCAGGGCAAATTTGAGCAGGGTACGTTTAATATTTCCGCTGACCAGGGACAGTTCCTCCAATGGGCATCCCTCCTTTCGGCGTTCAAATCACAGTATAGCACAGCCGCCGCGGAAAAGGCAACCTTTGACCAGAGGAGCGGATCGTGCTATACTGGGGCTAATCTCAAGGAAGGGGGGCTGCACGGTGAGCGACCGGATCTCCATTTTGCATCCTGAATATCTGACTGTCTCTGGGCCGGACGGCGAGGCATACCGGGGGGCCGATCAGGAGTGGTTCCCCACGCCTTGGCAGCGGAGGGCGGGCTGCGGTCCCACGGCGGCGGCAGTGATAACAGCCTATCTGGGGCAGACTGTCCCCGGCTGGGGGAATCTCTTCCCCGAGGGGTCCATGAAGCGCGCGGCCTTTGCCGCTCATATGTGCAGGGTGTGGGAGTACGTAACGCCTGGTCCCCATGGGTTGAACCGGCCTGAGGTCTTTGCCGCCGGACTGGACACCTATGGAGCGGCCCGGGGAGTTCCCCTGCACGCCCAGGTAATGGAGCTTCCCGCCAGGCGGTCCGAGCGCCCGGACTGGACGGTATGGGCCGGCTTTATCCGCGCCGCTCTGGAGCGGGACCGCCCGGTGGCCTTCCTGAATCTCTGTAACGGCAAGGTCAAGGAGCTGGACTGGTGGCACTGGGTCACCATTGTCGCCCTGGAGGGGAGCGCAGCCACCATCCTGGACAGCGGAAGAGAGTTCCCCATCGACCTGGAGCGGTGGCTGGCCACCACCCGCAAGAGGGGCGGGGTGGTGACGGTGACGTGAGAGAAGCGCTGACATCCCGCTGGTTCTGGGCGCTGCTGTGGGTGCTTGTATGGAGCGTGATTGGCTTTGCCATGATGGGGGCGGACAAACGCAGGGCCAGGCGGGGAGACTGGCGGATCTCGGAAAAGGCCCTTTTTCTTGCTGCTCTTCTGGGCGGATCACCGGGAACGATTCTTGGGATGAGGGTATTTCATCACAAAACAAAACACTGGTATTTTCAATTTGGAATGCCGGCCATTCTGATTGCCCAGGCTGCTCTTGCCGTCTGGCTCCTGCTGCGGAAAGGCGGATGAGGCTGTGCCGCAGTCCGCGGCCCCTCCCCTTTGCAGCCTGGAGTATCTGTCACAGTGATACAGAAACGGACCATTCAGCGCAGAAGTCGCTGCATGGTCCGTTTTTTGCCGCCGTCTCTATGGCTCTCTCTTGGGCAGCCGGTGCTTGGTGCCGTCAGGTTCTACGATACGGATATTCTCCAGCTGAGCCTCCAGGTTTTTACGGTATGCGTCAATATATTCCCGCCGCAGCAGGTCCCGCTCCACCATCTCCTCAGGCGTCAGCCCTTCGGGGCTCTTGGCTTTTTTGGCCAGAGCATTTATACGCTCAATTTTCTTCTGTTCCATCAGATATACCGCTCCAATACTATCATCGTACGGCCCTTTTTAGATAGGCCGCCTATCTCTTTGACACTGCACTTTCCAAGGCCGCGGCAGGAGATCACATCCCCCTGTGCGACGGTGCGGTCGCATTTGCCGCACTCCCGGTGATTGAGCTGAACCCTGCCTGCCGAGATGAGGTCGGCGGCCTTACCGCGGGAGAGGGAGAAGCCGGAGGCCATGACGGCGTCCAGCCGCAGGGCGGCTACCGTGTCGCGCACGGTCTTGACCTGGATCTGAGGGAGTTCCAGGTCGGACAAAGGGAGGGCATGCACCTTGAGCCTGACCCGACCGGCACTCTCCAGATTCAGAAGCAGATAGTCTGCGATTTCCGGGAGCAGCAGTACGTCGCATGAGGTGCTGCCTACCAGCAGATCGCCTATCTTTTCCCGGGTGATACCCAGGCCCAGGATAGAGCCCAGAAAGTCCCGGTGGGAGAGGCCGCTGCCCGCAGGAAAGGTGCACCGCAGGGCGGCTACCGGGGACTCCCATAGAGCGTCCTCCTCTTCCTGCCAATCTGGAAGGAAGAGGCAGACTGTCCGCTCTGCCCCCTCATATCCCCCCAAAAAGAGATGTCTGGGACGGCCGCAGGCGGCGATGAGGGACTCCACAGCCGCGCGCTCACCCGGGGATAAAAAGGAGGTATGGGCCGGAACGGAGCGATTTTGGGCCAGCTCCAGCTTATCCAGCACCCTGGCCAGCAGGAGCCGCTCGGCCCCTTCCCTGGCAAGCCTGTTGAGCAGTTCGGTCTTGTTCATGGAAGCCCCCCTGTTGAGAATGGTCTCCCTATTCTATCTTTAGCGGCAAAAAAAATCAAGGCCCACGGCGCGCCGTCCCTACATGACCTGAATAGAAATTTTCAGCACATAGTCCTGCTGGCCCGCTGATGAGAGCTCGTCCAACAGGACGTCCTCAAAAAAGCGTTCTCCCAACGTGAGTCCACGGGCCGCTCCGGAGCGAAGCAGCCGGCGGTAGGTCTCCTCCGCCGTATCGAAGCCGCCCAGGTGACAGGCGGACAGGTATTGGCCTGCCGGGACGACCTCGGTCTCCACTCCGCGGGGAGAACGGTCGACCTGTGTGTAGAAGTGTGTGGAGGCCAGATGGTAACCCTCTTCCTCCAGAGCTCTGCGGCTGAGGATAGTGCCCACCGAATGGGGACTGAGGATACCATGGGCCCGGCAGAATCGCAGGTGCTCGCCCAAGGAGAGGGCCATCTTCCGCTCACTGGTGAGGCGCGGTACCGGGGTGACCACCAGCAGGCGGGCGGGGACGGCTACCAGGATAACGGCGGAAAAATCGGTCTCCATAGCCCGGCGGGTAAGGGCGGCGCGTCCCCGGACAAAGGCGCGCAGATTTTTCAGCCGGGCAATTTTCTCCCCCAACAGGGCGTCCTCACGCTCCAGAAGGGCGGCCAGGGCCTCCGGACTGCGCCTGTCCAAATAGGCTCGGATCTCGCTCAGAGGCATATCCAGTTCCCGGAGGGCGGCGATGACGTGAAAGACATCCAGCTGGGCCGCGGAGTAGTAGCGGTAGCCGTTTTCACCTTTTAGCGCCGGCGAAAAGATGCCAAGGGAATCATAGTGAAAAAGAGTATGCTTGGTTACGCCGCACAGGGCCGCAAATTCACCGGTGGTAAAGCGATCCCGGTGGGTCCGGTCCATTTTTTCGCCCTCCCCTCTTGACTTTCGGGTTACCCGATGGTTTATGATATACCGCGTATTAAGATTCTGTCAAGAAGGGAGGGGAAACTTCCCCATGGTAAATCAGCTGGATCGGGAGTTTTCTTTTGGCTCCCTGCTGGGTTTCGCCCTGCCCAGCGTCATTATGATGATTTTTACCGCCCTCTATACCATTGTGGACGGGATGTTTATCTCCCGCTTTGTGGGTGAGGACGCGCTGGCGGCTGTTAATATTGTCTTCCCCGCCATCTGCCTGGTCATGGCGGTAGGGATTATGCTGGCTACCGGAGGGAGCGCCATCGTGGCCCATCGAATGGGGGCCGGGGACGAGGAGGGAGCCCGGCGGGGCTTTACCCTTCTGCTGCTGGTTGCGCTAGGGGTAGGCGTACTCTTCGCGCTGGCAGGGCTTTTTGCCTCGGGAGGAATCAGCCGGCTGCTGGGGGCTACAGGGCGGACAGAGGCGGATTGTATTGCCTATCTGCGTACGCTGCTTCTTTTTGCACCGGCCTATATGCTTCAGCTCTTCTTTCAAAGTTTTTTTGTCACAGCCGGCCGCCCCGGCCTGGGCCTGGGGCTGACGGTGGCGGCAGGGCTGACCAATGCCGTACTGGACTTTCTGTTGATTGTCCCGGCGGGCCTGGGGGTGGTAGGGGCGGCTCTGGCGACGGCGGCCGGATATCTGGTCCCAGCTATATGCGGCGTGTGCTTTTTTGCTTTTCGAAAGCGGGGGCTGCGGCTGGCCCGCCCCGTGTGGGACGGGCGTATGCTCCTGCGGGCCTGCTCCAACGGTTCTTCGGAAATGGTGAGCAATCTGGCGGGGGCGGTGATTACCTTCTGTTTCAATTTTCTCATGCTCCGCTTTTTGGGAGAGGAGGGGGTGGCGGCCATCACCATCGTCCTCTATGCCCAGTTTCTCCTTACGGCGCTGTACCTGGGCTTTTCCATGGGGGTGGCCCCGGTAATCAGCTTTAACCACGGCGCGGATAACGGAGCGCGGCTGCGCCGGGTTTACCGAATCTGTATCCTTTTTGTGTCGGTTAGCTCCTGTGTTGTACTGGCCGTTTCCCTGGCGATGTCGGGAATCCTGGTTTCCGTCTTCTCCCCTGTGGAATCTCCAGTGTACGCTTTGGCCCGCCATGGGTTCCTGCTCTTCGCTCCATCCTTTCTGTTCGCCGGACTCAATATATTTGCTTCAGCGTTCTTTACCGCCCTCAATGACGGGAAGACCTCGGCGCTGATCTCATTTCTCAGGACGTTTGGGTTTTTGCTGGCTGCGCTGGCTGCCCTGCCGGCCCTCCTTAATGTGGACGGCGTGTGGCTGGCGGTACCCTGTGCTGAAATGCTTTGTGCAGTCGTCTCTGTATACCTGCTCCGGCGGGGACGGAACAAGTACCGGTACGCATAGAAAGAGAACGCCGGCCGGGAGAGAACTGGGGAACGGTATTTTTGTTGCGCCGAATCGCAGAGGAGAGCCCCGGACCTTGTGTCCGGGGCTCTCCAGTTTCATTATAATATCAGAGGGGCTAGGGCTGCTGGGGCCCCAGGATCTGCCTGCGCCGGGTGAGAATACGGGGAAACCGCCACAAGAAAATGAGCCCGGTGGTAGAGGCGGCGAGAAAGTCGGCGATCGGTTCGGCCAGAAATACAGCAAAGACCTGATTTCCGGGAAGAATGTGAGGCAGAATATAGATGAGAGGGATTAGAAGGATAATCTTTCGGAGCAGGGCAAGAAAGAGAGAGATCTTGGCTTCTCCCAGCGCCACAAAGGTTTGCTGGCAGGAAAACTGGATTCCCATCATAAACATGCAGGCGACATAGACGCGCAGAGTCCAGACGGCGATTTCGACCAGCTCCGGCTTGTCGTTAAACAGAGAGACAAACAGGCCGGGAAAGAGCTGAATGGCGGCCCAGACCGAACAGCTGAATATGAGGGAACTGATAAAGAGCAGACGGAAGGTCTTTTTTACCCGATCCAGATTGCCCGCCCCAAAGTTAAAACCTATGATGGGCTGCGCCCCCTGGGACAACCCCTGAAAGAGCATGGAGAATACCTGCATGATGCTGGAACAGATCGTCATTGCGCCCACGGCCGGATCTCCTCCATAGGTGCGGAGGGAGGAGTTAAAGGATATGTTTACCAGGCTCTCGGTAGACTGCATGATAAAGGGGGATACGCCCAGAGCAAGGACAGGGGCCAGAACCGATGGCTTGATACGGAAATAGCGCCTCTGAAGGCGAAGCTTTGTCCGCCTGCCGGTAAGAAACCGGAGTACCCAGATAGCCGAGACCCCCTGGGCGGTGATGGTAGCCAGAGCCGCGCCCCGGACCCCCATATGCAGGCCGAAAATAAAGATAGGGTCCAGCACAATATTGATGACCGCACCGATCAGCACAGTGGCCATGGAGATGGTGGAAAAGCCCTGGGAGGTAATAAAATAGTTCAGTCCCAGGGAGATCTCCACAAAGATGGTGCCCCAGAGGTAGACGACCAGATACTCTGTGGCATAGCCGATTGTGTTTTCCGTGGCGCCGAAGAGCAGGAGCATGGGCTCGCGGACGATCTGAAAGGCCACAGTCACCAGGATGGAAAGGAGGATCAGCAGCGCAGTGCAATTCCCCAGAATGGCATTGGCTGTATCCTGTTTGCCCTCGCCCATGCGCACCACTGCTCTGGAAGCCCCGCCCATGCCCACCAGGGCGGAAATAGCGGAGACAAACATGATGACGGGGAAGCAGACCCCCAGCCCGGTGAGGGCCAAGTCGCCGACTCCCTCCATGTGGCCGATGTACATACGGTCCACAATATTATAAAGGGCGTTGACCAACTGAGCCGTAACCGTGGGGAGCGCCAGACGCAGCAGTAATTTGCCAATGGGGTCGCTGCCGAGATTGTTCTCTCGCTTTGCCATGGACTACTCCTCCTCCCGCTCCAGGAAGTAGGTGGCCTCCATGTCGGCGACACTGAGCGCAAAGGCCAGAGGATACTGCTGAAGGGCCTGCCCGATGGTGCGGGGGTCCTCGCTGCCGGAAAAGCCCATATGCCAGCGGATGGCCATGGCCTCCTCCCGGGTCAGCCGCATAAAGCCTGAAATGATATATACCGACTTCTCTCCGTGGCCATAGGGTAGAGAGTCCTCAAAAAAGAAGGTGGGAACCGCCTGCCACTTGCCGTCGGGCCCCTTAACGTTGCGGGAGCCGGTCTTATAGCAGCCAATTTTGCACAGATCATGGAGCAGCGCGGCGATGGCGACGTTCTCAGGCGTGTAGTCCAGGCCATAGAGTTCCTGAACCCGCTCCCGCTCCAGATAGGCGCTCAGGCAGTGGTAGACATTCAGACTGTGGTCGCACAGACCGCCGGCATAGGCCCCATGAAATTTGGCTGAGGCAGGGGCGGTAAAAAAGTCGCTCTTGTTCTGGAGGTAATCCAGCAGGGCGTCAGCTCCTTCCCGGTGAATATGTTCCTGATAGATCTCGATAAATTCCTCACGGGCGCTCATCATTCGCTGCCTCCTTGGTTGTTATGAAGGATTCTTTCAGTATACCACAGCTCGCGATAGATTGCCACCCCCTGCACCCACCCCTGTCCTGCCGCATAGGATGGGCGGAACGGGGGGATTGTATGGAGTTTGTTCTCGCCCTGGGAGCGGTTTTTCTCTTTTCACTGGCCTGCAATCTGGACACAGTTTTGCTGGCCGTGGGCTACGCGGTGAAGGGTGTCCGCGTGACGGCCGGACAGTCCGTGCTGGTAGCGGCGGTGACCACAGGCGTTACCCTCTTTTCTCTGGTGCTGGGGGACGCGGCCGCCGCCATATTGGCAGCCGGCACGGCCGAGATGCTGGGGGGATTGGCCCTGATTGGAATCGGATTCTGGTTTCTGCTGGACTGGCTGCGGGGCCGGGGCGGCGGCGGAGCAGCCGACGCTCCGGCCGGGCTGTGGGGCTGGGTCTCGCTTGCCGCCGCCCTGGCCGTCAACAACGCGGGGATTGGAGTGGCTGCCGGAGTCAGCGGAATTCACCCGGTGTGGGCGGCGGCTTGTAATTTTTTTATGACTTTGGCTGCCCTGCCGTTGGGGCGGTGGCTGGGATGCAGGGTGGCAGGCCGTCTGCTCGGGGCCTATGCCCTCCCGCTCTCCGGGGCCCTGTTGGTGGTGCTGGGGGTGTTGGAGGCCCTCTTGTAACCGGGCGGCAGAACTGATACAATGGCTGAAAGGAATGGAAAAGGAAGTGAAAACATGAACTTGCTGGAGCGGCTGGGGGGGCGGAAAGCCGTAACCAGGGGCATTGTGGAGACCTTTCTCCGCCTGAATGCCGCACCGCGCCCCTCCTGGCATGAAGAGGCTGAGAGTCTCCTCATAGCGGAGGAGCTGCGGAGGTTGGGCCTGTCCCCCGTCCGGGATACATGGCATAATGTGAGGGCCGACGTACCCCCATCCCCCGGCGCAGAGAGGGCACCGCTACTGATCCTCCAGGGGCATATGGATATGGTGTGCGCCTGTGCTGAGGGCTTCCGGCCTCTTCGCGACATACCTGCTGCCCGGGTGAAGGATAGGGTGCTCCGGACGGACGGCCGCTCTTCCCTGGGAGCAGACAACAATCTCGGCAATGCCGCCGTGCTGTGGCTCCTGGGCTGCGGAATTACCCACGGCCCGCTGCGGCTTCTCTTTACGGTGGCGGAAGAGGTGGGGCTGGAGGGAGCTCGCCGGATGAGCGGAACATGGCTGGAGGACGCCTCCCTCTTGCTGAATACCGACGGATTTAAGCTGGGGCGGGCCATTGTGGGGTCGGCAGGGGGACGGCGGGAGACTTACGAAAGGCATCTTGAGACAATACCCGCCCTAGATGGCGTTCCCCTGCGGCTGGAGCTGTCCGGTGCAAGCGGAGGACACTCGGGGGACGATATCCACAAGGGCAGAGCCAATGCGCTCATACTGCTGGGGCGGTTCCTGCGCGCTCTGAGGGATGCGCTGCCCGGACTGGGCGTCTCCGCCCTGGCGGGGGGACAGGCCCACAATGCGATCCCAACCGAGGCAGGGGCCACAGTGATTCTGCCCCCGGGAGGTGAGGACATATTTCTGACCCTGGCGGAGAACGTTCGGGCAGAGATGGAGCGCAGCTTCCGGATTACGGACCCGCATCTGAAACTGACCTGGGCACCCTCTGAGCCGCCGGAGGAGATGTGGACGGCAGAGTGCCGTGATGGGGTCCTCGCCCTCATCACGGGTCTGTTTAACGGAGTATACGCCATGCACCCCTCCTTTCCCAGTGTAGTGGGCGCCTCCGCCAACTTGGGCCGAGTGGCCCAGGAGGGAGGGCGGCTCCAGGCCTGTGCATTCCTCCGCTGTGCCGGTGAGGAGGAGGAGCGGCGTCTCTCTGCGCAGCACGACGAGACGGCCCGTAAAGCGGGCTTCACGCTGGTGCACTGCGCCGCATATCCGGGCTGGCCGGGGCGGGCGGACAACCCTCTGGCGCGCCTGATGGACAGAGTGTTTTTTCAGGAGACCGGACGGGGACTGGAGGTCTCAGCTGTCCATGTAGGATTGGAGCCCTCTATTTTTTGTGAAAAGCGGCCCGGCCTTGCCGTAGTGAGTACCGGCCCCGATATTCTGGATGCCCATTCGGTGGAGGAGCGCGCCCCCTTGGGACGCCTTTATCAATATGCCCTGCTGCTGGCAGGTACGATGGAGGAGATCGCCTCCGGCCGCCTCTCCCTTCCCGATGAGGAGGAGAGGTAGATACCGGAATGCCTGTGCCTGGGCGAACGGGCGGCCGCTGCCGTGAGAAGCAGAGGGGGCGGAGATCCGTTTGGCCGCCGGGGCAGATCCGCGGCGTTTGGTACGGCCGGCAGAAAAAATGAGCCGCCGCGGTTCTTTTTCAGAGCAGCGGCGGCTTATTTTGCCTGCGTCAATATATTTGGTCCAGTATTCCCACAATTTCAGCAATACAGCTCTGGTCGCAGGAGCCTATCACTCTGGCTCCCCAGGCCTTGACCTCAGGGGCACAGTTGGCGGGGGCAAATGGGATGGCTGAGATGGCCAGCATGGGCAGGTCGTTCTGATTATCCCCCACGCAGTAGATGTGGCTCCGGTCGATGCCCAGCTGATCGGCGAGATGGAGAACCATTCCCCCCTTATTGCTCCCCTTGCGGGTGAGCTCCAGGAGGACCTGGTTGGAGAAGATCACCTCGTAATATGCGCTCCATCGCTCCAGCATATAGCGCTGCACCTTACGCAGAATGGTATTGTCCTGCTGAAGGATCGCTTTGCTCCAGGGCAGAGGCATTTCAGCCACGGGTCGTTCGATATAGGTGCTCTTGGCCCGCCGGATGTGGCGCTCAGTCACCATGTTGGGGTTATATGCGTAGATATCGTCTCCATGGTAACTCTCAAAGCCAAGAGTAGGAAAGGACGCGCAGACCTCCTCCATATCCGTACGGATCCGGTCGGGGAGAAAGGTCTCGTATATCATCTGATCTGCCACAAAGTCATAGAGGGCCGAACCGTTGGAGAGTATCACCGGGGCATTGATGGGGGCCAGGGAAAAAACAGGGGCAAATGTGGCGTGAGCACGGCCGGTGGCCACGGTAAAGGTGCCGCCCTCCTGAACAAAGTACGTCAGGGCATGCACGTTCTCAGGCGACACCGTAAAGTCGGAGCCATACAAAGTGTCGTCAAAGTCGCTGACCAGAAGCACGCCGTCAAATTTGCCCAAGGGAATTCACAACCTTATTTCCGCAAGTCCGCCCCGGTGATATACCGCCTCAGCGGCAGGTAGAGGGCGGCGAAGATAATCAGGCAGATGGCGGTGTCGATCGCCACATAGCTGCCGTTATATGCCAGAGAGTACATCCAGGGACTGGTAAAGGTGGTGTTAAAGAGCTCGGTGGGGGCCAGGATGCGGTAGATGGTAATACCGCTGATAAAATGAACCGCGAACCGGGCGGCAGCGCCCAGGAGGGTCCCCCAGAAGATTCCACGCTCCCGGCCCCGGAAGAGACCGGCCACTCCGATAACAGTGAAAGCCGCAATGTAGTCCAGTAGAATGGACTGCCAGCCATAGGCCAGGACGCCCTGGACAAAGATCTGCAGTACGCCGAAAGCAAGACAAACAACAAAGCCGCTCTTCATGCCCCAGCGGACACAGTACAGAAATAAGGGAAGCATCTCCAGTGAAATACTTCCGCCCTGAGGCAGCTCAAAGACCTTGAACAGCCCCAAGATTAGGCTGAGGGCTACCATAATGGCCCCTTCGCACAGGGCCCGGATCCCCATAATGGCGCGGGTACGGGCAGCGGGTCCAGTTGGTTTGCCCATATGCTGTTCCTCCTAATAAAGATGTACCGCAGCGCAAACCTGGAAGAGCGCAATGCGGTACAGGAGAAACAACCCCATGTGTCGAATTCGCTTCCTACGCCGGCATTACCCGGATCAGGTTCAAGGGACCGAAGACGGCGATACGTCTCACATCTCAGCCGGACTTGCGTCCAGCGCCCCTGGGGTGTGCGGCATCCTCCGGCAGCGGCGGCTGAGTCGCCGTCTGCCGCGCTGCTCTGATCCGAACACACCCGAGATTCGATTTGTCCTGCGGATTGGATAAATTCTATACCAGCTTGCCCAGCTTTGTCAATACCTCCTGGAACCAGTCGGGCAGCGGGCACTCCAGGGTAAGGCGGTCGCCGGTGCGGGGGTGGGTAAAGGAGAGCCTCTTCGCGTGGAGGCATTGACCTGCCAGCCCCGGGCAGGGCTTTTTGGCTCCATAGACCACATCTCCCAGCAAAGGGTGGCCGATGTGGGCCAGATGGACCCGGATCTGGTGGGTTCGTCCGGTCTCCAGGCGGCATTGAATATGGGAATACCCCGGAAAACGGGCGAGAACGGACCAGTGGGTGACCGCCTCCCGTCCCTGCAGGAAGTCGACCGCCATCCGCTTTCGATCTGTCCGGTGGCGGGCGATGGGGGCGTTGACCGTGCCCGAGTCCTCTCTCAGATTGCCCACGCAGACCGCCTCATATTCCCGGTACAAGCTGTGATCCTGAAGCTGCTCCGCCAGAGCGAGGTGGGCGAAATCGTTTTTGGCGGCGACAAGAAGGCCGGAGGTATCCCGGTCGATGCGGTGAACAATACCGGGGCGGAGGGTTCCGTTGATTCCGGAGAGCGATTCTTTGCAGTGATATAACAGTGCGTTGACTAGGGTCCCGTCGGGGTGGCCCGCCGCAGGGTGGACCACCATGCCCACCGGCTTGTTGACGATGATGATATCGGCATCCTCGTACACGACATCAAGAGGGATATTTTGGGGGAACACATCCATGGGGGCCGGATCTGGCAGGGCAACGGTAAAGGTGTCCCCTGGGACGGTTTTGTCGCTCTTTTTCACCGGGACGCCGCAGCGTGTCACGAGGCCCTCCTCCAGCAGCCGCTGGGCTGCCGAGCGGGTCAGGTCGGGAAGGAGGCGGGAGAGAAAGCTGTCCACCCGCTCCCCGGTACGGTCAGCGGTCAGAGTTAGAGGCGTCATGGGCGTATTTTCCCTTCTTTTCCCACTTTTCGTAGAAGAAAATGACATACACGCACAGGGAGATGCCGCCCAGTACCACGCAGATATCGGCTACATTGAAGACGGCAAAGTTCATAAAAGTTGTCTGAAACATGTCGGTGACAAAGCCCAGAAAGACCCGGTCAATCAAGTTGCCCACTGCGCCCGCCAATACCACGGCCAGGGAGATTACACCCCAGGGGCGGGTAAAGATTTTTTTGATCAGAGCTAGGATCAGCAGCACTGCTACAATCAGAGAGACGGCCGCCAGAACCCAGGTATGCTCCTGAAAGAGGGAAAACGCCGCGCCTGTGTTCTGGACGTAGGAGAGGTCCATAACCCCTGGGATTAGGGTGACGCTGCCGCCCAGGGGAATGTTGTGCCGCACCAGCAGTTTGACGACCTGGTCCAGAACAACCAATGCGGCGGCGAGAAGGAAGTAGAGCATAAAACGGTTCTCCTTTAGGATAATGGATTACAGATTTACAGCCTATTCTATCACGGGGCGGCGTTCGGGGCAACGCTTTTCCCGGGAAAAAGGGCATTGTCCGCGGCACTGGTTTCTGCTATACTGGAAAATATAGAGAAAAGGAGGCCGGACGGAGATGCGGGAAATTTCCCTGAACCTGTTTTTAAAGACCATGCGGGAGAGCAGCCAGAACGAGAAGCGATATTGCTTTATTCTGGGAGCGGGGGCGTCCAGAGAGTCTGGGATCCGCACCGGCGAGGAGATGGCCCGGGAGTGGTATCTGGATTTAAACAGCCGCTATTTGCCGGCCGAACTCAAGAGTATCATGGCTGAGCTGGATATTACCGACATTACGCCTTCCAGCCGGTCCTACTTCGATCTGTATGCCCTTCGTTTTTATCCCGACTACCAGATTGGGTCGGCCTATCTGGCCAGGGCAATGGAGCGGGCCCAGCCCAGTTTCGGCTACTACCCCCTGGCCAGGCATCTGGCAGAGTCGGAGAACAACTTGGTCATCACCACCAACTTTGACAGCCTGGTGGAGGATGCCCTCTTCATTTATACCGACCGCAGGCCGCTGGTCATCGCCCATGAGCTTCTGGCGGATTATATCAATATCAACACCAGGCGGCCCATTGTGGCCAAGCTCCATCGGGGGCTGTTCTTCGATCCGCTCAACCGCAGAAGCCAGGTGGACGGGCTGTCGGAGAAGTGGAAGGCGGTTCTGCGTACGGCGTTTCAGATCTATACCCCTGTGGTAATCGGCTACGCCGGCGGAGATCACAGCCTGATGGACTTTCTCAAGGACGACACCGTCAAGATGAACGGCCTTTACTGGTGCTACCGCCATGAGGAGCCGCCTGAAGAGATCCAGGCGCTCGTAGAGAGCAAGGGCGGCTATTTCGTTCCCATTGAGGGCTTTGACGAGATGATGTATCTCCTGGGCCGCGAATTCGGATATGAGAATCCGGGAAAGCAGGTTCGCGAGATCGCCGAGCGGCGGGCCAAGGCCTATGAGGAGCAGCTGGAGCGGTTCGGCAAAAAGCTGGGAGACATTTCTCAGCCCACCGCTATGCAGAGCCAGCTGCGGGCGACCTTGGATCAGCAGCGGCGAGATACGCTGCAGAGACTGAGCAGGCGAATCGAGCAGGACCCCAATGATGGGGAGGCCTATTTGGATCGGGGGAAAAATTATTATTGGGCGGGAGATGTCGAGCGGGCTCTGGAAGACTTTGATATCGCAGTAAAGTTGGCGCAGGATGAGGCGAGCGCCCGCTTTTACCGCGCACTCACCTATGAACGGCTGGGGCGAAAAGAGGAGGCCGTAGCCGAGTATACCGCCGCAATTGCTCTGGATGATACAGACTGGGTTTCTTACCTGAGCCGCGGAGAGCTCTATGAGGAGCTGGGAGAGTATCATCAGGCGCTGGAGGACTACGGCGAGGCGCTGGAGTGGGGCGGTGAGCTGGAGGCGCTGTTATCCAGAGGGGATTTGTATGAAAAACTGGGGCGGTATCAGGAGGCGATAGCGGATTACAGCGAAATCTTGGAGCAGGAGCCCGACGCGGACGACATCTATAACAGACGTGGGCTTGCATTCTGGAAGCTTGGCAATCAGGAGCGGGCCATTGAGGACTATACCCAGGCCATCAGCAGGACAAAGGGAGATGCGCAGGTGTACCTCAATAACCGCGCGGCCTCCTATATTGATCGGGGGGAATATGAAAAGGCGTTTTCGGATTGTGAGGCGGCGATTCAGAAGGATCCGGAATTTGCAAACCCGTACTATCACCGGGGGCGGGGATATGCGGCGCTGGGAAAGCTGGAGCTGGCCAAACAAGATTTTGAAAAGGCGATCTCGCTCAGGCCCGAATACGAAGAGGCCCGCAGCGCGCTGGAGAGGGTTCGACAGGAGCTGGCGCAAACTGCGGCGGGAAAAGGATGAGGAGGCGCGGGGGCCCCGCTTGAAACAGCCCCAAAAAGACGCTATCATTTTTTATGGGACGAAGGGCGCCTACCTCTAAAGGTGGGCGCCCTTCGTCTTTTATTTCATGCTTCTGATGACACTGGCACAGCGGGGACAGAGCCCGGCGTGGTCGTGGTCCTCTCCTACATGGGGGTCAAACTTCCAGCAGCGGACGCACTTGGGGGCATCCAGCGCAGCCACATCCACCACAGGCTCTCCGGACTGCGTGTCATTGCCGATTTCCGCTTCAGATACGATAAACAAATCGGCCAAAAAGCTGAGGTCCTCCTTTTTTACCGCCTGATAGCCCACGGGCAGGTGAAGGACGACTTTGGCCTCCAGGCTCTTGCCGATGCGCTTTTCATTCCGGGCAGACTCAAGCGCCTTATTGACATGGTCCCGCAGAGTGATGAGGGCCTCCCAGCGCTCCGTTTCTCCCTGAGGCAGGGCCAGAGCTCCGTCATAGTCAGGCATCTGGTTAAAGAGAACGCTCTCCCCGTCCGCCTGTCCGTCATGGGGCATAGCCTTCCAGATCTCCTCGCTGGTAAAGGCCAGGATAGGCGCTACCAGGCGGGTCATGCCGTCCAGAATGAGATACAGGGCGGTCTGGGCCGACCTGCGGCCCTCCTCACCGGCGCAGTAGAGACGGTCTTTGATGATGTCGAAGTAGAAGTTGGACATGTCCACCACACAGAAGTTGTAGATGGAGCGGTAAACGCCGTGGAATTCATACTTGTTATAGTAGTCCCGCACGGTCCGGGCCAGATCGTTGAACCGGGAGAGCGCCCACCGGTCCAGATCGACAAGGCGGCTGTGGGGCACCCTGTCGGCATCCGGGTCAAAGCCGGTCAGATTGCCCAGCATATACCGGGCGGTGTTGCGGATCTTCAGATAGGCGTCGGAGAGCTGCTTCATGATCTCCTTGGAGATGCGCATGTCCTGCGTATAGTCCGCCGACGCCACCCAAAGGCGGAGCATGTCGGCGCCGTAGTCCTTGATGATCTCCTCGGGGGCGATGGCGTTGCCCAGAGATTTATGCATGGCCTTGCCCTCGCCGTCCACTGTCCAGCCATGGGTGATGATCTGCTTGTAGGGCGCTGTCCCCTTGGCGGCGATGGAGGTCAGCATAGAGGACTGGAACCAGCCCCGGTACTGGTCGCCGCCCTCCAGATACACGTCGGCGGGGAATTGCAGGTAATCCCGCTCATCCAGTACAGCGGCATGGGTGGATCCGGAGTCGAACCACACGTCCATGATATCGGACTCTTTGGTAAAGTGGGTGTGGCCGCAAACGGGACAGGTAAAGCCCTCGGGCACCAGCTCGTCGGCGGTTTTGTCAAACCAGATGTTGGAGCCGTGCTCCCGAAAGAGGTCGGAGATCCGCGCAATGGTCTCGGGGGTGACAAGGTCCTTGCCGCACTTCTCACAGTAGAAGATGGGAATGGGCACCCCCCACACCCGCTGGCGGCTGATGCACCAGTCATTGCGCTCGGTGATCATGCTGGTCATGCGCTCTTTGCCCCAATCCGGCTTCCACTGGATGGAGTCGCAGGCCCGCACCGCCTCCTCCTTGATGGCGTCCACGGAACAGAACCACTGCTCGGTTGCCCGGTAGATGATGGGATGCTTGCACCGCCAGCAGTGGGGGTAGGAGTGGGTAATCTGCTCGCTGGCCAGAAGCATCCCGGCCTCCTTCAGATCTCCCGGGATAACCTCGTTGGCCTTGGCGTAAAACTGACCGCTGTACTTCTCGTCGGTCATGACGCCCTTGGCATTGACGGGGACCGGCGTGCCGATGTGGGTTTTGCCTGCCGCGTCGTAGGCACGGCAGATGTTGAAGTCGTCGGCGCCGAAGCCGGGGGCGGTGTGGACGCAGCCCGTGCCTGCATCCAGGGTGACGTGGTCGCCGCACAGAATCACACTGTCCCGGTCAAAGAGGGGATGCCCGGCAGTCATCAGTTCAAATTCCCCGCCCTTGAGGGTGGCCAGTACCTTGCAGGCGGTATAGTCGATGTGGGCGGCTTTACAGACGTTCTCGGCCAAGTCCTTGGCTAGGATATACACCTCGCCGCCGGGGACCTGGAGAAGCACGTAGTCGAAAGCGGCGTTGACACAGATGGCCATGTTGCCGGGGATGGTCCAAGGGGTGGTGGTCCAGATGACAAAAAAGATTTTGTCCAGGGGGGCGTACGGAGTCAACTTGCCCTTGTCGTCCCGGATGGGGAACTTGACGAACAGGGTGGTACAGGGGTCGTCGGCATACTCAATCTCAGCTTCCGCCAGGGCGGTCTGGTCATGGGGACACCAGTACACCGGCTTCATGCCCTTATAGATATAGCCCTTCTCGGCCATTTTGCCGAAGATCTCCACCTGCTTGGCCTCAAAGCCGGGCTTGAGGGTCAGATAAGGGTCCTCCCACTCCCCCAGTACGCCCAGACGCTTAAACTGGCTGCGCTGCTTGTCCACAAAGTCCAGGGCGTACTCCTTGCACTTCTCACGGAACTCGCTGGTGGTCAGCTCCTCCCGCTTAATTTTCTTGTTTTTTAGGATGGCGCTCTCAATGGGCAGGCCATGGGTGTCCCAGCCGGGGACATAGGGGGCGCACCAGCCCGTCATATTGCGGTGCTTGACAATGATATCCTTGAGGATTTTGTTCAGGGCCGTACCGATGTGGATGTTGCCGTTGGCATAGGGGGGGCCGTCGTGCAGAATAAATTTGGGCTTGCCCTCATTTTTTTGGAGCAGTTTGTGGTAAAGGTCAGCCTGCTCCATCTCCTCAAGCATGCCGGGTTCACGCTTCGGCAGGCCGGCCCTCATGGGGAAGTCGGTCTGGGGTAAGTGAATGGTTTTGTTGTAATCCATGGGTGTCTCCTCCTGTTGTATAGAAAATAAATTTAATATTCAATCAAAACCCGGCGGCAGGCCTCACAGATCCAGGCGAGAGGCTTTCCCCTCTCTTCTGTGGAGTAGTCCCGAAGAAAGACGTCAGACGATCCCGTGAAGAGCCGGCTGGGCAGGTTCTTTTTTGTGGTCCAGATCAGGGGAAAACCGTACAGCCAGCCCTGACACATTTCCTGACCGCAACAGGGACATTTCATGACGTTGTGCTCCTCTCGTTCAAAAAATAGGCGCCCCTGTCTCCCGTAAGAGACAAAGGCGCAAAACCTCTGCGGTACCACTCTCATTACCGCGGACATGCCGCGGCCCCTCAACGACCGGTAACGGGGCCAACCGTCCCCGCCTACTGCCGGTTCAGCGGGGCGCTCCGAGGGGATATTCGCCCCCTCCCCTCTCCGCCTCTCACCAAAACGGCGGCTCTCTGGGCAGGATATGGGGGGTACTTGTCCTCGTCAACGCGGTGTTCCAGATGAAGTTCTCTGTCATAAAACAGATTTCGGAGACGCACACAGGGCGCGTCTCCGAGTATCTTACATGCTAAATTCCGCTCTGTCAAGGGGAAACGTTCGATTTTTCGGCCGCAGCGGCCTTCCAATCAGAGACTTTTCGATCCAGCCCGTCACGCGGGCCAGCAGGCAGACGGCCGGCGGAAGGGAGAAGGCCGGGCGCGGTGGACAGGAACGCCGGGAGCGGAGACGCGATCCCCCCACAGAGAAGGAAGGTGACTCCCGTGATGAGAATGCTCTGCGGCATTCAACCAAGCCGCCCTACTTGATCTCGTAGTCCTTCCCGAATTGGAGATGGTCAAAGTCAATCCGGCGGGTGGGAGAGGTGTCGTCCAGATCCGCTTCGGGGGCGGGAGACTCCTCAATCGGGCGGCGCACCGGGCGTGAGCGGCGCTCTCCAGGCGCACCGGGCGTGAGATTCAGCTCCAACAGTTCGGCATAAAGTCCCCCGTCTTTTTCCTGGACAGGGACCTCGGCTTGGGCGGTAGCAGGGGCTGCATGCTCCTCTGTCTCCTCTGCCACAATACGGTCCATAGAGGCCGCGATCTCCTGTGCGGCGGTATCCACCGGATCTGGAGCTGACGGCGGCACGGTGGCTGCCGGAGAGAGCTGGGAAAGACCGTCCAGGTAATGCAGCTCCTGACGGTGCAGGTCCCGAACCTTATCCACATAGGCGGCCGTCTCGGCCTTTGCGGCGGCCAGGCGCCCCTCCTCGTCCCGGATCTCCCGGGCCAGCTCCGCCATACGGGCCTTGGCGTCGGCCTCTGCGTTTTTCAGCAGGTCGTTTCTCTTGGCCTCGGCCTCAGCCACCATCTCGTCGGCCATCCGCTGGGCGGTGAGCAGGGCCTTGCGCATGGCTTCCTCTGTGGAACGGTATTCCTCCACCTTGTCTACCAGGACCTTCATTTTGGCCTTGAGCGTGGCGTTTTCCTTATAGAGCGTCGTGTAGTCCTCGGTCAGCAGGTCCAGGAACTCATCCACCATCGCCATATTGTATCCGCCGAAGGACGCTTTTGCAAAGGCATGCTCCGAGACTTCCTGAGGCGTCAGCATAATTATCCCCCGCATTTCTTCTATGTAATGTGCAGCTGGGAAGGGTACAGCCGGTTTTTAGAAGTAGAGGCCGTTATTCTCCAGTTCGTCAATGAGATCCCCTAAAATATCCACATTATAGGGGGTAATGATATAGGTGGAAATGGCGACCTTCTTGATTTTTCCCTCGTTTGCGTAGGCCACGCCGGAGAGGAAATCCAGCAGGCGCCGGGCGATGTCCTTGTTGGTGGACTCCAGGTTGAGAACCACAGTGCGCTTTTCCCGCAGGTGGTCGGCAATCTCAGAGGCGTTTTCAAAGCGCTCGGGCTTTACCAGCACCACCTGGAGCTGGGTGGTTGTGTGGATGTTGACTACCTTGTTGCTGCGCCGCTCGTTCTCCACCGGGAAAATAGCTCCGGTGCTCTCACTCTTGGCTGTGCGGACGCCGCGGTCGGTACGATCCATGCGCTCGCTGCGGGAGACCGGCTCAAAGTCGTCAAACTCCTCATCCTCGTCTTCATCTTCGTAGGGACGGGCCAGGCGCTTGAGCTCGTCAATAAATCCCATATCAGGTAACCCCCTAAATCTTATCCTTTGTTGCCGCTCCCATGGGCGGACGGGGACCAAAGAGAGCAGTTCCAACCCGGACCAAGGTGGCGCCCTCCCGGACAGCGTCCTCATAATCGCCGCTCATACCCATAGACAGACAATCAATATCAGTTATATTATGGTCCATCTGCGTTCTTATGTCAACAAAAAGCTGGTGCATTCTCTGAAAAAACTTCCGATTGTCTCCCGGCGCTGCCGCAATGGGTGGTATGGCCATCAGGCCGCGGAGCCGAATATGTGGAAATTCAGCGGCTTTTCGCGCCAGCAGGGGCAGTTCATCAGGGCATACGCCGCTCTTGCTCGCCTCCCCGCCGATGTTAACCTCCAGCAGGATGTCCTGAACCAGGCCCAATTTGCCGGCGCGGTCTTCTATGGCATCCAGCAGGCGTTCCGACCCCACCGATTCGATCATATCCACCCGGCCCACCACATACTTGACTTTATTGGTCTGAAGATGGCCGATAAAGTGCAGGGCTGACCCGGCGTAAGCGTTGTCGTCCAGATGGGCGGTCATCTCCTGGACCCGGTTTTCCCCACAGATTGTCACACCGGCGGCAATGGCCGCCCGGATGGTATCCGAGGTCTGTACCTTGGTGGCGGCCACCAGAGTGATCTCCGCCGGATCCCGCCCGGCCTCCCGGGCGGCGGCGGCGATATTGGCCTTTACTTGAGCGATATTTTCCTCCAGAGACATAAGACAACCCCTCCCCTTCCCTAGCGTACGACCTTTCCGTCGAACAGATCATCGGCGGATACAATAATCTCGTCGCCGGCCCGGAGGATCTTTCGGGCGGCGTCCTGAGGGGGTTCCGGACGGACCAGGCAGTAGTCCTCCTCCTCTACCAGAACGGTGACCGGCTTAAATTCTGCCTGGGCGCCCACCAGGGCATAGACGCCCGTTACTTGACGCTCGGACTCCGCACCGGTCTCCTCATCTTGTTCGGTGACAGTGAGCACTCTGACGGCCCGCTTGGGTATCCGCACTCCCTCGGCGGTGTCGAAGATCAAATCAACGGTTTGACGGCGCAGCAGTGTCGTGTCGGACAAAAAGCGATTGGAGGAAAACACCACGGTCACCCGGCCGTTTTCCGGCTCGCTTACCGATTCGACCTGCATTTCCACCTCCCCTGACCAGTCACGGGAAAAGCGGACGGTGACCGGCTGGAGCTGGCCCTGCCGGTCTTCCAGACGCTTGGCCTCCCCCTCAGGCAGGGGACAGACAAAATACCAGGTACTGCTGGTGATCAGTTTGCCCACGGCGGTCTCATCGGCGGAAACCCGCTGCCGGGACAGGGCATCCAGCCCGGAAGGGGTCAGGGAGGACAGTCCCTCCGGTGTGAGCAGGCTCTCATACCCGTCCACCTGGCCGGAGAAAATCCCCGGTCGATCCACCCGCACCTGGCTGGTATCGGCGGCAGCCTGACTGCTGAGGGCCTGGATCTGCGCCTCTTTTTCCGCAATGGCGGCAGTCAGGGCCTCGGAAGAGCCCGCATCGCCGAAGGTGTACTCGCGCTGGTAAACCAGGCTTTTCAGGTTCAGAGTCTGATCCTCAAGGCCTGTCAGATCTCCGGCCGCTACAGAAGAGCGCAGGGATACAATGGTGTCGATGACGGCCTGGCTCAGCCGTCCGCTGTCCCCCCCTGCTCCCTCCTGCCGGAGGGAATAGCGCAGCTGCTCCAGCTCAAGATTGAGCTTTTGCAGTTCCTGCCTGCGCTCCAGTGCGGCCGTATTCTGGTATAAAACAGCCACAGCCTCTCCCTTGGAAACCCGCTCTCCCTCGGCGGGGAGCAGCTCCACGGTTCCCCCGGCGGAGGGGAGCACAACCTCCTCCCGCACCAGAAAGCCGGTAGCCTCAATACTGTCGTCCACGGCATAGGCGTAGGAGAGAACGGTGGAAAACGGCGTGGTCAGGCTGTTCCAGGCGTAGACAGCCAGATAGATGGCCACTGCGCCCGCCAGAACTAAAATCACAATTTTATTGACCAGGGTGCCCTGTTTCATAGCGCTTGTCCTTTTTGTATGTACGTAGAGAGGATTTACCCGTTCTCCTCCCCCGCCTCGTCCAGCGGAACAGGCCGCTCCGGAGCAATGGTAGAGATGGCGTGCTTATAGATCACCATCTGCTTGTCCTCATCGGTGGTAAGGACCACCACAAAGGCGTCATATCCCGCGATGGTTCCCCGAAGCTGATAGCCGTTCATCAGGAAGAGGGTCACGTGGACACGGCTTTTCCGTGCCCGGAGGAGAAAGAGGTCCTGCAGGTTGTTTGTCTTTTGCATAGTTGGATACACTCCGTTTCTCTTTAGAATGCATCCATAATATACCAAATTATTCCAGATATCATGTCGAAATCTGGGGCCTTTCCCGGGAAATTATGCGCGCTTAAACTGTTTCTCCAGCTGCTGCCTGGTGAGCTCTATTGCCACGGGGCGGCCGTGGGGACAGTACCTGACTGTGCCCGCCATGACTGCCTCGGCTACCCGGAGGAGCTCGGCCGTGCCGTTTTTTTGCCCGCCCTTGATGGCCGCTTTGCAGGCCATGGTATGGAGCAGGGTATCCCGGACGGCCTCGGGGTCGGCGGAGCCTGTGGTGAGGAGCTTTCCGGCCAACTCGGAGAGCGTGCCTTCGATATCTCCGGCGTCCACATCCGAGGGGGCCCCCCGGACAATAAGACTTCCGCCGCCAAAGTCCTCGGCTTCAAAGCCAAAGCGGCGCAGAAGCGGCAGGTGCTGAAGGAGAATGGCGCCCTCTTCACCGGGGAGCTGGAGGACCACGGGAGTCAGCAGGGTTTGCACCATGGGGGTGTAGCCCGCCGCCTTGAGCCGGTCAAAGTGCATTCGTTCGTGGGCGGCATGCTTGTCGATAAGGACGACCTTATCTCCCTGCTCCACAATGATGTAGGTGCTCAGCACCTCTCCCGCCAGATGCCAGGGCTCGGGGGCGGAGGCGGGCCCGGGAGCCGGATCTGGAGTGGGAACCGGCGGCTGCGCTTTCGCCTGAGCGGAGACAGAATCCGGACGGGAGGAAGACGGCGCAGGGACATCATGGGTGTGGACGGTACGCCGCTCCGGCAGAGACGGGGGCGCTTCCGCCGGCATCTGCAGGGACGCGCCCGATGGGGGAGGAGCAGAGCAGGGCTTGCCCTCTGCAGCAGAAGGGCGGACGGCACTGAGAGCGGGGCCTCTCTTAGGCGCGGTAAAGTCGTGGAGGGGCAGTGCGGCGGTCAGGGGCTGCGCAGGCACGTCCAGGACCGTCTGGCGGGGGGTGACGGTATCGTGCCTCTTGGGGGGCTCCAGCACCGCTGTCGGCCGGGTTCTGTCGCCCTCCAGGGCCGACTTCACAGCGTAGTATACCGTCGAAAAGACCTGCTTGTCACTGCCGAACTTAACCTCGGTCTTGGTGGGGTGCACATTTACGTCCACTGCGTTGAGCTTAGTGGTCAGATGGAGGACGCAGGCAGGAAATTTCCCCACCATTTTCTGGTTGGCATAGGCCTCTTCCAGGGCTGCCGCCATGGTGCGGGATTTGACATACCGTCCGTTGACAAAGAAGTGCTGATAGCCCCGGGTGCCGCGGCAGCAGGCGGGCAGGGATGCAAAGCCGGAGACCGACATCCCCTCTCCCGACCCCTCCACCGGGATGAGCCCCAGGGCCAGATCCCGGCCGAAGACGCTGTAGACGGAGGAGCGCAGGGCGCCGTCGCCGGGAGTGAGCAGCTCCTGCCTGCCGTCCCGGAGAAACTTCACACTCACCTCCGGGTGAGAGAGCGCCAGGCGCTGGACGGCGGCAAAGACGGCGGCGCCTTCAGCGGCGTCCTTTTTCATAAATTTCAGTCTCGCCGGTGTATTGAAAAAGAGATCTTTGACCACCATTGTGGTTCCGGCGGGGCAGCCCGCCTCCTCCCGGCCGGTGACGGCCCCGCCCTCCAGGGAGACCGCCGTCCCAAGGGGCGCTCCGCCGGGACGGGTAAGCAGGTCAATCCGGGAGACGGCGGCAATGGCGGCCAGGGCCTCCCCCCGGAAGCCCAGGGTGCCGATGGCCTCCAGGTCATACTCGCTGCGGATCTTGCTGGTGGCGTGGCGGAGAAAGGCGGTTTCGGCATCCTCTGCGGCAATACCGCAGCCGTCGTCCGTGACCCGGATGAGAGACATGCCGCCGTTCTGGATTTCCACAGTGACTTTGGAGGCGCCGGCATCAATGGCGTTCTCCATAAGCTCCTTGACCACACTGGCCGGGCGCTCCACCACCTCACCGGCGGCGATGAGGTCGGCTACATGGGGGGCCAGCTGTTGAATATGGGGCATAGGGAATTCCTTTCTAAGGGCCTGTCAGAGGGACCAGACCAGGGTGAAGAGGTTGATGACGGCGTGAAGGCCAATGGGCGTCCAGACAGAACCGCCGTTGTCGTAGGCCCAAGTACAGGCCAGGGATATGGGAAGGTACTGAACGAAAAGCAGGAGATAGCGGGGGTCCACCCCGTTCCAGGTAAACATGAACTGCCACACACAGTAGAGGGCATAGGCCATCACGGAGAGGCACCAGGCCAGCGGACGGCTGTACCGGCGCAGACAGCCGAAGAGGAGCCCGCGGAAAAGGGTCTCCTCCACAATGGGCATCAGGATGACCAGAATAACCACTGTGGCCGCCGGAGAGAGGGCGAATTGTTCGGGATAGCTGTAGGAATTGGGGTTTTCCACCGGATAGGGAATACGCATGACCAGGAAATGAAGGACTGCCGCACCTGCAAGGCCGGTAACAAAGGCGAACAGATTCTCCGGGAGCCAGTCCAGGATCATGTGGAAGCCGTGGCGCAGAAAGCTCCAGAAGACCAGAAAGACCAGTACCGCCGATACCAGATAGTAGAGCACATTGGCTTCCGCTACGGGGATTTCTCCACCGATGCCCCGCTGAATAGCGCCCATCAAAAGGGGAAAGACGCCTACATACAGGGCAAAGAAGACCCACCCCCGGATGGCTTCCGGGCGGGTAATCTGGGGGCGCCATGGGCGTCTCTTCATGGGGAGGCTCCTTTCTGTTGTCGGAGGACGGGTTGTGTTGCACGGCGCCGCCCCATAGATCGCACCGCGCGGCTCGTTTGGGGGGCTGCTACAGCTTCTGCTTCAGTTCAAAGATCAAGTTCATGGCCTCAATGGGTGTCAGGGTATTCACGTCGATTCTCCTGAGGCGTTCAGCCACCTCCTGGGCGCCCATATCCAGCATGGAGATCTGGTCTTCAGACGGGACGGCGGGTGCTGGAGCCTGGACGCCGCCGCCGGCCTCCAGCTCGGCGAGGATCTGCCGGGCCCGGCGGATGACCGCGTCGGGCACCCCGGCCAGCTTGGCCACCTCTACGCCGTAACTCTGGTCGGCCCCGCCACGGACGATCTTACGCAGGAAGATCACATCGTCCTTTCGCTTTTTGGCGGCGATGTTATAGTTTTTTACACCGGGGAGAGCACCCTCCAGACAGGTGAGCTCATGGTAGTGGGTGGCAAAGAGAGTCTTGGCTCCCAGACGGCGTTTGTCGGCGCAGTACTCCAGCACGGCCCGGGCGATGGCCATACCGTCATAGGTGGAGGTGCCCCGGCCGATCTCATCCAGAATAAGGAGGCTCTTGGCGGTGGCGTTTTTCAGCAGCTCTGCCACCTCGGTCATTTCCACCATAAAGGTGGACGCCCCTGCGCTCAGGTCATCGCTGGCCCCGATGCGGGTGAAAACCCGGTCCACGATGCCGATGTGGGCGGCTTTGGCGGGAACAAAGGAGCCCATCTGGGCCATAAGGACGATGAGGGCCACTTGGCGCATGTAGGTGGACTTGCCCGCCATGTTGGGGCCTGTGATGATGGCCAGGGTGTTCTCGCCGGTGTCCATCACGGTGTCGTTCGGGACAAAAAGGCTGTTTTTCAGTACCCGCTCCACCACCGGATGCCGGCCCTCGACAATCTCGAGCCGGTCGGAGAGATCCACCTCCGGCCGGCAGTAGCCGTTGTCGGCGGCCACGGCGGCGAAGGAGGTGAGCACGTCCACCTGGGCGCAGGCGGCGGCGGAGCGCTGAATCCGCCCCACCTCGGCGGCGGTCTTCTCCCTCAGCTCACAGAAGAGCTGAAATTCCAGGGCGGTCACCTTGTCCTGGGCGGAGAGGATGGTGTGCTCCATATCCTTCAATTCCTGGGTAATAAAGCGCTCGCAGTTGGCCAGGGTCTGCTTGCGGATGTAGGTGTCGGGCACCAGATCGTAATAACTCTTGGAGACCTCGATGTAGTAGCCGAAGACTTTGTTGTAGCCCACCTTCAGGCTTTTGATGCCGGTCTTCTCCTTCTCTCTGGCCTCGATGGCGGCCACCATACCCTTACCGTTCTGCAGGATGTCACGGAGCTGATCGACCTCGGCGTTGTAGCCGCCCTGGATGAAGCCGCCCTCCCGCACCGAGAAGGGAGGGTCCTCGACGATGGCCCGGGAGATGAGGGTGCGCAATTCGGTGAGGTCGTCCAGCTCCTCCCGCAGGACGGCCAGGAGGGAGGAGGAATAGGGCTCCAGAAGCTTGCGCAGGGAGGGGAGCTTCCCCAGTCCGGCGGCAAGGGAGGCCAGGTCCCGCCCCCCGGCGGTGCCGTAGACGATGCGGCCGATGAGCCGCTCCAGGTCACCCACCTCCCGGAGACAGAGGACGATCTCCTCCCGGCCGATGGTGTCGCCCGAGAGATCGGACACCGCCCCCAGGCGCTTGCCGATCTGGGCGGGACTCAGAAGGGGACGCTCCATCCAGGAGCGGATGAGGCGGCGGCCCATGGGAGTCTTCGTCCGGTCCAGCACCCACAGCAGGGAGCCTTTCTTTTCCTTGGTGCGCAGGGTCTCGGTAAGCTCCAGGGTCTGCCGGGCGGTGAGATCCAGCTCCATGTACTGGCCGGAGGTGTAGTATTTGAGCTCAGAGAGGTGGGAGAGATCGGTCTTCTGCGTCTCGTACAGGTAGGAGAGAAGCCCGCCGGCGGCCAGGGCGGCACTCCCAGTGAGACTGGGCAGGTCCTCCAGTCCGGTCTTAAATTGTCTCTCCAGGCTGGCCGGAACGGCAGCGCCGTCGTACCGGTCCGCCCCGCCGTTTTCACAGCGGCACTCCAGCCGGGAGACCAAGAAGTCCAGCAGGGCGGCGTCGGCATAGGCCTCCTCCGAGAGCACCGCCTCGCGGGGGGAGAAGCGGCCCAACTCGTTGTAGAGGTGCTCGCCGGAGAGGGCCCCGGCAAAGGAGGTAGCCCAAACCTCTCCGGTGGAGATATCACAGAAGCACAGCCCCACATCCTCTCCGGCGCGATACACCGAGCAGATAAAGTTGTTGCGCCCCTCCTCCAGCATGGACTCGGAGATGACGGTGCCGGGGGTCACGATGCGGATGATATCCCGGTCCACCAGCCCCTTGGCGGTGGACGGGTCCTCCATCTGCTCACAGATGGCAACTTTGTAGCCCTTGGAGATAAGCCGGGCGATGTAGGCGTCGGCGCTGTGGTAGGGTACCCCGCACATGGGGGTGCGCTCGTCGGCGGGCTTGCCCCGGTCGCGGGTCGTGAGTGTCAGCTCCAGCTCTTTGGAGACCAGCCTGGCGTCCTCGTTGAACATCTCGTAGAAGTCGCCCAGGCGGAAAAACAGAATACAGTCCGGGTGGAGCTCCTTCATTCTGACGTATTGCTGCATCATGGGGGTCAGTTCCGATGGCATGGCGGGTTCTCCTTTTCTCTCTCTTTGGGGAGGGGACGGCGTTCAGCGGCCCCGCAGCGGCGGGGCCCAGCCGGGGCGGACTAGGCCAGCTCACCGAACAGGGACCACTTGTTGGCCCCTGTGATGTGGAGCTGGACAAAGGTTCCGATGAGGGAGGCCTCCCCCTCCAGCCGGACCAGGCGGTTGCCGGGCGTCCGGGCGGTAAGCCCCTTGCCGTCCCGCCCATCCACCAGGCAGCGGACGGTCTTCCCGATATAGGCGGCATGGCGCTCCTCGGAGATCCGGTCCTGCACCTCCACCAGCCGCTGGAAATTTTTCAGCTTCTCCTCCCGGCTCATGGGGTCGGGCATGTCAGCCGCCGGGGTTCCCTTCCGGGGGGAGTAGATAAAGGTAAAGAGGGCGTCGAAGCGGACCTCCTCGATAAGGCTCAGAGTCTCCTCAAATTCCTCTGTAGTCTCGCCGGGAAAGCCAACGATGACATCGGAGGTGAGTACGATATCGGGGATGAGGGTCCGCAGGGCACGCACCTTCTCCAAATAGCCCTCCCGGGTGTACCGCCGGTTCATCTCGGAGAGTACCCGGTTATTCCCCGCCTGGAAGGGCAGGTGGAAAACCGGGGCCACCTTTTCGCACGCTGCCATGGTCTCGAAGAGCTTTTGGGAGGCGTCCTTGGGGTGGCTGGTCATAAAACGCAGGAGAAAGTCACCGGGGATGTCGTTGGCGGCGCGGAGCAGGTCGGCAAAGTCCATGGGCGCCTCCAGATCCTTGCCATAGGAGTTGACGTTTTGGCCCAGCAGGGTGATGTCCCGGTAACCCGCCTCCGCCAGGTCGCGGATCTCGGAGAGAATGACCTCGCTCTCCCGGCTGCGCTCCCGGCCCCGTACATAGGGGACAATGCAGTAGGAACAGAAGTTGTTGCAGCCGTACATGATGGACACCCAGGCCTTGACGCCGTTCTGGCGCACGACGGGAATGCCCTCGGCGATGGAGCCGCTCTCGTCGGCGTTCTCAAAGACGCGGCCCCGGCGGCTTACCACCCTCCAGAGAAGCTCGGGAAATTTCCACAGGGCGTGGGGGCCGAAGAGAAGATCCACATGGCGGTAGGACTGCCGGATCTTCTCAGCCACGTGGCCCTCCTGGGCCATACAGCCGCACAGGCAGATGATCTGTCCCGGATGGCGGCGCTTGGTATGAACCAGGGCCCCCACATTGCCCAGCACCCGATCCTCGGCGTGCTCCCGGATGGCGCAGGTGTTGATGACGATGACGTCGGCCTCGTCCTCGGACTGGGTGAAGCCGTAACCCATCTCGGATAGATAACCCCGGATGCGCTCGGAGTCGGCCTCATTCTGCTGACAGCCATAGGTGTCCACGAAGGCCAGGGGGGTATGGGTCAGGGCCTGATTGTGCTCCAGAACCTTTTGGCAGAAGTCCAGCTGCCCGGCCACCTGTTCGGGGGTAATGCGCGTCGTCTCTCGCTTCAAAATATGTTTCCTCCAGAGGGTATACAATAATAAAGAATCATACCATTTTTTCGTCGGAAAAACAAGAGGGCCCGCCTGTAAAGGCGGGCCCCTAGAGTTTGGGCTTTAGGCGGCGGCATGAGACATACAATTAAGTGCACAAATACTTGAGACTATTCAGATCAGGAGTATGAGACGCATTTTCTGCTCCTGTGCTATGGCGCTACCGTGAGTCTGGCAGCCAGACAGGCGTTGGCGATCAGGGAATTGAACTGTATCCGGGAGGACAAGCCGTTTGTGAGCCTGTCAAAGGCTGCATTTGCTGCGGGGTGGTACTCCAGTCCTGCCTCCTCGGCCTGCTTTCCCGCAGCGATTCCTTGAATGAGGAGGGAACGGTTTGGGATCCGCAGCTTCTCCGGAATGGGCTGCAGCAGAAGTCGGCGGCTTGGATCCGCCGGAAGCCGTTTTCCGTCCCATATACCGGAGAGGGGGACGTCTGCGCTCTCGAAGATATAGCCGGTACACCGGGATGTACCGACCCCCAGCACCTGCACGCCCGCGTCCATCAGCCAACAGATGGTGGCCGGTATATCCAGCATATCCTTGGGGGAGGTGGAGAGCAGGGCCACAGGGATATCGCGGAGGGCGGGGAGATCCGGACAGAGGGCCTCGCTGCGGATGTCCCCGATGCCGCCCATACCGCAGGTCACTGCCAGGGACAGTCCCATCCTCTGACAGACGGCCATGGTGCCTGAGGCCGTCAGGGCCCCAGAGATGCCGCTGGCCAGAGACAGCTCCAGCGTGTCGCAGCTTATGCGGCACAGCTGGGCCGCCCGGTCCCGGAAGGAAAGGTAGTCCTCCATGGAACCTACGATGACTTTCCCGGCGTCCACCCAGACGATATTGTCCAGCTCCTCTGGCCAGCTGTCCAACAGAGTCTTGTTGCTCAGTGAGACCAAGCCGTGGGTAAACAGAGCCGACTCCACCAGAAAGCCAGCCATTACTTCCAGCCTTCCAGATCGTTCACGTTATCCACAGTGACCAGGGTCAAAGGCAGATAGACGTTGCCGTCAAAGGTCTCCCCCTCATTGAGCATAACCGCCATCTGGAGGGCGGCCTTGGTGTAGCGCTCACTGGAGTAAGACATAGAGCCAGTCATAGTGCCGGCGGCAATGGCGGCCCTGGCGTCGTCAGTGAAGTCAACGCCGTATACCAGCACGCCCTCCTTGCCCTCGGCCGCCAGGGCCTCCACTACTGCCAGCGCCATAATGTCGTTGCAGCAGAAGATGCCCTTCAGGTCGGGGTATTCAGTGAGGAGAGCCTTAGCCGCGTCATAGGCTAGGGTGGCGTCCCAGTCGCAGTTCTGTACGGCCACCAGCTCGATGCCCTCGGCGGCTTCCAGCACAGCTTTGGCACCGGCGGTGCGGCCTTCGCTCTGACCGGCACCGGCCAAGCCGGCGATGATGGCTACCTGACCGCCGTCGGGCAGGCGGGAAATCATGTCGTTTGCCACCGTCTCGCCCTGTTCTTCAAATTTGACGGTGATAGTGGCATCCAGATGTCCGCCGGCCTCCTCCAGGGCGGCTACATCTACGCCGGGGCCCAGGTTAATGACTTTTACACCGTTTTCATTACATTTGACGATACCGGGAATCAGATTGGTACCGTCGATGGGCGAGACGATGATGACATCGTAGTCCATATCGGCCATGGTCATGAGCACGTCCAGTTGGGAGGCGGTGTCCCCCTCGGTGGTACCAGTCTGGACATCCAGGTCGATGCCATACTCGGCGGCTGCGGCCTCATAGTAGTCCTTCATATTGGCCCAGAAGGGATTGGTGAGGGAGATGATCACCGCGCCTACTTTAATCGCGCCAAAGTCCTCGGGCATGCCGCCGATCTGCTCGGCCATAGCCGCATCGAACGCGGTATAGAGCTGTTGGACGATAGGCGACAGGTCGGAGGTCTCACCACCCTCGGGAGCGGGGGATTCGCTGGGCAGGACTTCGGTCTGCTGAGCAGGAGCAGTGCTTTCCGGAGCATCGTTGTTTCCGGTCGTTTCAGAGCCGCAGGCGGCCAGGCTGAGCACTATGATTACCGCGAGCAATAGGGAACACAATTTTTTCATTTCATTTCATCCTTTTAAAAAAATTATATAAAGGAAAAAGATCCTCTATATCACATCAAAACATTGGCTCAACCGATGCGGCGACTGCGTTCACGCAGCTCCGCTATGACTACTGCACACAGCAGCATAGCTCCGGTAATGAACTGCTGATAGTAAGACGAGACGCTCATGATGGTCAGCCCGTTGCGGATCAGCCCCATCAGGAATACAGCGATCACCGTCCCCAGGAGATTACCGCTGCCGCCATGAAGAGTGGTACCTCCCATAATGACAGCGCAGATGGCATCCATCTCCATGTTCAGTCCCGCATTGGCCTCAGCGGAATTGAGTCGGGCAGTGACGACGATACCTGCCAGAGCGGAGAGCACTCCCATCAGAATAAAGACGGACACCCGGTAGCGCCCAGTGGGTACACCGCTGCGTTTGAGGGCCTCTGGGTTGCCTCCCAGCGCAGTGAGATAGGTTCCCCAGCGCATCCAGTAGAAGATGGGAATAAGCAGAAGAACCACTACAAAAGACATGGTTACCCCGGATTCCATGCCCAAGATATCGCCATAGCCGAAGGACCGAAAGCTCTGTGGCAGCTTGGTGATGGGAATGCCCTGGGTGACAATGAGGGACATACCACGGTAGAGAAAGGAGGTGGCCAGCGTGATAATCAGGGCGTTGATGCGGGTGGCGTGGATTAAAAGGCCGTTTGCCGCGCCCATGGCTCCCCCCAGCCCGAGGGCTAGGAGAATACTTATCCAGACAGGGGCGCCAGCTTTCATTGCCGCAGCGGCACAGACAGCACTGAAGGAGAGAATGGAGCCCACGGAGAGGTCAATGGCACCGGCGGAGATAATGCACATCATTCCGCAGGCCAGAATCAGCCGGTAGGAGTTGGCCTCCAGAATATTGACCACGTTTTTCAGGGAAAAAAAGGACTGGGTTTGGATGGATAAAAACACCATTACACCCAGACATACACCGATAAGCAGCAGAGGAGCGGACTGCCGAGCACACCATTTTTTCAGAGAGCTCATGGTTCATCTCCCCCGCTTTCCCGGCGCAGGATCAGGTCCTGGAGCGCGTCAATGGTGGTGTCCCGGGTAGCCGCTCCCGCGATGACACGACCGGAGCGCAGCACATAGATGTAATCGGCCAAGGCAAACACTTGGTGGAGATTGTGGCTGATGATCAGCTGAGTCATCCCCCGTTCTCGCAGCCTGGAAAGCATCTGCATGGTGCTGTGGCTTTCCTGGATGCCCATGGCAGCGGTAGGCTCGTCCAGCAGCAGCAGAGTCCCGGGGCGCCGGAGCGCCCGGGCAATAGCGATACCCTGACGCTGTCCGCCGGAGAGATTGCGCACAGGCTCCTCCAGATCGGGGATCTCCACATGGATGTCAGCCAGAAGTGACCGAGCCTCCTCCATCATGGCCCGTCGGGCGAGAAAAGGACCGTGCATCCGCTCGCTGCCGAGGAAAATGTTTTCTACACTGTTCTTAAAATTGTCCAGCGCAAGATCCTGGTAAACGGTGCGGATACCCAGCTCCATGGCCCGGGGAATAGTAAGGCTGCGGTAGTTATCCCCCCCAATGTTGATTTGGCCCCGATCGGGCTTAATGTTCCCGGATAAGATCTTGATGAGGGTGGATTTTCCGGATCCGTTATCTCCCACAATGGCGGTGATATCTCCCTGTATAACCTCCAGAGAGATATCCTGAAGCGCCAGTATATGGCCAAACCCTTTGGTAATTCCTGTTGTAGAAAGGATGCGCTCTCTCATGTCCTCACTCAATCTGCATACTGCTTGAATGATATATTATAAAATCCATTATAGCAGTGGCTCTATAATAGGCCAAATTGTTTATCATAATAATACGAGCTGCTGTATAAGAAAAACCTATAGGCTGATATGACACACGCGGCATCGGAAAGAGTAAAGCTCCGGAATTTTCTGCCATAAAAAAGTATAAGCGGTTTCACACATAAGATGACCCGCTATTTTAAATTAATTAGAAACAAAAGTATGAGGACCTACCCTTATGGGCAGGTCCTCATACGTATTTATTTCAAAAGTTCGCGGATTTGCAGCAGGGTACAGTGGAGATGAAGGCGGGAGGTGATCCCGCCGTCGTTGAAATCGGTGTCAAGGATCTGTTTCAGCTTCTCCACCCGGTAGCGAATGGTGTTTTTGTGGGTGGCCAGACGCTCTGCCGTGTAGAGATAACTCTTTTGGCATTCGATAAAGACCAACAGAGTTTGGAGCAGATTGGCCCCGGTTTCACGGTCGTAGTCATAGAGTTTTCGGATGCCGCTGCCCACGAAATCCAGCAGGTCCAATCCGCACCGGAGAGAGATCTGGCTGATGAGGTCGACGGATTTCAGACGGTCGTACCGGTAAACCCGCGCCTCAAAAGATCGCATGGGATGGAAGAGCCGGGCCTCCGACGTGGCCTGCCGGTAGCGGCGGGCCAGCTCCAGAATGCGCCGGTTCTTCTCATAGTGCACGCCAAGTTCAGAGATGGAGGCAAACTCGTCGCTGATACACACCCACGCCTCCAAATCTCCGGCCAACCTGTCCAGTTCTCCCCACTCCCAGGCACTGATATGGTCTGCCCGGGCGGGACAGGGCAGCAGAGCGACCACCTGCTGCTGGTAGTAAAAGATCCGGCTGTAGGGGAAGATCTGCGTCAGCCGTTCTCTCAGTTCTCCATAATGGTGCTCTAAGCATAGATTGAGCACCAGAAAGCTGGAATAACTGCTCAGTCCGGTGGCCAGCGCCCGGTTTTCCAGCACAAGGGTGTCGTGTACATCGGTCTCGATCAGCTCGATGAGAATGCTCTCAAAGGGCTTTTCGCCCAGTTCCCGGCCGCGGGCGCCGAAGGAGAGATGTTTGGCGACAAGATCGCTGAGTAGATCCATCAGATAGTAGTCCAGCTCAGAGGGCTGACCGTGGATACACAGGGCGCTGAGATGGCCCAGCAGCACTCCGTTGTGATAGAGATAATAGACCAGCATGGGGTAGGTGGACTGCTTGCTGGACCAGACAAAGCGGATGCGCTCGCCTGGACGGACCGGCTTGTTGTTCCTGTGGTTGCGAACCACATTGGCAATGATGCCGCTGGAGAGGTAGCCCAGCTCGGCGGTGTCCCGCCAGACCATGTCCTTTTCCACTGCAAAATCCAGATTGGCCTGGGTGAGAAGCTTGTAGCTGTGGTCGGTAACATGAAGCGGCATTCCTATGATCTCCGACGCGTGCTCGGTCAACTGAGGCAGGGTTTCCGTGGTGCAGTAGGCATGAAACATGGCTTCGGCCTTCTCCATACGGCTGTCCATATACAACCCCTCCTTATTTAAAACAGCAGTATTGTACGCTTTTTCTATCTGGAGATCAATGCCGGTTTGGCGCCATGTCCGCGGACATGGCGCCAAACCGGCAGGGTAAAATAGGGAGCTTGCCATACTAAAATGTGGGTGCCGGCGGCTCAGGCCGGAATAATGCCGTAAAATCCCACGAAGGCCAGCAGCATAGAGATTCCCAGGCCTACCAGGGCGACTAGGAGCTGCCCGCGGAACAGGAGGACCTGTTCCTCTTCGGGGGCGACGGACAGGATAGTGGCTCCCCCAGTGGAGAAGGGGGAAATTGTAGTCAGATTACCACCGATAGCGGTACAGCAGAACAGTGTCGAGTCTGACAGGCCGGCCCCGGCCGCGATGGCGGGGACGATAGGCGCAATCATGGGGAAGACGGCTGTAATCCCGCCGGCAAAGAAGGACAGCACGCCGGTGATCAGGGCCAGGAAGGGCGGGATGAGGACTGGGCTTACGGAGTCGGACACCAAGCCGCCCAGCCAATCGGTTACACCGGCGGCTTGGGCAACCCCCAGCAGCACGGTGATACCGGTGATCATAATGATGGTATTCCATGGCACGCCCTTGGTGATGGCAGTGCGCTCGTCGCCCAGCTTCAGCAGGATGCAGGCCAGCGAACCCAGCAGGCAGAGCATCTGGATGTCGCAATAGCCCTTGAAGGCGGTGACGGCAGAGGTTTTTACGAAGGAGCCAAGAATGTTGGATACGATAACCAACAGCACGATGACAAAGATGATGATCATACTCTTGACCTGGACAGGCGCAAGGGGCTCGGGTTTTTGCATGTTTTCAGGGGCTTTTGCCCGGTAACCCCTGAGAGCGAAGTAGAAGACCAATGCGATGATAATAAAGGTAATGGCGCTGAGGGCAAAGTACTTCCAAGCGATGGCGTCGGCTGCGCTCTGCTCGTAGCCCAGTTCGGCGATGGTGTTGGAGATAATAGTACCGGACTGAGTCCACAGGACATTGGAGCCAAAGCCGTTCAGGGCGGCGGCGATGCAGATCAGCAGGGGGTGAATGTGGCACTTCTTATAGAGCTGGAAGCCCAGAACGCCGATGACGATACTGATCATAGGGTTGGGGGCGCCCATAATGCCCAGCACCGCGCCGATGAGGAGCAGGGCCAGAGGCAAGCTCCAGGCCGCCTTGCGGCAGCGGTAGAGAATGTGGTTGGCCAGCGCCTCCAGCGTCCCGTTTTGGTGTGGAAAAGAGAAGAACATGGTGATGGCCGCCAGCTGAAATACAATTTTGACGGGGGTCATGGCCACCACGGCGGAGGCCTTCATATTCATGATAATACAGCCGATGATGTACGCGAAGACCACGCAGACGAGTCCCAAGTTGATTTTAAGACGCCAGTTCATCAGAATTGCGATGATGACAGCGGCAACGACAAGGCCGTAAATGACGGTGTTTTCCAATGGATACCCTCCTCAACGCACAGCCCTCTAAAACAGGGCCTTTATAAAACCGCCGGATTTTTTATTTCTTTTCCCCGGCGCCGGGCCCCACATAAGCGCCCAGCTCCGAGCGGCGGAAGGGATTGACATACTTGCCGTAGTCCCGTTCAAAGTCTTCCGGGTACTCCAGGGTCTTATCCAGATAGCGCTTTTCATCCCAGTTGTTGTGCTCTCCCGAGACCATAACCACAATCTCCAGAAAGGGCCGGTCCGCCCGGGTGTAAAAATTCGGATTATGCCAGACCCCGCCCGGGATATATACGACGGTGGGCTTGTCTATCACAAATAGCTCCTCGTCTTCCCCGCGGCCGAGCCAGAATTTGACTTCACCGCCCAGCTCGAAGGGGTGCTCGGGGTCGGTGCCGTGGAAGATAAAGATTTCGTCGGAGTCGTGTCTGTGACGGGAAGCCACATGTTTCTCCACACTGCCGTCGGGCAGTTTGCGCTCCCAGTAGTCGCCGGCGCCCATCCCTGCGCCGGGAGCGTGGACAATGCAGGTGTGCATCCAGACTTTAGTCTTTTCATAGCAGCGGGCGTCCCACTCCAGAACGGGTTCAGCCTTGCCCTGAAAAAATGGGCGCACAATGCCCGGGTCTCTGATTTCTACCACCAGATCCTGATACTTTTTTTCACGCATAAAAATCCCTCCTCTTACAAAGCCGGCAGACTCTGGCCGTGCCGTACTCCTGTCTGTTACAGCATACCATCCCCCGGAAGCAAGGCACAACGGCCCCAGGATACGAAAAAGGGCTTGGGGGCGGAAATATATATGGCATCTGAGTACAAAAGTGCTGACACAGGGCAAAAAATATTGTGCGAATTATATAGTGGCGCGCGTGCAAAAAATGAAAGAGAACTGGAAACCTATTTGACTGTTTTCACCATATGGGATATAATTCTAATAACTGCACATAGAGAGAAAGGGGGAGCGGTCATGAAGACGCTGGTGCTCGACCGGCAGTCCCTGAAGAATAACATTTCAGTTATCCGGGAAAAGGCCGGACCGGCGGCTATCTATGCCGTGCTCACCGGGGACGGCTTTGGAACCGGAGCGGTGGAACTGGCCAGGATTCTCCGGGAGGAGGGCATTGGAAGGTTTGCTGTCTCCGAGGTCAGTGAGGCCGCAGCGCTGCGCAAGGCGGGATTTACCGACGAGGAAATTCTCATGCTCCGCTCTACGACCGATCGGGAGGAACTTGAAAAACTGATCGATCTGAACGTGGTATGCACCGTGGGATCGGCCGAGACCGGCATGGCGCTCAACGGCGTGGCGGAGGCCCGATCCACTGTGGCGGAAGCCCATATCCAGGTGGACACCGGGATGGGGTTCGGCGGCTTCCTCACCGGGGAGCCGGACAAGATTCTGTCCGTGTACCGGAACCTGCCTAATGTGGCCATTTCCGGAATTTACACCCAGATTCACTCATCCCGGGCCGATGGGCGGGACGCCCAGGTGCAGATGGAGCAGTTTCACCAGGTTGTGGAGGCTGTCCGGGCCGCAGGATTTGAGACCGGTACTATCCACGCCGCCGGCTCTTATGCTCTGATGCATTACGAGTTTGCCCGGCTGGACGCAGTGCGCGCCGGTTCCGCCCTTCTGGGCCGCTGCCGCCGCACACGGAACGACGGGCTTCAGAAGGTGGGCTACGGAGAGGTGGGCATTGAGGAGATCCGCTGGCTTCCAAAGGATCACACGGTGGGCAACGAAGTGCTGGTGACGCTGAAAAAGCCCACCCGGATTGCCGTCCTTCCTGTGGGGTATCAAAATGGCTTCGGTGTCTCCCGCAGCCGGGAGGCCGGGCTGTGGGCCCTGATCCGCCGCTGGTGGAGGGGTAAACGGCTCTATGTCCGCATCGGCGGACAGAAGGCGCGTATTGTGGGACGTATCGGGGCCATTGAGACCCTGGTGGACGTGACCGATTTGAAATGCACTGCCGGGGATACGGCAGTCTTTGATTTAGATCCCCTGTACGCCAGGGGCTTTGTTCGCGCTTACCGCGATCGCCCCGCCAGTGAGGAGGAATATCTTTGAGAGCTGTCGTCACCAGGGTGAAGCAGGCTTCCGTGGAGATTGGAGGCAGGGTCAACGGGCAGATTGGCCGGGGATTCCTGGTGCTGCTGGGCGTGGGCTGCGGCGATACGGAGGCGCAGGCCGCAAAGATGGCGGATAAGGTCTGCGGCCTGCGGGTCTTTGAAGATGAGAATGAGAAAATGAACCTGAACTTGGAGGCTGTGGGCGGAAGCCTGCTGGTCGTCTCCCAGTTTACTCTCTATGCCGATACCAAAAGTAGACGGCCCGGATTTACCGGCGCTGCCAGACCTGATGTGGCCGTTCCCCTCTACGAGGCGTTCATGGAGGCGTGCCGGAAGCGCGGCTTCCAGGTGGAGCACGGGGAGTTTGGGGCCGATATGCAGGTCTTCTCCCAGAACGACGGACCGGTGACCATTCTGTTGGATACAGACAGAATGTAGACGCCGTCCCGCAGCTGCGGATTAACCCGCCGCACGGCGAGGCACCCGGAGGGCGCAGCCCTCCCCCAAATAAATGTACGAGGTAATGACGATGATCATCAAAACCCTGGAAGTCCCACCAATCGGGACAAACTGCTATATTCTGGAGGACAATGACACCAAGTCCGCCGCCATCATTGACCCCGGCGGAGCGCCCGAGGCCATTCTGGAGCGGGTGAAGGGAGACGGCGTGGAGGTCAAGATGATCCTGCTGACGCATGGACATTACGACCATACCGGCGCGGTAAAGGCTCTGCGCGCCCAGTTCCCGGGGATTCCCGTCTACCTCCACCCTGCCGACGCCGCTCTGATGGGGGAACAGATTATGCCGGACGTGGGGGGGACGCAGCCCTACCAGGAGGGGGATGTGATCCGGCTGGGCACACTGGAGATCTCTGTCCTGCATACACCCGGGCACACCCCCGGCGGGGTGTGCCTCAAGGTGGGGGACACGATTTTTACGGGCGACACCCTGTTTCAGGGATCCATGGGCCGCACCGACCTGCCCGGAGGCGACTATGAGCAGATTATGGAGTCTCTGAAGCGCCTGGACGGCCTGAACGGTAACTTCCAGGTTCTTCCCGGCCATATGGGGGCCACCACGCTCAACCGGGAGCGGACGGGCAACTACTATATGCGGGAAGCCGCCAACAGCTGACATGCGGCTGATCTTCAAGGGACACGACTATAAGTACGCGGCGGAACAAATGTTGTTGACGCTGTTCCCGGGAGAGCGCCCGGTCTATGAAGGCGGGGACGGCAGTACGGTTACGCTGGCGATTTCCCGGGGAAAGACCTGGCTTACCGCGACGGCAGTGCTGGACTGGGCGGGGAAACGCTGCCGCGCCTCAGCCCGGGCTGAGGCCGCGCAGCTGAACGGAGAGCCCTTGAACGACGACCGGGTGAGGCAGAGGATTCTGAAGCTGGCGTTCTATCGGGCGGGTACTGCGGCGCTGGGCAGAGAACCTCCCTGGGGGGCCATGACCGGGGTGCGGCCTGTCAAGATCCCAGCCAAAGCGATGGCGCATGGGGCCACTGAGGCGGAAGCGGAGGCCGTCCTGCGGGAGGTTTACCGGGTCTCTCCGTCGAGGAGGCGGCTGGCCATGGACTGTGCCAAGGCCAGCTTGGCGGCCCGGGCCAGTCTGAAGCGCGATGAGATCTCCCTCTATATCGGCATCCCGTTCTGTCCCACCCGCTGCGCCTACTGCTCTTTTGTGTCGGCCGACGTGGGGCGGAGCTTGAAGCTGGTGGAGCCCTTTTTGGAGCTGCTCTGCCGCGAGATTGCGGATGCCGGGACTGTCCTGCGGAGGCTGGGCCTCTCGGTGCGGACGGTATATATAGGGGGTGGAACGCCCACTACGCTGACTGCCGCCCAGCTCTCCGATCTGCTGGAGCAGCTGGAGCGATATGTGGACCTCTCCCGGTGCTCCGAGTTTACGGTGGAGGCCGGACGTCCTGACACGATTACAGCCGAAAAGCTCTGCGCCCTGCGTGCCCACGGAGTGGACCGGGTGTCGGTGAACCCCCAGTCCATGAGCGACGCGGTTTTGGCCGCCATGGGCCGTGCCCACACGGCGGGGGACGTCCTGCGGGCATGGGAGTTGGTGTGTGCGGCGGGATTTTCCTGCGTCAATATGGACCTCATTGCCGGCCTCCCCGCCGATACGGCGTCGGGCTTCCGTGCCTCCCTGGATCAGGTGATGTCCCTGGGCCCGGAGAATATTACCGTCCACACGCTGGCGCTCAAAAAGGGTTCCCGGCTGATGCTGGAAGGCGGCGCGCTCCCTGCCGGGGAGGAGGTCCATGCCATGCTGGACTATGCATGGGAGACGCTGGGTGACGGCGGATATGTTCCCTACTACCTTTACCGTCAGAAGTATATGTCGGGCTCCTTTGAGAATGTAGGCTGGTCCCGCCCCGGCTTTGAGAACCTCTATAACCTGTGCATGATGGAAGAACTCCACTCTGTGCTCGCGCTGGGGGGCGGAGGCGTGACCAAGCTGGTGGATGCCCGGGGAGGACGGATTGTGCGCATTGCCAACCCCAAATATCCATACGAATATCTGAACAGCGGCGAAAAGCTGGATGCAAAGTGGGATAAAATGACGGCCTTTCAGGCCGAAGTCGGAAAGGAGCGCTGATATGGCCTACCAGCTGCAGGAGATTAACGACCGGCTGAGAGCCGATGCCAAAGGCTTTGTGGAGGAGTGCGAACATAATTACCAGCGCCGTATTGAGGCGGCGGCCGACCGCATTGTGGCCAATATGGACAAGAGCCCCATCGTTCTGCTGTCCGGCCCCTCCGGGTCGGGCAAGACCACCACTGCGCTCAAGCTGGAGGAAGAGCTGGAGCGGAGGGGGATTAACTCCCACACCATCTCCATGGACAACTACTTTAAAACACTGAACCGGAGTACGGCTCCCCGCACCCCGGAGGGAGATGTGGACTATGAGTCCCCCCTCCTGCTGGACATGGAGCTCCTGGATGAGACCTTTACCAAGCTCTCCAGGGGAGAGTGGGTGATCGTGCCCAAGTTCGAGTTTGCACGGCAGATGCGCAACGACAGCCAGGGCTCAACGCTGAAGCTGGAGAAAAATGAAATTGCCATCTTTGAAGGGATCCATGCGCTCAATGACGATATCGCCGGCCGCCACCCGGAGGCCGCCACCCTCTATATCTCGGCTCGGTCCGATGTGCTGGAGGGTGAGGAGGTCCGCTTCAAGGGCACATGGATGCGCATTACCCGCCGGGCGGTACGGGATTACAACTTCAGGGGGACGGATCTGACCGATACCCTGTGTATGTGGTATAACGTGCGCCGGGGTGAGAAACGCTATATTTCTCCCTTCAAAGGCAGGGCCAACATTGTCGTAGATTCCTCTCTGCGGTATGAGCCTGCGCTTTTCAAAAACTATGCCCTCCCCCTGCGGGAGGCACTGCGGGACGTGCCGGACGAGAACCCGCGCCGGGCCGAGCTGGAACGGCTGACGGCCGCCTTTGACTGCTTCGAGCTGCTCGACCTCAATCTTGTGCCCTCCAACTCCCTGCTGCGGGAGTTTATCGGTGGAGGCTCATACCACTATAAATAAGCTCAAACGGAGCGAAAAGGAGATCTTGCAATATGTCAGACTGCACCCATGAGTGCTCCTCCTGCGGAGAAAGCTGCGGGGAGCGCACGGAGCCCCAGGATCTGAGGGCCCCGCTGAATGAACTGTCCTCCATTAAAAAGGTCATCGCTGTTATGAGCGGCAAGGGGGGCGTGGGCAAGAGCTTGGTAACCGCATCTCTGGCCTGCGCGATGAAGGATATGGGCAAGCGGGTCGGTGTTCTGGACGCCGACATCACTGGACCCTCTATCCCCCAGGCATTCGGTGTTCACACCAAGGCAGAGGGCTCGGAGCTTGGTATCTATCCCGCTAACTCCAAGGGCGGGGTGGAGATTATGAGCCTCAACCTCCTTACAGAGCATGAGACCGACCCGGTGGTCTGGCGGGGGCCCGTCATCGCTGGGGTCGTGAAGCAGTTTTGGACCGATGTGATATGGGGCGATCTGGACTACCTCTTCGTGGATATGCCGCCGGGAACCGGAGACGTACCCCTCACCGTTTTTCAGTCTCTGCCGGTGGATGGCATTGTGGTGGTTACCTCCCCGCAGGATCTGGTGTCCATGATTGTCACCAAGGCGGTTAAAATGGCCGGGCTGCTGAATGTGCCCATCCTGGGCCTGGTAGAGAACTACAGCTATTTCAAGTGCCCTGACTGCGGGAAGGAGCACGCCATTTTTGGAGAGAGCCGCGTGGATCAGGTGGCCGGTGAACTGGGCCTGAAGGTCCTGGCCCGTCTGCCCATCGATCCCGCTGTTGCCGCCGCCTGCGATGCAGGAGAAATTGAAAGTCTGAAGCCCAACTATCTGGAGGGCGTAGCCCATCTAATAATTGATGGGGAGTAAAACCGGGAACGCCCGGGCCGAAATTGCCGGCCCGGGCGCTTTTTACAGCAGGACAAATTTTAATGCCTTGTATGGTAACTTTTCCGGCCGCTGGGGGGTCTAACCAATGGAGGGGGCAGTGGGGACCCATGGAGAAAAAACAATTGTTTGAAACCTTTGAGCACTTCCTGGATCAGAATCTTGATTACGCATACCGGTATGCTTTTACCTATATGAAGAACCAGCAGGACGCGGAGGATGTGGTGAGCGACAGTGTGGAAAAGGCGCTGCGGGCGTTGACCTCCCTGCGAGATCCGGCGCTAATGAAGACTTGGTTTCTGCGCATTGTCATCAATACCGCAAAGAACCACCTGCAAAGGCGCGCCCGGGTACTTCCTGTGGAGGACGATCTGCTGGAGGAGCTGGCAGGTCCGGAGGAGCCCCCTCCAGATCTGGACCTGGATCAGATCCTCAGCGTACTGACCCCTGACGAGCGGGTTATCATCGTGCTCCGGTTTTATGAGGAGTATAAAATCCGGGAGATAGCCGAGATGCTCGGACTGCATGAGAGTACAGTGAAAAAGAGGCTCTACCGCGCCCTGCGCATATTAAAGACCAGATGGGAGGAGACCATATGCGACGACTAAAAACACAATTGGATGGAATCCATGCCAGCGATACATTGAGAGCACGGGTGCGCCGCATCGTCAAGAAGAGAAGGTACGGCGCCGTTTCCAGACGGCTGGGCTTCACGGCGGCGGCCGCCGCCGTGGTATGTGTAGCTTCGCTGAACTTTGCGCCCACAGTGGCGGCGGCCGCTTATGAGGTGCCGGTGCTTGGGGCCGTGGCCCGGGTGGTGACCCTGAACCGCTTTGCCTATCAGGACGGCGGATATGAGGTCAGCGTCAATGTCCCTAAGATTGAGGGGCTGCTGAGTCCTGAACTGGAGGCTGAGCTCAATCAGGACTTTCAGGATCAGGCTGACGCAGTGATTGCGGCCTTTGAAACAGATATGAGGGAACTCAAGGCGGAGTTCGGCGAGGAGACGGTCCACTACGGCCTCCGATCCGACTACGAGGTCAAGACGGACACCCAAGATATTCTGGTCATTGACAATTACCTGTATTTCGCATCCGGATCATCCAGTACGGTCCACTCTTTTTACACCATTGACAAGCGCAGCGGCGCGCTTCTGACGCTCAAGGGGCTGTTTCAGGAGGATGCCGACTATGTAGGCGTTCTCAGCAGCTATATTCAACAGGAGATGGAGCGCCGCAACCGTGAGGAGGACGGCATGTTCTGGGTGGGACAAGATGAAGTGGAAAACTTTGAGCGGATAAGCGAGGACCAGAACTTTTATCTTAACAGCGACAATCAGTTGGTAATCTGCTTCGACAAATACGAAGTAGCCGCAGGCGCTCAGGGCAGCCCTGAATTTGTTATTCCTACTGATGTGATTGCCGATATTGCGGCCTTTGATCTGCTGAAATAGGCACAAAAGGACGGCGA
>ERZ857955.386-NODE-386-length-54309-cov-6.904026_pt1 | contig 54309 bp, 45 predicted proteins | sample MGYA00519956_ERZ857955 | MGnify/ENA primary metagenome ERZ857955 (study PRJEB31778, sample SAMEA3449378) | human gut metagenome | biome: human gut; feature: human-associated habitat; material: faeces | place: United Kingdom | collected 2010/2012 ...
CATTGTCGGCAGCTGCCAACGCATTGACGGTCAGCATACCCAAAGACGGCATACAATCCAGAAGAATGTAATCATAGTTCTGTTTGACCGTATCCAGGTATTGCCTGAGAATGGTTTCCCGGCTCATGGCATTGACCAGTGCAACTTCCATACCGGACAGTTCGATGTTGGACGGCACCAAATCAACGCCCTCCGGATGATGAAGAATCCCTTCACCGGGAGCAATGGGGCTTTCCACCATAATCTTTCCCATCAAATCGGAAAGTGTCGGAGACAGCTCATCCGGGCAGGGATTGCCCAAACTGACTGTCAGGGAAGCCTGGGGATCGGTGTCTACCAGAAGCACCTTTTTTCCTTCAAGTGCCAAGCCAACGCCCAGATTTTCGGTGGTGGTGGTCTTGCCGGTTCCTCCTTTCTGATTGACCACCGCAATGATGGTTGCTTTTTTCGACATTTTTCGTCACTCTCCTTCCTCTCGCTTCATTTTCAATTTCTTAAATCCTCCTTCCAAATATCCGTGTGACATATCGTGCCGAACAAGAGCATCGTAGTAGGTGTCTATTGTCGTCGGCGCATTGTATATCGTAGTCAGCATATACTGACGGATATTTCTAATCTTTGTGGTGTTCTCTTTGAAGCAGTCCATAACATATCGAATGTGTTCGGCATTCAGTTTCATAAACCGACTGCGGACAATTTCTGTCGGACGCTCCTCTGCACCAATGCGAATCAACGGTCGCTTTGTGCAAACCGTTTCAACGATCAGTTCCAGAATGTTATCCAGCATTTCAGAATCGTAAGGGTAATCTTTCTTCAACAAATCCATACTGAGCTGATCCGAGAAATAATCAAAGTATTCTTGATACCGGTCATTCTCGTCCATCATTCCACCATTTCCGGAAGGAAAGATAGAATCAGTATCACTAAATTCAGTATTTTTAATATCAGTATTATTACATTGTGATTTCGGAAGTTCTTGAGTTGTGATTTCCATTGTTCCAGAATTGTGATTTTCACAATTCAAGAGTTGTGAATCCACAGCAGAGATAAAGTTCTTCACATAGATCAGGTTGGGTTTTCCCAAACCCTGACGCTTACGTTCAATCAATCCTGCTTTCTTCTCAAGTTCACTGAGCAGCTTGATAGCCTTTTGTTCAGCACAGTTCAGAGCCATCTTCGCTTCGTCGATTGTAAAAATTATATACACTCGACCGTTTTTATCTATCCAACCATTCTTGGCAGACAGGCTCATGCGGTCAAGCAAAATGCCATACAGCATCTTGGCATCGGCAGAAATATTCCAGAACCTCTCGTTCGTGAACAACACCTTCGGAACTCGATAGAATGTGAATAGATCGGATTGCTGACCGTAAAAATAATCAAAACTCACACGGCTTCACCACCTTCTTTCTGCGGAAAACTTTCTGTTGTCAGCGGAATGCTGCGGAAAGTCGTATCCGTCTTTTCGTAAGGACATCGGGCAAAATAGCAGAAGCGGTATTCCTGTTCATACGCATTTATATCAACGAAGCCCCACTTCACGCATAACCTTCTTCGTACACCAACCAATGCACGGGTGATCTCGCCCATAGGGACAGCCATCACATTCCGACTTAGGTTTCGGTGGCAAAGAGATTAAGTAGTAGCAATTATTTCTACCCAGACGGCAGCCCTTTCTGCCATTCGTCCAATAGTAGCAGTAATGGCAATCGCTCGGCTTGTCTGCGGCATAAACAGGCTTGCTCAAATAAAACACCTCCAATCTCTTGTATTTGCCCATGGTTTTGGGCATAAAAAAAGAGCGCCTATCCATCCCCAATGCGGGGCAAATAGACGCTCTATGTATATAACGATATTCAATTTTATCTGCTATAACTGCATGGTACTCAAAACATCCGCCTTTTTTGATTAGCAGGATTTTTGGCACGATTTTGGGGCTGATTAGCAGGAAGGGCATTTTCATTAGCAAGAACAGCCCGTTTTCTGCTAAAAATTAGCTGGCGATTTTGTCTTATAACAACCGTTCGATTCTGGAGGGGTTGTCAAAAATCAAATTTTGGAGTAGAATTTTATCTCATACAGTGAAAGAGCTTTTTCGTGCCTTTTCATATAAGAAAAGCCGAAAACCCTTGAAAACAAAGGCTTTCGGCGTTGTTAGCTGGCGTCCCAGAGAGGATTTGAACCTCCGGCCCCACGCTTAGGAGGCGTGTGCTCTATCCAACTGAGCTACTGAGACATGGCTGGTTTTATGACTAAGCCCGAAGAAACTCGAACTTGAATCCTATATGAAGTTTTTCCAAGGTGGCCGTTGTAACGCAACCTTAGGAGGCGGATGCTCTATCCAACTGAGCTACTGGCGCATATTTAATTTACGAGACAATTACCCATCTATCGGGGAACACTTTTAGGTTCTCTTAGGAGGCGTGACCTCTATCCAACTGAGTTGCTGAGACGTGTTAAATCGGGGTCATAAAGTGTACTGTGTTATTGTACCGCACGGCGACGCATTTGTCAATCATATTGGATTTTCGCGCACTGAAATATACACAGAAAAAGCTTTGAAGCCCCGTGCAAATTTTCCGCAAAAGACAAGGCTCTGGGTGGCTTTTGCCTTGACGCTTTTCGCTTTTTCGTCTATACTGATATATGTATGAAAACTTATGGAAACCAAACACCGCGGGCATCGGGAAATGTGCCTGCACGGAAAAAACAAAGGATTAAGGAGCCCGATACATGGTTTTTGCCGATTTGTTCTTTATCTATGTCTTTTTGCCGCTGTGCCTCATCTGTTACGGCCTCGCCAAAAAGCTCAGCACCAAAAACATCGTGCTGATTGTCTTTTCACTCATCTTTTACGCTTGGGGCGAGCCGCTTTGGATTTTGCTTTTGCTGTTCAGTTCATTCTTTAACTGGTTCATCGGCATATTGATCGGCAAATTTCGGGATACCCCGCGCGCAAAGTTAGCCGTTGGCGGCGGTATTTTGGTAGATATTCTGCTTTTGCTCATCTTTAAGTACAGCGCGTTCATTGTAGAAAACCTGAACGCCGTTTCGGGCGCGGCCATTCCCGTGCCGCAGATCACGTTGCCCATCGGTATCAGCTTCTACACGTTCCAGGCTATCTCCTACATTTTGGACTGCTACTGGGAAACGGTGGACGTGCAGCCGAAATACCACAAATTCCTTTTGTACCTGTCCCTCTTCCCGCAGCTCATCGCCGGCCCGATCGTGCGGTACAGCGTTGTGGAGCAGGAGATCGACAACCGTTCCGTCAACGCGACCGACCTATGCGAAGGTGCGCTGCGCGTGATCCTCGGCCTTGCGAAAAAGGTCATCATCGCGAACAATTTGTGGTCCATCGTCAATACGTTCTTCGGCAAGGACATCACGGGACTTTCCGTGCTCGGCACATGGTACACCATCATCGTGTATTCGCTGTATGTTTACTTTGACTTCAGCGGTTATTCCGATATTGCCATCGGCCTCGGTCGCATGTTTGGCTTCCACTTTGACGAAAACTTCCGTCATCCGTTTGCCTGCACCACCATTGCAGAGTTCTGGCAGCGCTGGCACATCTCCCTCGGCTCCTTCTTCCGCGACTACCTTCTGTACGTGCCGTTCTTCGGCAAGCCGCGTAAGTATTTCGGCCTGTTCCTTGTTTGGTTCTGCACCGGTCTTTGGCACGGTGCCGCATGGAACTTCATTTTATGGGGCCTTTACTACGGCTGCTTCATGCTGTTCGAGCAGAAAATGGGCAAAAAGCGCATGAAAAAGTGGCCGATCGTGTGGAAGCACGTGTATACGAAGCTTGTCATCATCCTCGGCTTCGGCATCTTCTATTTTGAAGATCTCGGCCAGCTTGGTCAGTTTTTCCTCAATATCACGGGCATCAGCATGATTGCGAACGGCGCGCCGTTTACGGACCCCATGACGTTCTCCTCCCTGCGCAACAACATCTTTCTCATTTTGTTCGCGATTCTCGTCAGCCTGCCGGTATTGCCGAAGATCAAGAGTTATTTTCTCGAGAGCAAAAACAATACCGTTTATGCCATCGGCCGCGTCGGCTCCGTTGCGGTCTGTATGGTGTTGCTCGCCGTCGTGAGTGTCCTGCTCGTTGATACCACGAACAACGTGTTCCTGTATTTCAGATTCTAAGGGGAGGTGCTCATTGACATGAACGATTTTAAAGACCTTGACCTTGATTATTTTGCTCCCCGCAAGCCCGCCGAACCGGAAGCGAAGACGAAGGAAACCGAAGCCGCAGATGCGCCGACTGTGGATGAAAGCGCCGAACCCGCAGAGCGCCGCCGCAAGCCGAAGTCGAGCCGCCGCGAGCTTTTGAACATGCGGCTTTCCGTTTTATCCGTCGGCGTTATGGTCATTCTTTTCGCCCTGATGACGCTGTATCTGTTTCTTTTCCCGCGCTCCACCGTCTCACAGATTGAAAACCGAAACCTTGCGGAATTCCCGAAATTCTCTTTTGCATCGTATTTTTCCGGCTCGTTTACGGCGGACGTCGCCACATGGTTTGACGATACCGTGCCGAACCACGACGGCTTTAAGAACATGAGCAACTCCATTAAGAACCTGTTTGGTATGAAGATGTTCGCTTCAACGGTCAGCACCGCAAAGCCCGAGACGGACAGCACAGATAACACCGATGCTTCTGCCGCAAACGGTGACACCCAGACAACCACACCCACAAACGGCACCGTGCCAAACAACACGAACCTGCTGCAATACGCCGCAGGGCGTGTGTTCCCGGCCGTGAGCGCTGCGGATGAAAAAATGGGCCGCGATTTCAGCACCGAGGATAACAGCACACTGGAATGGGTGAACAACCTGCTTGTTGTAAACTGGGATAATCACTGGCGCTGTATGGAGGCCTTCGGCGGCGGTGGCGGCACCGCTTACGCCAATGCACTCAATGACCTGCAAAGCAAGATCGGCAGCGGTGTGACCATTTGGTCTATGCCCGCACCCACCGCTTCCGCCATCTACACCCCGAAAAACGGCATTGATTATGTTGGCGACCAGAAGGAATGCTTTGACGGCGTTGCCGAAAAGCTGAATGCCGGCATTCAGTCCATAAACGTTGTGGACGTAATGAAAAAGCATGCGGAGGAAGATATTTACCTGCGCACCGACCACCACTGGCAGGCACGCGGCGCCTACTATGCCGCCCGCACGTTTGCCGAGGCCGCAGGCGTGCCGTTCGCAGACCTTTCCACCTACACGGAAGAATCCATTCCGGGCTATGTAGGCACTATGTACGGTTTCTCGCAGGACACGCGTATTTTGAACGACCCGGACGATTTCCACTACTTCGTGCCGGCCTCGAACTACGTGGCTTCCTACTACGATACTTCTTTTAACTACCAGTACGAAGACGACCTCTTTGCCGATGTGGACACCGCAAACGCGTACCTCAAGTTCCTCGGCGGCGACTCCTGCATCGTAAAAGTCGATACGCAGATGAAGAACGGCCGCAAACTGCTCGTCATTAAGGACAGCTTCGGTAACGCGGAGATTCCGTTCTACACGAATTCCTTTGAGCAGATCTACGTTGCCGACGTGCGCTATTTGGAGTGCAACCTCGTCAGCTTCATCAAAGATATGGGCATCACGGATGTGCTCTTTACGATGTCCGCATACTCCGTTGTGGGCGATAACGCCGACAACATTCAGAACCTCATCGCGCAGAACGCCGGTGAGACCATCACCGATTCGCACATTGTCCCGTCTGTTACGCCGAAAACGGTCATGCCGACCGCGACAAGTGCACCAACGACGACTTCCGGCACGGATACGGCCGCTAACACCACCTCGGCCGGTACAGATGATACCTCTTCCGCAAAAGAATAACAAAGGAGAGCCTATGAAAGAACTGGAATATCCCTTTGACGCCGCTTACATCATCAAAAAGCGCAAATCTTTAAAGAAAGCACTGCTCGCAGACGGCACCTCGCGCATCAGAAAGAAGATTGCCGTGTTCGGCGGCTCCACCACAAACGACATTGTAAAAACGCTGGAGCTTTTCCTCTTAGACGCCGGTATTGAGCCGGAATTTTACGAATCCGAATACGCGCAATATTTTCAGGACGCCATGTTCCCGGATGAAACGCTTTTAAGCTTCAAGCCGGACATTGTGTTCATCCACACCACGAATCGCAACGTGACGGACTGGCCCGAGATGACCGACACCACGGAGCAAATAGGCGAAAAGCTGCACACGGAAATAAACCGTTTCACGGCGATGTGGAAAAGCATTGCGGAAAAATTTCACTGCCCCATCATTCAAAATAACTTTGAAATGCCGCTTTACCGCCTGCTCGGCAGCCGCGACGCGTGGGACATCCACGGCCGCACGAATTTCCTCACGCGCTTAAACGAAGCTTTTTACGCCTACGCACGCGAAAATGAGAGCTTTTATATTCACGACCTCAACTTTGTTTCTGCCGATTACGGCCTGAAAGAATGGTCGAACCCACTGTTCTGGAACATGTACAAATACGCCATGTGCTTTGAGGCGATCCCGTCCTTTGCGTTCAGTGTTTCGCACATTATCAAGTCGATTTTCGGCAAGAATAAAAAGGCGCTTGCCCTTGACCTCGATAACACCCTGTGGGGCGGCGTTGTGGGCGACGACGGCGTAGACGGCATCGAGATCGGCCAGGAGACCGGCGTTTCGCAATCCTACTACGAGTTTCAGACATACGTAAAGCAGCTTAAAAGTCTCGGCATCGTGTTGACGGTCTGCTCTAAAAATGACCATGAAAACGCCATTGCGGGGTTAAACCACCCCGAAGGTGCACTGCGCCCGGACGATTTCGTCATCATTAAGGCAAACTGGGAAAACAAAGACCGCAACATTGCCGAGACCGCCGCAGAGCTGAACATTCTGCCGGATTCCATCGTTTTTGCGGACGATAACCCCGCCGAGCGCGAGATCGTGCGCACGCAGATCAAGGGCGCGGCCGTTCCGGACATGGACGGCGTGGAAAACTACATCACGACGATTGACCGCAGCGGCTTCTTTGAAGTGACAACCTTCAGCGAAGATGACTTGAAGCGCAACGAAATGTACAAGAAAAATGCCTTGCGCGCCGCGGAAATGGCGTCGTTCGGCGATTATAACGACTATTTAAAGAGCCTTGAGATGCACGCCGTCATCGATGATTTCATCCCGGTGTACCTTGCGCGCATCACACAGCTTACAAACAAGAGCAACCAGTTCAACGTGACCACCCGCCGCTATACGCCCGCCGAAATGGAAAGCGTATTTGAGGGCGACGGCTATATCCGTCTATACGGCAAGCTCATCGATAAATTCGGCGACAACGGCGTCGTTTCCGTCGTCATCGGCAGAAAAAACGGCACGGCACTCGACATTGACCTATGGCTGATGAGCTGCCGCGTGTTAAAGCGCGATATGGAATTTGCCATGTTGGACCGCCTTGTGGAGCGCTGCCGCGAAGTGGGCGTAGAGACGATTAACGGCTACTACTACCCCACCGCAAAAAACAAGATGGTCAGCGACCTTTTCGGTCGCTTCGGCTTCACGAAGACTGAGGAGCACGAGGACGGCAGCACCGTGTGGCAGTTGCGCGTCGCGGACTACAAGCCGCAGAACCACGTGATCGAAGTGTTCGGCAACGACCACGCAGAAGCGTGATCTTCGCTAAATTAAGTATTAAATCAAATCACAGAAAGGAATTTCACCATGGACACAAGAGAAATTTTTGAAAGACTGGACCGCGTATTTCAGGATGTTTTTGACGATGACACCATTCACGTCACGCCGAAAACGACCGCAGACGACATTGAGGACTGGGACAGTCTGGAACACATCACGCTGATCTCCGCTGTAGAGCGCGAGTTCCGCATGAAGTTCAAGATGGGCGAAATCTCCTCCATGAAGAACGTCGGCGAAATGGCTTCCATCATCGCAGCACGCGCAAAGGGCTGATCTTACCGCAAAAGAAAATGCCGCAGACAACCGGGTTTTCCCGTGCCTGCGGCATTTTTATATTTACGGTTATTTATAACGGTTCATGAAGTCGAGGTAATCGTCCTCCAGCGTGCGCTTCGGTTCTTCCTTACGCGGAGCGGTGTACGGGTCAGCCGTTTCCTGCTCGGCGGCACGGCGGCGCTGTTCCGCACGTCTGCGGCGCGCTTCGCGGCGCTTTTTGCGCACGCGCTGCCCGTGGATGTACACGATAAACAGCAACACCGCAAAGACAATGACAAGCACCAAAACAAATTTCAAAATGCCGAAAATCACCGAGCCGCCCTTAGAGCCGCTCGCTTCGGAGGATGCACTGCTTTCGGCCGCGGAAGATTCCGTACCGCCGGCGGTGGACTCTGCGTTGCTTGCAGTGCCCACAGCCGCCGAGTCTGTGGGGTTGCCGGATTTATACGTTTCCGCTGCCGCTGCCACGGCGTTAAAGAGCTTTAAAACACCGGCATCATATGCGCCGGTCTGAAAATCCGCTTCCAGATTATCGTGCAGCAAAGCGCTCAGCTCCGTGCCGGAGAACGCGCCGTGCAGGCCGTCACCGGCCACCGCCATATAGTCGCCGTCCGAAACGGAAAGGCCTATGATAAGCCCGTTTTTGCTGTCGCCGCCAAGCTTCCACGTGTCCATGACCTTTTTAAGGTAGGCCACGCGGCCATCATAATCGGATTTTTCGCCGGGCAAAGTGTTCATGGTGAACACCGCAATCTGCACACCATACGTCGCATTGAAGTCAGCGTTTTTATCGTTGATTACCGTTTTCGTACTGGCGGAAATCACACTCGCTTCGTCATAGACATAAAGATCCGCGGGCTGCTCCGGCACTTCGGCGTCCGCTGCCGCCGCGCTTACGGTGCTGCCCGTGTCGCCTCCGTCTTCGGCAGACGAGGTACTCGTGTCGCCGTTTCCGGCTTCATCCGCAAACGCATACAGGTTGCCGGTGGAAAACACCATCAAAACCACAAGGCATATCGCCGCAAAGCGTCCCATACCCGCTTTATATAGATTTTTCATCCAATCCCTGCCTTTCGGCAGCCCGGCTGTGCCCGGCCGCGTAAAATAATACCGCACAAAACCTGTTTCGTAGTTTTATGCGGTATCGGTTCTGTTGTACCTATTTTAAGAGAATTTTTCGCTGCTGTCAAGTAAAGCCAAGACTTTGCATCTTACGATCCTCTTAAGGTTATTTCAGCTCTACAATCGTCACGCCGCTTTCGCCCTCACCATATACGCCGAGACGAAAGGATTTCACGGCCTTGTGGCGGCGCAAATGCTGCTGAATGCCGTTTCTCAGTATACCTGTACCTTTACCGTGGATAATCGTCAGCATGTTGAGATTGTGCATCAAAGCGTGGTCGATAAACGCATCCACTTCCATGAGCGCTTCTTCCAAATTCATGCCGCGCACGTCCACTTCATTGCGCGCCGGAGCGGAATCCATCTTCTTCGTCACGGTGCGGTGACCGCCTGCGGCTTTCTTCTTTTCCTTCGGCTTCTGGTCGGTCAGGCGCAGGTTTTTCAGCGGCACGCGCGTTTTGATGATGCCTGCCTGCACCAAAATCTGGTCGCCGTTTTTCGGCACATCCAAAACGGTCGCAATCTTATCGATGTCGTAAATCAGTACCGTATCGCCGACCTGTAAGGGGCGCGGCAACACATAATCTTCGTCTATGCGGCGCTCGTGCACCGGGTCGCTGGCCTTTTCCATATCGCGGATGCCTGCCTTCAGACGCGCTTTCTGCTCTGCGGTCAATAATTTCTGCTTGTTGCGGCGCAGGTCTTCGAGCTCGTCTAACAGGCTCTGGGCTTCGCGGCGCGTTTTCTGCACAAGCTCCGCCGCTTCCATTCTGGCGCGCTCAATTTCGTGCTTCGCGTCCTTTTCGGCGCGGTCGCGCAGCGCTTCAGCCTCTTTTTCCATGTTCTGCGCTTTCAAACGCAGCTGCTCGGCACTTTCACGCTCATCTTCCATTTTGCGGCGGCTCTCCTCCAAGCGGGAGACGACCTCCTCAAACATAGTGCTTTCATCGGAAACGAGCTCCTTTGCGTGCTCTACGATGTTCGCCGGCATACCGAGACGTGCGGAAATGGCAAATGCGTTGGAACGACCCGGTACGCCGATGAGCAGGCGATACGTCGGGCGCAGCGTCGCCACGTCAAATTCGCAGCAGGCGTTTTCAACGCCAACGGTCTGAATGGCATATGCCTTCAGCTCTGCGTAATGCGTTGTCGCCATCACGCGCGTGCCTTTGGTGCGCATGGCTTCGATGATGGAAATAGCAAGCGCGGCGCCCTCGACCGGGTCGGTGCCCGCACCGAGCTCATCGATTAGGATAAGACTCTTGTCGTCCGCAATGTTGAGAATGCGGATGATATTCGTCATGTGCGCCGAGAACGTGGAGAGAGACTGCTCAATGCTCTGCTCATCGCCGATGTCCGCCAAAACGTGGTCGAAAATCGAAACTTCGCTGCCATCCGCCGCGGGGATCATCAGGCCGCACATGGTCATCAGTGTCAAAAGGCCCGCCGTTTTCAGCGAGACGGTCTTGCCGCCGGTGTTCGGGCCGGTGACGATGAGGGCATCAAAATCACTGCCGAGGTACAGATCGGTCGGCACGACCTTATTTTTATCGATGAGCGGGTGGCGCGCCGATTTGATGGCGATGCGCCCCTCCTGATTGAGCTTCGGCACGGTCGCCTTCATTTTGTAGGCGAGCTGCCCTTTTGCGAAAATGAGATTCAGCTCTACCGCCGCGCGGTAGCTCTGGATGATGCCGTCCGCAAACTCACCGATCTCACGGGAAAGCTCCGTCAAGATGCGGTCGATCTCGTCCTTTTCGTCCGAACGCAACACGCGGATTTCGTTGTTCGCCTCCACAACGCCGATCGGCTCAATAAACACGGTGGCACCGCTGCCGGAGGAATCGTGAATAAGGCCCTTGACTTCATTGCGGAACTCCGCCTTAACCGGCACAACGTAGCGGCCGCCGCGTTGGGTGACAATGGCCTCCTGCAAATACTTTTGGTAGGTCTGCGAGCGGATCATTTTATCAAGCTGCTCGCGCACGCGCATCGATGCCGCGCGGATCTTGCGGCGGATAGCCGCCAAGGCGACGCTTGCGGTATCGGCAACTTCTTCCTCGCTGACGACGGTCATCGAGATGCGGTCTTCGATAAACTTATTCGGCTGCAAGGTCTCAAAGCGGTAATCGAGCGCCGTTTTGACGCTTTCGCTTTTTTTACGCCAATCCGAAACACTGCGGATGGCACGCAATGTCGCGGCAACAGACAATAATTCCGCCAGATTCAGCACGCCGCCCGCTTCTGCGCGACGCAGCGCATTCGTGACATTCGTCATGCCGTAAAACGACGGTGCGCCGTACTTTGCCATTAAAACAAACGCGTCGTCCGTTTCCTGCAAAAGGCGCTCCACGTGGCGGATGTCGGTATCCGGCTCAATTTTCTGCGCCAGCTCCGCCGCATCCGGGCAAGTAGTTTCATTTGCAAGCTGAAGCAGAATTTTATCCAGCTCCAGCGCTTTATGATCTTTCAGCATTTTGTTCCTGCTTTCTTTTCGTACCCGGTTTTGCCGGGTCAATCTCCTCTGTTAATCCAAAAACGTTTTATAAAACTCCAAGGTCTTCGGTACGGTATGTAATGTATGGACAACGTAACTTTCCGTTGCGGCGTTCAGAATTTTCAGCGCATCCTCCGGCAGCGAGAAGTTATAGAGCTTCTCAAAATCCACATACGCAATGTGTCGCATGGCGGTCAGCACGCCCGGCGGCAGCGCGACATACGGTTCATTCGCGCCGTGAAAGCACTTGTCGCACAGAATAATGCCCCTTTGCGGCAGAAAGAACATCGTTTCCGCCTCATACGCGGCGCAGTTTTCGCACGCAACTAAATTTGGCATATAGCCCGCCGACGAGAGCATACGCAGCTCTGTCACAGACTGCAACAGTCGTATCGGCCGCGTGCCCTTTGATAAAAAATGCAGGGAATTTAAGATGAGCCGCAGGTATTCCTCGGAATCCGTATCCTCCGGCACCATTAAGTACGCCAGCTCACAGAAATACTGCGCCAGCGAAAGCGCGGCGATGTCCCGCCGAAGCCCGAAAAAGACCTCGATCGGCTCGGCATCGTCAATCATGTATTTTTCCCGCCCCTTAAAAATAGAAAGGCGGGAATAGCACAAAAGCTGCGTTGCGGCGCTTTTGCTGTCCTTTAAGTTTTTGGCGCGGCGGGCAAACGCACGCACCACGCCCGCGTCACGCGTCAGCACCGTGACAAGGCGGTCGCTCTCGCCCACCGTCTGCTCCCGAATGATGAGTCCCTGGGTCTTTACCTGCATCAAAGTCTCCTGCCGTAAAATCCACGTCGGCAAGCTCCCGGCGTGTAAGCTGCACGTAGCGGATGTAATCCTCCGCCTTGCCGCTTTTATAAAAGCTGTTCCACGCGGCATACGCCGCATTCTGTATCGGGGAATTTCGCATACAAACGCCTCCTAAACCGTATGGCTGTTTTTAGCTTCTGCGGTTTTTGCGGGTTTTATCCGTGGAAACGTCTGTCAATTTCTCAAAATGTGACCGTTTTCCCGAAAATCACGGTTTATTGGTACTGGTCAAAATCGTGCTCGTTAAAGCCGAGCTTTGTGAGGATCTGCGGGCGCTGGCGCCAGTCCTCCTTCACCTTTACCCAAAGGCGCAGGTTGATCTTGCAGCCGAAAAAGCGCTCCATGTCTTCTCTTGCCTTCGAGCCGATTTTTTTCAGCATTGCGCCGCCCTTGCCGATGATGATGCCCTTGTGCGTGGCGCGTTCGCAATAGATTGTCGCATCGATCTCCGTCAGGTTGCCGAGGTCGCGCATGCTTTCCGTCACAACTGCGACGCCGTGCGGGATTTCTTTATCCGTAAAGCGCAGAATTTTCTCGCGCACGATTTCGGACGCAATGACGCGCTCCGGCTGGTCTGTGAGCGTATCTTCCGAGAAGAAGTGTCCGCCCGGCTCCGCCAGTGCGATGAGCTCCTCACGCAGCGCGTCCATGCCGTTGCCGTCCTGCGCGGAGACCGGCACCACAGCTTCAAAGTCGTAGAGCGCGGAGAGCTTCGCAATCTGCTCCATCAAAACGCTTTTGTCCTGCAAAAGGTCAATCTTATTGATGGCGAGCAGCGCCGGCACACCTAAATCTTTAAAGCGGTGCACAAGCTCTTCATCTGCTTTGGAGATTTTCGTGTTTGCCTCCACAACGAGCAGGCAGGCGTCCACATCTGCGACGGACGAGGTAACGCTTTTCACCATATAATCGCCGAGGGAGTTCTTCGGCTTGATGAGGCCCGGCGTATCGATGAACACCAGCTGCGTTTCGCCCTCTGTCCACACGCCCATAATGCGCGTGCGGGTGGTCTGCGGCTTATTGGAAACGATGGCAAGTTTCGTACCGAGCAGGCGGTTCAAAATAGAGGATTTGCCCACGTTCGGTCTGCCCACAATGGCGATAAACGCCGATTTTTCGTTCATGTAGTTTTCTGTATCCATAGTTTTCCCGGGGCACGCAGCCGCGGTTTCCTTTCTGATAATTTATATCACTTTTTATGAAGCTTTTCCCGCACGCCGCATGGCACTTTGAAAATGAAGAAAAAGGCCAAAATGAGCGACAGAATGAAAAGCACAAGGTAAAGCGGATTTGTGACGATTGTTATCAAAAGCGCTAAGATCGCTTCTGGACGCCACAAAACGGCTATACCGACAAAAGCGGCAAAAACGGCGCACACAAGCACCGCTCCCGCCGCGATATCTTTTGTTTTGCCGATGAGCGGATTATAGCTTTTCTGCGCGTAATCACACAGCATCTCAATGGCGGTGTTGAACGCTTCCGCCGCGATAACCATTGCGATGGTCAAAAGCAGAACGCCATATTCGCTGCGCGTTACGCCCAGAAAGGGCGAAAAAAACAAAACGTATACCGCCGCTGTAAGGTGTATACGCATGTTTCGCTCCGTTTTCACGGTATGGAAAAATCCGCGCGCGGCATCGCGAAAGCTGTCCGCCTGCGTGCGGGTCTTACCGTTTGTTTTCCAATCCGGCACCATGTTAAACAGTGTAGCTGGAAGTGCCCGGCAAGCCGAGCTGCGACATAACGTATTCTTCTTTTTCACGCATGCGCACACGCTCCATGCCGCCGTTTTCGTGGTCATAGCCGAGCAGGTGCAGCATAGAATGCGCCGTCAGGTAGCCGATCTCGCGCTCTAAGCTGTGGCCGTAGCGCTTTGCCTGTGCCATTGCCATTTCCACGGAGAGCACAATGTCGCCGAGGATCTTCGCGCCGGTATCGTGGTTGATGTCATACACGCCGTTCTCACCCATGGGGAAAGAGAGCACGTCTGTTGCGGCATCTTTGTTGCGGTACTGCGCGTTTAGCTCGCGGATCTGCTCGTTGTCCACGAATGTCACGCTGATTTCAGCGGAATCCTCAAACTTCTCCATCCGCAGAACCGCGTGGCAACAGCGACGGATGAGCATGCGCACGCCGGTCGGCACTTTGACCGCTTTCTGGTTGTTTGTGATGATGACTCTGATTTTTTCCATATGCTAAAATCCTTTCGATAGGGGTTATTTTGCTGCGGACGCTTTTTCATACGCCCGAATGATATCCTGCACCAAGCGATGGCGCACAACGTCTTTTTCGGTAAAGCGGAAAACGGAAATGTCATCCACATTGCGCAGCACACGCATCGCATCCTTCAGGCCCGAGCGTCTGCCGTCCGGCAGATCAATCTGCGTGATGTCGCCTGTGATGACCATTTTGGAGTTGAAGCCGAGACGCGTCAGGAACATTTTCATCTGCTCGCAGGTGGTGTTCTGCGCCTCATCCAGAATGATAAAGCTGTCGTCGAGCGTTCTGCCGCGCATGTACGCAAGCGGCGCCACCTCAATGCTGCCGCGCTCCACAAGGCGGGCGTACGATTCCGCGCCGAGCATGTCGAACAGCGCATCGTAAAGCGGGCGCAGGTAGGGATCTACCTTCTGCTGCAAATCACCGGGCAGAAAACCCAGCTTCTCGCCGGCTTCTACGGCAGGGCGCGTCAAGATGATGCGGTTCACCTGCTGCGCACGGAACGCCGTCACAGCCATGGCGACCGCAAGGTACGTTTTACCGGTGCCCGCAGGGCCGACGCCGATGGTGATGGTGTTATTGCGAATATTGTCGCAATAATTCTTCTGTCCCACCGTTTTGGGCTTTACGGGCTTGCCTTTCGCCGTGATGCAGATGCAGCCGTCCGTAAGCGGCGCCATCTGTGCTTCGCTGTCCTCCATGACCATGTCGATGCAGTAGCCGACGTTCTGGTCGTTTAGGACTTCGCCCTTTTCGACGAGCCGCAAAAGGCTTTCTGCCGCACGCACCGCGCGCGAAACACCGGGTTCTTCGCCGATGACGTGGATCTGCGAATCGCGGCAGGAAAACGTTACACCGAATGCCTTTTCCAGTCGCTTCGCGTTCACGTCAAAGCTGCCGAAAAGCTCTGCCGCGTATTCTGCTTTGTCTACATGAATGCTTCTTTCCAAATCGTTCTCCTTTTGCCGCACGGCTTTGAAAAACCGTGCAGTCTAAAAAACCGAATTTCCTGTTTTATTATAGCATAAGTGTTCCCAATGTGGTTATGAAATTTTCAACGAAATTTAGCCGTTTCCCTGTACATTTCCGACAAATACCCCTATAATCTCCGGATTTTCAGGCTCTTCAGGCAGGGTGAGCGGCGCCTCCTGCGCAATGTTTTCAAGACATACACACCGGGACGTGACGTAAACCGCGCCGTCTTTTGTCTGATATGTGATGTTTTCCGTAAGCACACGCCCGTCTTCTCCAAGCGCAAGCTTTTGCAGCTGATGCAGATTTTCAAGCGCGCGGCGCTGCGCTTCTTCCTCCGTGAACGTAACGGGCACGGTCTCCTCCTCATATACGCGCACTGTTTCCACCCACAGCGGCAACGTGTGCCCCTGCAAAACGAACGGCGTGCGGGTGTATGCCGTCTGGCCTTTCGGCGCGCCGGAAAGCGAGAGCGGCACGCGCACGCCCAAAATATACAGCGCGCGCTGTGTACCGAGGTCCGTTTCGCGCACCGTTTCGGTACTAAGCGGACAGGATGCCGTGAATGTGCGCTGTGTCTCCGCCAGAATCTCCGCACGGGCGCGGGTGTAAAAATAGCGCACGGGGTTATATTCTGGATCATACGGGTCGCCCACCTGTGTGATGCCGGAAACAAGCACCTGCCCCGCGGCGCAGGCAGAACCGACTTTCACGAGCACCGTGCCGTTTTGCGCCGTGATAGAATGGATGAGCCCCGCGCGTGACGCGACGATGTCCCCCGTGCCGTCGTGCTCCGCGCCCTCCGCCTTTGTGACGGACGTGCGCAGCTCAAGCTGTACGGTGCAACCCTCCGTGTTGAACGATGCCCACGAAAGCTCCGGCAACTCCTCCAAAAGCGCGACAGAGGCCAAAGCGGTATCGGTGCTTCGCGGCGCGCCGATATACACGCCAACGCGCTTTGCTGCCGCCAAAATTTCGCTTTCGGCATACGGAATATCTTCACCGGAGATCGTCATCTCCCAGTAAAATCCGGAAAGGAACAGCATCAGCGCCACGCCGAGCGCCGTGCCAAGCAAAAGTCCCGGTCGGCGCAGCATGCGGCGGAACCGAAACGGGAAGCCGCTTTTCTCCGCAAGCTTCACCCGCGCGTGCGTGCGTTGTTTGATCTTATGCAGCTTTTTGTAGTCCTTCGCATACAAGGTGAAAAGCACGTCTTTCCCATCCTTTTGAAGTCGAATGGGGCGCAGACCCGTTTTCACCGCAATGTTCATAAACCGTGCCGTATCGCCCGAAACACGCGCCGTTGCCGTGCCGAGCACCCAATGCGTGATTTTCTTCATGCGAACCTCACCGCCTCAATATGTCCCGTGATCACCGCGCCGTCCTCTTCAAGACACAAAAGCCGTAAGCTTTTCCCCTCCACCCACACGGCGCGCCGCCCGCAGCGCAGGCCGATCTTTTCCGTTTCGTATTCGATTACGCCGTCACAACCCTCTAAAATAAGCTTCGCCGTGCCGAGAATCTCCGTGCGGATCGTGCCGTCCTGCATGGCATAGCGCAGCTTATCTGCAAGCTCACCCATGCGCCCACCCTCTTTCTTTTTTACTCCTATACGTATGTGCGGAAAAACACGCATATACTTTTTCAAAAGGAGGGTTCACCGTGTCGAAGCATACAGAACACATCGCTTTTTTCATTCGCCAAAAATTGCAGCTTCCGGCGCTTTATGTCCGCGCCGCCGCGCTTTTACTGCTCGCCTTGCTCCTGCTCAGGCACCGCACCGCTGCCGCCGCAGGCGTTGTCAGCGGCATCCGCACATGCCTCGGCACGCTGATTCCCTCGCTGTTCCCGTTTATTTTACTCGCGTGCCTATGCACGAACAGCCGCGCGGCGCAGGTGCTGTTTCGCCCGCTTTCCCCCGTAATGCGTCATGTGTTCCGCCTACCCGCCTGCGCCGCTCCCGCCGTTTTGTTGGGGCTCACCGCAGGCTATCCTACCGGCGCGAAGATCACCGCAAATTTATACGCGGCCGGAAAGCTCACAAGGGAACAGGCGGCGCGGCTGTTATGCTTCTGTACCGCGCCGGGCTATGCGTTTGCGGCAGCCTATACGGGCAGTTTATTATTAAGAAGCGACCGCATCGGGCTGAATTTATTTTTTGCCTGCGCACTTGCGCCGCTCCTTTTAGGGCTTATTTTATCGCGCTTTGCCGAAAAACCCGAAAAAAGCCTAAAATCGCCAGAATCTGCTCCCGGCGGCATCGTCTCCGCTGTGCAGGACGGCATTAAGGCCACCGTTTCCCTTTGCGGGTTCGTCCTTGTGTTTTCCATGCTTTTGGCCGTTTTGCACGATGCCGGCATTTTTCAGTTTTTATACGGGTCCCTCTCCCGCCTTGGGCTCACCGTGCCGCTTTCCGGCGCATTGCTGACGATGGGCCTGGAGATCACCGCCGGAGTCTCGCAGTGCGTATATTGGCACCTGCCGGTTTATTTTTTAGCGTTCGGGCTCGGCTTTTCCGGCGTTTGCATCCACTTGCAAATCTTCTCTTTTTTCCACAAAGCGGGGCTGCCGCTGTCGAAAACGAGATATGTTCTCGCACGCTTTTTAAACGGTCTGCTTTCCGCTGCATTTTATTTGCTGCTTTCCTATTTTCTCCCGGCAAACACCTCGGTTGCCGTGGAAACCTCGCCCCTCAACACCGCGCCCATAGCAGGCAGCGCAGCATCATCCTTGGCGCTCATCGCGCTGTCTGTGTTCTTTCTTCTCACGTGTATTCTCCGCAGCGGAAAAACACCGTCGAAAATTTGTGGTGGAAATTCCACCGGGAAAATGCTACAATGAGAACAACTCTAAGAGCAACCTGAAAATCGGAGGCGACGAAAGTGTTCGGACGCAAAAAGAAAAAACAAACACCCGCTCTGTTTGGCAGCCGCATTGAGCCGGACTGCGCTTACTGCGCGTTTCATGCGGACGGTGTACAGAAAAAATGTCTTGCGGGGCAGCTCGGCGGAGAGCACTGCGCAAAATTTCAATATGACCCGCTGCGCCGCGAGCCGAAAAGCGAACAAAAGCTCGGGCAATACAGCGCCGAGGAATTCAAACTATGAAAACTTATCTTAAAGCGTTTCGTTTAAAGCGCTTTTGGCTGCTGCTTTTGCTGCCTGCGGCGTTCCTTTTGGACTTCGCCGCACGGCAGAGCGCAGATTTTGCCGAGTGGTATGCCGTGACGATCTACCCCGTGTACGCGCAGTTCTTTTCCGCCATTACGGAAGTCTTCCCGTTTTCTGTCGGCGAATTTTGTCTGATCGCGCTTGTCCTTTTCATTTTGGCGTATCTCATTCACGGCGTTTATAAACTCATTCGTCATAAAGAGGGCCGTTTTGCGTACTTTGTGCGGTTTTTGTCGATTCCTGTTCTCATCGCCACGTGCATCGCATTTTTGTGCGTAACGAACTACGGCACGAACCACCGCCGGTACAGCTTTGCCGCCGTCAGCGGACTTACCGTGCGGGAGTCCTCCGCCGAGGAGCTTTACGATGTGTGCGTGTATTTAATCAACGAAGCGAACACATTGCGCGAAAACCTGCCCGAAGACGAAAACGGTGTATTTCAGCTTTCAAACGATGTTTTTCTCGATGCAGACGAAGCAAAATCATCATTCAACAGCCTTCATGATACGTATTCCACGCTCTACACAAACGGCAAACCGAAGCCCGTGCTGTTCTCGGAAGTGATGTCGTACCTTGACATCAGCGGCATTTACTGTCCGTTCACGTTTGAAGCGAACGTCAACGTCCACATGAACGACGTATTGATCCCCGTGACGATGTGCCACGAGCTTTCACACCTTTCCGGCTACATGCGCGAGGACGAAGCGAATTTCATCGCATTTTTGGCGTGCCTGCAAAGTGACGACCCGGAATTCCGTTACAGCGGTGTGTATTTGGCGTCCGTCCACGCGATGAATGCTTTGCTCACTGTGGACAGCGACCTGTGGAACCGGGCGGACGCTTTAAAAAGCGACGCACTGCGCCGCGACATTCGGTCAAATAATGCGTACTGGAAGCAGTACGAAACGCCCGTTTCCGAGGTCTCCGACCGCGTGAACGACGCGTATTTAAAAGCCAACGGGCAGGAAAACGGTCTGCGTTCCTACGGCAGAATGGTCGATCTGCTTCTCGCCTACTACCGCGACGAGCTGCAATAGATATAGTTTTTTTGGGGGAGTTCTCTATGTGTGAAAAAATCATTGCGGCGTGTGGAAACGACTGCGCGGTATGTCCGCGCTACAACGTGCCGCCGTACACCAAAACCGCAGAAGAACTGCACCACACCGCTGAGCTGTGGTATAAAATCGGCTACCGCGACCACGTGGTGGCAAACGAGGAGATTGCCTGTACCGGCTGCAAGGAAAAAAACTGGTGCCGTTATCGCCTTGTAAAATGCGTGAACGAAAAGCACATCGCACATTGCGGCCAGTGTGAAAACTACCCGTGCGACGTCATGAAAGCGTGCTTCACGGTGACGGGCTCGTTCATCCCCACCTGTAAAAAAGTCTGCACACCCGAGGAATTCGAGACATTGCGCAAAGCATTTTTCGAGAAAGAAAAGAACCTGACGCAAAATTAAGGCGACAAAAGGCCTTTGCACCGTCCAAAACGGAGATGCAAAGGCCTTTTTATGTACGATTATTTATTCGCGTTCATCTCGCGGACTTCTCTTAAAATGTCCTCAAGGTCATATTTTTCGGGCGCTTTCGGCGCGGCAGGCTTTGCCTGCACTGTTTGTGCAGCCGGCTTCGGAAGATTTGCCGGGCGCTGCTGCACGGGCTTCGGCGCAGGTGCGGCGGGCTTTGCAGCTCTCGGTGCGGCGCTTTGCCGTGGCGCGCGATTCACTGAGGTCTGCACCGCAGCGCGGCGCACGTTCTGTGGCTGCATGGAGACCGGCGTTTCCGGCATGATGGGGCGTTCTGCGGTGTACTCCGCCGCTACCGGCATCGCCGGCAGCTCGCCGGTGTCTTTATCCGGGTCAAAGGACGTGGGCACGCGGGGCTCTGTCTCATGGCGCGCCTGCATCTGCTCGCGGCGCATGCGCTCTTCTTCGCGTCTTCTGCGGTTGCGTCGTTCCTCCTGCTCAATCTCATCCAGCACCTCGGCGCGGTCCGCTTCGCCGCTGTCGCGGTTACGGCTTGCACGCTGCCACAAAATGATGCTGACAATTCCGCCGACACCGAGCACGATGCACACCGCACCCGCAATGAACAGCGTGCGGCCGACGCCGTTATCGGCCTTCAGCTCATTAAAGAACGATTCCGCTCCGCTGCTGTCTTCGCCTGCGGTGTCGGTCGTGCCTTCCGTGGTGTCCACCGTTTCGATGCTGTCTGTGGTATCGGCCGTATCGGCTTCATCCGCAAAGGTAAGCGGCGCACACAGCGCAGCGCCGAGTAAAACCGCCGCTAAAACAGCAAATATACGTTTAGAAAAAGTATTTCTCATAATCCATTTCCTCTTTCGTGATAACTTTTATATGTCACGATTTCGAATTCATTTTTATTTAGTTTAGCATATTTTGCATGGTGTTTCAACGGCAAAATAAACAAACCCGCCGCTTCTCTGTACGGTTCATGCAGTCGAAACGGCGGGTACTGTGTCTATTTATATTTCTTTAGAAATCGATCTTCTCTGCAATGTACGCTTCAAGCTCGTCGATCTTCACACGCTCCTGCTCCATGCTGTCACGGTCGCGAACGGTAACGCAGCCGTCATTTTCACTGTCAAAGTCATACGTGATGCAGAACGGCGTGCCGATCTCATCCTGGCGGCGATAGCGCTTGCCGATGGAACCCGTATCGTCAAAGTCAACAGAAAACTTCTTTGCGAGCGCATCGTAAACCTCACCGGCCTTTTCGCTCAGCTTCTTGGAGAGCGGCAGAATCGCTGCCTTAAACGGTGCCAGTGCCGGGTGCAGACGCAGTACAACGCGCACGTCCGGTTTTTCTTCGGTGCCGAGGTTTTCTTCGTCGTAAGCGTCGCACAGGAACGCCAACGCTACGCGGTCCGCGCCGAGAGACGGCTCGACGACATACGGCACATAGCGGGTGTTCGTCTCCGGGTCGAAATAGGAGAGATCCTTGCCGGAATGCTCCTGATGGCGGGTGAGGTCATAGTCCGTGCGGTCTGCAATGCCCCAAAGCTCGCCCCAGCCGAACGGGAACAGATACTCAATATCCGTCGTCGCCTTGGAGTAGAAGGAGAGCTCCTTCTGGCTGTGGTCGCGCAGGCGGATGTTCGCTTCGTCCAGACCGAGGTTCAAAAGCCAGTTTTTGCAGAAATCCTTCCAGTAGTAGAACCAGTCGAGGTCCGTGCCCGGCTTGCAGAAGAATTCGCACTCCATCTGCTCAAACTCTCGAATGCGGAAAATGAAGTTGCCCGGGGTAATCTCATTTCTGAAGCTCTTGCCCACCTGACAAACGCCGAACGGCACCTTCTTGCGCGTGGTGCGCTGAATGCTCGGGAAGTTGACAAAAATGCCCTGCGCAGTCTCCGGGCGGAGGTACAGCTGGCTCTTTGCGTCTTCCGTAACACCCTGGAACGTCTTAAACATCAGGTTGAACTGGCGGATATCCGTAAAGTTGTGGCCGCCGCACTCCGGGCAGGCAATGTTGTTGTCGGCGATGAACTGCTGCATCTGCTCGTTCGTCCAGCCGTCTGCGGATTCGCCGGTGAAGTCTTCAATGAGCTTATCGGCACGGTGACGGGTCTTGCAGTCCTTGCAGTCCATCAGCGGGTCGGAGAAGCCGCCCACGTGGCCGGTTGCCACCCAGACTTCCGGGTTCATGAGGATTGCGGAATCCAGCGCCACGTTGTAGCGGCTCTCCTGCACGAACTTGCGTTTCCACGCGTTTTTTACGTTGTCCTTGAAAAGGCAGCCCAGCGGGCCGTAGTCCCAAGAGTTGGACAGACCGCCGTAAATTTCGGAACCGGGGTATACGTAGCCTCTGTTTTTGCAGAGCGCCACGATTTTTTCCATGGTCTTTTCTTCGGGCTTCAGAACTTTCTTCATTTGTTAAACTCCTTTCGCGCCGCTGGCTGCTGCACGGCTTCGTGCAGCTGGATGCTGCGCTTGTGATTTATCAATCATACCACGTTTTTCAAAGATACACAACTACCGCGGCGGGATTTTATACGAAAAAGCGGCACTCCGCAGAGCACCGCCCGAAATTTCCGCTTGTTTAGATTTATTCGCCCTCGTCCGCGATGAGCTTTTTCATCTGCGGCAGACGGAACAGAATAACCGCCGCGATAACTGTGAAGATGAGCTCCGGCAGCATGTAAGTGCCGTTGTAGCAGAAGGAGTAAAGCCACGGATGGCCCACCCAGGAAGCGCCGAACGCCACAAACTCATCAAAGTTTGCAAAGATAATGGCGCCGGAAATGAAGTGGCACACAAAGCGCAGCGCAACAGCCAGCGCCGTGCCGCAGCAAATGCCTACATAACCCTTCTTGCGGAAAATGCCCGCAATGCCGATAACCGTGTATGCCACGATGTAATCGAGCAAAATTGTGCCGATGAGAGCAGAAGGCGTCATGCCCCAGCCGAGGATGCCGTCCATCGTGATGCCGAACGCAAGCTGAACGACGGATTCCACAAAGGAAGCCGCAAAGCCCCACTTAAGGCCGTACATGATGGAAATCATGGCGCAAGGCAGCATGGAAAGCAGCGTGATGGAACCGCCAAACGGCATCTGAAGCACCTTGATCATGCTGAGCACAGCGCCCAGTGCGACCATAACCGCGCAGGCCGCAAGCTTTTTTGTATTGTTGTTCTTCATAGTTCATTCCTCCGGTTTTCTACCGAGATTTAGGGGATAAAGCGGAGAAAACAAAAACCGCGCACCCATTCGGCACGCGGCATAAAAAGCACTTAAAATAAGCGTATTTTCCTACGTCGGCATTATCCGAATCAGGTAACAGGTTTCGGCGTTCACGCCGCTCTCAGCCGACTTTATACGTCAGCACCCTTTTTTCACATTCAGTATAGCACGGAACTTTTCGCTTTTCAACCAAAATTTGTGTTTTCGAGCAGAAAACAAGGCTTTTCTTGATTTTGGAGAAACAAAATGATAGTATAAAAGAAACATAAGCCAACGGCAACGGTGGTTAAAAGTTTTGCTTAAGCTTTTTCAAGAAGCTTAAAGCGAACGTGTGCGTTCGCTTGGGTTCATTAGGGCAGCGCCCTAAGTCGTCGTCCGCAGACGACGACACACCTTTTGCCTAACAAAAATCAGGATGGGAACCACAACAGTCCGGTGGACTGTTGTGGTGTGGGAGACACAATTAGGGGGTCTCCCAATGAATTTGCAAGGCAAATTCATAAAATAAACCGCTAAAACCGATTTAAACTACGGAAGGACATATAAAAATGGAAAGCACACAGAACAAAACGCGCTGTCCGCACAGCAAAAAGTGCGGCGGCTGCCAACTGCAGAACCTCGATTACAAGGAACAGCTCGCGCACAAGGAGCGCACGTGCATCCGCCTGCTCGGCAAATTCTGCCGCGTAGAGCCCATCATCGGCATGGAGAACCCCTACCACTACCGCAACAAGGTGCAGGCCGCATTCGGTACCACGCGTGCCGGACGCATCATCTCCGGCATTTACCAGAGCAGCACGCACAACATCGTCGCCGTGGACAGTTGCATGACGGAAGACGAAATTGCCGACCGCATCATCGTCGATATCCGCCGCCTGCTGCGCGATTTCAAAATGACAACGTATAACGAGGTCACCGGGCGCGGCTTTCTGCGCCATGTGCTCGTCAAGCGCGGCTTTCAGACCGGCGAAGTCATGGTTGTGCTCGTCACCGGTACGCCGATCTTCCCCGCGCGCAACAATTTCACCCGTGCGCTGTTAAAGCTTCACCCGGAGATTACCACAATCATTCAAAATGTCAACGACCGCTACACCTCCATGCTGCTCGGACAGAACGAGAAAACACTCTACGGCCCCGGCTATATCACGGATATTCTCTGCGGGCTGCGCTTCCGCATTTCGGCAAAATCATTCTACCAGATTAACCCCGTGCAGACCGAGGTGCTGTACGGCAAAGCGATGGAATTTGCGGAGCTCACGGGCAAAGAAACCGTCATTGACGCGTACTGCGGCATCGGCACCATCGGCATGGTCGCCGCCAAAAAAGCCGGACAGGTCCTCGGCGTAGAAGTGAACCGCGACGCCGTGCGCGATGCCCGTGAAAACGCAAAATTAAACCGCGTGAAAAATATCCGCTTCGTCTGCGCCGATGCAGGCGACTTCATGGTAGATATGGCAAACGCCGGTGAACACTGCGACGTGCTTTTCATGGATCCGCCGCGCGCCGGCAGCGACACCGCGTTTCTCTCCTGCGCGCTCACACTTGCACCGAGACGCATCGTATACGTCTCTTGTAACCCGGAAACGCTCGCGCGCGACCTTAATTTTCTCACAAAGCGCGGCTATCGCGCCGAAAAGATTCAGCCCGTAGACATGTTCCCCCACACCGACCATGTAGAATGCGTCGTACGGTTGGATAAGATGAATTAAAACAAAAGAAGACTTTCCCATGATTCGCCCCGTTACCGAAAAGGATATTCCCGCCTGCGGATATTTGCAAATGCCGCTCCCGAAAATTACGGAAGAAAGGTAAAAAATATGGCTTCCAGTCTCATGCACTACGCGATCACAGACAAAATTTTGCAACTGTTTCCTATGCACGACGGTGCGCGGCTGCGCTTTGGCGCGGTACTGCCGGACGCTTCCGTAAACAAGCGGAAAACACATTTTCGCATTTACAACGAAAAGCTCGGCATTCGGCTTTATGATCTTGAATCGTACCGCGCGCAGTTCGGCGAGCGTATGCAAAAAGACGACCTTTACCTCGGCTACTATCTGCACCTCATCGAGGATGCTTTGTACCGCAAAACACTGTACGACACTTTCGGCTGGAATCCCTACACGCCGGAAAGCACCGCGCGCATGCACCACGATTACACGCTTTTAAACCGTCATTTCATTCAAAAATATAATATTCAGGATGACCTTGCCGTCCCGGAAAATTTCCCGCAGGAACCGATTTTCGCTTTTGAGCCGTTTGACGCCGAAGGTCTTCTGCGTTCGATTCATCAAAACTTTGTGCCCGCGCCGGCGGATGCCCCCTACTTTTTTACGGCTGCCATGGCGGACACGTACATTGAAGACGCCGTGCGGCTGTGCACCGCGGAGCTTGACCGCTTTCACAGCGGCAAAACGCTTCTTTCCGCCGAGGATTTCACCTGGACGCCGCCGGAAAACAATAAGAATTTCTGAATAAAAGCAAAAACACCCTCCCGAAGTGATGGATATGCACCCTATATAGGAAGCATATCCATGACCGACACGGGAGGGCTTCTTGATTTCTCTTTGGAAAGCAGCTTCGCGGGGCAGACGCGCTTTCCTATGCACATTCGGAATTGACATTCCCGTTCCGCTTCGATACAATAGAATCAACAAGAACCTCGGGGGACAAAACAGTATGAATTTTCTTGAAGAACGTATCGTAAAGGACGGCGTTGTAAAAGCCGGCAATATATTGAAAGTAGACAGCTTTTTAAACCACCAAATGGATGTGCGCCTGTTTCGTCAAATGGGCAAAGAGTTCAAGCGACGTTTTGCAGATAAGCCCATCAACAAAATTCTGACGATTGAAGCCTCCGGCATCGGTATTGCATGTGTGGCGGCGGAATGCTTTGACGTGCCGGTCGTTTTCGCGAAAAAGAGCCGGAGTGTGAATATCGATGGCGACGTATACGTTTCCGAAGTGGAATCCTTCACACATAAGCGTGTGAATCGCGTGATCGTTTCGAAAAAATTTCTCGGCCCCGAGGATCACATTCTTATCATCGATGATTTTCTTGCAAACGGCTGCGCGCTGCAGGGGCTCATCTCTATTGTAGATCAGGCGGGCGGCACGGTGGAAGGCATCGGTATCGCGATTGAAAAGGGGTTCCAGCCCGGCGGCGCGAAAATTCGCGAGATGGGCTACCCGCTCGAATCGCTCGCCATTGTGGAAAGCATGGACGACGCAACCGGTACGGTCGTTTTCCGTCCACAGCCATAAAAGGAGTTTTGTATGAAACGGTTTTTATCCCGCGTTTTGCCCCTTTTGCTCAGCTTCGGCTTGATTTTAAACTGCACAGGATGCAGCACGGTTTTGGTCTTAGCCGGTAAAGCTCGTGAAAACAGCGAAGCTTCGTCCTCCGTGATTTCGGAAAGCTCCGCGTCCTCCGGCGTCATCTCCACCCCTGTGCCGACCGAAGACGGCGACCTGCGTGCGTTTTACACGGATGTTGCAAACGCTGAAAGTGTCACGGTAATGGTGTACATGATCGGCTCCGACTTAGAGAGTGAGGACGGCTCCGCGACCGACGACCTTTTGGAAATGGCGGATGCCGCGCTTTCCGAAAACATTCACCTTGTACTCCAGACCGGCGGCACCGAAACCTGGTGGAACGATGTCTGTACAGACGATGAAAGTGAGCGCTTTGTGATCGAAAACGGCGATATGACGCTGCTCCAAAGCCTTGGCAGCATGAATATGACAGACGCCGACACGCTCTCCGATTTCATTCGCTTCTCCGCCGAAAGCTACCCCGCAGACCGCTACGAGCTCATTTTGTGGGATCACGGCGGCGGCACCATGACAGGCTTCGGCTACGACGAGCTGTATGAAGATACCTCTTTGACACTCTCTTCTCTTTCTACAGCGCTGTATAACGGCGGCGTGCAGTTTGATTTCATCGGCTTTGACGCCTGCCTAATGGCGACGGCAGAGGTGGCCTACGCCTTGGATCCGTATGCGGATTACCTCATCGCCTCCGAAGAATCCGAGCCCGGCGAGGGCTGGGCGTACAAAAACTGGCTTACGATGCTGGCGGAAGACCCCGCCGTACCCACGGCGGAGCTCGGCAAAAAGCTGGCGGACGATTTCCTTGAGGCCTATATTTTCGCCGACATGCCGACGCTTTCCGTTTTAGACCTGCGTTATGTGCCGGAATTATACGCCGCGTTGGAAAGCTACTGGGGAAGCGCCTACACCGCACTGCAAAACGGCAGCTACGGTGCGTTTTCGCAGGTGCGCAACAACGTGCGGGAATTCGGCGACAACGAATACGACCAGGTCGATCTTTCCGACCTCGCCACGCTGACAAAGCAGAGCCTTTCCCTCGGCACCGAGGACGATGTGCAGGCCGCCGTTCAGAACATGGTGGTGTATAACGTCACCTATGAAAAGTCCGCCGCGGGCATTGCGGTCTATTTTCCGTGCCTGTGGCCGGATTATTACGGTGATACACGCTTTGAAATGACCTGCGTCGGCTTCCCGGAATCGTATTTTGAATTCTACGATAAATTCATGAACACGATGCTCTCCGGGCAGTCGCTTTCGCAGAGTGATATCGATTTTTACTCCTACTACGATTGGTTCGATTCCTCTGAGGTTGGCGGCGAAAACGTCACCACAATAAACGACAACGATTTTGAACTCATCGACAAGGGCGACTATTATGCACTCTCTCTTTCCGATGAAGCATGGAACCTCATCACGTACATTGATATGACCGTTTACCTCGACGACGGCGAGGGATACATTGACCTTGGCAATGACAACGTGTACGAGTTTGATGACGACGGCGACCTGAAAGTCGATTTTGACTATACATGGATCTCGATCGACGGCGTGATTGTGCCGTTCTACGCCGAAACCGAGGAACAGACGGACGATTATTGGTACACAACGGGTTATGTGCCGGCCGAACTGAACGGCAGCACCGATATTGAGATCGTTCTGCGCTGGGACAGCGACCATGACAGCGGCTTTGTTGCGGGCTACCGCTTAAAGACCGAAGAGCCTACGGTAGCGGCAAAGGGTCTGCACAGCTTTACGGAGACGGATCAGATTCAGTACACCTGTTCGTATTATGATTACGATTTCAACTACGACCGGGACTACACGCTCGGCGACCCGGTAACATACACAAATGAACCCGTCGTCGCCTATGAGGAAATCGGCGAATACCGCACGGTGATCCAATACACCCTGCGCGACATCTACAACAACGAACACTTTACAGACCCGGTAGAGCTTTCCTGTGAATAAATAATTTTATAGAACATACCCTGCTGCGCTCCGTGGCAGGGTATGTTTCGATTTGACTTGCACTATAATAGGCGGTATAATAAAAATTACTGACAAAAACGGAATTGTATGGAAAACTATGCCGTTTAAACTGTTCGGAAAGGACGAACGCCATGCGAAAGCTCCTCGTTTACATGAAAGACTACAAAAAAGAGTCGTTTTTAGCGCCTCTTTTCAAGCTGCTCGAAGCCACCTTTGAGCTGATTGTCCCGCTCGTAATCGCGCAGATCATCGACGTGGGCATTCAGACCGGTGACACCGGCTTCATCATCTCCCGCTGTCTGCTTCTGGTCGGGTTCGGTGTGGTCGGCATGGTCAGTGCCATCACGGCGCAGTATTTTGCCGCAAAGGCTGCCGTGGGCTTTGCCACCGGGCTGCGTCACAGCTTGGTCCAAAAAATCAACGAACTCTCTTTCTCTCTTTTGGACCGTGTGGGCACTTCCACGCTGCTGACACGCATCACAAATGACGTAAATCAGGTGCAGAACGGTGTAAACCTTGTACTGCGCCTGTTTATGCGCTCGCCGTTCATTGTGTTCGGCGCATGTGTTATGGCGTTCACCATTGATCCCGGCAGCGCGCTGCTGTTCCTCATTGTGGTCGCTCTGCTCTCCGTTGTGGTATTCGGCATCATGCTGCTGACCATCAAGCGCTACAAGGCTATTCAAAACCAGCTGGATTCCGTTTTGAACACCACGCGTGAAAATCTGAACGGCGCACGTGTCATACGCGCGTTCTGCGGTGAAGACACCGAAACAGAAAAATTTATCGGCCAAAATTCGCTGCTCTCCAAGCTCCAGAAATCCACGGGCCGTATCTCCGCACTTTTGAACCCGGTTACGTTTATCCTGATTAACGTCGGCATCATTCTGCTCATCCATTACGGCGCTGTTCAGGTCAACACCGGCATTTTGACGCAGGGTCAGGTCGTGGCGCTGTATAACTACATGAGCCAGATTTTAGTTGAGCTCATCAAACTTGCAAACCTCATCATCACCGTAACAAAGTCCTTTGCAAGCGCCGCTCGTATCCGCGACGTGCTCGAGCTCGACACAAACACCGTTTATTCCGACGACAAGAAAATCTACAATACCCACGCCGTCGAGTTCGACCGCGTTTCCATGCACTATAACGAAGGCGCGAAGGACGCGCTCGAAAATATCAGCTTCACCGCCGAGCCGGGCGAGATCATCGGCGTTATCGGCGGCACAGGCAGCGGAAAAACGACGCTTGTGGGGCTTATCCCCCGCTTCTATGATGCGTCCTCCGGCACCATCCGCGTGGACGGCCGCAACGTGAATTCCTATTCGCTTGAAGAACTGCGCGAAAAGGTGCACGTCGTATTGCAGCGCGCGGTCTTGTTTCGCGGCACGCTGCGCGAAAACCTGCTTTGGGGCAATAAAAATGCCAACGACGAAGAGATGCAGGCAGCCGTAAAGGCTGCGCAGGCCGCAGACTTTGTACAGAGTAAGGGCGGGCTCGATATGAAGATTACCGCCGAAGGCCGCAACCTTTCGGGCGGACAGCGTCAGCGCCTTTCCATTGCCCGCGCACTTGTAGGTAACCCCGCGATCCTCATTCTGGACGACTCCGCTTCCGCGCTCGACTATGTGACCGAAAAGGCACTGCGCGGCGCGCTTTCCGCACTGCCGAATAAGCCGACTGTGTTCATCGTCTCGCAGCGCACATCTTCGCTGCGGCACGCGGATAAGATTCTCGTCTTAGACAACGGCGCGCTTGTCGGCTGCGGCACACACGATGCGCTCCTTGAGAACTGCTCCGTGTACCGCGAGATCTATGACTCTCAGTTTGGCGGAAAGGAGGCAGCTGCGAAATGAGCAAGATGAATAACAAAAACAGCACCATTAAACGTGTTCTTTTGCAAATCCGTCCGTATCTGCCGACCATCATTTTGCTGCTTGCACTTGCCGTAGTCAGCGTGCTGTGCTCGCTGTACATCCCGGTGCTCGTCGGCGACGCCATCGACGCCATCATCGGCAAGGAACAGGTCAACTTTGCCGTTATCCTGCCGAAGCTCTTCACCTGCGCGGTGCTCATCGGCTGCGCGGCGCTCGCCCAGTGGCTGATGAATGTCTGCGGCAACAAGGTCACGTACAACACCATCCGCGATATGCGCGAGGCAGCCTTTAAAAAAATTCACCGTCTGCCGTTTTCTTACCTCGATGCACACGAAACCGGCGACATCGTTTCCCGCATCATTGCCGATGTTGACCAGTTTGCAGACGGCCTTTTGATGGGCTTCTCACAGCTGTTTACCGGCGTTGTGACGATCATCGGCACCATCGGCTTCATGCTTTCCGTCAACGTTTGGACAACGCTTGTCGTGGTGCTTGTCACGCCGCTTTCCATTTTGGTGGCGCGCTTCATCGCAAAGAAAACGTTCGCCATGTTCCGCTTACAATCCGAAACACGCGGCCGCCAGACGGCATTCATCAATGAGATGATCACGAACCAAAAGGTCGTGCGCGCATACGGACACGAAGACGAGAACATGGAGAAATTCGACACCATCAACGAAGAGCTGCGCCGCCACACATTAAAGGCGACATTCTTCTCCTCCATCACAAACCCCGCCACGCGCTTTGTAAACTCCGTTGTGTACGCGGCGGTCGCGCTCATCGGCGCTTTTCTGGCCGTGACCGGACAGGGCTTCACCATTGGTATGCTCTCCTGCTTTTTGAGCTACGCAAACCAGTACACGAAGCCGTTTAATGAGATTTCCGGCGTTATCACCGAGCTTCAGAACGCGCTCGCCTGCGCAGATCGCCTGCTTGAATTCCTCGACAGCGAAGAAATGTCTGCCGACCCCGAACTGCTGCCGGAGCACAGCGAGACCGCAAAAGGACAGGTCACGTTCGATAACGTTTGCTTCTCCTATACAAAAGACCGCCCGCTCATCCGCAATTTCAGCTTGGATGTACCGGCAGGCTGCCGCGTCGCCATTGTAGGCCCGACGGGCTGCGGCAAAACGACGATGATCAATCTTCTCATGCGCTTCTACGACCCGGACAGCGGCAGCATCAGCGTGGACGGCACGAATACGCAGACGATCCCGCGCCGCGCACTGCGCCGTAACTTCGGCATGGTCCTGCAGGAAACATGGCTGAAAACCGGCACTGTGCTCGATAACATCCGCATGGGCCGCCCGGACGCTTCCGAAGAAGACGTTATCGCCGCCGCAAAGGCCGCGCACGCACATAGTTTTATTGAGCAGCTGCCGAACGGCTACTATACGCAGATTGGCGAAGACGGCGGCAGCCTTTCCGCCGGACAGAAACAGCTTTTGTGCATCTCGCGCATCATGCTGACGCTGCCTCCTATGCTGATTCTGGACGAAGCGACGTCTTCCATCGATACACGTACCGAGCTGCGCATTCAGCGCGCGTTTGTAAAGCTGATGCGCGGACGCACCTCGTTCGTCGTCGCACACCGCTTGTCGACCATCAAGGAATCTGATGTTATCCTCGTCATGCGCGACGGCAACATCGTAGAGCAGGGCGACCACGAATCTCTGCTTGCGAAAAACGGCTTCTACGCCGAGCTGTACCGCAGCCAGTTTACGGATGAGGAACAGCCGGTGGGTTAACGCACAAAAATGCAGCCTTCTCTATTCGAGAGAGCTGCATTTTTCATTTTCTGCCATACCGCACAAAGCTGCGTTTTGCACTTTGTGCGGTATTTTTTGAATATCAATATAGTGGAAGTTTTAGTCAATGCGTTTGAGGAAATCAAACGGCAAAACGATTATGATAAAGATATAGGCGAACCTTGCCCGGACTGCGCATGCGCAAACTGCGTACGGAACGCCTTCGGTGCACAGCCGTAGCGCCCCGTAAATAAACGGTAAAACCGGCTTAAGCTGTTAAAGCCGCATGCACCGCAGATTTCAATGACGGGCATGTCCCCCTGCAAAAGCAGCTGCGCCGCCAAAGACAATCGCTTGCCGTTGATGTACTCCGTCGGCGTCATGCCGATGTAGCGGCGAAACGACCGCGTAAGGTGCTCCTGCGACATATTTGCAAGTGCTAAAAGACACGGAAGACCTGTGGTGTAATTTTCGCGCCGCTCCATTTTTTCAAGCAGCTCCGAAAGCCACGCAGGCAAAATCGCTTCCGGCGCAGGTGCTGTAAGAAACAGCTGCACCAAATACGGAAATAAGCTTAAAATGTAGCGGCACGCCGTTTCGTTATCGGCAAAACGGTTCGTGTTCAAAAGCTTTTCCTGCACATCCGTTAAGGTGTGGCCGGAAAGCACACAATGTAACGGCAGCTCCGGCGTATCAAATATGGCGCGGTCAAGCTGCAAATAATCGCACAAGCGCTCAAACACCGTGCGCGGAATACCGATATCGAGCAGCTCGAAATCCGCGTTGTTGAAAAAATCATAGCGGTGCACGTCCCTCGGGCGCATCAAAACAAACGAGCCCTCGGAAAGCAGCTGCGAGCGTCCATTCACGGCGTGGATGGCCCCGCCGTGCGAGACGAGAAACAGCTCGTAAAAATCATGCGTGTGAATTTTATACGTCGCCGGCACACCGCACTGGTGCAGAACGCGCGCACCCTCACCGGTGTGCAGATTTTCTTCGGAAAAATGCAGAAGTTCAACGTCGCTCATTTCGGCACCCCCTTTCTTCTGCTATTATAACGCGTCAAAAAAGCGGAATCAAGAAATTTCAAATGTAAATTGGGGAGGATAACGGTATGTTCAAGACCGATGTTCAAAAACTGCGCAATGCGCTGGAATTCACGCGCGTTTACAAAGAGAACGCAAACGACATTTACCTGCGTGAAGCCGCCTGCATGGATTTTCAGCTCCGTCATATCTTAGTGCCGATGGATGAAAACGACGGCATCGCGGGCCGCTATGAGCACGACTTTGTGGGCTTTTCCTCGCAGGTCGGCGGCACTTACACGTATTACTTTAACGAGCATGAATTTTTGAACGCATACATGGCTTGTAAGCAAAACGGTGAGATCACCGCTGCGGAGGACTACGCTTTGCAGGCTGTGCAAGCCTATTGGCACGAGGAAAACACCGCGCGCAAGGTTGAATTGGAATTTTCGAAGCGCTACGGCTATGTGCCGCCGAAAGCTTTTCCCGGTGCGGGCGTGGGCAACTGCGACTGCCGCGTGGCAGGTACAAACCTCGATTTTGAAAAGCTCATCTGCCTCGGCTTTGACGGGCTCGATCAGGAGATCGACCGCGCGGCGGAAGTGAACGGCGCGTCTTCGTTCTACACGGCTTTAAAGCTGTGGATTGAAAGCCTGCGCGGCGCATGCGAGCGTTACCGCGAACAGGCATTGGAGCTTGCCGAAAAAGCAGAGACCGAAGAAGCCAAAACGCGCTTTACAAAGCTTGCCGAAGCACTTTTAAACATTCAGCACAGCACACCGAAGACGTTCCTTGAGGGCGTGCAGCTGATGTGGATCTACGCTGTCAGCAGCGACATTATGAATTACAGCCGCATGGACGATTACCTTGGGCCGCTCTACGCTGCGGATATCGACGCGGGGCGCATCACGGAAGAAGAAGCCGTGCAGACCGTGCTGTATCTCTATAAGCACTTTAAAGAGATTAACAAGATCCATGACTGCCGCGTAATCATCGGCGGCGTAGGCAGAAAGCACCAGAAGGAAGCCGACCGCCTCGCCATCGTCATCATGGAAGCTTCCCGCCGCTTCCGCGAGACTGTGCCGCAGCTCACCCTGCGCTATTACAGCGACATGGACGAGACCGTTTTCCGCAAGGCGATGGAAGTGAATGCGGAGGGCACCACGTTCCCGATTATTTACTCCGATGAGACGAATGTACCGGCTGTGGAAAAGGTCTTTGGCGTTTCGCATGAGGAAGCCGAGCAATATGTGCCGTTCGGCTGCGGCGAATACGTCATGGTCGGTTACAGCGTAGGCACACCGAACAACGGCATCAACGCGCTGAAAGCGCTGGAAATTGCGCTGCACAACGGCCTTGATTTCTACCAGAACGTTCCCTGCGGCGAAAAGACCGGCGACCCGGCGCAGTTTGATACCTTTGAAAAGCTGTATGACGCCGTGCTTGCACAGCTCAAGCCGACCATTGACCGCTTTGCTGTACACAAATACCTCAACTATAAAATTGCGGGCGAAAACGCACCGTATTTGCACCTCAGCCTGCTTTTGAACGACTGCATCGCGCGCGGCAAGGCGACGTTTGAATGCGGCGTGCGTTACCTGAATGCTTCCAGCGAAATGTTCGGCATCATCAGCTGTGCAGACAGCCTGACGGCCATTAAAACGCTCGTTTACGACGAGAAGAAGCTCACTTTGCCGGAGCTCATCGATGTACTGAATCACGATTTTGAGGGGCACGACGATATTCGCCGCATGTGCCTTTCCGCACCGAAATACGGCAACGACGACGACACGGCTGACGACATCGCAACGCGCCTTTTCACCGATATTGCCGACCTTACCATGGCGGCAGGTAAAGCTGCGGGGCTTGACCACTACAATATTGTCAGCGTCAACAACTCTATGAGCGCAGAATGGGGCAACTTCTGTGCGGCGTCTGCCTGCGGCAGAAAGGCCGGCAGCCCCATGGCAAACGCCAACGGCGCTTCCATCGGCGCAGATAAGTGCGGCATTACGGCGCTGCTCAACTCCATGTCGAAGTTTGACAATACAAAGCACGTGGGTGTTATCAACAATGTGCGCTTCACAAAGGAGCTCTTCAAGGGCTCTATGGATAAAGTAGAAGCCGTTTTAAAGGCGTTTTACGACAACGACGGCGTGCAGACGAACCTGTGCGTTATCGGCAAGGATGACCTTGAAAACGCCATGGTGCACCCGGAAAACTACCAGAACCTCCTCGTGCGTATCGGCGGCTTCTCCGCGAGATTCGTCACGCTGAATCCTATTGTGCAGCGCGAGATTATTGAGCGTACGACCTACGGCGCGTAAGCGGAGGCCGATATGCGGGATCTGATTTTTGATATTCAACGTTTTTGCGTGTATGACGGGCCGGGCATTCGCACCACCGTATTTTTCAAAGGGTGCAACATGCACTGTGCGTGGTGCCACAATCCGGAAAGCTTTTCAACCGATGCCGAGCTCTTGTTTCGCCGCGAAAAATGCACGTCCTGCGGGGCATGCACTGCGGTATGTCCGAACGGAGCACATGAAATAAAAGCAGACGGCACACATGTTTTTGACCGTGCAAAATGCGCGGCGTGCGGCAAATGTGCCGAAGTATGTCCGAACGATGTCCTGGAGCTTTCCGGGCGCGAAATGACGGTGGAAGCCGTGATGAAGCAGATCGACAAGGACGCAAAATATTACCGCTCGTCAAAAGGCGGCGTCACCTTTTCGGGCGGCGAGGCTTCTTTGCACTTTGAACTCCTGAAAAAGCTGCTTACAGCCTGCCGCGAAAAAGGGTACCACACCGCGCTGGAGACAAACGGTTTGATCTCTGCCGCACATTTAAAAGAACTGATACCGCTCACCGATCTTTTTCTGTTCGATTTTAAGCACAGCGACCCCGATGCCCTCAAAAAATGGGCAGGCGCGCCGCTTGCGCCGATCCTCGAGTCCCTGGCAGCCCTTGAGGGTGCGCATGCGCATGTGTGGTTGCGCTGCCCGGTCATTCCGGGCGTGAACGACACGGACGCGCACTTTGAGGCGATTTGTGCGCTCAAGCATCAATATACCTGTATTGAAAAGGCCGAGATCATGGCATACCATGACATCGGCAAAACGAAATGGGACGCGCTGGGGATACCGTATTCGCTCGCCGCGCTGAAGACCGTTTCGCCGGAACAGAAACATATTTGGGAGACTAAAATAGCCGATTAGCGGCACTTTTGGGGATAAGAGAGGGAACGCTTCGTTCCCTCTCTTTGCTCTATCTCCCACATTTTTTCTAAACATTTGACAGATTTCCCGGAATATTGTATGCTATGGAAAACACCGCAGATTTCCCCTGCGGGACCACAAACATTAGGAGGTCACTTATGTTTTGTATATACTGCGGCGCCACCTTGCCGGAGGGCGCGAAAAAATGCACGCTCTGCGGCAACCCCGTTGTGCGCCCGCCGGAAGCCACTGCACAACCCGTAAACGAACCAGAGTCGGAATCTGCCCCCGCACCGGAAACGCCCACGGAGCCTGCCGTGGAAGACATCTCCTCAAATTCGACTGAGAGCCTCTCCGAAGCGGAACCTACACCCGAAGCTGAAGATACCCCTTCAAACAGTCCGGACGGCGAAGATATTTACAGCCATTCCCCAACGGACTTCACGGAGGATATTTCCTCCGGCGATGCGCTCGGCGACAAACCCGAAGGCATGGAGCACGAGGGCACATTCACCGTTTCCCCCACCCCGGAGGAAATTTCAGAACCGGAGCCGCGCGTGCAACCCATAGAATATACGTATAACGACGGCTACGCCTACGAGGAATACGACGAAAAGCCGAAGAAAAAGCGTTCTTTTAAATGGCTTTTCATCGTGCTTCCCATTCTCATCGCCATCGGCGCTACAATCGGCGGCATTTTCTGGTGGTACAATGCACCCATGCAAAAGCTCACCCGCGCGCTTGACGCTTACGATTATTCCACTGCGGCGCAGGTACTTCCCACGCTTTCAAAGGACGAACTTGCTTCGGTCTCCGACCAAATGCAGGAATATGCCCAGACGGTCATCGACCGATACAATAAAAGCGAAGCGAACTACGACAGCTCCTATGAACTGCTCGACCGCCTGCAAAAGCTGTTCCCGAACATCGGTCTCGACGATCAGCTCAACGGCATTCAATCGCTGAAAGACTCCAAAGAGGCCTACAAAAACGGCAAAAGCCTGCAGGCACAGGGCGAAGACGGCCGCGCCATTACGGAATATCAGAAGGTCATTCACGCCGATGTGAACCACGACGACGCGCAGACGCAAATTCAGAACATCCTCACCGCGTACAAAGAAAAAGTGTTAAGCGATGCGCAGAGCCGCGCGGACGAGAAAGATTTTCTCGGTGCCGAAGCCATTTTGATGAACAGCGCCGATATCCTCGGCGATGATAAAGACATCCAGGCTAAGCTGGAAGAGATTAAGGACGCAGAGCTCAACAACTACGTGGAAACGCTGCTCGGCACCGCCAAAACGCTTGCGGATGACGGCGACCTGCCCGGCGCTGTTAACGTGCTGCAGGACGCCACACGCAGCGACAAGCGCATCGACGCGCAGATTGCCACCTACAAAAACCAGTATAAGCAAAAAATTCTCGATGCTGCTGCAAAGCAGGCCGGTGAAAGCCGCTATTATGACGCGGTGGAAACGCTGCAAAACGTCGACGACATTATCTCCGGCGACAGCGATATTGCGGCTAAGATTGAAGAATACAGGGCGCTTTACCCCGTTTCGCTGACAGATCTTTCTCCAAGCGGCGGCGAAGATTGCAGCCAGAACTGGACAGCCTATGACGTAAACGGCAATGCGTACAGCAACGGCCTTAACTTCTCGCTATACCCTGTCATCGCAAAAACCGTCTACACCGAATACGCCCCGAACGGACAATATAAGCGCCTGACGGGAACATGGGTCGTGGAGGGCGATACCTCCGATGATTTCATCGGCACGGTTCGCATTTATGTGGACGACCATTTGCAGTATGAAGTTTCCTCGCTCACGGTGAACAGCCCCGCAAGCGCGCTGAGCCTGAGCATTTCCGGTGCTTCCACCGTTCGCATTGAAGTGGAGGGCGCGTTCGCCTCGCTGCGTGCCGTCGGTTATCTGTACCTTGCAGATGCGAAATTTGAAAACTAAACCGCTATAAAAAGAGATACCGCACAGGGTAAACTCACCTTGTGCGGTATTCTTTTGCGCAAAGCCTGCCGTGCGGTCTATGCATGCGCGGCCGATTCTTCCACAATACAGAAAAACTCTGTGGAAAACACAACGCGCATAAGAAACGGGATGTCTCTTTTTGGGGGACATCCCGTCTTACTTTGGCTTACGCCTTATGCTTTTGTTCCATCACGCGTTTGCTGCGTTCTCGTCTTCGTCGTTTTCGTCCTTCTTCTTTTTGCAGAGGACCATAACAACGACCTGTACCAGCGCGATTACAACATGGAGGATTGTCCACTTGTCGACGAAGATCATCGGCAGGGTCATGTCTTCGGTGAAGATGAAGACGATGATGGCAATCAGAGCCGGGATGATGCTGATGAGTCTCCAAAGGCCCTTCTTGTTCTTTTCGTACTCCATAACCTCTTTGCCGTTCTCATCGAGAACCACGTTGCCGTCTTCGTCTTCCAACGCCTTCTTTTTCTTGCCGATATAGCCGATGAGAAGGAGGATGGAAAGGAGGGTCGTCACGATGGTGAGGATCAGGTTGATGAGTGCCCAAGCGCCCGTGCCGAGACCTGCGAGCGGCGTTGCGTTATCTGCGATGTCTTCACCGTTTGCAAGCGGTGTTTCGTTATCGTTGATCGTTTCGCCTATTTCGCCGTCATTATTGCCATCGCCTTTTCCGCCGTTATCGCTCGGCGTTGTGGAAGGTGTGGCAGTCGGTTTCGGGGTGGGTGTTGCAACCGTAGCCGGAACGACCGGAGCTACCGGCGTCGGAGTAGGTGTTGCCGGGTTCGGATTCGGGTTCGGATTTGGATCCGGAGTGGGTGTAGGCTCTTCTGTCGGAGCCGGAGTGGGGGTAGGCTCTTCCGACGGAGCCGGTGTAGGTGTAGGCTCTTCCGACGGAATCGGGGTCGGCGTGGGATTTGCTTCCCAAACAGCCTTCAGCACAACGTTCTTAGCCGGCATCGTGAACGCACCGTTCTCGATCGTAACCTCTTCGCTTCTCCAACCCGAGAACTTATAGCCCTCTCTGGTCGGGACCGTCTTTATAACCTCTACTGTTGCTTTGTACTCGTACTTGAACTCGTTGGTCGCTTCAGTCCACTCGCCGCCGTTGAGGTCGTACGTTACATTGTACTTGTTCGTGGTCTTCTCATACACTGCTACGTAAGTCTGGTTGCCCTTAACTTCCGTGTAGTCCTTATCCCAGCCCTTGAACGTGTACGTATACTGTGCATCTGCCGCCTTCGTCGGTTCAACACCTTCGAACTTCGGTATTGCTCCGTACTCGTAGTCCTTCTGGTCGATGAGCGTCGTTCCGTCTTCATCTACCCACTTTACTGTGTACTTGTTCGTGGTCTTCTCATACACTGCTACGTAAGTCTGGTTGCCCTTAACTTCCGTGTAGTCCTTATCCCAGCCCTTGAACGTGTACGTATACTGTGCATCTGCCGCCTTCGTCGGTTCAACACCTTCGAACTTCGGTATTGCTCCGTACTCGTAGTCCTTCTGGTCGATGAGCGTCGTTCCGTCTTCATCTACCCACGTTACCGTGTACGTCTTCACCTGCCAAATAGCCCACAGATCATTATCGCCGTTAGCGTCGACAAAGACCGGATCGCCTGCTGCATATGTAATCGTACTGCTGTCCCGCGTGGTTGCCCAGCCGAGGAACTTGTAGCCTGTGGGGGCGGTAAAGGTGACATCTTCAAGCGATTTTACGGTTGCGGTCGTATTCTTCGGGTAGCCCTTACCGCCATTATCATCGGTATACGTGTCGGTGCTGCCCTCGAAATTATAATGATACGTAATCGCCACGGTTTGGGGCTTATTGGTGTAGACTGCCGTCAACGTGATGTTCTTTGTGACGGTAATCTTATCGCCCGGGTGGATGAGCGTGTTGTCTTCCGTTTTCCAAGCGCGGAAGTTTTCGGAATTTTCCGGCGGAAGTACGCGGGCGGAGCTGCCGCTTACATACTTCTGGTTATCCGTTGCGACGTTTTCGTTCCCGTCCTCAACGTATGTGACCGTGAAGCCATCCTTTGCGGAGGGGAAGAACGGGGAAATCGTAACGGAGCTGTAAAGCTCGGTATCTACATTGAACAGCGCGCCGTTGGAATCAATCCAAGCGGAGGGCTTTTCCGTGAAATTTTTAAGCAGTTCCTTAAACTTTTCGGAATCCGAAAGCTTTGTGCCGTACGGAATTTCAATCGTTACAGATTCTCCGTCCGCAGAGGCACTCAGATAAACTGTTGCGTTGACCTGCGGCGCCTGCCACTTTGCGTAGAGCGTAATGCTCTGAGCGGGCATCGTTTTGCCGGTGAACACGAACGGGTCGCCTACGCAAAGCTTGTTTTCATACCAACCTGCAAACACAAACCCTTCTTTAACATCAGAAGGTCTCGTCGGCGTAAAGCCTGCATTTTCAATGCTTTCTTCGTACTTGTAATTTACAGTTTTACTATTTGCTTCTTGAGTACCGTTCACAAACTTAATCCCGTAAGAATTACGGTCATAATAGAACCTTGCGTTATTATATCTCTGACCATTTTGAGAACCGCCAACAAAAGTAAAACCAGTAATTGGATACTTGTCCTCGTCCGTGATGGTTAATTCTCCATCACTAAGAGTCGTATCCTGATGATCCAGCTTATATATTTTACCATTGTATCTACTGGTATTTTCAGCCGTTTCACCCGGCAGTAGTTCTACATAATAACTTGCCGTCTGTTTATTCGTACTATTTGTATAGTTTGCATAGAACGTAGCACCATTAAGTGGCATGGTATCAATACCAGACTGGTATGTACTACCGTTTTTTGTGGTTTTCCAAGCGCTCTGCGGTTCAGTCGGCCACAATTTGCTGATTTGTGCACCATACTTAGCGGTAATGGTCTTATCTGTTAACTCGCCATAAGATTTACAATTGTTGCTGTGCTTATGTTCTTCTTTACCACATTCCCATCCGCTAAGAAAACTCCAACCACAAGTTTCCCATTTATGCGTGTGTTCTTCTTTGCCACAAACATAGCTGTCACCATATCCCATAAACTTCACGCTGTAAACATTTCTCTTATACTTGATGTTTACGATTGTGGAGCCGTCACCGGCAATAGTTTGCTGGGTAATGGTCTCCGCGGTAAAACCGTCATATTCTTTCGCCGCAGCTTTCGTTTCAGAACCTGTTTTGCCCTTTTGGGTTTCAGTTTCCTTCAACGAATAGCCGTCGTCATTTGCATTTTCCTGCCAATGGAAAACTCTATACTGTGTATTGGAACTTTCTGTCCACTGTGCAGTGACCGTAGCTGTGCCGGAAACCGTTGTGACCGGGTTGCCTTCTGCGTCATACCAACCGTCAAACGTGTAACCGCTGCGGGTAGGGGTGACTGTGCGCAGGTCAAGCGTTTCCATTCGGAACTGCGGCGCCATGTAGTCGCCGCCCTTGGTATCAAACGTGACCCAGAAGCCGGTTTTAACTACCGGGTAAACGTATGTATCGCCGGCTACAAATGTGATAGATGCATCGGGCGTATTGCTGTCCTGCGTGGTGCTCCAACCGACAACGCCTTTTTCTTTGCCCATGGTGAGCTCAACCTTAGCGGTCGCGGCGTTCAAATCTGCTTCCGCAACGTTTTCACCGGCTACGCCTGCGGCGGTGTAATAAACCACCTTTGTACCGTCTTCATTCATGAAGTATACGTAGCTGTACACCTCAAACTTCGCCGTAACCGTCACTTCCGTGCCGCTGACAGCCGCGACTTCGCCGAAGCTTAACGGGGTCTCACCGACATACCACCCAACAAAGCGTGCGTTTTCCTTTGTCGGTGCAGGCGGCTCGAGGAGCTCATCGCCTTTGGCGACGGTCTGCTGCCACTCGGTCAGCTCCTTGCCATCTGCACCATAGAAACGGTAGGTATCGACCGTGGGCTTCTCGTCGTCCGGACGCAGCATAGTCAATGCAATGCCCGTTTCCGCGCTCTGTTTCGCCGGCGCAGTTTCCTCTGCACCTGCGGCGGGGGTCGCCTGTGCTTCCACTTCAACGGGAGCCGGGGTCTCTGCCGGGGCGGGAGTAGGTGTCTCTACCGGGGCGGGAGTGGCTGTCTCCTCCGGAGCGGGAGTGGGTGTCTCCTCCGGCGCTGCGGTCGCCTCGGGCGCGGGCGTCTCGTCAACGACCGGCGTTCCCCCCTGCATAACATCCCCTGTTGCAGTGTAGGTGTTTGTTTCCTCATCACTCATTGCAAACGCGCCCGTAGGACATGCCGAAACCAGCATACATGCGCTCAGCAACACGGCGATGATCTTCTTTTTCATAGTGTTTTCCTCCAATCCTGTGATTTGTCCGTTTTATAACAAATATGGATTCCTAAATTGATGTGTGTTACTGTGCCAAAACCGTTTCCATTTGGATGAGCAGCTCCAGCACACTGCGGAACGCGGCCTCTTTGCCGCCTTTTGTCCACCGCAGTCTCCCCTGCCAGCTGTAATTCTGGCGGAACAGGATGTCCAGTTCAAACGTGGGTGTTTCCGTACATTTTATGGGAGAAGCTTTCGGCGCGCCGCCTGTATCCAGCTGCTCTTCCAAAAGCAGGATCAGGCGTGAAAGACTTCGGAATAGGGTTTCCTCCGGGAGCGTCCCGCCGGAGACCCTGCCGCGGATGACACCGTCCTCCGCTTCATCCACAAAGATACGGAAGGTCTCTGTGCCGATCGGTAGCATACGATTTTCTTTCACCTAACCCCTCCCTTTTGTCTTTTGTGATTCTATTTTACACAAAGATGCTATGAGAACGCTATGATTAAGAAGTTTTTTCATAGAAAAACGACCTATTTTCTCATAAAAAAAGAAAATAGGTCGTAGTTTTTTATTAACTATGTTGCGTCAACCGGTTCGTTTTTTCAGGTGACGGTTTTAGGCCTTTCGGCGCTCCGTTTTCTCCGTTGCTTTTTCTTCTGCGCTGATATGTATGTGGCGCAGGTCGAGCGATTTAAAGGTGTAGGCCGCACCGCTTTTCGGGTATTCCTTTTGGAACCGATTGAATACACGGCGGGAAACGAGCCCGCCGTTTTCGCCGGTCGCACCCGGCAGCAGCACCCAAAACTGGTTTGCGCCCACCTTTGTGAACGGGTCGCTCGCGCGCAGTTCGTTTAAAAGTGTCACTTCCATCTGCTTCATATATATAGCACGCTTTTCCGGGTCTATCGAGCGGTTTGTAAGCCGCACAGTCATCAACGCCGCAGGGGTATCGTTTCGGCGCATCTCGCGCACATGCAGGTTTACAATCTCGCGGAAAACGTTGTTATCGCAGCAAAACGCACCGGTTTCCTGTTCTGTTTCAAGCAGGAACGTTTGAATATCGTCTTCACTCGTCTCGCTGCCGTAAAGCTCCTGCACCGCAAGTGCCTTCTGCGCCTCCAGCTCCGCCGAAGGCGAAACACCGTAGACCTCCCGGTACAGCGAAGCGATGTAATCATAGTGTTCCAGCGCTTTTTTCGGGTTTTTGTTTTTTATGAGCGCCTGCATCAAAAACACGCTGAATTCCTCTGCGGCGGGATCTAAACGGATAACGCTCGTGCAGAGCTTTTCCGCATCCGTAATGCGTCCGAGCTTCAAAAGGCGATCCACCGCCGCGCGACATAGGCGCGTATAAAGCGAGCGGTAATACGTGTTGAGGTTGATGCACCAGAACTCCGCTGCGCTTTCCGTAAGAAAATCGCCGGTGTAAAGCGCCGCGGCTTCCTGCGCCAGGGCAACCGATTTTTCCATATCTTCTTCGGCAAGCGCTGCCTTTGCAAGTGTTTCAAATTGCTCCACGTCAAGCTGCGTCTCGCGGTCCGGCGCCCAGCGATAATAGCCCTTTTCGTTATGAATTATAACCTTTGCGTGCGTAAAGCCGAGCTCTGCCAGCGCAGCCTTGCGCGGCTGACATTATTTTGCAGCGTGCTTAACGGGTTATCGTTTTCGGCTTCCGGCCACAGCAGGTCGATGAGCTCCTGCGCGGAAACGCCGCGGTTTCTGTTCAGAATAAGGTATGCCGTAAGCGTCCACAGTCTTCTGGAACGTCCCGTGAGGCTCACAGCGTGCGGAACCTCCATACCTTCCTGCTTTAATGTAAACTTGCCGAACATGGTCACATCGACCTTCGGCACAACCTGTATCGTTTCACCGTTCTGTGCTTCACACGGCAGCCCGGTGGTTTCAATTTCTTTCGCTGTTCGACTCATGAACGGTTCATCTCCCTCTTTCAGAAACAACGGTTCAAAATATCACCCCGGCTATTGCGAAAAAAATAATATTCCGAACTTGTTCTCTTTATAAAGTATAGCACGCTTCACGGTCTTTGTAATCCACCGAAAGGTGGAAAATGCGATTTTTCTCATAAGTATTTACTTTTTTGTCAGAGAAAATACCTTTTTTGGCGAAAGGTCGCGCTAAAAACTATGACTTAAAGTAATTGCAGACGTTTTTGCATTGTCTCATAGTTCGTGCAGTAGTAAAGCGCCGTCTCCTCTGTGATGCGCTTTTGCCGTACAAGGTCCGCAAGCGCCATGTCCATGGTGCGCATACCCTGCGCCGCGCCGGAAGCGATGGCGGCACCGAGCTGATGCGTTTTGCTTTCGCGGATCATATTGCGTATCGCGAGTGTGGAATACATGATTTCAAACACCGGGATGGGTGTTCCGTCTATACCGGGCACGAGCTGCTGACTGATGACCGCCTGCAAAACCATGGAAAGCTGTAAGCGGATCTGCGCCTGCTGGTTCGGCGGAAATGCGTCGATGATGCGGTCAATCGTATTCGCCGCGCCGGTGGTGTGCAGGCTCGAAAGCAATAGCTGCCCCGTTTCGGCGGCGGTCATCGCGACCTCCATTGTCTCTTTGTCGCGCATTTCGCCGAGCAAAATCACGTCCGGGCTTTCGCGCAGTGCACTGCGCAAAGCGGCGACGTAGCTCGGGCAGTCACAGCCGATCTCACGTTGGCTCACAATGCACTTATCGTGGCGATGGATGTACTCTACCAGATCCTCGAGCGTCAGAATATGTCCCGTGCGCGTACGGTTGATCTCGTTGATGATACACGCGAGCGTTGTGGACTTACCGCTGCCCGCTGATCCCGTAACGAGCACGATGCCTTTTTTCATCTGTGCCGCGCGCATGACCTCCGGCGGAATGTGCGCTTCTTCGGCCGTAGGCAGACCGAAGCGGATGACGCGCACCACGGCGGCAATGCTGCCGCGCTGGCGGAACAGATTCACACGGAAGCGTCCCGTACCGCTGAGCGAGAACGAAAAATCGTCATCGGTCGCGCTGCCCTTTAAGCAGTGCGGCTCACGTGCGGCAAGACGATAGATTTCCGCTGCGAATGCTTCGGTCTTTTCGGGCGTGAAGGCGCCGTCCGCCGTTTCACGCTGCTGTTCGCCGCGCACCTTATACGTCAGCGGCAGGCCCGCCACCACGAAAATATCAGAAGCGCCGCGCTCCACGGCACTTTTCAAAATTTCAGTCATATTCATTGTACTCCGCCTTTCTTACCCGAGGTTCAGGGAGTCATCCGGCTGCCAGCGCGCTGTGCAGCGCCATTTTGCAATCTCATAGCTGCCGTTTATCTTATTTAAGCAGATCTCAAGCTGCATGTTGCCGCGCGTGATTTCCGTTTTGAGCGTGGTTTCGGTCTCTTCCGTGTTTTCCGGCAGATCTCCCGCGCCCTTTAAATACGCATCTGCTTCGGAAAGCCAGTCTTGCCCGGCGTTTTCGCAGGCATACAGCACTTCCACGTGCTCGCCGTAGCGCTCTGCGGCACGGCGATCGGATACGGCAGAGGACACCGTAAGCACGCCGAAAATGGCGACGCACAGCACAACGACCGCGAACAGCACCGCGATGCTGCCGATGCGGAATCGATTTCGGCTCATGGCGTTCCCTCCTTCGGCTGGTAGCACCGTACATTCAGCGCATAAATTTCTTTATCCTGCTCCGCCGTGTACGCCGTGATTTTCCCGGCATACAACGCTCCCGTTTCGGTCTCGGCGGCGGTCACTTCGGTTTCTATATAATAGTAAGCGTCCGCTTCCGCACAGCTTGCCATATCTTTTGTGAAATATGCTATTTCGCCGTTTTCGGGGATCTCTCCCACGCGAAACTCCTCTGCAGCGCTGCGGCACAGCGCAATGCCTGCGCTTTCCCTCGCCGCTTCATCGCTGATGACGGCCGCGCGCAGGAACACGCACGCAATGACACCGCAGCACGCGACAAATGCCAGAACAAACACAAGCAGCGGGGTCATAAAGCCCATGCGGTGGCGCGTTTCACTGCGCTTTTCCTCGTAATCTATCATGCCGCGCCACCTCCGTCACAATACGCGCCGGCGGTCATGCCGTCCGCAGTGATCGTTAAAAGCCCGTTTTCCGAAAGCTCGGCTTTAAACGTTTTAAGGTCGCACAGCTTTTCGGCGTTATTGGGGTCAATCTCCGCCGTGACCCGTGAAAACTCCGTGCGCAACGCGTTTTCATATAAATAGATGCGCGTTTCGAAGTCGCTTTCCGGCTCGCGCAGACACACCGCCGGGCCCTCCGGGCCGTCGATCAGGCGGATGTTCCCTTTGCCGCCGCACGCTGCCGTTTGGCTTTGAATATACGAAAGCGCGCTGCGCTGTTTTGCGTGTGCGTCGCGGGCGTCCATCGTATCGGAATACAGCCGCGCGCCCGCAAGCGTCAACACCAAAAGCGATGCGATGAGCAATGCATACAGCAGAAGCAGCATCAGAGAAGTGCTGTTTCTCTTTTTCGGTTCTGTCATGCGCCCTCCTTATTCCTCGCCGCGCACCAGCACCTGAACGGTCGGCAGCTGGTTATCGGCGAAAACCTCGTATGTCACGATGTATTCTTTCTTATTGACCGTAAGCCCGTAGTGCTTTTCCAAATATTCAAGGCTTTCCGGGTATGCGCCCTCTAAGGTGTAGCACTCCACGGCGCTGCGCAAAACGGCTTCACGCACGGCGGCACGGCCTGTTTCTCGGATATCCTCCTGAAAAACCGGCACGCACACCGCGGTAAAAAGTACCGCAAGCACCAGAATAAGCCCGACCGCGAAAAGCCGGAAGCTTACTTTTCGATTCAAAATACCCATAGCTTTTCCCTCAGATTGCGCTCAAAATGCCGAGCAAGGGCAGCATGACGCTTAAAAGCGTCAAACCGACAGACGCGGTGAGAAATCCGATCAAAATCGGCTCCGTGCGGTCAATGACGCTGCACAGCCCGTTTTCCGCCTCCTGCGCCGTGCGGCGCGCGAGGTTTTCCGTCACCTGCACGAGCTCGCCGCTCTGCGCACCGCCAAGCAGCATTTTGCCGTACATGGCGGGCAATATCTTTTGGTGCGCAAACGCCGTCGCAATGCCGACGCCCATCTGTGTTTCTTCACGGCATTTTTCAAGCGCTTCGTGCAGCTTTTTGTGGCGCGTCTGCTCGATGCACAGCGCAAGCGCACTGTCTTCATCCGTACCGCTCGCAAGCAAGGCGGAGAGCGTGTCCATCACCTCGGAGACCGCCAAAAGCCACGCGGCTTTGCGCGTGAAGCGGCTCGTTTCCATTGCATTTCTGAGCTTTTCCCGACCTTTATCGGAGCGTATACCAAACGCCAAAACGAGCAAAACGATGCCCAAAAGCCCCGCAAACACCAAGCTGATGCGCCCGATGAGCGTCGCCGCGAGCACATAGGCATAGGAAGATGAAAGCAGGCTGCCCGTTAAATTGTCGTACACGCGCTCAAACATGGGCAGCACGGCAAAAACGAGCACCGCCAGCACGCCGCACATCATCAGCATCAAAACAGCCGGGTATGTAAGGGTGCTGCGCAAACGGTCGTATAGCGCGCTTTGGCGGTCATAGTGGTCTGCAAGGCGGTCAAGCGCTTCGTCCAATCGGCCGGAAAGCTCTGCCGTGCTAAAAACGCTCAAGGCGTATTCCGGGAAAGCGCCGGTCTTTTCCGCCGCCGCAGAAAACGTCTCGCCCGCCGCAACCGAAAGGCTGATCTCGGTAGAAGCCTGCCGCAAGGCGGTGTCCATGCCGTCTTCCTCAAACAGGGAAGAAACCTCCGAAAGCGACGCGCCGGAGCGCAGCAGCATTGCAAGGCTGCTGCAAAATACGCTGAGCTGTTCCTGAGTCAAAAATTTTTCTGCCATGTTCCTCGTCCTTTCGCTTTTCCTTTAATAAGTGAACCGCGTTGTGTATTCCGAATCGTTTTGAATCTCCCCGGCGGGCATGCCGCCTGCGGCAAAGGTGATGTCCACCCGCTGCCACTCATCCGCTTTTGCGCGGATCTCCACGGTGATCCACCCCTCGCTCTCCACATAAAAGCTGTTCCACGCGTGGTAGGTCTCCTCACCCACATAACCCGTGATGAGCTTGCACGGAATGCCCTCGCTGCGCAGCATGGCGGCGGCAAGGCTTGCATAATCAAAGCATATGCCCTTGCCGGTCTTTAAGGTCTCATCCGGGGAGGGCAGGTAGCCGTTCTGCACGGTCGCCGCTTTTTCCGTATCGTATTGGATATTCTTCACCATGTAGTCATACACGGCGGCAGCAATGTCCGCATCGGTGGTGCAGCTTGCGGCCAGCTCTTTCACCTTTTTGGTGCAATCGGAGCTTTTGTTGTAATTCACCATCTGGTTCGGGCGCAGGTACGGCTGAAATTCATCTTTCAGCGTCACGTCGCGGTCTTCGCTCCCGATGCATGCGTATTTGCTGTCGCCCACCTGCTCCATCAGGCGGAACGTGTATGTGCCGTTTCCCATATTGAGCGGGAAAAATGTCGCAGTGCCGTCGTTCGGCAAGTCATAGTTATATTTATCCTCGCCGCGGACAATCTGCATTTTTAATCGCGTATTGCTCTGCGCTTTTACGCCGATGATGCCGCCTTCAAGCTGGGAAAGGTCAATCTCTCCGCTGCCGAACGCGGTCGCTTCATCTTCGTTGAAGACGGAATCCCGAAAAGCGGGGACCTCGTAGGGCGCGGCGTTGCTGTCCGTGACATCGCCCGCCGCCGGCTTGGCGTCGTTTGATGCCGTGCCCCGCGCCGCACAGCCGCAAAGCAGCAAAATAAGCGCCAGCGCCGCCGCTAACAGCTGAATTTTTTCTTTCATGCCGCACCCCCTGTCTTTTCTGTGTATACTAAATATTATTTTATCTTGTTTTTGTCTTATACGCAAGCCCTGTGCAAAATTCTTCTGCATGGCTTTTTCCGTCGATTTTTTCAAAAAAAATACGCTCCAAACTATTGACAATATATATAATGTTATAGGCATGAATTTCACCGTTTTCTGAGAAATCCCCGCATGTTTCGCGGTGTTTCTCAAAAAGCAGAAAGAGTAATTTAAATGAAGAAATTCATGTCTTTCCTGCTTCCTGCACTGCTCGTTCTCTCTCTTGCGGCGTGCGGAAGTAACGGCGGTGCCAGGAGCACTGCTTCCGAAAGCCGCGCCGGCAGCACGGCTTCCTCCGAAGCGGAGTCCTCTGCGACCTCACAACGTGGAACGAGATCGCGAAATCCGATACCGTTACACTTGAGTTTTAAGCTTTAACCTATATCCGAACGCCTTGCGGCTGTTTACGCAGCTTGCCGGGCGTTCTTTTTGTTTTTCCGAAATTTTGGCGCAGGAGTTTTCCACGAACACATTGACAAACCGCGCAAAAAAACGTATGCTTATATATAGAGTTATATCTAACTTAGAAAGGAGCGCTTGCAGATGACGTACACCATTAAGGAAGCCTCGGACATCACGGGCATCCCGGCGACCACGCTGCGCTATTACGATAAAGAAGGCATCCTGCCGTTTTTGGAGCGAAAGGAATCCGGCCACAGAATGTTTTCCGAACAGGATCTTTCCATGCTGCGCATTATCGAATGTTTAAAATGCACGGGCATGTCCATTAAAGATATTCGCCAGTACGCGGTGTGGGCACAAATGGGTGACTCCACCCTGGAGCAGCGCTACAACCTGTTTCTTGAGCGCCGCGAGGCCGTTATGGCACAAATCAAGGAGCTTGAAGATCAGCTTAAAGTAATCGATTATAAGTGCAAATACTATGAGGAAGCCATTGCCGCCGGTACGGAAGACATTCACAAGCACAAAACAGGCCACTGCTGCGACGATGAAAAAGAACACAAAAACGCGTAAGTTCCGCAAAAACCAAGGGCACGGAGTTTTAAAGCTCCGTGCCCTTTTGTTGTATAAGCCATAACCACACCTAAGAGGAGTGGTTATGACTTTTGCTTTATTTCCTTATTTTAGCCCTGCACAGACCACGTGATACCCTGCGGGGTATCCTTCACAACGATATGACGTGTGGCAAGCGCATCGCGAATTGCGTCGGCAGTTGCCCAATCCTTTGCCTTTCTGGCTTCCGTGCGCTTTGCGATGAGCGCTTCAATCTCCGCGGCTTCCTCGGCGGTCATGCCCTCCGGCACAGCGGACTTCTGCGCATTCTGCTCCTCGCGCAGCGCCTTTGCAGCTTTCAGCAAGCCGAGGGACAACACTTCGTCAAACTCCTTAATGAGCGCAAGCTTGTCCGCGTCGGAAAGCTGGGCTTTCAGTACGTCGTACAGCGCTGTGAGTGCCAAGGACGTGTTGAGGTCGTTTTCCAGCGCCGCGCGGAACGAGGCACGCAGCGGCTCCATGGCAGCTTCGTCGTGCTCTCTCTCGTTTTTCAGCGCTGCAATGCGGGAAACCAGCTTTTTGTACGCCGTGGCGGTGTTGTCAAGGCTCTCAAACGAGAACGTCAGCGGCTTTCTGTAATGGGACTGTAAGCAGAACATGCGGTATACAAGCGGCGCGTAGCCCTTTTCCTCAAGCAGCGAGACCGTGAGAAAATCGCCCTTTGATTTGCTCATCTTGCCGCGCGCGTCCAAAAGGTGCAGCACGTGGAACCAGTATTTGCACCACGGGTGGCCGAGATACGCTTCGCTCTGTGCAATCTCGTTCGTGTGGTGCGGGAACGCGTTATCGATGCCGCCGCAGTGAATGTCAAGGTATTCGCCGAGGTACTTGATGCTGATGCCGCTGCACTCGATGTGCCAGCCCGGGTAGCCCACGCCCCACGGGGAATCCCACTTGAGCTCCTGGTCGTCAAACTTCGACTTTGTAAACCACAGTACGAAGTCGCTCTTGGAGCGCTTGTTTTCGTCCTCTTCCACACTGTCGCGCACGCCTACGGCGAGACTCTCTTCCTCCATGTTGCCGAAAACATAATAGTTTTCGAGCTTGGAGGTATCAAAATAGACGTTGCCGCCCGCGATATACGCATAGCCCTTTTCAAGGAGCACCTCTACCATGTGGATGAACGTATCGATGCAGCTCGTCGCCGGAATGACGATCTCCGGGCGCTTGATGCCAAGTTTTTCGCAGTCACTGAAAAATGCGTCGGTATAGAACTGCGCAATCTGCATGACGGTCTTGTGCTCGCGGCGCGCGCCCTTGAGCATCTTGTCTTCGCCGGTGTCGGCATCGCTGGAAAGGTGCCCGACGTCCGTGATGTTCATGGCGCGGGTTACGTCATAGCCGAGGTAGCGCAAGGCTTTTTCCAGCATATCCTCCATGATGTACGAGCGCAGGTTGCCGATGTGCGCATAGTGGTACACGGTTGGGCCGCAGGTGTACATTTTGACTTTGCCGGCTTCGTGCGGAATAAATTCTTCTTTTTTCTGTGTTCTTGTGTTATAGAGCTGCATACAGGTGCTTCCTTTCTGCTTATTCTTCCTTATTCTTCTCCGCTTTCTGTGCGGTCAGCTTGCTTTTTTCTCTGCGGCAGCTGTTCAGCTCGCCGTGCAGGCGCTCAATTTCAAGCCGCATGCGGCACATTTCCTGCGCCACCGGGTCGGCCACGTGGATCTGATCCAGCGTGCTGTTGTCCATCACACGCTTGCCGCCCACGCGCACGATGCGCGCCGGTACGCCGACCGCCGTTGCGTTATCGGGCACGGCATCCAGCACCACGGCACCCGCCGCCACACGGGCGTTATCACCCACGCGGAACGGCCCCAGCACCTTTGCGCCCGCACCGACGAGCACGTCATTTCCAAGCGTCGGGTGACGCTTGCCCTGGTCTTTGCCCGTGCCGCCGAGCGTCACACCCTGATACAGCGTGCAGTTGTCACCGATAACGGTGGTTTCGCCGATGACGACACCCATACCGTGGTCGATGAACAGATTTTTGCCGATCGTCGCGCCCGGGTGAATCTCTATACCCGTTTTGCGGCGCGCGCGCTGCGAGATATAGCGCGCGATAAATTTCATATTATGGCGGAAAAACCAGTTTGCCTTGCGGTAAGACCGCACCGCTTTGAAGCCGGAATACAGAAAATAAACCTCCGCACGGCTGCGGGCGGCAGGGTCGCGCGCCATCACGGCGTCAAGCTCCGCCTTTAATGTAGAAAACATGACGTAAACCTCTCCTTAAAACAAAAAGCCCCGAGCGCACAACATAGGCGCTCGGGGGCGAAATGTACCAAAACATTCATGATACAATAAATCCGCGGTTCCACTCCGGTTTATCACTCAAACGGCGTAACGTACCGTACCCGTATGCGGCTCACTTTCGCTCACCGCATCCGCTCGCGAATGCACTTCGCCCGGCTCTTTTCTGCGGCGGCTTTCAGCCCATGACCTCCGCTCTCTATCGACTGCCCCCGGGGTACTCGTTCGGTCTCAGCGTTTGCTTTATGACAGTATTTTAACACAGCCCCTTTAAAAACGCAAGCCCAAAGATCACCTCTCCGCGCCATTTTATGCGGCTTTTTTCTTTTGGTTCTTTTAAAATACGCCGTCGTTATGCTACAATGAAACAAAAGGAGGGAGCCCCATGAAAAAACACCGCGTTTTTATTTTTGCCGCCATAAGTTTTGTCATTGTGCTTTCAGCCGTGATCTTCCTGCAAAAGAACGCCGCACCGACACGTTTAACGACAGATGAAGTCGCCGCGCTGCGCGGGCAGTACCCTGTTTGCAGCGGATCCCCGCCGCTTATTGAGACCGTGCCGCTTTCGCTCGCCGACTGCGCCGCTATGGCCGATACATTTTTGTACGGCAAGATCGAAGGTGAAGCACAGTATTTCAACCAAAGCATTTCCGATTTTTACGAGTACACCCTCGTGATCTTGTCCGATACTTCGGAAAAATACGAGCCGGGCGACCGTGTGACGATCGCCGCGAATGTATTATTCAAAGATTATAACCCGCAGTTTCAAGACGGTATGCGCATCGTGACGCCGATCCGCGCAGATCAAAACAATACTTCCCGCACATATTTTGGCACAGAGGGCACATATTACGTCACGCCGGACGGCTACGCAATCTCCGCCTTTGAAGAAGATGCCGCAAGCTATGCTGCCGCGCCAAGTGGTCTACGCGTAGAAACTCTTTTGGAAAAGCTGAAAGAGATGCAGAAATAAACACACAAAAACAGGGTACGCACTTTTTTACAGTGCATACCCTGTTTATTTTAGCTGTGATTTAAAAATTAGAGCTGCTCGTCGATGATCTTTGCCTTTTCAAGCGCACGCTTCTGGAGCAGTGCGTCGATCTTGGCGTGCGGGTCGAGCAGGGAACTGATGGAAGCGTCGTGGTTCAAAGCGGAGATGAAGTAAGCGATGTACTTCGAAACGTCGACTTCA